>Ga0247825_10003715_pt1 | contig 10044 bp, 6 predicted proteins | sample 13C_Vanillin_Day_FD_194413 | JGI IMG/M metagenome (GOLD analysis project Ga0247825, IMG submission 194413) | Soil microbial communities from agricultural site in Penn Yan, New York, United States - 13C_Vanillin_Day48 | ecosystem: Environmental > Terrestrial > Soil > Agricultural land | place...
GCTTGCGGCCTTGACCTATGCCCTGAGCATCGCGCAGGAATCCGACGCCGACCTCACGGTCATGCACGCGATCGAGATCCCTCCGGAACTCAGCGAACACATGCCGCCCGCGGACTTCAACCTGGATGCCATCCGCGCCGCGGCCGTGGTTGCCAGCCTCCAGCGCCTGCGCGACCTGATCCCGGACTCTGCTCGAACCTTCTGCAGGATTGACACGATCGTCCGTGAGGGTGCCGCCTATCGTCAGGTGCTGCAGGTCGCCGAGGAACGGCGCAGCGACCTGATCGTGATGGGAGTGCAAGGGCGTGGCGCGCTGGACCTGCTGGTGTTCGGTTCCAACACCGCCCGGCTCACGCGTGCGGCCACCTGCCCAGTGCTGGTGATTCGGCAGCCCAATTGAGGCGAGCGGGGTTCGCGTGCGGCTCTGCCCGGAGACCGGGCCGAGAGCGACGTACGTTGTAGAGAGTACGAGCATGCACGACCGGGTCCAGATCGGTGGAGAGTTGGCGTCATCGCACAGAAACTCGTGCGATTCGGTCGAAATTGGTGCGACAGCGGTCGCCTAAAGTCCAGATGACACCTTCGTTCACCGCTCAGCCAGACATCCATCCGATCCAGGCGGACCATCAGTGACTCTCAGACGTCGTGCTTCCTACCCGAGATCAGCGGACGCCGTCAGGTTGGGAGCAGCCGTCTCTCGAGCAGGATGGGCGCGGTACCAGGGGCATGCCGGAGATCATACCTTTGGCTCTAGGCTCTAGGCTTTGGGCTCTCGACCTTGATGAACTGCCCAGGCGACATGTTCCTGGACCATCTCGTCAGCGGCAGACACACGGTCGGGACCGCTGTCGACCAGCGCCGCGAGAGCCGCGCGATCGCCGCTGTTGCCGATGGCAACGGCCAGGTTCCGTCGAAGTCCCGTCAGCTTCGCCCGAGTCATGGCTGTCCCCTTGAGCCGCGATCGAAGTTCAGTGTCTGGCTGACGCCAGAGATCAACGAGGGCCGGCAGCTTCAGGCCGGCGCGGGGCTGCCACGCGAGATCATCCGATTGCGGCGCGGCCTGGTTGTAGGGACAGACGTCCTGGCAGATGTCACAGCCGTATACGAGGGTATCCAGCGGCGCGCGCAGCGCCACCGGGATCGCGCCCTTGATCTCGATCGTCAAGTACGAGAGACACCGCGTCGAATCGAGCACGCCCGGCTGAACGAGCGCATTCGTCGGACACGCGTCGAGGCATCGTGTACACGCACCACACTGGTCGGTCCCGGGCGCATCGGGTTCGAGCGCCAGCGTGCAGATGATTTCAGAGAGGAACAGCCACGACCCGAGCTCCGGATTGATCAGGCAGGTGTTCTTTCCAATCCACCCCAGACCGCCGTATTGCGCGTAGACCCGCTCCTGCACCGGACCAGTGTCCACGTACGCCTTCGCGTCGAAAGGCTCGGCCGACTCGGTGCGCATCCACGCAAGAAGAGCCTCCAGACGCCGCTTGATCACGTCGTGGTAGTCGTCGCCCCACGCATAGCGGGAGATGACTGCAGCGTTCCGATCCGGCTCGGTGTCGTAGGGCGGAACGGTGTTGTACAGCGTGCCCGTGACGATGACACTGCGCGCGCCGGGCACCACGGCCCGCACGTCCGCGCGACGGTCGGCCGAGCGCGGGATGTACGCCATCTCACCGGCGTATCCGCGAGCGATCCACTCGGGCAGGAAGGCCAGCTCGGGAAAATCGTCGGCAGGCGCGATACCGCACAGATCGAAGCCCAATGCACGCGCCCTGGCCTTGATCGCAGAAGAAGTCACCACGGGATCGACGGGCTGCGTCACTCGCTTATGGCCTTGGCGGGTCCGCTGCGCGGAACCCGCCCTACGTACTTACGAATACGCGGAACCCACCGTCCGTACCACTAGTACGCGGAACACGCCCCACGGACGACTACTTCCGGCCGACGAGCTGTCGGACGACGTACGGCAGAATGCCGCCGTGTCTGAACGCCACGAGCTCTTCCGGCGTGTCGATGCGAACAGTGGCCTGGAACACGCGACGCGCCCCGTCGGCGCCGGCGCCGACGACCTTCACCTCGCCGCGGGGCTTGAGGTCCGCAGCAATGCCAACGAAGTCGAAGATCTCGGTGCCGGTCAGACCGAGTGACGCCGCCGTGGCTCCGGCCTTGAACTCGAGCGGCAGCACACCCATGTTGACCAGATTGCTGCGGTGGATTCGCTCGAATGACTCGGCAATCACGACCTTCACGCCCAGCAACTGGGTCCCCTTCGCCGCCCAGTCGCGCGATGAACCGGAGCCGTACTCCTTGCCAGCGAGGATGACCAGCGGAACGCCGGCCTCCCGATAGCGGACCGACGCGTCGTAGATGGACATCTGCTCACCGCCGGGTTGATACAGCGTCCATCCGCCCTCGGTGCCAGGCGCGAGCTGGTTCCGCAGCCGGGTGTTGGCAAAGGTTCCACGCACCATGACCTCATGGTTCCCGCGGCGGGCACCGTAGGAGTTGAAGTCGGACGGCTTGACCCCTTTCTCGATCAGGTACCGGCCAGCGGGGCTGTCGGTCTTGATCGATCCGGCGGGTGAGATGTGATCGGTCGTGATGCTGTCCCCCAGGAGCGCGAGCACTCGCGCGCCCTTGATATCGGCAGGCGCCGCCGGTGTCATCGTCATGCCTTCCAGGAAGGTCGGCTGTCGGACGTAGGTGGAGTCAGGGTCCCACTGGAAGCGGTTGCCTTCCGGAATCTGCAGCGTCCGCCAGCGGGAATCACCTGCAAACACGTCGGCGTAGCTCTTCCGGAACATGTCGGCCGTCACCGCCTTCAGCATCGTCTCCTGAAGCTCCTGCTCGGTCGGCCAGATGTCCTTGAGGTAGACCGGACGGCCCGCCTTGTCCTCACCGAGCGGCTCCGTGGTCAGATCCTTAGTCATCCATCCGGCGAGGGCGTACGCGACAACGAGCGGCGGGGACGCGAGATAGTTGGCGCGCACTTCCTGCTGGATGCGCCCTTCGAAGTTACGGTTGCCGCTCAGGACCGAGCAGACGACCAGGTTCTTGTCACGAATGAGGGAGGACACCTCTTCGGGTAGCGGCCCGCTGTTGCCGATGCAGGTCGTGCAGCCATATCCCACGAGATTGAAACCGAGCGCGTCGAGATGCTCGCTAAGGCCAGCCGCGTTGAGATACTCGGTGACGACCTTGGAACCGGGTGCCAGACTGCTCTTGACCCACGGCTTCCGCTGCAGCCCCTTCTCGACGGCCTTCTTGGCAACCAAGCCAGCCGCAATCATGACGCTCGGATTCGATGTGTTCGTGCAGCTTGTGATCGCGGCAATGACCACCGCCCCATGATCGAGCGCATCGAGCACCGGGTCGGCTAGCGCCACGGCCGTCTGTGTCGCGGCCTTGGCGGCCTTCGTCGGTCCCTGCATCGATGGCAGCGCGGTGTGGAACGCCGATTTGGCTCGGCCAAGCGAAACGCGATCTTGCGGCCGCTTGGGACCCGCGAGGCTGGGCTCGACTTTCGAGAGGTCGAGCTCGAGCGTCTCACTGTAGATCGCTTCAGGACTGTCATCCGTTCGGAAAATCCCCTGCGCGCGGGCGTAATCCTCGACGAGCTTGATTCGTGCCTCGTCGCGACCGGTCAAACGCAGATAGTCGAGCGTCATGTCATCGATCGGGAACATCGCCACCGTGGCGCCGTACTCGGGACACATGTTGCCGAGGGTGGCCCTGTCGGCGATCGTCAAGTGCCGCAGCCCCTCGCCGAAAAACTCCACGAACGTGCCCACGACGCCGTGCTTGCGCAGGGCCTCGGTAATGGTCAGCACGAGGTCTGTCGCGGTTGTGCCTTTCGGCAGGGCGCCCGTGAGGCGGAAACCGACGACTTTCGGGATGAGCATGGACGACGGCTGGCCGAGCATCGCGGCCTCGGCCTCGATGCCGCCAACGCCCCAACCCACGACCCCCAGGCCATTCACCATCGTCGTGTGTGAATCGGTGCCCACGAGCGTGTCCGGATATGCGACGAGCACGCCGTCCACCGTCTCCGAGAAGACCACGCGCGCGAGGTATTCGAGATTGACCTGATGGACGATGCCTGTGTCCGGTGGAACCACCTGGAAGTTGTTGAAGCCGCGCTGGCCCCAGCGCAGGAAGGCGTAGCGCTCGCGGTTGCGCGAGAACTCGAGCTCTGCGTTCAATGCAAAGGCGTCGGCGCGCCCGAAGTAGTCCACCTGCACCGAATGGTCGATGACCAGTTCTACCGGCTGCAGAGGATTCACGCGGTTCGGGTCGCCGCCCAGCGAGACCATCGCGTCGCGCATCGCAGCCAGATCCACCACGCAGGGAACACCCGTGAAATCCTGCAGCAGGACACGCGCGGGCATGAACGAAATCTCGGTAGAGGGAGCCGCTTTGGCGTCCCACTGCGCGACGGCGCGGATGTCGGCGGCCTTGACGAAGGCGTTGTCCTCGCGGCGCAGCAGGTTCTCCAGCAGGATTTTCATGGAGTACGGCAGCCGAGCGACGCCTGGGAAGCCGGCCTTCTCGAGCGCGGGAAGGCTGTAGATCTGCACCGTCTGTCCGCCGCTGCGGATCTCGGTGCGCGTACCGAAGCTGTTCAGAGTGGTCATGTGTGAAGTCGCCTCTGGTCTTTCGTCTCTGGTCTTTGGTCTCTAGTGGTCGGATCTCTTGTCATCAAGCCTCCCTTACCCGTCGCGAACTGCGATGCGCCACGAGAGACGAGAGACCAAAGGCTGAAGACCGACTTTTGATCATACCCCGCGCGAAAGCATGTCGAGAAGTACGGGGACGACGCCGGCATGGGTTCGGCCCCCGTGTCAGGCTGGTCGCGTAGGTCTCACCGCCACCTCGAGAACCGCGGCAGCTGCCCGTCCACTCGCCCCGGACGAGCCCAGCCGATCTTTGACACCTCGCAGCGCCTCTCGCATCACGTCATAGCGCGTCAGATCGGTCAATAATCCGATGGCTTCCGCAGCCACCCGCTCAGGCGTGAACTCCTCCTGAATCAGCTCGGGCACGACGCGGCGTCCAGCGATGAGGTTCGGCATCGCGTAGGTATCGACATTCAGGAATGGCTTCCCGAGCCGGTAGGACAGTGCCGACACGCGATACACCACGACCATTGGCCGCTCGTGCAAGGCGGCTTGCACCGTCGCGGTTCCTGATGCGGTGATCACCACGTCCGAGGCGGCGAGCACGTCGTCCGCGTGCCCATCGACGACAGTGACTCCGCTCGTCGACAACACGTTGAACATCTGGTCCGCCAGGCCAGGCGCGCGGGCCACGACGAACTGCACGTCAGGCACACGGGTGCGGATGAGCGGCAGCGCCGAGGCCAGGACTGAAGCGATGCGCGCCACTTCGCTCCGCCGGCTGCCCGGCAGCAGAGCCACCGTCGGAACCTCTGGCGACAGGCCGTGCGCTCGTAGAAACTCGCCGCGCGATTGCGACGCTCGAGCCAAGTCCACGAGCGGGTGCCCGACGAACTGGACCGGCACTCCGGCTCGCTCATAGAACGCCGATTCGAACGGAAAAATCACCAGCACCTTGGTGACGAACCGCTTCATCGTCTCCATGCGACGTGGCCGCCAGGCCCATAGCTGCGGGCTGACGTAGTAGACAACCGGCACGCCGAGGCGCCACATCGCCGCAAGGAGATAGAAGTTGAAGCCGGCGAAGTCGATGGCCACGAAGACATCTGGACGTTCGGCCTTGGCTGCCACAACGAGACGTCGATACATGGCGTACGCCCGGGGAAGGATGCGCACGATCTCGGTGAGCCCAGCCACCGACAGTCCGGCGAAGTTCCCGACCAATCTGGCACCGGCCGCTTCCATCCGCTCACCACCGAAGCCGAAGATTGTGGTGGAAGGTTCACGAGCGCGGAGCTCAGCGACGAGAGCGGCGGCGTAGAGATCGCCGGACGGCTCGCCGCAGGAGATCATGACGTTCACGCTTCTGAGTTCTCTGTTCTCGGTTCGTATTCAGGTTCGGTGCTGGGTTCACGGTTCTGGTCCTGGTCCTGGTTCAGGTTCGATACGGCGGTTCGGAGTTCGGGAACAGAGAACCGTGAACTTGAACCGTGAACCGCGAACCGAACCCTGAACACGAACCGAGAACAGAGAACCAAGAAGTGTGAACGACGAGCTGCTCTACGGTCCTCTGCGGAGTGACGCCGACATAAGGTCGAGCTCTTCGATCGGTACGATCTCGAAGTCGGAGAACCCGACCCGTTCCAGCTGCGGGACGAACTCTGACGCGTTGCCCACGAGCACGATCGACAGCCGGTCGGGACGCACGTAGGCGCGGGCGACACGCTGGATGTCATCCGGCGTCACCCGTTGGACGCGCTCGCGGAAGGTGCCGATCTCCTCCACGGGCAGCTCGTAGAACACCACGTTCAGCACTTGCGTGGCGATGTCGTTCGGGGTCTCGATCGTCAACGGAAAGCTCCCGGCCAGATAGGCCTGCGCGTCCGACAGCTCCCGGAGGGAAACGCGTTCGCGCTGGAGCTTCGAGATTTCGTCGACCATGAGTCGAAGAGCCTCGCCGGTCGTTTCGGTACGGGTATCGGTCTCGGCCACGAAGTCGCCCGTCTCTTTTCGCGCCTCCGCGCTCGCCGACGCGCCGTACGTCAGCCCGCGCTCGGACCGCAACACACGATGCAGTCGGTTCGCACCCTCGCCCCCGAGGATCTTCACCGCGAGGTCGAACGCCAGATAGTCCGAATGCTTTCGCGGGATCGCGATCTGACCGACGCGGATCTCCGTCTGCACGGCGTCAGGCTTGTCCACGATGACTATCCGCCTGGCCGACGGCGGCGGGTCGATCACCTTGACGGGCTCGATGGCGGCGCGAGGCCAGGCGCCGAACACCCGTTCGGCGGCGGCGAATCCTTCTTCACTGCTGATGTCCCCAACGATCGCGAGGATCATGTTATTGGGCACGAAATTCCGCTTGTGATACGCCTGAAGATCGGCGCGCGTGATGGCGGCCAAGGTCTGCGGGGTGCCGCTGTTCGGTAGTCCGTAGGGATGAAAGCCGTACACCAACCGATCGAACAAGGTGCCGGCGATGTAATCGGGATCCTCGGCACTGACCTGCAACGACGACATCGTTTGTTGCTTCTGCCGCTCGATCTCTTCGACGGCGAACGCGGGGTTCCGAACGATGTCGGACAGCAGTTCCATGGCCACGCCGAATGAATCCTTCATCACGACCACGTTGACGAAGCTCAGGTCGGAGCCGGAACCGGCGCCGAGCGCTCCGCCGATGAAGTCGATCTGATCGGCGATTTGCTCTGAGCTCTTCGTGGTCGTCCCCTGGTCGAGGAGGGTTCCAGTCAGGCTCGCGACGCCAGCCTTGCCTGGCAGGTCCTGGATGGACCCCGCACGCACCACCATCCGCATGCTCACGGCCGGCTGCTCGTGGTGCGCAACCGTGATCACCTGGAGCCCGTTGACCAGCGTGCGCACCTCGTACGGCGGGAACTTGACGGCACGTGCGGGGAGCGGCTGCGGCGGGGGTTCCGACGGCCAGTTCGAGACCTGCGCGCTCACCGCACTGGTGTACACCGCGAACCCAACGCCCAGCACGCCCGGCAGGAGTCCGAACCCCAGCAACACTCGTCTCCTCATCGGGGTGTCCCCTTGGGAAGAATGTGCAGCACGACACGGTTGGTATCGTTGAAGTACGTCCGTGCCACGCGCTGCACATCCGCCGCAGTGGTCTTCATGAAAATGTCGAACTCGCCGTCGGCCGTGGTGATGTCGTTGTGGATCACGGCAGCGTGGGCCAGGTGCATGGCCTTCTCTTCATTGGATTCGCGGCTCAAGATGTAGTCACGCGCCCACTGGTTCTGGGAGCGCTGCATCTCCTGCTCTGTCACTCCCCCGGTCTTCAGCTTGTCGAATTCAGCGATGATCGCCTTTTCTGCCGCCTCAGGGGTCTGTCCCGGCTGAACGATGCACACGGCGTAGAACAGGTTGGGGTGCTCCGTGATGTTGCCGCTACCAAACGCGGTCAGACACAAGCGCCGGTTGTAGATGAGTTCTCGCGAGATTCTGGCGCTCTGCCCGTCCGACAGGATCTTCGACGTCACGTGGAGCGGGTAGGAATCCGGATGCCCGTCGTAGGTGATGGGGTACGCCACGACGACGGCCGGCAAGGGCCAGGCCTCTTCGACCACGACGCGGCGTTCCCGCGTCATCGGCGCTTCCGTCGGAATATCCCTCGGTACCGGCCGTGTCGCCTTGGGGACACGGCCGAAATACTGCGTGACCATCTGCAGCGCTTGGGCCGAATCAAAATCCCCGACGATCGTCACGGTGGCGTTCTCGGGCACGTAGTACGTTCTGTGAAAATCACGCACGTCCGCGATGGACGCGGCCTCGAGGTCCGCCATGCTGCCGATCGTCGGGTGCTTGTAGGGATGGGTGAGGAACGAGTTGTCGTAGATGATCTCGGAGAGCCGGCCGTACGGCTGATTCTCGATGCGCATCCGCCGCTCTTCCTTGACCACCTCTCGCTCGCGCCGGAATGCCGCCTCGTCCACTCGCAGCGTGGCCATGCGATCCGCTTCCATCCACAGCGCGAGGGGCATGTAATGCGCCGGCAAGGTCTGCCAGAAGACCGTGATGTCCTCGGTGGTGTAGGCGTTGCTCTGGCCGCCAACGCCCGCAATGATGGACGTGTGCGATTCCGGCTCCACGTTCTTCGAGCCCTTGAACATCATGTGCTCGAAGAGGTGCGCAAACCCTGTGCGTCCGGCCCGCTCGTTCTTGGAACCGACGTGGTACCACACGGACACGTGCACGATTGGCGTCGAGTGATCCTCGGACAGGATCACGCGCAAGCCGTTCGGCAACGTCGTGATCTGATATTGGAGCTTCGGAGGACGAACCGCGGCCTGCATGGGCGTCAGCGCCACCGACGCAACGATGGACACCGCCAGACAGGCCGCCAGGCGAAGGTACCAGCGCATATGGCTCTGGATTATGGCACGCGGAAGGGACCGAGGCTTGAAATGCGAAATCCCGCGGTCATCCAGCGCACGGTCGAGAATTCGAGCTGATAGGGATCCACTCGCTGCTCGGCGGCCAGGAACAAATCGAGCGTCGCACTTCGACCCGCAAACCGGACGCCCCCCTCTCCACGAAAGCCGAACTGATTGCCCCGTGCCTGCGTGCCGTCCACGCCGAGCATGCGCCAGGCGCCGGTCGCTATGAGAGCCGCCCGCGGCAGCATCAGGCGCGTGGAGACCACGCTATCGATCTCCCATCGGTAGTCCACGTACGAGTGCTGGATCACAGTCCTGATGTCGGCGCGTGCCTCGTAGTCCAAGCGATCGCGGTGGCCTCCTCCACGAATCCGTCCGCCGACCATGTTCCAATCTATCGCTTGGCGCTTGGGACGATCGCTGAGATGCCGGGACACATGGTGGAAGACGCCGGCGACCTCCACCGCGGCCGCGCGAACGGACGCCGACGCTTCGAGGGTGTAGTTGCCTTGATTCGGGTCGAACATCCTGAATTCGCTCCCGAGGATCGTCTGATAGTTGGCGAGAAAGGTGACGCGACTGCGCCCGATGCTCACGAGATCGATATCGCTCCCGAAGTTGGCATCCCACACGTAGCGCATCTCTTCACTGAAGAGATGCTCCATGCTGACGTCAAAATCAAGACGCGGGAGAAACGCCACCGTGGGTTCGGTAGCCGGATCCGGGGTCTGCGCGAAACCCGACCCGACGCTCGCCGCGAGCGCCACCAGCACCAGGACGGCCGACCTCACCGAGGAATGTCTCCGGGTTCGGCGCGGGACACGAGGTCAGCCAAACGCGCCTCGAGCTCCGTGAGGCGGCGTTTCAGCTCCGGCAGGCGCTTCACCAGGACCGACGCCTTTCGCCACGTCGGCAGGTCTATCGCCGGATAGCCGCCGACCACGGCACCCGGCTCGAGCGAGTTGGTCACACCCGACTGCCCCACCGCCATGCTCCCCCGTCCGATGGTCAAATGC
>Ga0247825_10003717_pt1 | contig 10042 bp, 7 predicted proteins | sample 13C_Vanillin_Day_FD_194413 | JGI IMG/M metagenome (GOLD analysis project Ga0247825, IMG submission 194413) | Soil microbial communities from agricultural site in Penn Yan, New York, United States - 13C_Vanillin_Day48 | ecosystem: Environmental > Terrestrial > Soil > Agricultural land | place...
TTCAAAAACCATTCAGCCACAGAGAGCACAGAGGTCACAGAGAATGAAAGAGCGATAACACTGCAACCCGGGCACTACCTAACTCTGTGTTCTCTGTGTCCTCTATGGCAAATTGCGGTTACTTGCTACTGGCCAGGTCGAGCTCGACCAGGAACGCCCTGATCTTCGCGTGGTCGCTTTCCATCAGCTTCCGCGTGGCGGCGCTACCGAGAAAATCGCTTTCCCAGAAATTCGCTTCCAGGTCCTTCTTCCACTCGTCGGTCTCGGTCACGCGCACGAGGGTCTGCTCCCAGTACGCAACCTGCGACGCGGGCAGACCCTTGGGCGCGATCACACTGCGCCAGTTCGACATCACCACGTCGTAGCCCTGCTCGCGCCAGGTCGGTTCGTTGGCGAACAGTCCGGGCACGCGCTTCGGCGCGGCTACCGCGATGATCCGCAACTGACCGTTCTGGAGCGGCCCGGCGGCGGTGCCGAGCGCCATTGGAACGACATCCACGTGTCCGCCCAGCATCGCGGTGCGTGCGAGCACGCCCGACTGGAAAACGACGTTGCGCGTCTTCTTGATGTCTATCCCCGCCTCCTTGAGCACCGTCGCGACGGACTGGTGATTGATATTGCCGAGGCTGGTTGCGATTCCGAAGCTCACCGCTCCGGCGTCCTGCTTCAGGCGCTCGACGAGGTCCCGACCGCTCTTGATCGGCGAATCGGCCTTGACCGTGATGGCCACGTACTCGTCAAACAGGTGCGCAATTGCCGTGAAATCGGCGGGATTCGGGCCGCGGCCCATGATGTGGTTGGTGAGAATCGCTTTCGATGCGATGGCGATGAAGTGGCCATCGGCGGGACGCTGGTTGAGATAGGTGTACGCGACCGCACCGCCTCCGCCTACCCGGTTGCTGACCGTGACCGGCGCCTCGGCAAGCTTCCGGTCCTGGATGATCTTCTGTATCGCGCGCGCGGTCTTGTCGGGGCTGTTCCCCGGCGCGGTATTGACGACGATCTCCACCACCTTGTCCGGCTTCCACGCCGCCGCCGCAAAAGCCCCACTGGCCGCGAATCCACCACCTGCCGCAATCGACAGGATGGCCGTCACGCACGCTGCGGCACGCACGATCAGCGCCCCAGCTTTGCGACGATGGCGTCGGTCATCGCCCGGGTGCCGGCAGTGCCGCCAAGGTCCCGCGTCACCGTGCGGCCCTCGGCGAGAACGGCGTCCAGCGCGCGCTCGATCCGGTCGGCGGCAGCGGTTTCCCCGATGTGGCGCAGCATCAGCACCGCTGAAAGAATCGCCGCCATCGGATTGGCGATGTCCTTGCCGCCGAGGTCCGGGGCCGAGCCGTGCACCGCCTCGAACATCGCGTAGTCCTCGCCCAGGTTCGCGCCGGGGGCCATGCCGAGGCCACCCACCAGGCCCGCGGCGAGGTCGGAAACGATGTCGCCATACAGATTGGGCAACAGCAGGCAGTCGAAAGTCTCGGGCTGCATCACCAGCTCCATGCACAGCGCATCCACCACGCGCTGGTCGACCTTGATGTCACGGTGGGCTTTTGCTGTTTCCTCGGCCGTCTTGAGGAACAGGCCGTCCGTCATCTTCATCACGTTGGCCTTGTGCACGACGGTGAGACGGCTGCGATTCAGCTTGCGCATGGCCTCGATCGCGTAGCGGGTCACGCGCTCGGTCGCGCGGAACGAGATGATCTTGATGGCCTCCGCCGTGCCCTCGTCCACCATGCGCTCGATGCCGGTGTAGAGGTCCTCGCTGTTCTCGCGGAAGATGACGAGGTCGACGTTGGAGAAGCGCGAGGCGACGCCGGGCCGGCTCTTGATCGGGCGCACGTTGACGAAAAGCCCCAGCTCCTTGCGCAGGGCGATCGTGATGCTGGGGTGGCTGCGCTTAACCGTGGCCCCAGACGTTCCCGCGCGCTCAATGGCAACCCGGTAGTCACCCCCGAAGGGCGTCTGCGTCGGGCCTTTCAATGCAACGCGGGTGCGGTCGATGGAATCGAATACCGCGCGCGGCAGCGCGGTGCCTTGCTCCTGGCTCGCGCGCAGCCCGGCGGAGACTTCCTCGAACTCGACCGCGGCGCCCGATGCCAGCACCACCGCCCGCGCGGAGGCGGTCACCTCGGGCCCGATGCCGTCGCCGGGAATGAACGTTATGGTCCGCACGATTGGAGCAGGCTGGAGCCGGGAATGCGCAGATCAGCCGATACGCGCGAAGGTCAGGCGCTCTTCGCCTTCGCGCCCATCGCCTCGATGCGCTTGAGGATGAAGGGCAGGAATATCGAGAATACCGACATCGCCACCAGCACGATGCAAATCGTGCTGCCGACAAAGACCTTCGGGTTGCCGCCCGAGATCGTCATCGCCTGGCGGAACGACTGCTCCATGATGCCACCCAGCACCAGGGACAGGATCATCGGCGCCAGCGGGATATCGATCTTGCGGAAAATATAGCCGACCACGCCGAACATAAGGCCGAAATAAAGCTCGACCGGATTGCCGTTGATCGCGTAGATACCGATGGTCGAAATGGCCAGTATCAAAGGCATGAGAATGCCGCCAGGAATGTAGAGCAGCCGCACGAAGATGCCGATCAGGGGGATATTCAGGATGAGCAGCATGACGTTGCCGATGTACATACTGTCGATCAGGCCCCACACCAGGTCGGGACGGTTCTGGAACAGCAGCGGCCCCGGTTGAATGCCGTACATGATGAACGCGCCCAGCATCACCGCCGTCGCGCCGCCGCCAGGGATTCCGAGCGTCAGCAGCGGCACCAGCGCCCCCGCGGTATCGGCGTTGTTGGCCGACTCCGGCCCCGCCACGGCCTCGATCGCGCCTTTTCCGAACTCCTCGGGCCGCTTGGAGAGCCGCTTCTCCCATACGTAGGACATGATCGAAGCGATCGTACCGCCCGCCCCCGGCAGGACGCCCACGATGAACCCCACGACACTGCCTCTCAATATCGGCATGACGGAGCGGTTCCATTCCTCCCGGGTGAGCCAGATTCTCCCCTGCAGCTTGATGATCTCGGGACGGATACCCTTGGCCATTTCCTCCATCGACGAAAATACCTCGCCGATCGCGAACATGCCGACGACGGCGATCACGAACCCGATTCCGTCCTGCAGTTCCGGAACGCCCATGGTGTAGCGGGGTTGTCCGCTCTGGAGATCGATTCCTATGGTGGCAACCATCAGGCCCAGCATCGTCGAGATCATCGCCTTTGCCGGTGATTTGCCGGCAAGCGACGAAACCGCGGTCATCGCGAAAAACATGAGCGTGAAGTACTCCGCGGGCCCGAACTTGAGCGCCATCGACGTCAACGGAACGGCGAACAGCGTCAAGCCTATGATACCCAGCGTGCCCGCGATAAAGGATCCAATCGCCGAGATTGCCAGCGCCGCCCCCGCACGGCCCTTCTTTGCCATCTGGTAGCCGTCGATAGCCGTCATCACGGAGGAAGCCTCGCCCGGCGTGTTGATCAGAATGGCCGTGGTGGAGCCGCCATAGCGCGCGCCATAGAAAATGCCGGCCATCATGATGAGGGCCGAAGTGGGATTCATCCCGTACGTAACCGGGATCAGCAGTGCTATGGTCGCCGACGGCCCGATGCCGGGTAGAACTCCGATGATCGTGCCGAGGAAGCAGCCAAGGAAGGTGTACCAGAGATTGATCGGCTGCAGCGCGACGTTGAAGCCGTTGAGGATGTGTGTCAGCGTGTCCATGGAACCCTAGAACGGGAGAAATCCCTTGGGCAGCCTGACGTCGAGCGAGACAAAGAGCCAGTACGTCAGCGCCGAGAAGGCGATCGCGGAGATGATATTGGCGACCCACTTGCCGCGGTAGAACCACGCCATCATCGGCAGCAGGAAAAGCGTCGTAGCGACGATGAATCCGAGCCTCTCGAAGGTCGCGTAATAAATGCCGGTCCAGATCGTCACGGCCCCCAGCACCTTCAGGACCTTGGGATCGAAGTCCACCTCGGCGATCTTCTTGCCGCGCGCCTTCCACATCTCGAGGGCAAGCATACCGGCCGCGAACAGCATCGCGATGCCGATGAGCCGCGGGAACGCCTTGGGCCCGAGCGGGTCCCCGATATCGAGCGTGGGAATCAACGTTGTCGCGTAAAGATAGACCAGCGCGACGATGACGGTACAGACGAAGATGACCCGGTCGGTCATCATGAGGTTTCTCCTCCGAGGGCTGGTTTGTGCTTGTGAGGGAAAAGCGCGGCGCCCCGACCGCCTTTCCGGTTCCGGCGTCATATTACCCAAGAATCCGCGGCCCGTCTTGCCCCGCATGCGGATTCGCGCGTACAGATTGCGCCATCCGTGCCACCTTGTTTCCATGCAGAAATCCATATAGTGACCACGACGCCCGCATCCCGCACCGGGGACTATAATTTGCCTCCTCTTCCGGTGGGCGCGATGCTCTCTCGGGAAGTGAACCGTCCGCACCGGCCGGGCTCAAACATCTAGGAGCCCGCAGCCATGAGCCACAATCTCTTCTCCTCCCTTCAGGAATTCCACTACGCCGGCAAGACCGGCAGATACTATTCTCTGCCGGCGCTCGAGAAGGCCGGCCTCGGCAAGGTCTCGCGCCTGCCGGTAAGCCTGCGCGTGGTGCTCGAATCGGCGCTGCGTAACTGCGACGGCAGGAAGATCACCGAGAAGCACGTCAGGAGCATGGCGGCCTGGCAACCCCGGGCCAAACGCGTCCAGGAAGTGCCGCTGGTAGTCGCGCGAGTGCTGCTCCAGGACATGACCGGCGTGCCGCTGGTAGTGGACTTTGCCGCGATGCGCGAAGCCGCGAAGGCGATGGGCAAGGACCCCGAGATCGTCGAGCCGCTCGTTCCGGGTCACCTCATCATGGACCACTCGGTACAGATCGATGTCTACGGCACCCCCGATGCGCTCAAGCGGAACATGGAAATCGAGTTCAAGCGCAACCGCGAGCGTTACCAGTTCCTGAAGTGGAGCGCGAGCGCGTTCAAGACCTTCGAGATCATCCCGCCCGGCAACGGCATCTGCCACCAGGTCAACCTCGAGTACGTCTCGCGGGTCGTGTGGCAGAAGGACGACATGTTCTACCCCGACAGCCTGGTCGGCATCGACTCGCATACCCCGATGGTGAACGGCCTCGGCGTGCTGGGCTGGGGCGTGGGTGGCATCGAGGCCGAGGCCGCGATGCTGGGCCAACCGATGTACTTCCTCGAGCCCGACGTCGTGGGCGTGCACCTGACCGGCAAGCTCGGCGACGGCGTCACCGCCACCGACCTGGTGCTTGCCATCACCAAACTGTTGCGCGACACCAGGGTCGTCGGTAAATTCGTCGAGTATTTCGGCGATGGCGCCGCCTCGCTGCGCGTGCCGGACCGCGCGACGATTGGCAACATGGCGCCGGAGTATGGCGCGACCTGTGGCTACTTTCCCGTCGATGACGTCAGCTGCGAGTTCCTGCAGATCACCGGCCGTGGCGACCTCGTCCCGGCAGCACAGGCTTACCTCAAGGCGCAGGGCCTATACGGCATGCCAAGGAAGGGCGACATCGACTACAGCCAGGTCGTCGAGCTCGATCTCGCCACGGTGAGGCCCGCGGTTGCCGGCCCGCGGCGCCCGCACGACCACCTCGAGCTGTCCCAGATCGGCGCGAGGTACCGCGAGCTGATGGGCAAAGCCTTCACCGACGGCGGCTACGGCAAGAGCAAGGAGCTGGGCAAGCGCGTGCCGACCAGCAAGGCGGGCGTGGACGTCGGCCACGGTGACGTGCTGATCTCCGCCATCACCTCCTGCACCAATACGTCGAATCCCGGCGTGATGCTGGGCGCCGCGCTGTTGGCAAAGAAGGCTGTCGAGAAGGGTCTGAAACCGCACCCACGCGTGAAAACCTCGCTCGGGCCGGGTTCGCTCGCCGTGACCGAGTACCTGAAAAATGCGGGACTGCTGACCTACCTCGAGCAATTGGGCTACTACGTGGCCGGCTACGGGTGCACGACCTGTATCGGCAATTCCGGCCCGCTCGACGCGCATATCGACGAGGCGGTTTCCAAAAACGATCTCGTCGCGGCAGCGGTGCTATCGGGCAACCGCAATTTCGAGGCGCGCATTCATCAGAATATCCGGGCCAACTTCCTGATGAGCCCGCCGCTGGTCGTTGCCTTCGGCCTCGCCGGCACGGTCAATATCGACATGTCCACGGATCCGATCGGGACCGGGCAGGACGGCAAGCCGGTCTATCTGAAGAACATCTGGCCCTCCAGCCAGGAAATTGCCGCCGCCATGAAATTCGCGACCGACCCGGGGATGTATCGCAAGCTGTTCTCCGCCTTTGGCGAAGGCAACCCGATGTGGGACGACATTCCCGCCACGGTCGGCGCCACTTACCAGTGGGACGAGAAATCCACTTATGTCCGCCTGCCGCCGTACTTCGAAGGCTTCACCATGAAGCCGGGAAAGGTGAGCGACGTCAGGGGCGCCCGCATCCTCGGCATCTTCGGCGACGCGATCACCACCGATCACATCAGTCCGGCTGGCGGCATCCGCTCCACCTCCCCGGCCGGTAAGTACCTGCAGGAGCACGGTGTCGCCGTTGCCGACTTCAACACCTATGGCGCCCGCCGCGGCAACCACGAGGTCATGATGCGCGGCACCTTCGCCAACATCCGCATCAAGAACCTGATGCTGCCCGGCACCGAGGGCGGCATCACCCTCCATTACCCTTCCGGCGAGCAGACCTCGATCTACGAGGCCGCGATGCGCTACAGGAAAGACGGCGTGCCGACGGTGGTATTCGGCGGCGACGAGTACGGCCAGGGCTCCTCGCGCGACTGGGCGGCCAAGGGCCCGCAATTGCTCGGCAACAGGGCCGTGATCGTGCGCAATTTCGAGCGCATCCACCGCGCCAACCTGGTGTTCATGGGCGTGCTGCCGCTGCAGTTCAAGCCCGGCGTCAGCGCGCAAACGCTGAAGCTCGACGGCTCGGAGCTGATCGATATCACCGGCATCGAGAAAGGCATCACGCCGATGCAGGACGTCACCATGGCGATCGCGCGCAAGGACGGCAGCAAGGAGTCCGTGCCCCTTACCCTTCGTATCGACACCCCGATCGAGGTGGACTACTACCAGCACGGCGGCATACTGCCGTACGTCCTGCGCGAGCTGATAGCAGCTGCGTAGGACGTACAGAGCAGGATTTAGGAGCGCAGCAAAGCTGCGCTGTCTTGCACGAGTTGATTGCCGCCGCGTAATATAGGGGCTACGGCCAGCGCCTTACCGGGCGCGGGCCATCGCGCAGGCCGACGCTCACAAGGTGTCGGCTTGTTTTTTTGATCTAGCTGTCAGCGATCAGCATTCGGCGAAACCAAACCGCGCTGTTTCAAGTCAAGCTGAAAGCCGTCGGCTGATAGCCGACCGCCGCCCTACTCCAGCGGAGCCATCAGCATCTTGACCGGCTCGCCGGTTTTCGCGTCGATGAGCGCGGCGACCCAGCCGCGGCTCGCCTTCAGCGGCAGGTAGAGTACGGCGGATTCCGGGACCTTGGCCTCGGCAAGCCAGGCGTCGACCACCTTCGCCGCCGGCGGGTCACGCTTGCGCAGCTGCGCGGGTGTCTGGCCCCTGGCCAGCACTTCGCTGACGTACTCGGAATAAGGCACGTAGTACTTCGGGAAGTGCCTCAGGTCCTTCCCGCCACCCAGCGCCTGGAACACGAGATCCGAGCGCTCCTGTGGATCGGCCGGCGGCCTGAGCGCCACCACCACCGGCCCGGCAATCGGCACCTTGCGGAACTCGGGCCGGCTCGCCTCGGCCAGGTCCCGCTCCGCCAGTTCCATCGCCCCGACGGTCTCGAACTGGCCCTGCACGTACACGATGTACGCGGGCCGCACGCCCGCCACGATGCTGACGCCGTAGGCCAGCGCGGCGAGCTGCAGCACGGCGATGGTCCAGAGATCGAACTTGAGCCCCCACTTCCCCGCCTTGAAGATGACCAGGGTGATGAGCGGCCCGATGACGACGTCCACCCCAACCAGAATGAATACGAGGCCAGGACCGCCTTCCGCCTCGAACAGGGGCCGCGGATACCAAACGGACAGCATCAGTATTATCACCACGGCGGCGATGGCCGCGCTGATCAGCAAGTGCAGGCCTGCCGCCTGCCAGCGCGTGAACGGCTTGTGGGTAGAGGTTGCTGTAGTCATAGGAATGTCGCGATCGAAGCAATTTTTTCGCAATTCTAGAATCATCGCCACGGCCTTGACTAGGGTCGGGACAACACTACCCGCAATCACGCTAAAATGCGGTTCTCATGTCCAGCGTCATGCAAGCACAATCCGTCATCGAGCGCCTCGGCAGTGCAGTCGGGACCAAGGGCCTCATTACCGACCCGCGTGAAGTCGAGCCGTACGTGGTGGACTGGCGTCGCTTCTACCGTGGCGCGACGCCGGCTGTCGTGCGCCCGGCCAGTACCGCGGAAGTGGCGGCCGTGATCGAGATCTGCGCGGAGACCGGCACGCCGGTCGTTCCCCAGGGCGGGAACACCGGCATGTGCGGCGGCGCTACGCCGTCGGCGAACGGAAAAGAGATCGTGCTCGCTCTCGGGCGCATGAACCGCATCCTCGAGACCGATGCGCTCAACAACACCATCACGGTCGAGGCTGGCTGCATCCTCGCCAACATCCAGCAGGCTGCGGCTGTGGCCGACCGCTTCTTCCCGCTCTCGCTGGGCGCGGAAGGCAGTTGCCAGATCGGCGGTAACCTCGCCACCAATGCCGGCGGCATCAATGTCCTGCGCTACGGTAATACCCGCGACCTGGCGCTGGGGCTCGAAGTCGTGCTCCCGGACGGCCGCGTATTGAACGGGTTGAAGGGACTGCGCAAGGACAACACCGGCTATGACCTGAAAGACCTCTTCATCGGCTCGGAAGGCACGCTGGGCGTCATCACGGGAGCGGTATTGAAGCTGTTCCCCCGCCCTCGCGCTACGTTGACGGCCATGATGGGGATCGCCGACCCCGCGGCCGCCGTGCAGTTGCTCGCACGGCTGCGCGGCGCCTGCGGCGACCGCATCTCGGCATTCGAGATCATCGCCCGCCTGTGCCTGGACATCGTGCTGACGCACATTCCGGGAACGCGCGAGCCCCTGCGGGAGGTTCATCCCTGGCACGTGCTCATCGAGCTGGCGGATACGGCCGACACGGAGTCGCTGCGCGCCGACTTCGAGCGCGCCGTTGGCCAAGCCGTGGAAGATGGCCTGGTGCGCGACGCCGTCATCGCGGAAAACATTGCCCAGTCGCAAGGACTGTGGAAGCTGCGCGAGACGATACCGGAGGCCTCGCGCGACGAAGGCCTGGTCTACCGCCACGACATCTCGATCCCGGTGAGCCGCATTCCCGAGTTCATCGCGGCGGCCGGCGCGGCGCTGGAAAAGGCCTTTCCGGGCGTGCGTATCTTCCCGTTCGGTCATCTCGGCGACGGCAACCTGCATTACAACTGCTTCGTGCCCGGCCGCAACCGGGACGACGCCGCGGCGCGCGACTCGAGCGACGTCAACCGCGTGGTGCTGGACATCGTGCGGACTTACGCCGGAAGCTTCAGCGCCGAGCACGGCATCGGGCAAGCCAAAAGGGGCGAGCTTGCGCATTACAAGAGCGCCATGGAACTCGACGCCATGCGGGCGCTCAAACGCACTTTCGATCCGAAAGGCATCATGAATCCCGGCAAAGTGCTACCGGACTGACGAGTGACGATCAGGATTCCCTTATGACGGACAAGGTCAAGAAAACCGACGCTGAATGGAAGGCGCAGCTCACGCCGGAGCAGTTCCTGGTGGCCAGGAAGCAAGGCACCGAGCGCGCGTTCAGCGGCGCGCTCGTGAACAATCACGACAAGGGCGCCTACCGCTGCGTGTGCTGCGGCGCCGAGCTCTTCAGCTCCGAGCACAAGTTCGATTCCGGCTCCGGCTGGCCGAGCTTCTGGCAGCCGGCGCAGAAAGAGAACGTCGCCGCCGAGACCGACACCAGCTACGGCATGACCCGCAC
>Ga0247825_10003718_pt1 | contig 10042 bp, 7 predicted proteins | sample 13C_Vanillin_Day_FD_194413 | JGI IMG/M metagenome (GOLD analysis project Ga0247825, IMG submission 194413) | Soil microbial communities from agricultural site in Penn Yan, New York, United States - 13C_Vanillin_Day48 | ecosystem: Environmental > Terrestrial > Soil > Agricultural land | place...
GCATGAAAATCTTTCGCCGTTTCTGCCGATCCCGGACTCGCCGAGCTTTGACGTCGACGTCGAGGAGGCGCTCCGCAACAACTGGCTCGAGCTTTGGTATCAGCCGAAGATCGACTTGCGCGAGATGCTGTTGTCGGGCGCCGAAGCGCTGATCAGGATGCGTCATCCGACATGGGGCATCGTGCTGCCGGCGTCGTTCATTCCCGACGCGGACGATCCCAATCTTCGCGCGCTGTCGGAATTTGTCGTCGAGCGCGCCATGGCGGACTGGTCGTTCTTCAGCGCCGGGCGCACACCGATCGATATGACCATTCACCTGCCGGCCGCGCTTCTCGGAGACAGCGCTTTCATCGAACGGATGTGGCTTCGGCTTCCCGATCAGGCGGCATTCGCCAAGCTGTTCGTGGAGATCGACAGCGCCGAGGCCCGCCGCGATCATGTGCTGGTGCGGAGAGCCGCAAGGCACCTCCAGGACTACAATGTCGGCATCTCCATCGACGATGTCATGGCCGAATCCTCCTGGGTCGACGTCGCCGATTTTCCGATCGCCGAGTTGCAGGTCGACGCGAGCTTCATCGACGGCATAGCGGACGATCGGGCCAAGCGCACCGCCTGCGAGATGGCGCTCAAGATCGGCAAGAGGCTGGGCGCCCGGACCGTGGCGAAGGGCCTCGAGCGGACGGCGGACTGCCGCGTGGTCTGCCAGCTTGGGTTCGAGATCGGCCAGGGGTTTCTGTTCGCCAAGCCCATGGAAGCGGCCCGCTTCGCGCGGAGCATGCTGCGCCATCTGGCCGCGAAGCCGCATTGAGGCCGGTTCGGGATTTTAAGCCTTTGCCGCATACGGCCGGACAAGACAAACCGCATCCAATCCTGTAGAAACCCGCCGTCAAAACCAACGGTGGCCAAGTCTCTTCTGGTCACAACATGTCCCTGCTGATCAAAACATGCCTCTTCTGATCAAGATCTGCGGCCTGAAAACCATCGAGGCCCTCGACGCCGCGCTGGACGCCGGCGCCGACATGGTGGGATTCGTGTTTTTTCCGCCGTCGCCGCGCAATATCGGGCTCGAGGCGGCCAAGATTCTGGGCGAGCGGGTGAAGGGCCGGGCGAAAAAGGTTGCGCTGTCGGTCGATGCGACCGATGCGGAGCTGACCGCGGCGATCGAAGCCCTCAAGCCCGATATGCTGCAACTGCACGGCAAGGAAGCGCCGGAACGGATGGCGTCGGTTCGCTCGCGCTTCCGGCTCCCGGTGATGAAGGCGCTGCCGATCGCGACGCGGGCCGATCTTTCGCCGATCTACGCCTATGCCAATGTCGCCGACTGGCTGCTGTTCGATGCCCGCGCGCCGCGCGGGGCGACGCGGCCCGGCGGTCTCGGCAAGGCGTTCGACTGGAATGTGCTGGAGCGGATCAATCCCGGCGTGCCGTTCATGCTTTCGGGCGGGCTCGACGCCGCCAATGTCTCCGAGGCGCTGCGCATCACGCGCGCGAATGCGGTTGACGTATCGTCGGGGGTCGAGCGAAGGCCAGGCGACAAGGACCCGCAGAAAATCCGCGCCTTCGTTGTCGCGGCGCGCGCCGCCGACAATGAATTGTCCGGCAAGGCGGCGAAACGCGCATGACCGCCCCGCAGCAACCCAATTCATTCCGCACCGGGCCCGACGAGCGCGGACATTTCGGCATCTATGGCGGCCGCTTCGTCGCCGAAACGTTGATGCCGCTCATCCTTCAGCTCGAGAAGGCCTATGCGGAAGCCAAGGCCGATCCCGCGTTCAAGCGCGAGATGGACGGGCATCTGAAGAATTATGTCGGCCGTCCGTCGCCGCTTTATTTTGCCGAACGGCTGACCGCGCATTTTGGCGGCGCGAAGATCTACTTCAAGCGCGAGGACCTCAACCACACCGGTGCGCACAAGGTGAACAACGTGCTCGGCCAGATCATGCTGGCCAAGCGCATGGGCAAGCCGCGGGTGATCGCCGAAACCGGCGCCGGAATGCACGGCGTCGCGACCGCGACGCTGTGCGCCAAGTTCGGACTTGAGTGCATCGTCTACATGGGTGCGGTCGACGTCGGACGCCAGCAGCCCAACGTGCTTCGCATGCGCGCGCTGGGCGCGCAGGTGCGGCCGGTCGAGTCCGGCGCGCGGACGCTGAAGGATGCCATGAACGAGGCGTTGCGCGACTGGGTGACCAATGTCGCTGACACGTTCTATTGCATCGGCACGGTTGCGGGGCCGCATCCCTATCCGGCGATGGTGCGCGATTTCCAGTGCGTGATCGGCGAGGAGACCCGTGCGCAGCTGCACGAGGCCGAGGGCCGGCTGCCGAATTCGCTGCTCGCCTGCATCGGCGGCGGCTCGAACGCGATGGGGCTGTTTCACCCGTTTCTCGACGATCGCGAGGTGGAAATCTACGGCGTCGAGGCGGCGGGCCACGGACTGAAGAAGCAGCACGCAGCGTCAGTCGCCGGCGGACGGCCCGGCGTCCTGCATGGCAATCGCACTTACCTGCTGATGGATGGCGACGGCCAGATCCAGGAGGCGCATTCGATCTCGGCCGGTCTCGATTATCCCGGCATCGGCCCGGAGCACGCCTGGCTCGCCGATCTCGGCCGCGTCAAATTCCTGTCTGCGACCGACAAGGAGGCGCTCGCCGCATTCCAGCTTTGCAGCCGGCTCGAAGGCATCATTCCGGCGCTCGAATCGTGCCACGCGCTCGCCAAGCTTTCGGAGATCGCGGCGAACAAGCCGAAGGACCATCTGCTGGTCGTCAATCTGTCCGGGCGCGGCGACAAGGACCTCGACAGCGTCGCGCACCATCTCGGGGGCAAGCTCTGATGTCGCTCTATGTCCGGTGGTTCAGCATGCCCCGGCAGAAGCGGACCGGCTGGATCCTGGTGGCGGTCGGCGTTGGCTTCCTGCTTTATTTCTTCAAGACACGGCTGTTCGCGGCCGGCCCGGAGATCACCAGCCGGGAGTGGTTCTACGTCGTCGCCTACAGCGTCCTGATCATGCTCGGCACCATCAACATCCGCATGGCCGAAATGAAAGAGCGCAACCAGAAAACCCTGCCGCTCATCGACCCGAACCAGAACCCCCGCCGATGACCACGCGTATCGACCAGCGTTTCGCCGACCTCAAGCGCGAGGGCCGGGCCGCCCTCGTGACGTTCACGATGGCGGGCGACCCCGACACCAAGACGTCGCTGGCGATTCTGAAGGAACTGCCGAAAGCGGGGGCCGACGTGATCGAGCTCGGCATGCCGTTCACCGATCCGATGGCGGATGGTCCTGCGATTCAGGCGGGCGGGCTTCGTGCGCTGAATGCCGGCCAGAACATGGTCAAGACGCTCTCCATGGTCCGCGCGTTCCGCAACGGCGACGATGCGACGCCGATCGTTCTGATGGGTTACTACAATCCGATCTATATCTACGGCGTCGAGCGGTTTCTGACCGACGCGAAAGCCGCGGGCGTCGACGGTCTCATTGTCGTTGATTTGCCGCCCGAAGAAGACGAGGAGCTGTGCCTGCCGGCGCTGCGCGCCGGCTTGAATTTCATCCGGCTGTCGACGCCGACGACCGACGACAAACGGCTGCCGGCGGTGCTCGCGAACACGTCGGGATTTGTCTACTATGTCTCGATCACCGGCATCACCGGCGCGGCCGCGCCCGACGTAAGCAAGGTCGCCGAAGCGGTGGCGCGCATCAAGCGTCACACCCATCTGCCGGTCGCAGTCGGGTTCGGCGTGCGCACGGCAAAGCAGGCGCGCGCCATCGCGGCCGGCGCCGAAGGCGTGGTGGTGGGCTCGGCGCTGGTCAATGCCATCAAGGACAGCCTCGACAAGAAGGGCAAAGCCACCGCACGCACGGTGAAAGCGGTGACCGGGCTGGTTGCGGAACTGGCCGGCGGCGTGCGCGGGGCCAAAAAAGCCGCCCGGGGAAAAGCGTAACCTTCGGCCCCGTCATATCGCCTTGTGCCGGGCACGGGCATCTTTATGTATGATGCCAGGGACCGGCGCACTGGCCCGGCTGTCCTTCCAAGACGATGAGTTCAAGATTGTGAGTCCATGACGATCGAGAGACGGGAAAAGATTTCATGAACTGGATCTCAAACGTCGTCCGGCCGAAGATCCGAAGCTTCCTCAACCGGCGCGAGTCGCCGGAAAATCTCTGGATCAAGTGTCCGGAGACCGGCCAGCTCGTGTTCTTCAAGGACGTCGAGACCAATCACTTCGTCATCCCGAGCTCCAACTATCATATGCGGATGGGCGCGAATGCGCGCCTGAAGTCGATCTTCGACGACGGCGAATGGGAGGACATCCCGGTGCAGGCGGTCGTGGCCGACCCGCTGAAGTTCCGCGACGAGCGCCGCTACGTCGACCGCCTCAAGGACGCCCGCGCCAAGACCGGCCTCGCCGATGCCGTGAAGGTCGGGGTCGGCACGCTCGACGGTCTTCCGGTCGTGATCGGCGTGCAGGATTTCGATTTCATGGGCGGCTCGCTCGGCATGGCGGCCGGCGAGGCCGTGATTGCGGGTCTCGAGACCGCCGCGAAGCGCGGCATGCCGTTCATCATGTTCGCGGCGTCGGGCGGCGCGCGCATGCAGGAGGGGATTCTCTCGCTGATGCAGCTTCCGCGCACCACCGTCGCGGTCGAGATGTTGCGCGACGCCTGCAAGCCCTACATTGTGGTGCTCACCAACCCGACCACCGGCGGTGTCACCGCGTCCTACGCGATGCTCGGCGACGTCCACATCGCCGAGCCCGGCGCGCTGATCGGCTTTGCCGGGCCGCGCGTCATCGAGCAGACCATCCGCGAGAAATTGCCGGAAGGGTTCCAGAAATCCGAATACCTGCGCGATCACGGCATGGTCGACATGGTGGTGCATCGCCACATGCTGCGGCCGACGCTCGCCAATCTGTGCCGGGTGCTGACCAGGACCGAAAAGGCACCGCCGCGTCCGGCTTTGCCGGCCCTGCCGCCGGTTGTCGATTCGCCGGCTCCGGCCTGAAACAACAGGCGCATTCCGGCGCCGCACGCATGAGCGCCTACCAGCCCATCATCGAGCGTCTGCTGACGCTGCATCCGAAGCGGATCGATCTGTCGCTCGACCGGATGTGGCGCATTCTTGCCGCGCTGGGCGATCCGCAGCGCAGGCTTCCGCCGGTAATCCACGTGGCCGGGACCAACGGCAAGGGCTCGACGGTGGCCTTCATGCGCGCGGTGCTGGAGGCCGCGGGCAAGACCGTCCACGTCTACACCTCGCCGCATCTGGTGCGGTTCAACGAGCGCTTTCGGCTCGGCGCGCCGGGTGGCGGCAAGCTGGTGAGCGACGAGGTGCTGGCCGATGTGCTGCTGGAATGCGAGCGCGCCAACGGCTCGGAGCCGATCACCGTGTTCGAGATCGAGACCGCCGCGGCGTTCCTTCTGTTCTCGCGGCATCCGGCCGATGTGCTGCTGCTCGAGGTCGGCCTCGGCGGCAGGCTCGACGCGACCAACGTGATCGACACGCCGCTCGCCTGTGCGATCACACCGGTGTCGATGGATCATCTCGAATTTCTCGGCGACACCATCGAGAAGATCGCCGCCGAGAAGGCCGCGATTCTCAAGCGTGGCGTGCCGGCGGCGATTGCGCCGCAGGCGGAGGCGCCGCTGAACGTGATCGAGCGCGCGGCAGCACAGGTCCGTGCGCCGCTTCGCGTGTGCGGCCAGCACTGGAACGTGCACGAGGAGCGGGGCCGCCTGGTCTATCAGGACGACGACGGCTTGCTCGATCTCGCGTTGCCGAAGCTGCACGGCCGCCATCAGCTCGACAACGCGGGAACCGCCATCGCCACGCTGCGCGCCTCGGGGCTCGCGCTGCCGATGGCGGCATTCGAAGCCGGCATCGCCAGGGCCGAATGGCCGGCGCGCATGCAGCACCTGTCACAGGGTACGTTCAAGCAGATCGTGCCGGCCGGCAGCGAGCTGTGGCTCGACGGCGGTCACAACGCCGAAGGCGGCCGCGCCATCGCGTCCGCGCTTGGCGATCTCGAGGAGCGCGTGTCGCGCCCGCTGATCATCGTCGTCGGCATGCTGACCACGAAGGACAGCGCGGGATTCCTGCGGAATTTTTCCGGACTGGCGCGTCGCGTCATCGCCGTGCCGATTCCGAAGCAGGATAAAAGCGTGCCGGCCGAGACGCTGGCGGATATCGCGCGCAGCGTCGGCATTCCGGCTGAGAGCCGCGACACCATCAGGTCCGCGCTGACCGCAACATGCCATCTGGGGCTGATGCCCGCGCCGCGCATTCTGATCACCGGCTCGCTCTATCTTGCGGGCGAGGTGCTGGCGCTGAACGGCACGCCGCCGGAGTGAAGCCAAAAAGAAATGGCCGGGACAAGCCCGGCCATGGATTGCAGCTGTTGGTGCGGTGCGATCACACCGCGGTGTTGATCCACTGCTCGAGCTTCTGCTTCGGCGCGGCGCCCACCTGGCGGGCGGCCATCTCACCGTTCTTGAAAATCATCAGCGTCGGGATCGACATGATCCCGTATTTCTGCGCGACGTTGGGGTTCTCGTCGACGTTGAGCTTGACGATCTTGACCTTCTCGCCCATCGCGCCCGCGATCTCTTCCAACGCCGGTGCAATCATACGGCAGGGCCCGCACCATTCTGCCCAGAAATCAACCACAACCGGGCCGGATGCCTTGAGCACCTCAGTCTCGAAAGTCGCGTCGGAAACCTTGCCAACGCTCATGGAACACCTCGTTGTTCGAATCGGGGAGAAATTTCCACCGCGGGTCCCGGGAAACTATGGACGCCATGCCGGAGCGTCAAGCGCGATCACGGGGTGGTGACGGCGATCCCCAGCGCTTCGTCGAGGGCGCTGTCCAGGGCGTTTGCTGGCAATTCCATCAATTCCGGCGTCTCGGTCCACAACAGCGCGGCGCGCACCCGACGGCCCGGATAGAGTCGCTTCAGAACGTCCCGGTAGAGCGCAAGCTGCTTGACGTAGCTGCCGTACTTTTCCAGCGCCTCGTCGAGGCTGTTCGGCGGCGGCCGGTTCGACTTGTAATCGGCGATCAGCACCTCGTCGGGCGTCACCACCAGCCGATCCACCTGGCCTGCGACCGGACGCCCGCGCAGGCGGCCGGCGATCGACACCTCGGCACGGCTGCCGGGGCCGAACAGCGCGGCAAAGCGCGTGTCGGCGAGCACGGTTTGCACCTGCTGCGCGATGCTGCGGCTCTCGGCGTCGTCGAATTGTCTCTGGCGGGCGAGAAACATCGTGGTTGTCTCGGCGCGCCGTTCTGGCGGGATATCGGGCAGCGACTGCATCAGGCGGTGCACCGCGAGCCCGCGCGCGATGGCGCGCTCGCGCGCCTTGTCGCGGGCGACAGGCTCGGCGGCGACGGGATCGTCGACGAAGCCCGACGGCTTGATGGTCGCAGGGCGGTCGTGCGTGGTGCCGGGCACGCGCGCGAGCCACGGTGGAATTTCCACAACGGCCTGCGCCGCTTCGTCTTTGCGTTCGCCGCCCGCGACCGTCCCGGCGTGTCGCCGGTAACGCAACACTTCGGTATCGCCGTAGTCCGCCTTCTCTTTCACGCACAGCGGCCCGAGCGCGCCGAGCGCGAGGTCGTACCAGCACCCGGCCGGAATCTTCCTGATGGTGTCGACGCCGCACACGACCAGATGGTCGATCGCTCGCGTCATCGCCACATAGAGCAGGCGGCGGTACTCGTCGCGCGCGCCGCCGAGCACCGTCTCGCGGGCAGGCGCCATCGGTCCGGTGTCCCTGAACTTCGCGGTGGCCCACAACATCGGGCCCGGTGCCGCACCGTTCGCCGACAGCGGAAGCAGCCGCGGCGGATGAAACCCTTCGGCCGGTGTTGTGGTGTCGGCCAGAACGACGATCGGTGCTTCCAGGCCCTTCGCGCCGTGAACCGTCATCACCCGCACTTCGTCGCGCGCCAGTTCCATGTCGCGCTTCACTTCGGCTTGCGCATCGCGCAGCCACGTAACAAACCCTTGCAGCGACGGCGTCTTGCGGCGCTCGTAGTCGAGTGCGAGATTGAGGAACTCGTCGAGCGCATCGGCGGCTTCGTGACCGAGCCGCGCGAGAATTTTTCGGCGGGCACCACGCGCCCCAAGGAACTCTGCGTAGAAGGTGAATGGCGTCTGCTTGTGCGCGGCGTCGGCGATGCGTCTCAGATCTTGAGCGACGTCCGGACGTTGGCTCTGCAGCGCCGCAAGCAGACTGCCCTTCCTGTTCCAGGCAAGCTTGAACAGCTCGTCGTCGTTGAGGCCGAAAAACGGGCTCTTGAGCACGGTCGCCAGCGCGAGATCGTCGTCCGGCAGCAGCAGTGCATCGGCGAGCGTCATCAGGTCCATCACGGCGATATGCTCGGTCAGCATCAGCCGGTCGGCGCCCGCAACCGGAATGCCGTTATTTTTCAGCGCCCGGATGATCGCCTCGAACAGCGCGCCGCGGCGGCGGACAAGGATGAGCACGTCTCTCGCGAGCCGTCCTTGCGCACGCCAGGCAGCCACCGAGCCGGCGATCCGCCGCGCCAGCCGGACCGTACCGCTGGTGATCGTCTGGGTGTCGAGCGGCGCGGCCCACCCCTTCTTGGCTTCGGCCTCGTCCGACTTCTCCAGGTCCCAGATTTCAACGAGGCCGGGCACCGCCCCGGGCAGCGCCTCATGCACCGGCGCGTCCCCGCCGGCGGTCAGGCCGGCGCGGGCGGCTTCGGGCTTGAACACGGCATCCACCGCCTCCAGCACGTTGGGGCCGGAGCGAAACGAATGCTTGAATTGAGCAAAGACGAAATTCATGTCGGCGTCGCGGTGCGCGCGTGCGAAGTGATCGCGATTTTTCGCAAACTCGGTCGGCACCGCACCCTGGAACGAGAAGATCGACTGCTTCTCGTCGCCGACCGCGAAGATCGTGCGCGGCCGGTCGTGCGCCCCGAGACCCGTGAAGAACTCGCCGACCAGCGCATTGACGATGGCCCACTGCTTTGGGCTCGTATCCTGTGCTTCGTCGACCAGCACGTGATGGATGCCGCGGTCGAGCTTGTAGTGCACCCAGGCAGCCGACACGGTGTTGAGCAATTCGAGCGTCTTGTCGATCAGGTCCTGATAGTCGAGCAGCCCGCGCTGGTTCTTTTCGGCACGGAAGCGCTCGATCACCGCGTGGGCGATGGTGAACAGGGCGACGCTGCGGTCGCGCGTCTCGATGGTGCGCCGGTGCTGGATGAGCGCCCAGACGCGATCCTGCTCCTGGGTCAGCCGGGCGCACAGGTCCGGATCGGTGTCCTGGATGGCCTTGGTCGCGAGCCGGGCGCGTTTCTTTTCTTGCCTGCCTGTGCAGAAGATTTCGAAATAGGCCTCCAACCGGTCCGAGCCGGAAAGCCTGCCCAGCGATGCAAACAGTGCGCCCTGATCTTTGTCGCTGGTGCTCTTGCTCTGGTTGAACGTGGCCGCAATCGCCGGCCATTCCGACGCGGAGATGACGGCATCGTTGAAAAACATGGCGTCGATCTCACCCATCGTTTCGTCAGGCTGGACGCCGAGGGTCTGCGAAAGCTCGGTCATCGCCTGCGGCACCCCGCCTGCCGCCTCGATCCAGGGCATCAGCACATCACGCCTGCGGATCGTCTCGCGCACCAGTTCCCGGAACGTCACGTCGGCGGCAGCGAGGACCGCTGCGGCGAGCGCCCGGCCGAGCGGGCTGTCCGGCTCCGTCGCGGCCTGCAGCATCACGCCGAGGCTCAGCTCCTCGAGTAGTTGTGCTTCGGTGGGCTCGTCGAGCACCTCGAAGCGCGCCGCCACGTTGGCTTCGAACGGAAACAGATGCAGCAGCTGGGTGCAGAAGGCGTGGATGGTGTGCACCTTGAGACCTCCCGGCGTCTCGAGCGCGAGCGCAAACAACTGCCGCGCGCGTCGCCGGAGCGCAGCGGAGGGCCGACTGACGCCTGCGGCCTGCATCGCCGCGTCGAGGCCTGCGTCATCGAGCCGGGTCCATTTGCGCAGTTCGTCGAACACCCGGTTCGCCATA
>Ga0247825_10003719_pt1 | contig 10041 bp, 9 predicted proteins | sample 13C_Vanillin_Day_FD_194413 | JGI IMG/M metagenome (GOLD analysis project Ga0247825, IMG submission 194413) | Soil microbial communities from agricultural site in Penn Yan, New York, United States - 13C_Vanillin_Day48 | ecosystem: Environmental > Terrestrial > Soil > Agricultural land | place...
ACGATGTCGTCGGGGTCGCGCAAGCCGACCTGGTGCTTGTCCGGGAGGGTGCGCTCGACGAACTCGGCGCCTTCCGCGGTCCAGCGCTGTTTCATCTCTTCGAGGCCGGTGGCCCAGAACTCGACGTGCTGGAGGCGCCAGGTGCTCCAGTTCACGGTGTCGTTCCTGGCGGGCGTGATCTCCTTCAGCCGGGCGTCGACTTCAGGGTTGGCCTGGAAGACGTGGACGACCTCGGTGTCGCCGGCGGAGACGATGAAGGCCGGCACGGGGAAGCCCTCGCGCTTGCGGACGCTGAGGCCGAGGACGCGCTCGTAGAAACGCCACGACGCTTCGTGGTCGGCACTGCGGACGGTGTAGTGGTCGAAGCGGGTGATGCCCATGAGAGGATGTCTCCTTCTAAAGAACGAAGCGCGGAGTCGCGGCAAGCCTAGCAGGCGTGAACACGAAACTGTTAGCGCTGCGCGACCGCGATGGCTTCTGCCAGGTCTACGGTGCCTTCATACAACGCGCGCCCGATGATCACGCCCCCGAGGCCGGGGACGGCGGCCGCTTCGCGTACGTGGTCGAGGGCGCCGACGCCGCCGGCGAGGATGAACTGCGCCTGCGTCGGCCCGATGGCTTCGATGAGGGCGCGTACGCCTTCGACGTCGGGGCCGATGAGGGTGCCGTCGAGGGCGATGTTCGTGTAGGTGACCGCGACTACTCCGTCGGCGAGCAGGCGCTTCGTGAACTCGAGGGCGGTTTCGCTGGATGCTTCCTCCCAGCCGCGCATGGCGATGCGACCGTCGCGCGCATCGGCGCCGGCCGCGACGCGGCCGGGGAAGCGCCGGCACGCGACGCCCGCCAGCTCGGGGTTTGTCACCGCGGCGGTGCCGAGGAAGACGCGGTCGACGCCGGCTTCGACCCAGTGCTCGATCGTGTCGATGTCGCGCACTCCGCCGCCCAACTCAACGGGGATGTCGACCGCCTCGACGATGCCGCGCACTGCCGCGGCGTTCACCTGCTCGCCGCTGCGCGCGCCGTCGAGGTCAACGACGTGGAGCCGCGTCGCGCCGAGGGACTGCCAGTGAAGGGCCATGGCGACGGGGTCGGCGCCGTAGACGGTCTCGCGGGCGTAGTCGCCCTGGTAGAGGCGCACGCACTGACCGCCGCGCAGGTCAATGGCGGGGATGACTTCGAAGGTGGTGGGATTGGGCATGGGGTTAAGTATAGGAAGGGGAGCCGGATGCTTTCGGACACGAGGTTCGAGACGGCCGGCAGGCGTTCGAGCGCAGTATGCTGCGCGAGCGTTCGGCGCAGCATGCTGCGCCACTACACATCCGGCCAGCTAGCCCCAACGGGTGCGCGACCTATACTTGAACTCATGCTCACCAAGCGCGTGATCCCGTGTTTTGACGTCGACAACGGGCGTGTCGTTAAAGGTGTTTCGTTTGTGGAACTGCGCGATGCGGGCGACCCCGTGGAGCTGGCGCCGCTGTACGACGCCGAGGGCGCGGATGAGCTGGTGTTTCTCGACATAACCGCGTCGAGCGACGACCGGCGGACGACGTACGAGATGGTGGAGAAGACGGCAGACCGCGTGTTCATCCCGTTCACGGTCGGCGGCGGCGTGCGCAGCGAGCAGGACGCGCGCCTTCTGCTCGAGCTAGGGGCCGACAAGGTCTCGATCAACAGCGCGGCCGTGGCGGACCCGTTCCTCGTCGGGAGGGCTGCGGAGCGCTTTGGCTCGCAGTGCATCGTCGTTGCCATCGACGCGCGGGCGGCAGGCGAAGGCAAGTGGGAGGTCTACACCCACGGCGGCCGTCGGCCGACGGGCATCGACGCCGTCGAATGGGCGAAGCGAGTGGTCGAGCTCGGCGCCGGGGAACTGCTGGTGACGAGCATGGACACCGACGGCCACCTGGACGGTTACGACATCCCGCTGACGCGCGCGATCAGCGAGGCGGTCGAGGTGCCAATCATCGCCTCGGGCGGATGTGGGAATCCGCAGCACATGGTCGATGCCGTCACCGATGGCAAGGCGGACGCCGTCCTCGCCGCCAGCATCTTTCATTACGGCACCTACCGCATCCGCCAGTGCAAGGAATTCATGGCCGGCCAGGGTGTACCGGTCCGCCTCTAGCCTCACGATCCCAGGAGCATCCCAGATGACGACGAACGTCCTTGAAGAGGGCCCCGACCTCACGCTCGATTTCGACAAGCTGGCACGTGTGGCGCAGGTGCCGGGCGTGCTGCCCTGCGCGGTCCAGAACGCCGATACCAACGAGGTTATTCTCGTTGCCTACGTGAACCAGCAGGCCCTCGACACTTCGATCGCGACGCGCTCGGCGGTGTTCTGGAGCACGTCGCGCAACGAGTTGTGGGAGAAGGGCAAGACCTCCGGCGAGACCTTCGATCTCGTCGAAGTTCGAGTCAACTGCGAGCAGAACTCGCTACTGTACCGCGTGCGGCCGCGCCGGGGCGACATCTGCCACACGAAGAACAGCGCCGGCGAGCCTCGCAACTGCTTCTACCGGCGGTTGAACCTGGAGACGGGGCAACTGGAGAATCTCGACCCGTAGAGGGGCGCACGCAGGGGCGTTCGCGAACGGCCCCTACGAACGCCGTGTCCCCGACCGGTTGCCGTGGTTTGCGAGACCGTAACCCAGTCTTCGTGCCTGTACCGTTGCCCTATAGGTGGCGTCGCTATACTTGAACTTGAGGCAATGGCCTCGGTGCTTGCTGGCGGGCTTATGCAGGTGAACTGACCTATGGCGGATACATCGACCCTTACCCTTCGCGTGTCGGAAGGCCTCACCCGGGATGTCGGGCGGGGCCTCGTGCGTCTCGACCCTACGGACATGGCGACGCTGAGCGTGCAGACCGGTGAGACCGTCCAGGTCATCGGCAAGCGCTCGACCGTGGCGAAAGCGCTGCCGGCGTACTCTGAGGACCGCGGTCAGACCCAGGTGCAGATGGACGGCATCCTGCGTGAGAACGCCCAGGCGGGCCTCGGCGACCGCGTCCAGATTCAGAAGATTGTCTGTCCCGTCGCGCGCAGCGTCGTCATCCAGCCCCTGGGCGATGGCGGTGTCGGGGGCGATATGCGCCACATGACCAGCGTGCTCGAAGGTCTCGCGATCTCCGTCGGCGACAAGGTGCGCTCGACCTATATGGGCGGCATCTACCGCGAGTACGTGGTCGTGGAGACGACACCGCGCGGTCCGGTGCTGATCAACAACGGCACGCAGGTGAAAATCAAGGGCGAGAGCGTCTCCAAGCCCGGCCGCGAGGCGACGGGCGTCACTTACGAGGACATCGGCGGCCTCCGAAAGCAAGTGCAGCGCATCAGGGAGATGATCGAGCTACCCCTGCGCTACCCGGAGCTTTTCGACCGCCTCGGCATCGAGCCGCCGAAGGGCGTGCTGTTGTACGGACCTCCCGGTACCGGTAAGACGTTGATCGCGAAGGCGCTGGCCAACGAGACCTCCGCTTACTTCACCCACATCGGCGGACCAGAGGTGATGGGCAAGTATTACGGCGAGTCCGAGGAGCGCCTGCGCAAGATCTTTGAGGAGGCGCAGGAGCACGCGCCGGCAATCCTGTTCATCGACGAGATCGACGCCGTGGCGCCAAAGCGCGAGGAGTTAGGCAGCCAGCAGCAGGTCGAGAAGCGTGTCGTGGCCCAGCTATTGTCCTTGATGGACGGCCTCAAGTCGCGCGGCCAGATCGCGATCATCGGCGCCACGAACGCGCCTCAGCTCCTCGACCCAGCGCTGCGCCGCCCCGGCCGCTTCGACCGCGAGATCAACGTCGGTGTTCCTGAACGTAATGGCCGCCGCGAGATCCTCGAGGTGCACACGCGCGGCATGCCCCTCGCCGAGGATGTCTCGCTCGACAGGCTGGCGGAGATAACGCACGGCTTTGTCGGCGCCGACCTGGCAGCGCTCTGCCGCGAGTCTGCGATGGTGACGCTGCGCAAGATCTCCGAGGACATCCCCCTCGACGCCGAGTTCATCCCCTTCGACTTGCTGTCGCGGCTCGAAGTCTCGATGGCCGACTTCATCGAGGCGCTGACTGAGGTCGAGCCCTCCGCCCTGCGCGAGGTGTTCACGGAAGTGCCCGATGTGCGCTGGGAGGACGTTGGCGGCCTCGAAGACGTCAAGCAGATGCTCAAGCAGATCATCGAGTGGCCGCTGATGTACGCCGACCTGTTCGAGCGCGCGAACACGTCGCCGCCGAAGGGCGTTTTGCTCACGGGTGCCAGCGGTACCGGCAAGACCCTGATCGCGAAGGCGGTTGCTAATGAGTGCGGCGTCAACTTCATCTCGGTGAAGGGTCCGGAGCTGCTATCGAAGTGGGTGGGCGATTCGGAGCACCGCATCCGCGACATATTCAAGATCGCGCGTCTCTCCAGCCCCTGCATCATCTTCTTCGACGAGCTGGAGGCGATTGCTGGCAAGCGCAGCGGCGGCACCGAGGCGAACGTCACGGAACGTGTGATCAGCCAGATGCTCACGGAGATGGATGGCATCGAGGAATTGCGCGGCGTCGTCATCCTCGGCGCCACCAACCGGCCGGACATGCTCGACCCGGCCCTGCTGCGCGCAGGACGCTTCGAGGTGCGCCTGGAACTGCCGGTGCCGGACAAGGACACGCGCCGCACGATCTTCGAGGTGCACACGCGGGACAAGCCGCTGGTCGAAGGCGTCGACCTCGATGCGCTGGCGGAGCAGACGGAGGGCTTCGTCGGTTCCGACATCGAGGCGGTGTGCCGTCAGGCGTCGATGGAGTCGATCAAGCGCTTCCTCGAGGGCGGCGACCCCGAACGTGACCCGTCAGAGATGGCAGTTGGGATGAAGGAGTTCTCCGCCGCAATTGAGCAGGTGCGCAAGCTGCATCCGTCAGAGGCGAAGGCAGAAGTGAAGGCCGCGGAGGCGTAGTTTCGCTGGTAGTTGCCGAGTATTACAACGATGGCTTACCTGCGCCTCGTCTCGTTCCTGTTGTGCCTTGTAGCCTCTGTAATCATCATTGGCCTCGCCCTATTTGGAATCTACGTAAGTGACTCCTACCATTCGCTGAAATGCTGCACGGCCGGCGGGCTTGTTAGCGAGTCGCACGAGTCGGTCTGGGAACGTGAGCCGCTGGTCGCGGTTCGAACGACGATTGGCTATGTCGTACTGACAGGCAGTCCAGCATTGCTCGCGTTTACGAACATGCGCCGACCCACCTCCACGAAGCTTTTCTGGCTCTGGATGATGGCGATCCTCAACACGGTGGTCTTCACCATCGCGTTTATGAGTGCCGCGCCATTTATTCCGCTAGCCTTCCTCTTCATCGTTGCAGCGCTCATGGCTACCGCAGTGACCCATGCAGCCAACCGCGAGCCTATACGCACCTAGCGAAGGCTCTCCAAGAACTGCGCGAACTGTCTCGTGCAGGGATTGTCTACTAACCGCCGCCGACGGACGCCTCCGCCGCGATAGCGATCATGTCTGACTGCATGAAGTGCACGGGGCGCAGCATCTCCATGCCATTGACGCCCCGGGGAAGCAGGGCGCCGCCCGAGCGCATGTTGTACAGCGACGGCTTCTCGACGCCTGGCGGCAGCTTCCCGTGGTCGCGCAGGTCCTTCGCGGCGTTGATCAGGGCGCGGCGGGCGCGAATGATCATGGCGTCGGACGTGCCCAGGTGCTCCTGGCTGCGGTCGTAGATCGTGCCCATCGTTTCCTGCGCCATCGGGTCCTGGCCGGGCCCGGGGATGCCGGAGTACGTGCCACGCAGCGGCGACGAGTCGTCGCGCTCCATGTTCGCCATCAGATCACGGTCGATCAGGTAGTCGTTGTGCTTGTTGGCAATGGGCCGGAACCGACCCAGCCAGTCGGTTGTATCGGGCTCGAAGTTGCGGAAGAGGAAGCCGCGCTGGCCGGCGGTGCGTTGGGGGTAGGGGTCGAAGCGGCCCCGAGGCTCGTCCGTCTGGCGCACGCCGACCTTGAGGCCGCCGATGCCCGCGGACTCAGGGTCGAGGCCAAACAGGCGCTGCGGTCCGAAGCCCCAGACCATCGTGTTCTCGTCGTCGAGTGGCACCCAGGCGTTAGCGCTGTTCTTGAGGGGTAACACGCCGGGAGCGTTCATTGTGTAGAAGGGCATCAGGTAGTGGCCGGTGCGCCAGTAGTCGTTGTCGCTCTCGGCCGGGCGGACTGCCGCGTAGGTCGAGCCGATCTCGTGCTCGTATGACTCGAAGCGAGCCTCGCGCTGTTTGATCGCGTAGTAGTCGGCGCTGCCTTTGAGGAAGTCGCGGTCGGCGGCGAGATGGCCGAAGTGCAGGAAACCGGCGTGGACGGTGTCGATGTCGCCCTCGAGGGCCTGCATGAAATTGCTCTCCTGGAGACGGCGGTTGACCGTGCACCCTGCGTCCAGGTTGGGCGGCAACTCCGGCAGGGGAGGCGGCGTCTCGCGCAGGCCCATGTACGTCCAGACGATGCCGTTGCGCTCGACGCAGGGGTAAGAGACGACGCGCACCTTGGTCTTGAAGTTGCTCTCGGCAGGCTCCGAGGGCATATCGACGCATGCGCCGGTGACATCGAACTTCCAGCCGTGATAGACGCAACGCAGGCCGTCCTCCTCGTTGCGCCCGAAGAACAGCGACGCGCCGCGGTGCGGGCAGGCGTTCTGGACGAGCGCAATTCCGCCGGACGTCGACATGAAGGCGATGAGGTTCTCGCCCAGGAGGCGCATGCGCATCGGCGGGCCATCGGGCGTCAGGTCGTCCGGTGTCATCGCCGGGATCCAGTATTCGCGAAGCAGGTTGCCCATGGGCGTGCCAGGCCCGACGCGGCACATCAGTTCGTTGTCAGCGACGCTCAGCATGTTGAATGCCCTCCAGGTGCTATGTCTATCGTTGGCGTGATTATCCACCCGGCTGTCAAGGGAATCCCACCCCCCGGCCCCCTCCCCGTCGACGGGGAGGGGGAGAATCGACCTGAGCCTCGCGGGCGCTCTACGATTCTTGGATGACGATTGAAGGCCCCGACTCTTCGCGTCTCGAAGAGATACTCCTCTTGTGTACGGCGCCGGTGGAGCAGGTGGCGTACGACGGCTGGTTGGTGCGCACGCCGCGGAACGACGTGAAGCGCGCCGGCTCGGTTAATGCCTTCTACGGTTCAACCAAGCCCCTGGAGGAGAAGATCGCGCGCTGCGAGTCGATGTTTGCGGATGCCGGCCTGCCGCCGATCTGGCGCCTGACTCCCTTCTCGAAGCCCGCTATGCTGGACGCCGCCCTCGAAGCCCGCGGGTACGTGCGCTTCGAGCCCAGCCTTGTGCAGGTTGCTCGGCTCACCAAGCCCTTTACGCCGCCGCCCGAGGGTATCGAGTTCAGGTCGATGATCCTGGAGCGCTGGCTTGAGGTGTCGGGGTTGATGCGCGGACGCACTCCGGAGCAGATCGAGGCGGAGTTTCGGCGTCTTCACCACGGCGAGGTTCCGGGTTACTGCACCATCGCTTACATCGGCGAGGACCCCGTTGCCTGCGGTCTCGTCATGAAGGAGCAGGAGTTTGCGGGCCTGTTCGACGTCTTCGTGGCCGAGGAGCATCGAGGTCGCGGCATCGGCACAGCGATTTCGGCGCAGCTGCTGACGACAGCGCGGCGCATGGGCGCGACGGTGGGTTGGCTCAGCGTGCTCGCCGACAACGCGCCGGCCGTTGCGGCGTATCGGAAGCTCGGCTTCGAGACGCTGTATGAGTACTGGTACCGCATTGCCGCTGCGCAGGGTGCTCGCTACGATGATCGCTGAGGCTTCAGATGCTCCGGAGGGACGACAACATGGCGAAGATCAAGTGCGCGATCATGGGCTCGGGCAATATAGGCACCGACCTGCTGTTCAAGCTGCGCCATGACCCCTACCTGGAACTCACGTTGGTCTGTGGTATCGACCCCGAGTCGGAAGGTCTGAAGCTGGCCGAGCGCCACGGCATCCAGACCACGACCGAAGGCATCGAGGGGTTCAAGAAGCACGCCGACCTCTGCGACATCGTCTTCGAGGCGACGAGCGCTGCCGTGCACAAGGCCAACGCGCCGGTCTACGAGGCGCTGGGTAAGATCGCAATCGACCTGACGCCGGCAGCAGTCGGCCCCATTGTCGTCCCGTATGTGAACGTTGGCGACGTGATGGACCTGCCCAACGTGAACCTCGGCACGTGTGGCGCCCAGGCTACGGCGCCGATCATGCACGCCATCTCTCGCGTGACCAACGTCCCTTACGGCGAGATCGTCGCGACGGTCGCGAGCAAGAGCGCCGGTCCCGGCACGCGCCAGAACATCGACGAGTTCACGGTCACTACGGCGCGCACGCTGGTCGAAGTAGGGGGCGCCGAGAAGGGCAAGGCCATCATCGTGCTCAACCCGGCCGAGCCGCCGATCATGATGCGCAACGCCGTCTACGCAGCCGTCGGCAGCGTAGACCGCGAAGCTGTGCTGGCATCGATCGAAGAGGCTGTCGCGGGCGTGCAGCAGTACGTCCCGGGCTACCGTCTGCGTACCGACCCCATCTTCGACGACGGCCGAGTCACGGTGTTCGTCGAAGTCGAGGGTGAGGGCGCATACCTGCCGAAGTATGCCGGCAACCTCGACATCGAGACGGCCGCCGCCGTCAAGGTGGGCCAGGAGTTCGCTAAGCACCTGCTCGCGAAACGCGGCGAACCAGTCGAGGCCTAGCGATGCCTGCGCGACCTCACGGTAGCTTCGCCTGGAACGAAATCGCCTCGACGGATGTCGAGCGCGCGAAAGCGTTCTACGAAGCGACCCTGGGTTGGACGTTCCAGCAGTTCGACCTGCCCGGTGGTCCCTACTGGGTGATCATGAGCGGCGACCAGATGGTCGGCGGTCTCGGCGGTCTGGAGACCGGGCCGCTGCCAGGAGAGAGCGCCTCGTACTGGTTCAGCTTCATCGAGGTTGACAATATCGACGCGCGTATCGACAAGGCCGAAGACCTGGGCGCCACGATCATCGAGTCGCCGAACGACGTCCCTAACGTAGGACGCGTGGCGGTGTTGCGAGATCCCACGGGCGCGGTGGTGGGGTGGATGACGGGGGCGGAGTGAGAAACCCATGAAAGACGTAGCTGCAGACCTTCAGGTCTGCTCTGTGACGGGCATGCCACGAGCCTTTCGCCGTTCGCCCCGCCTGGCTGAGTACGATTATCGAGGGCCACTGAATGCGTTCCTGACGTTCGTGACCCGTGGTCGACGGCCCATTTTCGAGGATGCGACGTTGGCGCAGATTGCGCTCGATCATCTAAACGCTACGGCCGCGAAGTTCGAAGCAGAAGTGCTCTCCTACTGCATCATGCCTGACCACATGCATCTGCTCGTGTTCATCGACGAGCGTGCGTCGATGAAGGAGTTTGTTCGCCGCTTCAAACAGACTTCAGGATTCGCCCTTAAGAAGGAGCTTGGCGTCGAGGCGTGGCAGATAAGCTATTACGATCGAGTCCTGCGCAAAGAAGAAGCCGCCGAAGACGTGGCACTGTACATTTGGAACAATCCTGTAGTGACGGGCACTGTGGACGCCATTCAGGACTATGGAGTGGACCTCGGGAGCGTATGCCTTGACGGGACGTGGCAGACCTGAAGGTCTGCAGCTACGATCTCCCTTGGAACTACTTGGCCGGAGAATAACTATGCCTAAGAGTGTTCGCCTCATCGATTCCACCCTTCGGGACGGCTCCCACGCGATGGCGCACCAGTACACCTCGGAGCAGGTGCGCGCCATCGTGAAGGCGCTGGACGATGCCGGCGTCGGAACGATCGAGATATCGCATGGCGATGGTCTTGGTGGCAGTTCGTTTCAGTACGGCTTTTCGAAGGAGCCGGAGCTGGACCTGATCAAGGTCGCGGCGGAGACCGTGTCCAAATCGCAGCTGGCGGTGTTGTTGCTGCCCGGCATCGGCACGCGGGAGGACCTGCGTGAGGCGGCGAAGTACGGCGTCAAGGTCGCGCGCATCGCCACGCACTGCACGGAGGCTGACATCTCCCAGCAGCACATCGGGCTGGCGAAGGAGATGG
>Ga0247825_10003720_pt1 | contig 10040 bp, 3 predicted proteins | sample 13C_Vanillin_Day_FD_194413 | JGI IMG/M metagenome (GOLD analysis project Ga0247825, IMG submission 194413) | Soil microbial communities from agricultural site in Penn Yan, New York, United States - 13C_Vanillin_Day48 | ecosystem: Environmental > Terrestrial > Soil > Agricultural land | place...
GTTGTTTCCCAATCCGAACTTCGACAGGAAGGCGCTGGAGCGGTGGCTGAAGGTCAAGGGCAAATACGCGTCGGATCCGGTCGGCGACCCCAGTCTCATCCGGCCGTTCCGTGTCGGCATGAGCTGCGCGTTCTGTCATGCCTCTTTCCATCCATTGAATCCGCCGGCAGACACGCGCAACCCGAAGTGGGAGAACATCTCCGGCAACATCGGCGCCCAATACCTGCGGATCAGCGGTGTGTTCGGCAACCTGCTCTCGAAGAACAATTTCGTCTTTCACATTCTCGAAAGTCAGCCGCCAGGCACCGTCGATACGTCCCTCGTCGCGTCCGACAACATCAACAATCCGAACACGATGAATTCGGTGTTCAATCTGGCGCAGCGCGTGCTGGTTGGGCTGCGCAACCCGAACGAACAGCAGTCCAATCAGAGCGCGCAACTGCCATCGATTTGGAAGGACGCCCCGAAGGACTATCCCGACAGCCCACCGGCGAATTCGCTGAAAACACTGATCACGGAGTACTGGAAAGCGGTCTACGCAACCGGCGGCGCGCCTCCGGATGAGGTGCTCGACAAAGCGGTCCGTGAAGAGCTGAGCAAAACGAACGATCGGCTTCGGCGGGTGCCGCGCATCCTGCTCGACGGTGCCGATTCGATCGGTGCCTGGGGCGCCCTGGCTCGCGTCTATCTCAACATCGGGACGAACTATGAGCAGTGGAACACGCTGCATGACCCGGTCGTCGGCCTCACGCCGCAAAAGTCGTTCACGATCGACAATGTGGAGCGTCACTCCGGCTACTGGGCGGCGACCAAGCTGCGCGTGGGGCCGTTGCGCGACTATTTCCTGAAGGTCTCTCCGTCCATGCCGCTGGTTGCGGCCGCGACACCTGTCGAAAGCGCGCCGCCGGAAAGTATTCGCGATATGGCGGCGGCCCGGCGTCTCGTGGACCACACGAAGCTCGCGAGAGGGCGTCAGATCTTCGCCGAGAACTGCATCGCCTGTCACTCCAGCATTCAGCCTCCGATGCGTCATGAGCAGATGGCGAAGGACGCCGCGCAGACCGGCAATGCATTTTACGACCATGAGCCGGGCCGATGGATGACGAGCCCGCAACACAAGGACTACCAGGATTGGGCGAAGGCCGCGGTCGAGATGCCGGAATTCTGGCGGGCCAACTACCTGTCGACCGACTATCGGATTGCGGTCAACTACGTGAAGACCAATTCGTGCCGCGCCGTGGCGACCAACGCGCTGAACGGAAACATGTGGCACGACTTCGCTTCGGACAGCTATCGCAGCCTGCCGGCGATCGGCGACATCCGTTTCTACAACCCGTACGGCAGCCAGGAGCCGGCGGATCAGGACAGCGACCGGAACAATGAAGCCTATTCGCCGCGCCACAAGACGTCCGGGAGTGCCCCCAGAGGTGGTGGCGGTCCGGGTTACTATCGCGTCCCAACGCTGGTTTCGATCTGGGCTACGGCGCCGTTTCTGCACAACAACAGCCTCGGCAAATACAACGCCAATCCCCACGTCCAGGGACGGGTCGATGCCTTCAACGACGCCATTCGAAAGCTGCTTTGGAAGGAAAAGCGGGCGGAGACCGCAAGCTATGGCGTGCCGCCCGAGGTGCTCAAGGACGATCGCGGTCTGATCTGGCGGACGACCGAAGTCTCCTACCTGACCGTCGCCGGCATCTATCTCCCCGAGATTCTGGGCGGCCGCTCCAAGCTGGTGCGCGATTTCATCGACCGCTATCCCGAGTTGCGCGGAGTGCCCGAACTGTACCGGCCGCTGCCGACGGCCGTGTTGCTGGCCGTTGCATTTGTATTCCTCTGGTGGGCTCGCGGTTTCTGGCTCCGCTTCGCCGGCTATACGAGCATCGTTCTCGCCCTCGGCGTCGGCGCCGTCATTTACTTCCTCAACGGCGGCCTTGGCGGAATCCAGGTCGGGCCCATTCCCAAAGGCACTCCGGTCGGCTTGCTGGCAAACATCAATCCGGCCGCAGATCGGCAAGTTCTGAAGCAGACGCTCGCGACCCTCCGCGACGCTTTCAACGAAATCCAGTCGACTGGCGCGGACAAGGACGAGAACAAAAAGCGCCTGGACGAGATCATGAAAACGAAGGTCGCGCCGGCGCTGCTGAAGATCAACAAGTGTCCGGACCTTGTCATGGATCGGGGACACTACTTTCCGTGGTTCGACAGGATTTCCGATTCCGACAAAGAGGCGCTGATCGAGCTGTTGAAAACCTTCTGAGAGCCGGGGCGGCGCGGTGATGCTATGACATCCAATCAACCTTCCGCAGGCGGTGCTCCGTTCGACTACATTGTGGTCGGTTCGGGAGCCGGTGGCGGCCCGCTCGCCGCCCGTCTTGCACAGGCCGGCCGCCGGGTGCTGGTGCTTGAGGCGGGTCCGGATCACACCGAACATTCCGGAGACGCCCGCGACATCAGTCTTGTCCCGGGACTTCACGCCGTCTCGACCGAGCATGACGCTCTGAAATGGCCGTTCTACGTCAAGCACTACAGCAAGCCGCCCACCGGGACGGATCCCAAGACAACGCCTGAGGGGATTTTCTATCCGCGATCGTCGGGCGTCGGCGGCTGCACCGTCCACAACGCCATGATCACCATGGCCGGTCCCGACTCGGACTGGGAAGACCTGGCCGATTTTCTCGCCGACGATTCCTGGCGCGCCAACGCCATGCGGGCCTACTTCCAGCGCATGGAGCACAACGACTATCACCCGCTTCCAACGCCGTCGCCGCGCGGATGGTGGGGCCGCCTGTTCGATCTCGTGAAATGGGTGTTCGGACGCGACCCGGATCACACGCGGGGCCGTCACGGCTTCAACGGCTGGCTGCACACGAGCGTTGCCGACGTCAATCTGGCGCTGCGGGACAAGCAGCTCCTGAAGATGATCGGCGGCTCCGTGTTTCAGGCGTGGCGTTCCGGCCTCAACCGCGGCCGGCTCTTCGCGCGCGGCGTCCTCAAGAAGCGCATCGCCCAGGATCTGGATCCGAACCACAGCCGAACCCAGGCCGGGCATCCCGAAGGCCTCATGATGGTGCCGCTCGCGGTGTGCGGCGAACGGACGACGATCCACCAGAACGGCGAAACGCCGTTCGTCATGCGCGGCCGGCGCTCGAGTCCTCGCGAGTTTCTGCACGAAACCCAACGCAAGTTTCCCGACAAGCTTGTCATCCGGACGGACGCCTTCGTCACAAAGGTTCTGTTCGACGACAGCAAACCGCCCCGCGCCGTGGGTGTGAGATATCTGGCAGGAAACCGCCTCTACAGGGCGCATGAAAATCCGAATGCTCCGCCGGACACGCCCCTCGACGTTTTCGTCAAGCCAGGCGGGGAAGTCATCCTCAGCGGAGGCGCGTTCAACACGCCCCAGACCCTGATGCTCTCCGGCATCGGCGATGTGTCCCATCTCGAAAAAATTGCGAAGGACGACGCCGACGCCTGCACGCTGACCGATCGCAACGGAAAACCTTTGACGGACGGCGATGGCAAGCCACGCCGCATCGATCTGCCGGGAGTCGGCCGCAACCTGCAGGACCGCTACGAAGTAACCGTCATCAGCGAGATGCGGCGCGACTTTCCCATCCTCAACGCCGCGAACTTCGCTCTCAGGGACAAGGCCGGCAACGCAATCTCGGACCGGCATCTGCGGCAATGGAGGGCCGAGGGCACGGGCCTTTATACAAGCAACGGCGCCGTCATCGGATTGCTCAAGCGGTCGAACCCCGATCTGCCGCAGCCCGACCTGTTCATCTTCGGCATCCCCCTGCCGTTCTACGGCTACGCGCCGCGTTACTCAGTGGTCGAGCACCACAATCAATTCACCTGGACGATCCTGAAGGCGCATACCCGCAACAACGACGGCACCGTGGAGTTGCGGTCGACCAACCCTCTCGACACGCCGGAGATCAATTTTCACTACTTCAACGAGGTCACTCGTCCAGGCGAAAGCGCCAACGATCGCGATCTCGTGGCACTGGTCGACGGCGTGAAGTTCGTCCGCGGAATCGCCAGGCACACCAACTGGTTCACCAAGGTCGAGGAGCACTATCCCGCCAAGGAGCGCCCGCATCCCGACAAGAGCCTCCCGCCTCTACCGGCGGTGACCGACGACGAGCAAGAGATCAAGGACTGGATTCGCCGCGAGGCCTGGGGACATCACGCCTGCGGCACCTGCCGGATGGGACCGTCGAACGACAAGGGGGCCGTCCTCGACAGCCGATTCCGGGTGCGCGGGGTCGACGGTCTGCGGGTCGTCGATGCCTCGATCTTTACGCGCATACCCGGCTACTTCATCGTCACCAACATCTATATGGCGAGCGAAAAGGCCGCCGACGTCATTCTCGAAGATGAGCGATACGGCGGACCGGATACCGCGGCCTATCCCCGGGCGCTGCGGGAGCGCGAAGCCGAGGCCGTCGCGCTCCGGCGCAAGGCGGCGGACGCACAGGCGTCCGCGATTGCGCCGTCCGATCGCAGCCGCGAAGAGGCTTGGCCGGACGACGTTGTGGGGCTGGCATTGTCGGGCGGCGGCGTCCGCAGTGCAACGTTCAATCTCGGCGTCCTGCAGGCGATGGCGCGCGCGCAGTGGCTGCGGCGCGTCGACATCCTGTCCACGGTGTCCGGCGGCGGTTACATCGGCGCCTTCCTCGGACGCTGGTATGACCGGCTTCGTCGGCAAGCGCAGGCGAGCGAACCTGCCCCGGTCCGCGTTGAACGCGAGCTGACGGATCCGGATTCACCGGCAGTGTCCTGGCTGCGAAAGAACGGCAATTACCTCGCTGCCGGCGGCGTCGGCGACGCCGCATACAACACCGCATCGTTTCTGCGCGGCTTCCTGAGCGTCCACTTCGTCGTCGGGCTTTTGCTGTTCTCTATATTCGGAGCGATCAACGGGGTTCGTTACGGACTTCTCGAGCCGGGGACGGCTGTTGCCGGCTTCCTCGGAATCAGCCCAACGGACTTCCCGATCGGCCACCTGCTCGAGGCGGTGCTCGGCGTCTTCTACAGTCCATGGTTCATCGCGTTCGAGATGATCCTCCTGTTCATGGTGGTACCGCGGATCATCGCCTACTGGATCGTATCCCAGGACCATCACAAGCGCTTCGACCCGGTGCCGCTGTGCGCGATGCTGGTCGGGTCCGGCGCGGTGCTGTACGCCGCGGTCGGCGAGACGTTCAGCCTTCCGCTGCTGCTGATCGGTCTTGCCCCCCTGATCGCACTGTTCCATGTCTCAATGGCATGGCGGCGCGGACGGGTGCGCGAGGAAGCAATCGGACGCGGCAATGTGGAAACCCAGCGGCTGCGCACCCGCAACTATCTGACCGACGACCTCGGAACGGCGCTGGTTCTGGCCGGCGGCGCGCTGGCGTTTGCCGTGGTCGATACGGCCGGGCACGGTCTCCAGCAATATGCGGCGAAAAACCAAACCTACCTCAAAGCTTTCGCGGCGTTCGGCGTCGCTCTTGCGGGCCTCATGCCCGTCGTCAGGTGGATCGCAACGCTGATGGCCGGCGACAAGGGGCCGGGGTCTCTTTCGGCGATCGTTCGATACGCCAGGAAGCAGGTTCTCGCCGGCCTCCTCGCGGCGGCATTGTTCCTGATCCCTCTGGTGTTCGTGTCGTTCACGGCTCATGCGGCCTATCAGGGCGGCCTGGCCCTTTGTTACGGCCTGATGGCCACTGCGGTGGCCTTCATCCTGTCCGTGATTTTCACCCATCCCGCGGCGCTGGTCTTCGTCAATCGGTCGTCCTTGACGCAAACCTATGCTGCCAAGCTTGCGCGAGCCTATCTCGGTGCAACCAATCCGCTGCGGCACCGGCCCGAGGCAGCGAACATCTCGGAAGTCGCGGCCGGGGACGACGTCGCGTCGATCCGCAACTATACGCCCCACGTTGCCGGCGGACCGCTCCACCTCATCAATCTGACGGTAAACCAGACGGTCGACTTCACATCCCAGCGCGGCAACCGCGACCGCAAGGGCGAGAGCGTGTGTGTCAGTTCGATCGGCATGTCGATCGGAAAGACATCGCATGCCGCCTGGAGCGACCCGAAGGACGGCGACCTGGCGCGAAAACAACCGACGGCCGTCACGCCGCTCGGGTATGTCCCCGGAACCGACCATCCGCTGGTCGACGAGGCGGGCACGCCCACCCAGCGCGCCGAAATGCTGTCGCTGCGCCAATGGATGGCCATCTCCGGTGCGGCGTTTGGACCGGCCCGCGGGCAATCCACGTCGCTCGGCAGCGCACTGATGTTCGGGCTGGCCAACCTGCGCACGGGCTACTGGTGGAACAGCGGGATCGGCGAGGTCGGCCGCGACGGATACCCGGCGCTCACCGTGCTGCGGCGAAGCTTCTATCTGACGCACTTCCTGTTCCAGACGCACGCCTTGCTGCTGTCGGAGTGGATCGCGCGTTTTCCCGGCCCCTGGGACCGGTACTGGTATCTCTCGGACGGCGGCCACTTCGAGGTTCTCGGCGCGTACGAGTTGGTCCGCCGCCGGGTCCCGCGGATCATCGTCTGCGACGGCAGCGCCGATCCGGACTATCAGATGAGCGGAATCGCAAATCTCATCCGCAAGGCGCGGATCGATTTCGCCGCGGAAATCGTGCCGTTCGAACCGGCCGACTACGCCAAGCTCCCGGAGTCGGCGCAGGCGTGTCTCGGCACGCTCGACCAGATCAAACCGCGCGCGGGCCAGCCGGGCGCTTCGCGCCCGGTGAAGTGCGCCACGCTGTTCTGGGTCCGTTACGCCAAGGCTCCGGCGCAAAGATCGGTCATGCTTTATCTCAAGGCCAACGTCACCGGCGATGAGAGCGCGGACATCCTCCAGTATCAGCGCACCCACCCGGACTTCCCCAACGAGCCGACCGAGGACCAGTTCTTCGACGAGGAGCAGTGGGAAAGCTATCGCCGTCTCGGCGAACACATCATGACGTCGCTGTGCGACCGGGATTTCTGGTTCTGGAAGATTTAGCTCTGAGGGGATTCACACGATGAACCGCCTAGCGCACCTCGCAGCCGCCGGATCGTTGCTCGCGTTGCAGGCGACCTCCGCTTTGGCGTCGGACCATGCGGATCCGATCGACAACCCGTTGATGTTCTGGAAAACCACGCCGCTCGAGGGCGGCATCACCGATCTGTTCGTTTTCCCGACCAGGGACAACCAACAGCTGGTCGTTGTTCTGAGCGTGCGGCGTTCCCTGACCGGAAAACCGGCGAAGCTCGATCAGTTCGAGTATGTCGTCCATATGGATCTGAAAGGCACGGTCAGCCATGACAATGCACACTTCAATGCGCGCTACGGCGGCACGGTCGTAAAACCGGAAGACATCAAGGAGACGACGAAGATCACCTATCGCCTCAAAGGCGATGGAGAAATCCGCGAGCATCCGTCCATCACGGGCGACACGGCCCCGGTGCGACCGGGCGATATCCAGGCCTGGGGCGGGGAAGACCCCCGGCAGCCTCGCAAGGTCCAGACCATCAAGACCGGCATGGATGCCAACGGCATGCTTGAGAAAAATGAATACAGCGCGGACACCGCCGTCGACGACACGAAAGTGAACATCTGGACCGGGATCAGCGACGATCCATTCATCTTCCCGAACTTCTTCAGAACGAATGTCGTGGCCATGGTCGCCCGCATTCCGATGAAATACTTCCCGGAAGGCCAAATGAATTGGATCGTCTGGGCGACATCGAGCAAGGGCGGAAAGCAGATCGATCATGTGGGCCGGTCGCTGCGGACGCAAAACCCGCGGTTTGAACTGCTGAACACCTTGCACCCGAAAGACCACGTCGCGGCAATCAGGGCCGAGCAAGCAAAGCCGAGCGTCATGCGCGACATATTTCTCAGGCTCGGCATCAACCAGCTGTTCGGCTACCGCTCCTGGGACTTCGTGCCGGACGTCATGTTGTTCACCCGCACCCCCGGCATTGAATTCGGCGAATTCGAAACCAAGGGACCGGACGGCAAATTAGGCATTGTCGTGAACAAGTCGGACGGCCTGGCAAGCTTTCCGAACGGCCGCTTTCTGACGGACGATGTGGGCGACCGGTTGGCGCGTTACGGCGACACGGCTTTGAAGGAATTGTCACACCTTGTGCCGCCGTGCCAGGATTCGTCTCCCCCTTCGAAGCCCGAGTGCCGGAGCGCCAGCTGGCCGCGGCGTACGGTGAACGACAAGCTGTTCCAGGGTCAGCAAAACCCGGACGAGATGATCTTCGACGCACGCTTTCCCTATCTGGCGGAGCCGTGGGTCGCACCCGAGGCTCGCCTCCCGGCCCCAAAGCTCGCGCTGCGGATGTCGACCGTCATGAAGATCGGTCTCATCGTGCTTGGCTTTATTCTGCTCTGGTTCGTAACCGCGTGGCTGCTGGCATTGTGGATCGACCGCAAGCGGCAGCGGCGCCGCTATCTGTGATTCGTCATGGAGTTTGACTCTAACTACATCGGACCCCAGCGCTTCACCGCCGAAGATGCGGGCTATCGCGGCTCCACCTTCGCCGAGGTTCGGGCGGCGCTGTTCGCCAACGCCTACTATCTGGTCTGGGGAGGCCCCGACGAGCCGCCGCTGCCGGTTTACGAAGTCACCCTCGCGCGCAGTCTTGCCGGCCTGCTGTCGCGCAAAAAGCCCTGGTGGTTCCAGCAGGCGTCCGATCGAACGGTGGATTCCCGTGCGGATCTGCGGTGGGGCCCCGACGGACGCGGCTTCAGGCGCATCCTGCATCCGAACGGCGTCTGCCTCACGGGAATGTGGGAAATCGATTCCAACGCCGATACCGGATACACCGGCTACTTCAAGGCCGGAAGCCGTGCCCGGATCGTGTCCCGGTACTCGGCATGCTGCACCGAGACGCGTCGAGGACGATTGCGATCACTCTCGCTGGTGGGGAAGCTCTACCCGACCACAGACAAAAATCATACCGAGAAGCTTGCGACCGCGAACTTCATAGCCCAGGACGATCTGGGCGGCTCGCGATCACGCGACATCAGCGAGATCGAAATCCGGAATGCTCCCAATGTCACGCCGTGGCGCCGGGGTACGGCATTGCCGGTGCTTCTGGTCACGGGGTTGGTCCTTGCACGAACCGACCGCAACACCACGATCCGCCAGCTTTATGAGATTGCCGAACTCGGAAAGCCGTCGGCCGAACCGACCCGGTGCCCGGAGTTCATGCGGCTGACGGTCGATCCGCCGTCGGTCCCCGACGACGATGACGATCTCGACTTCCGCGACGAAATTCTCGGCAGGATGTATGACCGTGGCGATCCGGCCCCGAAGCGGACGCTGACCTTCCACATCGAAGTATCCGACGACGGCAGGACCGCGGGCCTGCTGGCACAGCGCCGCACCATCAGCAATTGGCGGCGCATCGGCAGGATCGTGTTCGACGAGGCGGTGGCGTCCTACAATGGCGACTTTGTCGTTCATTTTCACCATCCGCCGTGGCGAAACGACCGGAACGATCCGAGGACGGTGGTGCACAATCCCCGGCGGGCGCTTCGCACCGCTCAGCGCCGGTAGGCGACCAGCACGGCAGCCACGACGATGCACGATTCCGAACCGCGAAATTCGAGTTCGCCAGGCCTTGGTTCGTCGAATGCTGGTCCACCAGGCGTTCTGCTGCTGAGGCTTGCCGCGGTCGCGCTTATCTTTGCATTCACGGCGTTCTTTCCGGGCGCCCCGGGTGACCATCCGGACAAACCCGACGGTTTCGTCGCCGGTTTTCTCCATCCCATCCAGGGCATCGATCATCGGCTGGCGATGGTTGCCGTCGGCATGTGGGGGGTGTCGTTGGGCCGGCCCCTGATCTGGGCGCTGCCGGTGGCTTTTCCCCTCGTCATGGCGATTGGCGGCATCATGGGCATGAGTCATATGCCGTTCCCGAATCCGTCGGTGGAGCAACTGGTGATCGCGCTCTCCGTGCTGATACTGGGCCTTGCCGTCGCGTGTGACTGGGAAGCGCCGGTCCCGGTGGCGATCGCTGTTGTCTCGGTA
>Ga0247825_10003721_pt1 | contig 10038 bp, 10 predicted proteins | sample 13C_Vanillin_Day_FD_194413 | JGI IMG/M metagenome (GOLD analysis project Ga0247825, IMG submission 194413) | Soil microbial communities from agricultural site in Penn Yan, New York, United States - 13C_Vanillin_Day48 | ecosystem: Environmental > Terrestrial > Soil > Agricultural land | place...
CCAAGGCCCAGGCCGGCCGTCGCCAGCCGGCCGGCCTGGGCCTTGGTGAGGACGGCGTCGGTGGCGATCACGCCGATGCTGGTGTTGGCGGCGACCACGAGACGCTTGGGCGGCTCGCCCGCCAGCAGCGCGCGGCGCGTGTCCAGCAGCGTGCGTCCGTCCTCGCGGCGCGCGCCGGCGATCACGCGGCCGCTGTCCGGGTCGACCACGTCGCCCATCGCGTTGCAGGCGACGATGGCGCCGACGGTGAAGCCGCCCGCGCGCACGCTCGCCGTGCCGATGCCGCCCTTCATCGCGCGCTCCACGCCGTACAGCTTGCCCACCAGCGCGCCGGCGCCCGCGCCCACGCTGCCTTCGGCCGGCGCCTGCGCCGAAGCGGCCTGGCAGGCGGCGTGGCCGGCCTGCAGGTCGGGCCGCACCTTCGCGTCGCCGAGGTAGAGATCGAACAGCACGGCGGCCGGCACGATGGGGATGCGCGCCGGCCCGACCTCCAGGCCAACGCCGTGCTCCTCCAGCCAGCGCATCGCGCCGCTCGCCGCGTCCAGGCCCCAGGCGCTGCCGCCCGAGAGCATCACTGCATGCACGCGCTCGACCAGGTTGGCCGGCTGCAGCAGGTCGGTCTCGCGCGTGCCGGGCGCCGCGCCTCGCACGTCGCAGCCCGCCACGGCGCCCTGGCGCGCCAGCACGACGGTGCAGCCGGTGGGCCGGCGGGAGTCGGTGAAATGGCCGACCTCGATGCCGGCGACGTCGGTGATGGCGCCTTGCGGCGCGAGGGGAGGGACTGCGTTCATGGGTGGTGCGAGGGCCGGCTCATCATAAGCGTGGGCCCCCTTCGCGGCGGCCCGGCGGCGCTGTCGGCCGCGTCCTACCTGCTCAGCCCGTACCGGACGACAGTTGCCCAACGCTGGGCTTTCCAGAATGGGACGCCGTGCCGGTATCCGCCGGCAATTTTTTCGACCAGCCCCAACGGAGAAGCCATCATGAACAGCGAGACCTCCTCTTCCCCCTTCCCCACCAGCAGCACCGTCGGCAGCAGCACCGGCAGCAGCACCGGCGGCAGCAACAGCGGCGCCATGGGGGACAACAACACCGTGCAGCGCCTGGCTCAGCGCGCGCACGAGGCGGTCGACCGCCTCGAGCAGAACCTGAGCACCGGCAGCGAGCGGATGATGGGCTGGCAGCAGGAGTACGGCGACATGGCGCGCGAGCAGGTGCGCACCAACCCGCTGGCGGCCGTCGGCGTGGCGTTCGCGGTCGGCATCATCTTCTCCAAGCTGTTCATGCGCTGAGCGCGCGGACCGCGGCTCGCGGCAGAAAAAGGGAAAGGGACCCGGAGCGATCCGGGTCCCTTTCTTCTTTCTCACGGGCGCGTGGCCCCCGGCGTCAGTCCAGGCGGATCTTGCCTTCGCGGACGTAGCGGTCGAACTCGTCGCGGGTGATGGCCGCGGAGCCCGGATCCTTGCCCTCCATCCAGCCTAGCGTGACGCTGTCGTCCGCCAGCTCGATATCGACCGGTCCGTCGGGGATCGGCATGAGCATGCCGTCGCCCACCCGGAAACTCACTTCGCCGCGGATGATGGCGTGCTGGGACATGGCTACTCCTTTCGTCAGTCCGCCTTCATTTCAGCGGGGACGCTGATCCGTGGCTGTCAGCCAATGCCTCGTGAACAAACGGCAACACGGCCGTTGCGGCGCCTTCAGCGGGTCGTCGCGGGATGGGCGCCGGCGGGGCGCTCCTCCATGTAGCCCTGGCCGTCCTTGATGCCCTTGCGTCCCAGCACCTGCCAGGCGGTGCGCTGGTCCACCAGCTGCGCGAGGTGTTCGAGCTCCTCGTCGGTGTGGTTGATCGCCTTGGCCGGCGTGAGGAAGCGGCCGTTCCTGGCCTCCGGCTCGGCCCAGAACGACTGGTGGTAGTCGGACCGCGACAAGGCGCGGTCGGGGCCCGCGCCCACTTCCACCACGCCGTAGCAATTGCAGAGGTAGCTGCGGAACGACTGCTGCGGGAACACCTCGGTGTACACGCCGGTGCCGCGGATGCCGGCGGTCAGCGTGGGCGTGACGATCTGGCGGCTGGCGCCCTTGCCCCAGACGCCGGCCACCGCGCCGGTCAGGAGGCGCAGCACGCCCACGGCATTGAGGCTGGCGCCGCGCTCCACGACCAGGCGACTGTTCTGCCGCACCTGGAAGGCCGAGTTGCCGATGACGAACACCAGGTGCGAGTCGGGTCCGGTCTCGATGGCGTCGCCGGTCTGGATGAACGATTGCGGCAGCAGGCGCGTGCCGTTGACCTGCGCGTCGCCGCGCAGTTCGACGATGTTGCTGCGCCGTTGCGCCCAGGCGTCCGCGAAGCCGCCCATGGCGGTCCAGCCCGCGGCGGCCTGCAGGAATCCGCGGCGGCGGAACCAGAGGACTTCATCCTCGCGGCGGCCTTGCAGGTGATGCTGGGTCATGGGCTCTCCTCAGGGGGCCGGCGGCGCGGCGGGTTCGGATTCCTCGTCCGCGCTGAAGCTGTCGCGGAAGGTGAAGTAGATCGAGCTGGTGAACATGGCCGCCATCAGCAGCGCGGTGGGCAGCATCACGGCGCGCGCGAGGCCGGGGCCGCCGGCGAGCGCGCCGATCAGGCTGAGCACCGTGCCCACGCCCAGGAACACACCCATCCAGCCGAGGCCGTAGACGAGCAGGGCGCCCAGGTTGCGCCAGCAGGCGACCACGCTGAAGAACAGGCTCTTGGCCGGCGTCACGCCGTGCCAGTGGACCAGGGCGGGCGCGTGCCAGAACATCATGAAGAGCGGCGTGTGCAGCGCCAGCGTGAGCAGCATGGCGCCGTCGACCTCGCCCGCGGCCGGCGCCGGCCCGCTGCCGGTGATCAGCGTGGCCAGGCCGGTGGCGACTACCGAGCCGACCGTGTAGATGACGCCCAGCACCAGCATGGAGCGGAGGCGCTCGCGGCCGGCGCGGAAGGCGCTGACCAGCAGCGTGGGCATGGGAAAGCGGCCGTTGGACGCCTCGGCCGTGGCGGCCATCAGGCCCAGCGTGCAGGCCGGCACCAGGATGCCGCCGGCCACGATGCCGATCACGGGAATCTGCGTCACCACCAGCACCACCGCCATGTACATGAAGAAGAGCCCCGCCAGCGCGAGCGGCTGCCGCAGGAAGGTCCGGATGCCCAGGCGCACCCAGAGCAGGCCGGTTCGCGGCGGGACGACGTTGAGTTTCATGGGACCTACGTGGGGGCTTTCTTGGCGGATGCGGCCGGCGCCGGGCGCGAGCGGGCAGGCACGCCTGAGGAATTTAACGCAAGGGGTGGCGCACTCGGGCGGCGCCTTCAGGCGTGCACCGCGTGCGCGATGCGCTGGCGCAGCACGCGCTCGAAATGCGCCGGATCGTGCGGCTTGAGCAGCGCCGCCTCGCGCGGCAGGTGGAAGTCCCACAGGCGCGAGATCCAGAAGCGCAGCGCACCGGCGCGCAGCATGGCCGGCAGCAGCTGGCGCTCGGCGGCGGCGAGCGGCCGCACGCGCTGGTAGGCCTGCAGGAAGGCCGCGCAGCGCACCGCGTCGTGGGCGCCCGTGTCCAGGTCGATGCACCAGTCGTTCAGGCACACGCCGATGTCGAACAGCCAGCTGTCCACGCCCGCGAAGTAGAAGTCGAAGAAGCCGGTGAGCGCGCCGTCCAGGAACATCACGTTGTCGCGGAACAGGTCGGCGTGGATCGGTCCGCGCGGCAGCGCCGCGTAGGCGGAGGAGGCCGCGACGTGGTTCTGGAACGCCAGTTCGCTGCGCAGCAGCGCGGCCTGCCCGGGCCCGACGAAGGGCAGCACCACCGGCACCGTCTCGTTCCACCAGGCCAGGCCGCGCAGGTTGGGCTGGCTGCGGTTGAAGTCGCGCGCGGCCAGGTGCAGTCGCGCCAGCATCTCGCCTACGCCGGCGCAATGCGCCGCGATCGGCTTGAGCTCGCTGTGGCCGGCCAGCCGGTCGACCACCGCGGCCGGCTTGCCGCACAGGTGGTGGAGGATGTCGCCGTCGCGATCGGCCTGCGGGTCGGGCACCGGGATGCCGCGCTGGGCCAGGTGCTTCATCAGGTGCAGGTAGAAGGGCAGCTGCTCGGCGGTGAGGCGCTCGAACAGCGTCAGCACCCACTCGGCCTGCTCGCCTTCCTGCACGGTGGTCAGGAAGTAGTTGGTGTTCTCGATGCCGCCCTGGATGCCGCGCAGCTCGCGGAACTCGCCCAGGCCCAGCCGTTGCGCCAGCTCGCGCGCCTGCTCCTCCGCCACTTCGGTGAAGACCGCCATCCCCGGCTCCGTGTCAGAAGTTGAAGACGTTCCAGAAGCGCTGGCCGCCGCCGGCGCCGTTGGTGCGCTCGTCCGCCACCTTGCCGCGCGAAGGGGTCGAAGGCGTCACCTCGTAGGCCGGCATCTCGGATTCCTTGGGCGTCACGCTGATGCTCTGGGTCTGGCCCGCATAGCGCACTTCCTCGATGCGGTTGCCCTTGTCCTCGTGGACCAGGCGCTCGACCTTCTGGTTGCGCCGGCCGTCCTCGGGGTTGCCGGCCTGGGGGGCGGGCGACTGGGCCCACGAGCCGGCGCAGGCGAGCAGGAAAAGGGCGGGAACGGCGGCGCGGAACATGCCGGGATTGTAGGGCGGCGGTCGAGCCGTTCCCGGCGGCACAATCGCCCGCCATGAGTGAAAACGACGCCTCGCCCCAGAAGAAGACCCTGCTGCTGGTGGACGGCTCCAGCTACCTGTACCGCGCCTACCACGCCATGCCCGACCTGCGGGCCGTGCCGGGCGATCCCGCGAGTCCCGCCACCGGGGCCATCCGCGGGATGATCAACATGATGCAGAAGCTGCGGAAGGACGTTCGCGCCGATTACGCGGCCTGCGTGTTCGACGCGCCGGGCAAGACCTTCCGCGACGATCTGTATCCCGAATACAAGGCCAACCGCTCGCCGATGCCGGACGACCTGCGCGCGCAGATCGAACCGATCCACGAGGTGGTGCGCCTCCTCGGCTGGAAGGTGCTGAACGTGCCGGGCGTGGAAGCCGACGACGTCATCGGCACGCTGGCCTGCATGGCGCGCACCCATGGGATCGACACGGTGATCTCCTCCGGCGACAAGGACCTGTCGCAGCTGGTGGACGAGCACGTGACGGTGATCGACACCATGAACGACCGGGTGCGCGACGTCGCCGGCGTCGAGGCCGAGTTCGGCGTGCCGCCTTCGCTGATGGTGGACTACCAGTCGCTGGTGGGCGACAGCGTGGACAACGTGCCGGGCGTGAACAAGGTGGGGCCCAAGACGGCCGTCAAGCTGCTGCAGGAATACGGCTCGCTCGACCAGCTGATCGCGCGCGCCCAGGAGGTCAAGGGCGCCGTCGGCAACAACCTGCGCGAGGCGCTGGAGTGGCTGCCCAAGGGCCGCGAGCTGCTCACCATCCGCACGGACTGCGACCTGAAGGACCACATCCCCGGCTTCCCGGCGCTGGAGGACATCGTCATCAACGGCCAGGACACCGAGAAGCTCAAGGTCTTCTACGACCGCTACGGGTTCAAGGGGCTGGTCAAGCAGCTGGAGACGCACGACGTGCCGCCCGAGCTGCTGGAGGAGCAGCAGCGCAAGGCGAAGTCGGCGCCCGCGACCGGCGGACTGTTCGAAGAGCCGGACCTCTCGGGCCTTTCGCGCGTCACCAACCTCCAGTACGAGACCGTGCTCACGTGGGAACAGCTGGACGCGCTGCTCGCGCGGCTGGAAGCCGCGCCCCTGGTGGCCCTGGACACCGAGACGAATTCGCTGGACGAGATGCGGGCCGAGATCATCGGCCTGTCGTTCTCGACGGAGCCGGGCGTGGCGGCCTACGTGCCGCTGGCCCACAGCTACGCGGGCGCGCCCGACCAGCTGCCGCGCGAGGAAGTGCTGGCCCGCCTGAAGCCCTGGCTGGAGAACCCCGAGCGCCACAAGCTCGGCCAGCACCTCAAGTACGACCGCCACGTGTTCGCCAACCACGGCATCGAGGCGCGCGGCTACGTGCACGACACCATGCTGGAGAGCTACGTGCTGGAGGTGCACAAGCCGCACGGCCTGGCCAGCCTGGCCGAGCGGCACCTGGGTCGCAGCGGCATCGACTACGAGACGATCGCCGGCAACGGCAAGCACCAGATCCCCTTCCAGCAGGTGGCCATCGACAAGGCGGCCGAGTACTCCTGCGAGGACTCGGACCAGACGCTGGACGTGCACCTGAACCTCTGGCCCAGGCTGGAGCGCGACCCCAAGCTGCGCTTCATCTACGACCTGGAGATCCAGAGCAGCGAGACGCTGTACCGCATCGAGCGCAACGGCGTGCTGATCGACACCCAGGAGCTTTCGCGCCAGGGCCACGAGCTGGGCCAGCGCATCCTGAAGCTGGAACAGGAGGCGCACGATCTCGCCGGCCAGCCGTTCAACCTGGGCAGCCCCAAGCAGATCGGCGAAATCCTGTTCAACAAGCAGGGCCTGCCGGTGGTGCGCAAGACCGCGAGCGGCGCGCCCAGCACCGACGAGGAAGTGCTGGAGAAGCTGGCCGAGGACTATCCGCTGCCGGCCAAGATCCTGGAGCACCGCGGGCTGTCCAAGCTCAAGGGCACCTACGTGGACAAGCTGCCGCAGATGGTCCATCCGCGCACGGGCCGCGTGCACACGCACTACGCGCAGGCCGTGGCGGTGACGGGGCGGCTCTCGAGCAACGATCCCAACCTGCAGAACATCCCGATCCGCACCGCGGAAGGCCGGCGCATCCGCGAAGCCTTCATCGCCTCGCCGGGCCACGTGATCGCCAGCGCCGACTACAGCCAGATCGAGCTGCGCATCATGGCCCACATCAGCGAGGACGAGGCGCTGCTGCGCGCCTTCCGCGAGTCGCTGGACGTGCACCGCGCCACCGCCAGCGAGGTGTTCGGCGTGCCGCCCGACGAAGTCTCCAGCGAGCAGCGCCGCTACGCCAAGGTGATCAACTTCGGCCTGATCTACGGCATGAGCAGCTTCGGCCTGGCGCGCAACCTGGGCATCGACACGAAAGCGGCGGCCGGCTACATCGACCGCTACTTCCAGCGCTACCCCGGCGTGAAGCACTACATGGACGAGACACGGCTGTCGGCCAAGAGCCGCGGCTACGTGGAGACCGTGTTCGGCCGGCGCCTGTACCTGCCCGAGATCAACTCGCCCAACGGCCCGCGCCGCGGCGGCGCGGAGCGGCAGGCGATCAACGCGCCGATGCAGGGCACGGCGGCCGACCTGATCAAGATGTCCATGGTGAAGGTGCAGGACGTGCTGGATCGCGAAGGGAAGGGCACCAAGATGATCCTGCAGGTGCACGATGAACTGGTGTTCGAGGTGCCCGAGGCGGAACTGGATTGGGCGCGCGCCGAGATCCCCCGCCTGATGGCCGGCGTGGCCGAATTGCGGGTGCCGTTGCTCGCCGAGTTCGGCGCGGGGCCGAACTGGGAGAAGGCGCACTGAAACCGGCCTCTGCGCCGATAATCGGCGCCGTCATGGCCACCGACCGCCCCACCAAGCCCGGATCGCTTCCGCAGCCGCAGTTCCCCGCGGATCGCGCGACGGCGCCCGCGGGGCTGGAGCACAACAGCGAGTCGACCTGGGCGCTGTTCGAGGCGCTGCGCGAGGGCAAGGACGCCCCGACCAAGCCCACGCCGGCGCCGGGCTATGAACCCACCGAGCCCATGGGCCTGGCCGGCGCCCCCGGCGTCGCTCCGGCATCGCAACCCAAGGCGACGCTGGAAGAGGTGATGGCGCTGGCGCGGCGCAACAATCGGTCGTGCCCGCTGCCCGCGCCGTGGGCCGTCTTCTACGAACTGCTGCCCGCGCGCGTCACCGACGGCGCGAAAGCGCCGCCCCCGGTGGACCGACAGGGCTGGACGGCCAGTTCGGCGATGCACAAGCGCCTGCGCCTGCGCGACCAGATCGAATGGGCCGACCGCACCGGCGTGCTGCAGCACGCCCACGACTTTCTCGCCAGGCTCCCGGAAGAACACTGGCATCACTTCGACTGACCGTCGCGGGCGTTACTGCCGCTCGGACCAGGGAATCCCCCCGGTCGCCCAGTCGTGACGCTTGATGTCGAACAGCAGGATGTCCACCGATTCGGGCTTGCTGCCCAGGGTGTCGACGACGGCCTGGGTGAGCGCCTTGACGAGTGCCTTCTTCTGTTCGGGCGTGCGGCCCTCCAGCAGTTCTACGCGCAGCGTGGGCATGGGGTTCTCCTGTTTGGAATGAGCGAGTGGAAGCACGGGATTATGGTTTCGCGCCTATAGTCGCCTCCCGTTTGCATGTCCATCCCATGGAGTTCACATCCCACCATGCTGCATGACGACCTGAGAAAAGACTTCGATGCCCTGCTGCCCGGCGCCACCGGCGAGGCGGGCCCCTCCCGGCGCACCGCGCTGAAGGCCCTCGGCGTGGGCTACGCCGCGGCGGCCGGCACGGCGATGGCGCAGACGGCGATCAAGACGCCTTCCGACGGGCTCACCGTCGGCGAGATCACCTACGACGTCGGCGGCTTCAAGGTGCCGGCCTACCGCGCGGCGCCGGCCGGCAAGACCGGGCTGCCGGTGGTGCTGGTGATCCAGGAGATCTTCGGCGTGCACGAGTACATCGCCGACACCGCGCGCCGCTTCGCCCGCGCCGGCTACCTGGCCATCGCGCCGGAGCTGTACGCGCGCCAGGGCGATCCGGCCGGCTACGGCGAGATCGCCAAGCTGCAGGCCGAGGTCGTGTCCAAGGTGCCCGACGCGCAGGTCATGGCCGACCTCGACGGCGCCCTCAAGTGGGCCGCGGCCCACGGCGGCGACGCGAACAAGGCGGCCATCACGGGCTTCTGCTGGGGCGGCCGCATCACCTGGCTCTATGCGGCGCACGCGCCGGTGAAGGCGGGCGTGGCCTGGTACGGCCGCCTCGTCGGCAACAGCACCGAGGCGACGCCCAGGCATCCCGTGGACCTGGCCGCGCAGCTGAAGGCGCCCGTGCTCGGCCTCTACGGCGCCGCCGACACCGGCATCCCGCTTGACACCGTTGATAAGATGAAAGCCGCGCTGGCCGCCGGTTCACCGGCCGCCAGGGCTTCGCAGTTCGTGGTCTACCCCGACGCCCCGCACGCCTTCCATGCCGACTACCGTCCCAGCTTCCGCCAGGGCCCGGCCGATGATGGATGGAAACGGGCGTTGGCCTGGTTCAAGGCCAACGGCGTGGCCTGAGGCCTCGCCCCAACCGATGGAGAAAGCCGCCCGCGGGCGGCTTTCGTTTTGCTTGAAGAAGACATGACCCTGATCGCCATCCTCGCCGCCACCCTGATCGCCGGCATCGGCAGCGTGTGGATCGCCGCCGGCCTGATGAGCGTGGGCGTGCTCGGCCAGTCGCCGGGCGGCGAGCGGCGCACCGGCGCGCAGCACCTCCTCAGCCTGGCCGCGGGCGCGCTGCTGGCCACGGCCTTCATGCACCTGCTGCCCGAGGCGTTCGAGAGCCAGGCCAGCCCCAAGGCGCTGTTCGCCACGCTGCTGGTGAGCGTGGTCTTCTTCTTCCTGCTGGACAAGGCGGAGCTGTGGCACCACGGGCATGAGCACCACCACGGGCATGAAGAGGGGCACGACCACGCCCACGAGCACCACGCCCACTCGCACGGCCACGAACGCCTGCGCTCCGGCGGCTGGGCGGTGCTCACCGGGGACAGCGTGCACTGCTTCGGCGACGGCGTGCTGATCGCTTCGGCCTTCGTCGCCGACGTGCGCCTGGGCGTGGTGGCGGCGCTGGCCGTGGCGGCGCACGAGATTCCGCACCACGTGGGCGACCTGGCGGTGCTGCGCGCCACCAGCGGCAGCCGGCGCGCCGCCATCGCCAAGGTGTCGCTGGCCGGCGCCGTCACGCCGCTGGGTGGATTGGTGGGCTGGTGGCTGGTGGACCGGCTCTACGACCTGCTGCCTTTCCTGCTGGTCGTCGCCAGCAGCAGCTTCGTCTACGTGGCGCTCGCGGACCTGATCCCGCAGCTTCAGCAGAAG
>Ga0247825_10003723_pt1 | contig 10034 bp, 10 predicted proteins | sample 13C_Vanillin_Day_FD_194413 | JGI IMG/M metagenome (GOLD analysis project Ga0247825, IMG submission 194413) | Soil microbial communities from agricultural site in Penn Yan, New York, United States - 13C_Vanillin_Day48 | ecosystem: Environmental > Terrestrial > Soil > Agricultural land | place...
ACACCGGCGTGAGCCCCATGCTCACGTTTCATCTCGCCACGATGAAGCGTGGATGGGGCCCCATCGAGCTCAACGACACGCGCAACAACCAGCTCGAAGGCACGGTCGCGAAGACCGGGTCTCACTCCGAATGCGTGAGCGACCAGGGCGTCTACGACATGGTCGGCAATCTTCACGAATGGACGGCCGATCCGAACGGCACGTTCCAGGGCGGCTACTGGCTCGACACCTCACAACACGGCGACGGCTGCGCGTACCGCACGATCGCGCACGGCCACGAATACCGCGACTACTCGACCGGCTTCCGCTGCTGCGCCGACGCGGCAGCGATCGAGCGCTGAAGCGCGCGGAAGCGGCGAGCCTCGACGAGCCCCTCCTTCGCTTCACGTGAGAGGCGCTTCACCGCGAGCTCGAGGCGGAGCGCGTCGCCATGGGACTTGCACCTCCGGATCGCCTCCACGCGCAGTGGTCCGCGCCCGCGCGTGTAGCGGGCGCCCTTGCCGGCGTCGTGTTTCGCGATCCGTTCGGCGACGTCGCGTGCGACACCGCAATAGAGGCTACCGTCGCTGCAGCGAGCCACGTAGACGAACCAAGCGTCGCTCGTTCGGGCCATCCGCATCGAGCTTAGACCCAGCGGTCAGCCGGGTCGATACGTCACGACGGCGGAGCACGTGAGGATGTCGAGGCCGTGCGAAGATGGCGCCCATGAGCTGTGCGCACGGTTACGTTCCGTTGGCCGGGTCGGAGGGCGTCTTCTCGGTCGATGCCTCCAATCTCACCTTCGGGCGCGGCGCGCTCGGCGAGATCGGGGCGCTCGCCGCCGGTCTCGGCTGCAAGCGCGTGGCGATCTACACGGATCGGCGCGTGAGGCAGCTCGAGCCGTTCGCACGGGCTCTCGTGTCACTCCAAAACGCCGGCCTCGAAACAGCCGTCTTCGACGAAGTGCACGTCGAGCCGACGGATGCGTCGTTCGGCGCTGCAACGAAGTTCGCTCGCGAAGGCCGATTCGACGGCTACGTGTCGATCGGCGGAGGCTCGGTGATCGACACCTGCAAGGCGGCGATCCTCTACGCCACGTATCCAGCCGACCTCCTCACGTACGTGAACGCGCCGGTCGGCGCCGGCATCGCTGTGCCTGGCCTCCTCCCTCCGCACATCGCGTGCCCGACGACGAGCGGGACCGGAAGCGAGCTCACAGGCATCGCAGTCTTCGATCTCGTAGCGCGCGGGTTCAAGACCGGCATCGCATCGCGCCGACTGCGTCCGACGCTCGCCGTCGTCGACCCCGACGTCACGCGAACGCTTCCAGCAGGTGTCGTGGCCTCGAGCGGATTCGACGTGCTTTGTCACGCGCTCGAGTCCTTCACGGCGCGTCCATTCACCGCACGGGTTGCTCCGGCAGGACCGACGGCCCGGCCGATGAGTCAGGGACGGAATCCATGGAGTGATCTCGGAAGCCTCGAGGCGCTCCGGCTGTGTGGACGGTGGATCGAACGCGCCGTGCGCGACGCGGACGACGACGAAGCGCGTGAAGGCATGATCTGGGCGGCGACCCTCGCAGGTCTCGCGTTCGGCAATGCGGGCGTTCACCTCCCTCACGCCATGGCCTACGCGGTCGCCGGCGTCGCGTTTCAGGAGAGCCATTCGCCAGTCCCGTCGCCGGTCGGGCGCTTCACGATGTCGGGATACGGAGCCGAGCCGCTCGTCCCTCATGGCATCTCCGTGGTCACGAGCGCACCGGCCGCCTTCCGTTTCACCGCAAGCGCATGTCCTGATCGTCATCTCGCGGCCGCCTCCGCGCTCGGAGAAGACGTGTCCGGCGCGACGGCCCTCGATGCGCCGGAGATCGTCGGCCGCTGCCTCGAGCGCCTGATGCTAGCCACGGCGGTGCCGTGCAGTCTCGGCGCGCTCGGCTACACCGAAGGCGATACGGGTGCCCTGGTCCGAGGGACGCGCGTGCAGCGACGCCTTCTGGACAACGCCCCATGCCCCGTCGATGACACCGCGCTCGAGACCGTCTTTCGCGATGCGATGACGTCTCGATAGGCCGATTGCACGCCGCGCAATCGCCTTCGCCGCGCGCTCACGCGGCGACTTCGGTGCGCGGCAGCCGTACGTCGAAGACCGTCCCCTCCTCCGGTGACGATCGGACCTCGACACGTCCGCCGTGTGCCTCGACGAGATGCTTCACGATGTAGAGTCCGAGCCCGACACTTCGCCCCGTAGAGTCGATGACGGTCTCGCCCCGCTGCATCGGCTCGAAAATGCGCGTCCGCAAATCCGGAGGGATCGGGGGCCCGCCGTTGTGGACGGCGAGCACCACCTCCTCTGCTTCGCCTCGAAGCGTGACGCGCACGGGGGACCCCGGCGGGCTGTACTTCAGCGCGTTCTCGACGAGGTTCGTCACCACCTGTCCGAGCCGGTCCGCGTCGAAGGCACCCGTCAGCTCCCCCGCCGCCTCGAAGTGGATCGTTCGGTCCGAATGCTGCGCACGCGCTTCCTCCAGAAGCCCCTGGCAGATGTTCCCCAAAGCTACAGAACGTCGCTCGATCGGAATGCCGGCGCCCAGCCGCGCTCTCGTGAAGTCGAGCAGGTCGCGGATCATGCGAGCAGCCCGTTGCGCCGCGGCCTGAATTCGGGCGATGTTCTTCAGTGGCTGCGGGCCGATCTCCTCGGAGCGAGACAACATCTCGGCCGCGAGCACGATCGTCTGGAGCGGGTTCTTCAAGTCGTGGCTCACGATGCCGATGAGCTGCCGTTCGAACTCCTCCTGCCGCCGGCGAGCGGTGACGTCCTGCATGGCGCCGACCATCCTCACCGGCCGGCCTGCACCGTCGCGAGCGACATGGGCACGGTCCATGACGTTCACCCAAGTGCCGTCGGCCTTCCAGAAGCGATACTCGGCTTGCCAGTGTTGCTCACCGTTCGCGATGGCCGCATGCAGTCCGGCAACGACCCGCTCTCGATCGGTTGGGTGAATGAGGTCGACCCACGAACGACTGTTCGAGATGGCCGCGCGGCCGTGGCCGAAGATCGTGTGGACGCTAACGCGATCAGCTCGTAGGTCCCAGTCGTAGATCACGTCCTCGGTCGCCATCGCGGCAAGGCGGTAGCGCTCTTCGGAACGCGCCAGCGACTCGAGCAGTGACTCGCGCTCCACGTCCGCCTTCTTTCGATCGCTGATGTCGAGGACGAACGTGACCACCTCCGAGCGGTCCCCATCGAAAAGCGTCCCGCCCAGCGCGATGGGCACCCGCGTGCCGTCCTTGCGCACGTAGTCCTTCTCGTAGACCCGGTGCGCGCCGGTCCGGACCAGCTCTTCGACCATCGCATCGTCGATTTCACGATACTCGGACGGCGTCATGGCTCGCCAGTCGAGCAGCCCCGCCTCGAGGTCCTCGCGGCTATAGCCGACCATCCGCAGGAACCTGTCGTTCGCGCTCAAGAGCGCGCCATTCACCTTCGCGTGGAGGATCCCGATGACCGGCGACTCGAAGAGCTGCCGCATCCGGCTCTCGCCAGCGCGGAGAGCCTCTTCGGCGCGCTTCTCACGATCGACGTCGGTGCCGATCACGACGGCGCCGATGACCGTCCCGGCATCGTCACGAACAGGTGCGCTCGAGAGCCGGATCCATGCATCACTCCCGTCCTGATGGATGTAGCGAAAGTCTTCGCCCGTCACGGTGTCGCCCCCGAGCGCGCGCGAGAGCGGCCGCTCATGGGGTTCCACGGGACGCCCGTCCGCGTGGAGCGCGTGCCACGAACGGAACAAGTCCGCACTCTCGACGGGCGTCGACGCGTGAAGGGTCGGAAAGATTCGAGCGACGGCGGCGTTCTTCAGGATGATCCGTCCCGTCGGCGCCTCGCCGACGAGGACTGCCGCAGGCATCTGATCGACGATCGCGCGAAGGCGAGCGCGCTCGGCAGCAAGCTCGACGATCAAGCGCTCCCGTTCGTCTTCCACCACCTTGTACGAAGTGATGTCGACCATGATCCCGGCCATCACCGCACCGCCCGCAGGGCGTCGATGAACGCCCGCGCGCGCCGCAACCCAACGGATCTCCCCCGGAGGCGTTACGACGCGAAACTCCACCTGACACTCCGCCTTACCGGCGAGCGCGAGCTCCCGCACTTCTTCGATCTTCGGGCGATCCTCCGGATGAACGCGAGCCGTGAATTGAGGGTACGTCGAGAGCTCGGCATCCGCCGGTAGCCCGAGATGAACCTTGCAGCTCTCCGAACACTCCAGATGACCGCTCTCGACGTCATGCGCCCAGTAGCCGAGCCCAGCTCCGCTCAAGACGCTGACGAGCGTCTCGCTCTCGTCCCACCATCCCGCATCCCTCGCGCCGTTCCGGACCCCGTCGAACGAGCCACGCTCGCGGCGAGTCTCGCGTTCGGCTTTGTGGGCGTGCGCGCCGCGTGAATGCGTCGCCATGGCTACGACGGTATACGTCGTGCGTACGACTTCAAGCGCTGCCGCCGATATCGCTGAGCGACCTTCAAGAGCTCGCGCTCGTGTGATTCACACGACACGAGCGAGATCGAGCTCCGCCGGCGTGCGACCTGAAACGTGCAAAGCTCACCCGTCGAGGCTGTCCGACGAATCTGTCGTGCTAGAACGAGCGCCATGACCGATGCTCTGCCGCGTCGCTCGGACTTCCCGCATGCGCTTCCGATCCAGACGCGATGGAACGACAACGACGTCTACGGGCACGTGAACAACGTCGTCTACTACGCGTACTTCGACACGGTGATCAACCGATGGCTCATCGACGAGGGTGGGCTCGATCCGACGACGAGTGATGTCGTCGGACTCTGCGTCGAGTCACAGTGCCGCTATCTCGCGGCCGCCTCCTACCCGCAAGAGCTCGAGGCCGGGCTTCGAGTGAGCAAGGTGGGACGCTCGAGCGTACGTTACGAGCTCGGCATCTTCCGCGAGGAGGAGCTGCTCGCCGCCGGCTACTTCGTCCACGTCTTCGTCGATCGCACGGGCCGACGACCGACGCCCATCCCCTCGCGCATCCGAGCCGCGCTCGAGCGCCTTCTCGTCGTCGCGTGACGCCGTTAGCCCGCGGGGAGAGCACGTGCTAAACGCTGCCACCTCATGGCCACCGTCGATCGAGCTTTTGCGCGTATGGTCGCTTTCAAGCGCATCGTCACCGGCAGTCTGTCGATCGCTTGCGGTGTTGCTCTCATCGTTGCCCTCGTGATCCACGGAAGCCCGCCGCCGATCGCTGCCGTCGCCCTCCTCATCTTCTTCGGCGGAGGCGCATGGACGCTGCGCGACGGCCTTCGTCTTCGACGGGAGCTCCAAGGCGGTTGAACCGTAATCGTCTCGCCGGGGCGGAAGGCTCGCCCGCCCACCGAGGCCACGTTAAGGTGAACGCATGCGCGTTGCGATCGCCGCCGCCCTCGCCGTCACCACCGTCTTCGCAGGGCTCGTCGCCTGCACCGACGAGGCCCCCGCGACGACCGCGGGAATGGACGGCGGGCGCGACTCCGGGGCCACGAGCTCCGGCGGCGGGGAAGACACCGGAGGCAAACGCGCGCCGACCGGGTGCCTGCTGCGAACCACGGGGTTCATGATCGGCGACAAGACCGAGAACGTCGCGCGGACCGACGTACAGAACACCGTGGACTGGTCGAACCTCGACGGCGCGCTATCGGAGGACGGCAAGTTCGCGACGGTGACGCTCTCCGAAGGGCAAGAGTCCTCGACGTTGCGCGTCAGCGACTTCGACTTCGCGATCCCAGAGGCGGCGGAGACCTGGGGAATCGAGGTCGAGCTGAAGCGCCGCGCCCCGGACGGAGGCGTCGAGGACGCGCGCATCGACGTCGAGATCGAGAGCAAGTCGACGCGCTTCAAGCTGGTAGACGGCCCGTGGCCGACGAGCATCGTCGGCACTCACGCCTATGGTCAGGCGGTCGACACATGGGGCGCGGACGTATCGCCGAGCGACTTCAACAAAGCGAGCTTCGCGGCCAAGCTCGCGGTGAAACGTGCCGACGGCAGCGCAGGACCGGCCACGGCGCTCGTCGAATCGCTCCGCGTCGCGATCCACTTCTGTCCGGAGCCGGTCAAGAAATGAACTCGGCGAGCCTCTAGGAGGACGTCCTCTAGGAAGACGTGACGAGGAGCACCGTCGCGACGTGCACGAAGAGGCACACGCTCGCGAGCACGACCAGCGCGTGGAACACCTCGTGGTAGCCGAACACGCGGGGAAACGGATCCGGGCGTTTCAATGCGTAGACCAGCGCGCCGAGGCTGTAGATGACGCCGCTCGCGACGAGGAACGCGACCGACGTCGAGCCGACGACTGACACCCGATCGATCACCTGCCCTGCGGCCGTCCAGCCGAGGACGACACACAGGAGAGCCGTTACCGGCTTCGGCGCATCCGGCCAGGCAAGTGACTTGATGACCCCGGCGATCCCGCCGATCCAGATCACGGCGAGCGCACCGTGCCCGCCTGCTCTCGACGGGACGAGCGCGAACAGCGGCGTGTAGCCACCCGCGATGAGGATGAAGATGGCGGCGTGGTCGAGCCGGCGCATCCGCTTGCGCGCGTTCGGCGACCAGTCGACGCGGTGATAGAGGGCGCTCGTACCGAACAGGTTCACCAGGCTGAACGCGAAGACGAACGCCGACGCCGTCGCCACGCCAGGTCGCGCGCGAACGATCAGGGCGGCGCACGCGACGAGCGCGCAGAAGAACGAGACCTGATGGGACACGCCGCGGAGCAAAGGCTTCGCGGGAGCCGCGACGAGGGCCTCACCGGTGACCATGGCCGGCCTGTACTCGGATCCGCCGTCGTCGTCGACTGGCACTTTTGGCGCACTCCTTGCGCCGTGCTCTAATGCCCCCATGGCGCCCGGCCCGGCCCCGGAAGCGATGCTCGCGGGCACGGTGCACGTGGTCTTGCCGCCAGCCGAGCGCGCGCGGCGGATCGCGCTGGCCCTGTCGGTCGTCGCCGTGGCCTTCGCTCTGGCATGCGGCGCGTGCGGCAGGCGCGCGTTCATGCTCCGAGCGGAGCCTCCGGACCTCCTGATGCCGTGGGTGCTCGCGTTCCTCGTGCTCCTGCTCGTCGCGCTGCTCCTGCGGATGGGCGCGGCGATCTGTGAGCTGCTCTGGCTCGAACGCACGTGGTCGAACCTGCCCGAACGACTCCGCAAGGTCGGACCGATCGACCAGGTGAGCTCGGCGCTCGCGCTCGCGATCAGCTTCGTACCGGGCATCGCCTGGGTGTGGAAGCTCGGGCTCGTCGTCGGGATCAGCGACGGCTTCGAGGCGATCCGCGCCTCGATCCCCTACGCGGCGCCCGTACCGAAACGCCTCGGCATGGCCGCCGTCATCGTGTCGTGGATCCCCGGCCTCAACGTGTACGTCGCGCCCTTCCTCTGGGAGATGTTCGCGACGCGGATCGACGTGTGCGTGAAGGAGATCCTCGGCAGAGCCCCGCAGGATCGCTCTCACGCCCCGCCCTGAGCTCGGGGACCTACTTGCGACGTGCCGAGTTGATCGTGACGTTCTCGAGCGGGGCATCCTTCGCGAAAGGCCCCTTCGAGCCGGTCGACACCGCGACGATCTTGTCGACGACGTCCATGCCGGACGTCACTTTGCCGAAGACGGTGTAGCCCCAACCGGCGGAGTTCTTTCCGGTGTGATCGAGGAAACCGTTGTCCTTCACGTTGACGAAGAACTGTGCGGTGGCCGAGTGCGGATCGCTCGTGCGCGCCATCGCCACGGTGCCGCGGACGTTCTTCAACCCGTTATCGGCCTCGTTCTCGACGGCATCGCGCACGGGCTTCTTCTCGTAGGCCGCGTCGTACCCGCCGCCCTGGGCCATGAAGCCCGGAATCACGCGATGGAAGATGGTGCCGTCGTAGTGTTTACCGTCGACGTATTCGAGGAAGTTACGGACGGTCTTCGGGGCTTTGCCCTCATCGAGCTCGATCTCGATGGTCCCAAGGCTCGTATCGACGACGACGGAGGTGGTCGGCATGGTGGAGCGAGCATATCCACGAAACGCGCCGTGCCAACTGCCTTCGTCATGCGCCCGGTCCATCCGCCGATCCGTCGCCCTGTGCCTCGAACAGCGCGCGGAGACCGGCCAGGTGATAGCGCGAGAAAGCCGCGACCGCGGCGCGGATCTGCGCCTCGTCCTCGTATTCGGCGAGGATGCGCGCGTTGGTCTCGATGAGCGCTTCATAGATGCGAACGAGCGCGAAGCGCGTGGCCGCTCCGACCTTCAGACTCGGCTCGATCTCGCGGAAGTGGGCGAGCGCGAGCCGCACGAGCGCCTCGACGGTCTCACCCGCGAAGCTCGCCCACCGGGTACCCTCGGCGCGACCGAGGAGGATGACGAGGCGGAGACGATGCTCGATCGTGAAGCGCATCAGCTCCTCGGAAGCGCGATACCAAGCAGCGCGCGGGTCGAGCCGGCGCACGTCGTCGATCCCGGCAAGAGCGCGCACGCGGTCGTGGAGGAGCGTCTCGAAGCGGCGGACGAACGGCTCATCGAGCGCGTCGTCGAACAGCGCGTCCTTGCTGCCGTAGTAGCGATAAACGTTGCCCGTGGAGATGCCCGCCGTCTCGGCGATCTCGCCGATCGTCGTCGCGGCATAACCCTTGGTGGCAAAGAGGCGAACCGCGGCTTCGACGATGCGCTTCTGAACGTCTTCCTTCAGGACCTGCGGCAACAGCGAACTCCTCGTTCACTGATTGTCACGCGTGCGACCTCCGGTCAATCGGGCCGGACACACCGATTCAGGCGGCAGACGCGATCGCCGACGGAGCGGGCGCCTTCGCCGGCATTCCGGCCCGGAGCCAGTTCCTGGCAATGAACAAGCTCACCGGACTGAGCATCGCGATGAAGGCGTAGATGAGCCACAGGCCTCCCGTATTTTGCGGGCCGTGCTCGGGCACGAAGTGCTCGAGCAGGACGCCGGAGTAGAGCCCCGTCGTCATCTTGGCGACGAACCACGGGAGGTTCGCGACGCCCATGTACTGCGCCACTCGACCTTCCGGTGCGATGTCGGCGGCATACTCGTAGAAACGTGAGGACCAGACGGCCTCACCGATGGAGAAGACGACGAAATATGCGACGAGCATCACGGTATGCGAGCCCGGAACGAGGAGGAACGTGGCCGCGGCGCTCAGGAGTGAACCGACGATCATCATCGTCAGCACGTGAACTCGCTTCGTCAGCGCCGTGATCGTCGGCAACCCGAGAAACACCACCAGCGGATTGATCGAGTTCACGAACCATTCCATCCGGTCCGCGACCGCGTGTGGATACGAACGAAGCACGTACTCCGGCATCGTAAGCCACTGGTGGGCGAAGAGCGTCCGCACCGGAAGGAGCGCAAAGATGAAGAACATGAACCGCGCGTCGGCGAAAGGCGACCTCCCGGTCGAAGGAGCCAGTGGCTTGGCACTCGTGCCCGACGCCGGCTCGGTGTCCGCCGCTACGCCGGTGACGCTCACGCCCTTGCTCTCGACCGCCTTCGTCATGAAGAGCGCGAAGACGGCGAGCGTTACGAGCGTCACCCCGACACAGACCCAGTTGACGGCGTTGAATCCGGAGAGCGCGCTCTGCCCGGCCTTGTACGGAACATCGAACGTCGTTCGCACCGTCGCGGAGATCGGACCGATGAGCATCGCGCCGAAGTTGAACCCCGTGTAAAGGAGCGCGTACCCCATCGAGCTGTTCTTCTCGGTCGTGTACTTCTTCACGGCCGCATACGCGACCGGCTGGAGGATGCCTTCACCGACGGCGACGACGGTGAGCGCGATCGCAAAGAGCGCCACGCCTCCCAGAAAAGGCGACGAGGAGTAGAACACGCGACCCGCCAGCGCGAGACCGAGCGCAAGGACGATGCTTTTGCGGACTCCGAGCCGAACCTCCGCCGGCTTGCCGACGATGAGCATGACGCCCGTGAGCGCGCACGTGAACGCGGAGACCCATACGCTCGCGAACGCAGGACGGATGCCGATATCCTGCGCGATGAAGGGCTTCATCAACGGCAAG
>Ga0247825_10003724_pt1 | contig 10033 bp, 8 predicted proteins | sample 13C_Vanillin_Day_FD_194413 | JGI IMG/M metagenome (GOLD analysis project Ga0247825, IMG submission 194413) | Soil microbial communities from agricultural site in Penn Yan, New York, United States - 13C_Vanillin_Day48 | ecosystem: Environmental > Terrestrial > Soil > Agricultural land | place...
GTCTGTCAACTATCAGCGGTCAGCCGTCTCCGGCCTGGAGGCGTGAGACCGAGCGAGCACCTACTGCCTCCATGGCTTAACGGTGGGACGGCGGCAGGCTCCCGGCGGTTCACAGGGGACTAGCGGCGAGCCCGCGCGTACTTCTCCAGGAACAGGGCTTCGACGAGCGCCATGTTCTCGATCTCGCTGGGGTCCACGCTCTCTTTGGGCGCGTGCATGAGCGATTTCGGCTCCTCGACGCCCATGAGCATGATCTCGGCCTCGGGGAAGGTCTCTTTGAAGACGTTGCAGAGCGGAATCGAACCACCCTGGCCTTCCGTGCCCATTTGGCGCCCATAAGCCTCCGTCATCGCTTCCTTCATAAGCGCACCCGCAGGACCGCTAGGTTCCGCCTTGAATGGGCTGCCCGAACCCACCTCGGTGATCTCCACTTCAGCACCCCAGGGCACGGAAGCTGTTATCTGGTCTTTGAGCGCCTTCATTGCAGCAGCCTGCTGGACTCCCGGCGGGATGCGCAGGCTCACCTTCGCGGCCGCCTCCGCCTGAACCACGCCCGCGGACCCGGCCACACGGGGGCAGTCGATACCTAGCACCGTCAGGGAAGGCCGCGCCCAGAGCATGTCGGAAATCGTCCCGTCGCCAACAAGTTGGGCGCCGTCTCGAAGGTTGGCATCCTGGCGGAACTGGGCCTCGTCGTACTGGACGCCCGGCCACTTCTGCTGGTTATCGAGACCCTTGATGGTGACGTTACCTCGATCGTCGTGCAGGGTTGCCAGGGCCGTAATCAGCGCGATGAGTGCGTCCGGTGCCGGGCCGCCAAACATGCCCGAGTGCATCGGCGTGTTCAGGGTTCGGACCGTGACCACGATGTTGCAGAGACCGCGAAGAGTTGTCGTGAGCGTTGGGACGCCCACGGCAAAGTTACCGGTGTCGCAGATGAGGATCGTGTCTGCTCTCAGCATCGCCGCGTTATCGGGCACAAACTGCTCCAGTTCATCCAGACCCTGCTCCTCGGAGCCTTCCGAGATCACCTTGATCGTGACCGGATAGCTGCCGGAGCCGAGCGCCCGCAGTGCAGTCAGGTGCATGACGATGTTGCCCTTGCAGTCGGCGGCTCCCCGCCCATACCAGCGGCCATTGCGCTCCGTCAACTCGAATACCGGCGACTGCCACGCGGACTCGTCTAGCGGCGGCTGAACGTCGTAGTGGCTGTAGAGAAGCACGGTCGGTGAGCCTGGCGGGCCGGTGTACTCGCCGTACACCGCCGGGTGCCCCTGGGGCATATCGATGAGGCGCATGTTGCCGATGCCAACACTCGTGAATGCATCCGCCACGTAGCGCGCCGCCTGCAGGCACTCCTCCACCGGATATTGAGTGGCATCCGCCACCGATTTGTATGCGACGAGCTTAGCGAGGTCGTCGCGTGCGGCGGGCATATGCCGCCGCACAGCGTCGCGAAGTTCGGTTGATGTTGTCATCATGTCCTCCGGACTAAGGCGTGTTTATTACGTCGTCGTACTTGAGGTCGTCCAAGTATTCCCGCGCCTTTTGCGCCTTGTCAGGGCAGTAGACGTCCAGAATCACCAGCTCTCCCTGCACGATGCGACTGTCGACCGTCACCGGCCGCACGCCGACCTGCGCCGCTCCGTTGGAAAGGCTTATGCGGTGGATGGCCTCGTTGAGTGCGGACGCCGGATCGACGCAGACGTTGCCGCCATCTGTACCCAGCATGTTGACGAGCAGGTCCTTGTCCGGCGGTACGAACCCTTGCTCCTCGAAGCCGGCAATGACTTGATCGGCTTTCGCCTGCGCTTCTTCGTTCTTGTTGCGTTCCGGAATGGCGATGAGACCAGCGATTAGGGCAGCGCCAAGCACGAAGCCGATTCCGCCGTAAATGAACTTGCGTCGCCCTGGATGATCCAGCGTCGGGTGTTCTTCTGGGTCGAACCGCCCCTCAGTGAGGAACGGCGGAGTTTCTTCCTCAGACCCCTCAGCAACTGTCGCGACGGCGGGAGCCGGCATTTCTTCCTCGTCGAGAACGGCTGTCTTCCAGCTCGGCTTACGCAGGGCGTATGTGAGACCCGGAATGATGAACCCAATGAGGAGAACGCCACCACCAACGAGGAGGACGTATGTCGTAGTGCTTCCATTCTCGAACTGAGAAGGCGGAACGAAGCCAATAAAGAATGCCGCTGCAGATGAAGCCATGCCTACGAAGCACAGCAAAGAGAGTGCAGGTGCCTTGAAGCCGCGAGGATGCTCAGGTTGCTTCTTCCGCAGCTGAATAGCCGCGAACAGCATGAGGACGTACATCACAAGGTAAACCTGCGTTGTCATTACCGAGAAGATCCAGTAGGCGCTGGAAACGTTCGGGATGAACGCGTAGAGCAGCGCGATCACCGTTGTGACGAAGCCTTGTGCGACCAGGATGTTCTGTTGAATGCCGTGCTGGTTCATCTTCTGGAAATACGGAGGCAGATAGCCTTCCTTACGCCCGATGAGCAGCAGTCCCTTGGAAGGTCCGGCTAACCAGGTGAGCATGCCGCCGAGGGACGCGCACAGGATCATTAGTCCGATGACTGGCGTGAGGAACGTCATGTTGAAGTAGGCGAAGAACGCCTCGAACGCCTGCATCAGACCCGCTGTCAGTGTCAGGTCTTCTGCGGGGACCACCCAGCTAATGGCCAAGGCAGGCAAGATGAAGATGGCCAGGACTAGACCCATGGCAAGGAACATGCCACGTGGGAACTCCCTGCCGGGCTCACGCAGCTCAGAAACGTGGACTGCGTTCATCTCCATGCCGGAGTAGCTGAGGAAGTTGTTCACGATCAGGACCAGGCTCGCGATGCCTGTCCATGCCGGCAAGAAGAACTCGGCCTCCATTGGCGCCGACGACGAGTTGCCCTGTGCCAAGTAGATTACGCCCAGGACCACCAGCAGCACTCCTGGTATCAATGTGCCGATGAATAGTCCGCTGCTGGCGAGGCCGGCAAGGGCCTTTGTACCCTGCGATGAAATCAGGACTCCAATCCAGTAGATGCCTATGATCATCACAGCGGTGTAGACGCCGCTACTTGCCCATTCCGGGTTGACAACGTAGGCAAACGTGCTCGCAACGAATGCGAGAAGGCTCGGGTAATAGAAAATGGTCATCGCGAACTGGCACCAGATCGCGAGGAACCCGAGTCTCGGTGACAGACCCTCACTGACCCACTTGTAAACGCCGCCTTTCCAGCCAGAGGCAAGTTCGGCGGCCACCAGTGCGGTGGGGATCATGAACACGAGACCGGAGAATGCGTAGAGGAAGACTGAGGAGAGGCCGTAGACGGCCATCGTTGGCGCCGGCCGCAGACTGGCCACAGACGACACAGTCATAAACGCGAGCGCACTCCAGGTAAGGAACTGCGGCGATGTCACCGCCTTGGCAATATCAGCCCGAGTTACACCCGTCCTTACGTCCTCGCCCTGACCTTCTCTGGGAATGCTCAGGTCTTCCGAAGCCATGTCGAACCTCCGCTGTGAACGAAAGCACGGGTCAACGCTGACACGTCGCAGCCACAGTGAACCCTTCCGATGTTGTTCCATACAGCCCAAAACTCGTTATTAGAGGGCTAATGGTCAGTTGGGACTCCCTCGGAGGGTTCGAGTGACCGGCGGCTCCCAGAGATCACGAGGCCGAACACGACACCCAAAGCGATCGCAATCATCGTGATAAACATCGCCACGACCTCGTCGATACCAGACTCGGGTGACTGCCCGACGATTTGTGTAAGGCCTTCGAGGCCGATTGCGCCGGGAACCAGCAGCCAGAATGCCGGCGTAAAGCTAACGATTAGGGGCGGCGCTCCTGGCCGCTCCTGGATCAGCGAAGCCACCACAATCATCGTGGCGCCACCGACGAAACCGCCCGGGTATGCACCAAGGACAATGCTCCCGATTTGCTGCCCTATCCAGGCAGCCGCAATCACCAGAAGAAGCCACCCAAAGGAGCCTCGAGGAGCGGAAAAGTGCAGGAACACGCCCGCAGAAAAGGCAACTAGCCCGACGAGAGGCACCAGGGGAGTCAGCTCAATCAGATTTGGACTGGTGGAAGAAGGTATTCCTGTCCAGCTGGCTGCCACGATGAGACCGAATACCAAGAGGAATAGCCGGGTAGCACCGTAGGCGAGTCTGCTGCCACCCGCCACGATGTCTCCGTTCGCAAGTTCGATCATTGAGACAGTTAACGCTGCCCCCGGCAGGAAGATGGTAAGAGGCGGAATGAGCACCTGGAGCGGCCGGCAATCGAGTCCGTGCTCGATCGCAAGCAACGCGATGGAGCCAACCACGAGTCCGGCGACAGCCGGAACAAGTGGCCAAAGCGCCGGCCACCGCGAGCCCCCTTCCTTGATCGCACCAACCACAAACGCAAGGCCGAGGGACAGAGCAATCTCCTCCCAGGATGGGCGGAGGAGCAGAACAATTCCTCCAGTTATGAGCATCAGCGCAAGGATCCGCGCTGGGGCTCGAAAACGTGCAGGCTGACGCAGGATCGCCCGAAGTCGAACGATGCCTTCGACGGGCGGAGGTCGCGTTGCCTCGGCGTCGTCCACCAGGTCGTAGAGAGCGGCTATCTGGTCAAGCCTGAGATCAGTGGGAATCCGGCTCGACAGGTCGACGAAGGTTGACCGGTCATTGCCGTAGCGCAGCAGCAACAGGGTCGGGACAACGAACACTTCGACATGCCTCAGGCCATACGCCCTCGCAATCCGCTGCAGCGATCTTCGAATGAATGTCGTCGCATCACCGGCGCCATTCATCGCAGCGCCAATCTCCGACATAAACTGGATGAGGAGTCGGATCTCCTCTTCGGTCAGGTCCTGCCGGTCAGTCGTAGAGGCGTTCTCGTGAGAACTTGGCGCGAGCCTACTGATAAATGGAGAGAGTCTGGCGAGGCTTCGTGACCAAACGTTCATAGGACGCCGTGAGCGCTTATCCCGACAGTTGATCAACCGTATTCGCTGGTGAGGTGTGCGGCTATGACAGCTTCTGGCCACGACGGCGCGAACGCTCTGACAGGAAGGCGACCTGATCCACTCCTGGTATCTCTGATTGTTGCTCAGCTGAGAGCAGAACCGGCGATGAACCTCTCAAGCCCGCAAGAGCCTATGCCCATCATTCAGGTAGGAACCGCGAAGTGCTCCTGCATTCGCCGGACAACCAGAACAAATCTTTCCGCTGACGGCTGAAAGGAGGCTCATATGAGCGACCGAAACATCTACGGCGAAGTGAACTCGGTTACCAACATTCGCGAGATCAATCGCAAGATTCGCGACGAGATCCGAGGGGTGCGCGACCGAGCGCACCTGACGGAGTTGAAGAAGCGTAGTGACTACCTCTGCACCTTGACGCAGTCGCCGGCCTGGCAGGAGAAGTTCGGTTCCAAGTCCAGACGAATGCTGGCCGTTGCCAAGGAAGAAGACCACCGGACGACGAGGCTCGCAAACAGCGTGGCGCGCCGCAACGGACTGGGCGCCAACTACGACCCCTGGGGGAACTGACATGGCCTACAAACCATCGGAGAGCCGATATGACGGCGGTGGCCGAGTCGTCTACCTCGAGTACTCCACACCATCGCGGGCCCGCAAGAGTGAGTCTATGAGCCGGCGCGCGAAGCGCATTTACCTGCCCGCCGATAGCACGAATCTCCGCATCGAAGGGCCGAAGACGCTAACGAAGCGCACGGGCCGCAGTGTTCACGGTGTCGCGTTGCACTACGAGCACATCGTCGGCGCGGCGCGGGCGCGGCGTGGCGATACGAAGTACAGGCTGCCGGAGCGGACGTCCGAGCGCACGAAGATTGTCGAAGTTCCGGCTAAGGCTCGCGACCTGCGCCTCACGGATAAGGCGCCGAAGGGTCTGGTGAGTGTGGCGTGAGAGGCCACATCGGCACGTCCGGCTGGCAGTACGACCACTGGCGAGGTGAGTTCTACCCGGCGAAGCTGCCGAAACGTGCCTGGTTTGAGCACTATGCGGAATCCTTCGAAACGGTGGAGCTGAACAACAGCTTCTATCGACAGCCGAAGGATTCCGCGTGGGACCGGTGGCATGCCATGGCCCCGCCGGGATTCCGGTTCGCAGTCAAGGCGAACCGGTTTCTGACCCACATCAAGCGACTGAAGGACATCGAAGAGCCGCTCGAACGCTTCATCAAAGGCGCCGAGAGGCTCAAAGCTTCTCTGGGCCCGCTGCTATATCAGCTGCCGCCGAACTTCCACAACGACGACGAAAACTGCCGCCGCCTGGACGCCTTCCTGGCGGTTCTACCTCGTAGGCACGATCACGTCATCGAGTTTCGTCACGATAGCTGGCATACAGATGACGTGGTTAGCCTGCTGCGTCGCCGCGGCGTCGGCCTCTGCTGCCATGACATGACCGGCCTCCATCCGCCGGTTGTGGCGACATCGTCAGTGGCTTACGTGCGGCTGCACGGCCGTCGATACGGCGGCAGCTACAGCTCTCAGGCGCTGAAGACGTGGGCAAGCCGGATTCGGGACCTGGAGCACGACGCCGGTGATGTCTGGGTGTTCTTCAACAACGACCTTGGCGGGTACGCGCCGAGAAACGCACTCTCCCTGCAGCGCCTGCTCAACCGCTAATCGTTTCGCGTATCAGCACTGCAACGCGACGGACGCTCGGCTGATGCCGAATGCAACTGCGCGCGCCTCACCATGGAGGAATCCCAGCAGTGGAGGCAGGTCATGGCCCAGACAGCAGCGGATGTGATGGTGGGAGCCCTCAAGGACTGGGGCGTGAAGGTGATCTTTGGCCTCCCAGGCGACGGCATCAACGGCATCATGGAGTCGCTTCGCAAAGAGAAGGACGCCATCCAGTTCATCCAGGTCCGCCATGAGGAGACGGCTGCTTTCATGGCGTGTGGCTATGCGAAGTTCACGGGGCAACTTGGCGTTTGCCTCGCAACGTCCGGGCCCGGTGGTATTCATCTGCTCAACGGCCTCTACGACGCGAAGCTGGACGGCGCGCCCGTCCTGGCGATCACCGGCATGCCCTACCACGACCTCATCGGAACATACACGCAGCAGGATGTCGCGCTGGACAAGCTGTTCATGGACGTTGCCGCCTACAACGAACGCGTGATGGGCCCGGCGCACGTGCGCAACATCACCGACCTTGCGTGTCGCAGCGCTCTCAGTGCTCACGGCGTCGCGCACATCACATTCCCGGTCGACCTGCAAGACCTGGAGGTCAAAGACACGACGAAGCGCAACGTGCCCGGGCACAGCAGCGACGCGTGGGCGCGGCCGGCAGGGCAGCCGGCGGAGCAGGACCTTGCAGCGGCAGCCGCGATACTAAATGCCGCCTCGAAGGTCGTCATTCTTGCCGGGCGTGGTGCCCTGGGCGCGTCGAATGAGCTGCAGGAGATCGCGGCGAAGCTGAAGGCGCCGATCGTCAAGGCCCTTCTCGGCAAGGCGAGCGTGCCCGATGACAATCCGTATGCGATCGGTGGCATCGGTCTGCTGGGATCACTTCCGGCGCAACAGGCGATGCAGGAGTGCGACACGTTGTTGCTGGTCGGGACCTCATTCCCGTACATCGAGTTCCTGCCCGAGCCAGGACAGGCACGCGCGGTCCAGATCGACATCGACGCTACACGGATCGGCCTGCGTTACCCCGTCGACGTCGGGCTCGTTGGCAGCAGTGAGCGGACCCTGCGTCAGCTGATCGAGCGAGTTCAACCGAAGACGGACACGAGCTTCCTCGACCAGGCGCAGTCGCGTATGACCGAATGGTGGGAACTCATGGAGGAGCGCGGCACACGCCCCGAGAAGCCGATGAAGCCGCAGGTCGCGGCATGGGAGCTAGGAAAGCGCCTGGAATCAGACGCCGTCGTCGCCTGCGACAGCGGCACGATCACAACCTGGTGGGCGCGACAGATACCGGTACGCGAAGGCCAGATGCATTCGGTGTCCGGGACGCTCGCAAGCATGGCGTGCGGCCTGCCCTATGCGATGGCTGCGCAGGTGGCCTATCCCGGCCGTCAATGCGTGGCCTTCGTGGGCGACGGCGGCCTATCGATGCTGATGGCAGAGCTGGCGACGTGTGTGAAATACCAGCTGCCGGTGAAGGTGATCGTCGTAAAGAACGACACATTGGGTCAGATCAAGTGGGAGCAGATCGCTTTCCTCGGGAACCCCGAGTACGGCGTCGATCTGCAATCGATCGACTTTGTGAAGGTCGCTGAGGCCTGCGGACTGCCCGGCATTCGCATCGAGGAGCAGGCAAACTGCGGTGCTCAATTGGACGACGCGCTCTCCAGGTCGGGCCCGGTGCTGGTCGAAGCCGTGGTTGACGGCCTCGAGCCTCCAATGCCGGCTAAGGTGACCCGCGAGCAGGCAGAGAACTTCCTCAAGGCGCTTGCGAAGGGGCAGCCGGATGCCCAGAAGATTGGACGCAATGTCCTCGGCCAGAAGATCCGAGAGCTGATCTGACGTGGACCGTTTGCATGATGAAGGGCTCGTGTTGCCTGAGTTCCAAGACTGCCTGAGGCAGAAATGACATCCCTGCGGCTCTGGATACTCCTATCCTCGCCGGATCTGCGTCTCGTCAATCACCTCAACCACACCCGGTACCCGCGCGGCCACTTCTTCGGCGTTCTCGGCATCTTCGATGTCCTGGACGAAGCCACGAATACGGACAACGCCATCCATTGAGGAGACACGCAAGTCGAGGTGGGTTGTGGCGGCATCCTGTCGCAGTTCCAGTAGCACCGCATCGACGATGCCTACATCTGCCGGTCCGCCGACGACCTGGGTAACGGGTTCGCGGTCGTCGTCCATGGCGGTTGTCTGGAAGCCGCCGAGAACTTCGTTGTCACTTCGGCGTACCGGATCGGTGGGTGGGACGTAGACCTCGTCACCCTCCGCCGTCTGGTCGTCAATATGAGTCCCGCTGGGACCTGCGGCGGCGGTGGGGTCGCGGATGGTCTCCTGGTCTGTGAAGTCGCCAGGTTCGAGGCTTTCGGTGTCCGAGGTACCGGGCACTGCGCCAGTAAAGCCGCCCGTGTCTGCCTCGGAGAGGTCAAGGTTGTCCACTTCCGAAGGCATGACGTCCATGATCGCAATGTCATCGACGACGGTCATATTCGGCGCGAGTTCTTCCACGATCTGCAAGGCCGCTTGCTTCTCGCCCTCCGTGGATGCGAATCCCGACACAGTCAATTCTTCACCGTCGATCTGAACCGCGGCCTGAATTCCGGCACGCTGGGCGATGACTAGTTCAAGATCAATCTTCTCCATGGCGAGCTCCTCCTCGCTACGTCGTCCTCTCACCGTAAGACTGTGGAGATTGAGAACGGCCTAACGTCGGTGGGCTTCGCAAGATCAGATGCGTTACGGTTGGCGTATCTCGAGCGTGAGAGCCATTCAATTCAGGCCAGAGGGCAGGTCACATTGTTGATGTGTGCGCTATTCGAGCCGTGGGGTGAGAGCCTTCCCGCTCTGCCTCACAAGCCGCGGCGTAGCGTGGCGAGGCGTGGGTAACAGACAAGTTGAAGGCCCCGGGGGTCGAGTCTGGAGCCTCCGCTCTGCCGTCAGAGTTGACATTCGAGGGAGCAAACTGGGCGATGCGCGGTATCACGGCATCTTGAATACGTTGGCAGCGCCAAGGGCCGCGCTCTATTCGGGAAGATCCGAATGGGAGCAGAGATACAGCCTACTCAATTACGGATTTCGTAAAGCAGACTTCGGCTATGCGCGATACCGGTGACGCCAACCAAACCCTTCGTCGTCGTCCTTCATGATGCCGGCCTTCAAGCATTTGATGGCGGCTGCGGTTCGTGATCGGGTGTTGGTCTTCAACATGATCGCCTGGAGTGACTCACGCATATCGTTGTCGGCAAGTTCTAGTTGCAACGCGATTTGACCATCGTCGAGGCCCTCTAGAAGAAGCTCGACAATGGAGACCTCTAGCCTGGTCAGCTCATAAGTACCCTCGGGCATTTGTCGCCTCTCATTCAGCCCCTCCAGAGCTAAAT
>Ga0247825_10003725_pt1 | contig 10033 bp, 14 predicted proteins | sample 13C_Vanillin_Day_FD_194413 | JGI IMG/M metagenome (GOLD analysis project Ga0247825, IMG submission 194413) | Soil microbial communities from agricultural site in Penn Yan, New York, United States - 13C_Vanillin_Day48 | ecosystem: Environmental > Terrestrial > Soil > Agricultural land | place...
CGTCGCGTTGATTCTCAGCATGGCGGGTCTGGCGTTCGCGATGCGCAGTCTCCCCATCGGAACGTCGTACGCGGTCTGGGTCGGCATCGGCGCAGCCCTCACGGTCGGGTTCGCGATGGTGACCGGCGCCGAGAGTTCCTCGCTGGTGAAGATCCTCCTGATCCTGGGCATCGTGGGATGCGTCGTCGGACTGAAGGTGCTGCACTGACCGGATCGTGACACTCGATGCTTGTGTGTCGCGGGTTACAGTAATTCCATGAACCTGGTGTCGTTGATGACCCTCCCGGTGCGTGTCGGTCTCGCGGCGGCCGATGTCGGTCTCGGAATCGCCGAAGCCAGCCTGGTGACCGTCCGGACGGCGGTCGCCGGAACCGGTGTGGTCACGGGGATGAGCACCCAGGGCAGCCCGTTGCAGGTGATCAGCCAGCTGTCGTCGCTCGCGGCCAACGACCGGCCGCTCGGGCAGGCCCTCCAGCCGGGTGGTCCGCTCGACCGCCTGCTCGCTCCGGGTGGTCCCGTCGACCGTCTCACCTCGGAGGGCGGCACCCTCGAACGACTGCTCGAGCCGGGCGGCCCGCTCGAGCGGGTTCTCGCCAAGGACGGCCCGCTCGACCGGGTGCTCGCCGAGGACGGCACCCTGGAACGGCTTCTCGCGAAGGACGGCCTGCTCGACCGTCTCACCGCCGAGCAGGGACCGCTCGAACGGCTGACCGCGCAGGACGGCGCGGTCGAGCGGCTCACGGCGCCGGGCGGACTCGTGGACCGGGCGCTCGCCGAGAACGGCATCCTCGAGACCCTGCTGTCGGAGGGTGGCGCGTTCGAACGTCTCATCGCCGAGGGTGGCCCGCTCGACCAGATCGTGGCGCTGTCCGAGACGTTGACGGCGCTGGCGCCCAACCTCGAGCGGATGAGCGCCAGCATCGACCTGCTGCAGGAAACGGTGGGGATTCTCAGCGCCGCGGTCGGGCCGCTCGGCGACCTCGCCGGCAAGTTGCCAGGACGCTGGCTCAAGGGCAAGGGCGACCGCCCGGGCGTCGACTACACACTCGGGCCCGCCTGACACTTGACCTGAACGTGACTCGAGGTTTTACGGTCGGTTGATGACTCGCATCGAAGGCCTCGGACCAATCGGCATCTCCCTGAACATCTCACCGGACGAGACGTACCTCGACGAGGCAGCCCGGCTGGAATCCCTCGGCTATTCGGCGATCTGGCTGCGGGGCGGTCAGATCGACAGCCTGGACCGGATCTCGGCTGTCGTCCGGGCGACCGACTCGATCCCCGTCGCGACCGGCATCATCCCGGTCGGCGTGTACGACTCGGGCGCCGTCGCACAGCTTCATGCGGATCTGCAGACCACGGCGCCGGACCGGTTCGTCGTCGGACTGGGTGGCCCGCAGGTCCCCCGGCCGCTCCGAGCGTTGAACGACTATCTCGACAGGCTCGACCGGTTCGATCCGCCGGTGCCGGCGGAGCGACGGATTCTGGCCGCGCTGGGCCCGCGCAAGCTGGAACTCGCGCGGGACAGGGCCGCGGGGGCCGTCTTGCTCCTCGTCACCCCCGACTACACCGCCGAGGCGCGGCGCATCCTCGGTCCGGACGCCACGCTCGTCGTCTCGCTGATGACGGTGCTCGGCACCGACGCCGCGCAGGCCCGCGACACGGCCCGCGTTCCGCTCCGCTTCCTGTCCGGGGTGGGCGGCTACGCCACCAACTTCGCACGGATGGGTTTCGGCGCCGACGACATCGCGGGGCTGAGCGACCGGCTCGTCGACGACCTGGTCGCCTGGGGCGACGCGGACGCGATCGTCGCGCGGGTCCACAGCCACCTCGCGGCCGGTGCCGATCATGTCGTCGTCAACGAACTGGGTGAGCGGCCGGACGAGGCGGCCCGGCAGCTCGCGAGACTGCTGCCACTTCGTGCATAGGACCGACCGGCCGACAGCAGCCGACCCGTGCCTCTGGTATGTATTTCGCATGACACGAACCATCGTTGCGCTGTTGATCCCTGCCGCCCTGCTGCTCGGGGCATGCAGTTCCGAATCGACCACCACCGAGGCCGCGTCCCCGGCGAGCGCAACGATCGAGGCCACCGAGGCATCCTCCGCAGACCTGCCCGCTGTCGCGGACCTGTGCAAGGGCCTGCTCCAGTACGCGAACGGCGCGGAGGCTCGCGCGCAGCAGAGCGGCGAGACCTTCGACCGCACGAAGGCCCTCGACGACCTCTTCACCCAGTCGGCCGAGACGCCGGAGTGGAAGGACGCCCCGCAGGAGCGCAAGGACCAGATGATCCAGGCCTACGACGCCGCCAAGACCGGGGCCTGCTGACCCGGCTCGGCATCGAGGACCGGAACTGTCCTCAATCCTTCGTAGCGTGCTCGGTATGACCGACACGACGAAGACCATCCGTCCGTTTCGCATCGACATCGCGCAGGAGCAACTCGACGATCTCGCCGATCGTCTCGCGCGCACCCGGTTCGGCACACCTCTCCCGGGTGACGACTGGGCGAGCGGTGTGCCCACGTCCTACCTGGTCGAACTCGTCACGTACTGGCGCGACGAGTTCGACTGGCGGGCGCAGGAGAAATCGCTCAACACCATCCCGCAGTTCGTGACCGAGATCGACGGGCAGAACATCCACTTCCTCCATGTGCGCTCACCCGAACCGGACGCATTGCCCCTCGTCCTCACCCATGGCTGGCCGGGTTCGTTCGTCGAGTTCCTCGACGTGCTCGGGCCCCTCACCGACCCCGCAGCGCACGGGGGCAACCCCGCCGACGCATTCCACGTGGTCGTGCCGTCGCTGCCCGGATTCGGATTCTCCGGACCGGTCTGCGAATCGGGCTGGGACACTCACCGTATCGCCACGGCGTGGACTGATCTGATGAGCCGGCTCGGCTACCACCGCTACGGGGTCCAGGGCGGCGACATCGGTGCGGACGTCTCGCCCGAGGTCGCACGAATCGCCCGGGACGCTGTGGTCGGGGTGCACCTCAACGGCAATGTCGGGGTTCCGTTCCACGAACTGGACGAGGCGGAGCAGGCCAGTCTGTCACCGCTGGAGCAGGACCGCCTGGACCGGGTGTCCCGGTTCATGTCCGAGGAGTTCGGCTACATCTCCATTCAGTCCACGAGACCCGCGACTCTCGGTGCCGCGCTTGCCGACTCGCCGGTGGGTCAACTGGCCTGGATCGTCGACAAGTTCCGCGAGTGGACGTATCCCCGCGAGGCGCTCCCCCACGACGTCGTCGGCATCGACCGGCTTCTCACCGACGTCATGCTGTACTGGCTCACCGACACCGCGTCTTCGTCCGCGTATGTCGGCTACACGCAGGAATCATCCTGGGGCACCGCTAAATCCGCGTCCGCGATCCCGACCGCGGTCATCGTCTTCGCCCACGACGTCGGCATCCGTCGCTACGCCGAACAGGAACACGCGATCACGCGGTGGACCGACGTCGAGGACCGTGGCGGTCACTTCGCCGCACTCGAAGAGCCCGAGACCTTGACCGCGGACATCCGGGAGTTCTTCGCCGGACTCCGCTGAGCGGAACACGACGAACTCGCCGGCCCCGGCAGCGGGACCCGCGAGTTCGTGGACGGTGTTGCGTCAGTTGCCGATACCGGCAACCTCCTGGGCGATGCCGGCCAGTCGCGTCTGGGCCGCCGAGACCACGCCCTGACGGTCCTTGTGGGCTTCCTCGTAGGCGACGATGGTGCGCACGTCGGACGGATCGGTCAGTTCCTTGACCGCGGCGACGGCCTGGGACACGTTGAGGTCGTCGTAGTCGGCGATCGGGAGTTCGTCCGCCTCCAGGACACCGCCGGCGGTGCGTGCGGAGTGAATCGCGTCGGCGATTCCCTCGGCGCCTTCGTTGCGAGTGACCTGCTCGGCCGTTTCGAGGGCGGCGTCACGCGAGGCGGCGAGCGTCTTCACCGCGACGTCGCCCGCGTGGGCGCCTCGCCCGAGCAACGCGCTCAGCATCGGCGGGGTGGTGCGGGCCGTGTCGAGAGCACGGTCGATGCCGCGCGCGGACCACGAGACGGGGACGTTGATCAGCCGGATCGTGGCGCCGGTCGCCGCCTGGAACGGGGTGCGTCGCAGGGCTGCCGGTCCACCGAGTGCCTCCTCCGCGAGCACCGTGGTCAACCAGTCGACGGTCGCTGCGTGCGCGGTGACCAGCCGATCGGCCAACCGGACGACGTCCTGCTTCCCGGCTGCGGTCGCGAGGGCCTTCACGTACCGCGCCCGGTCGAGCAGCTGATGTTCGAGGGCGAGGTCGCCGAGCAGGGCCTCGTCGAACGGCTGCGCCTGCTCCGCCATCGCCTTCAGCGCCGCTGCCAGCCGGCCGATCAGCGGGCCGACGATCTCCGGCACTCCCCCGAGATCGCGGATCGCGCGTTCGATCGCCTCTGCGCGGAGGCGTCCGTTCTCGGCGTTCTCGGTCAGTTCTCGGCGCACGGCCTCGGTGCGCGCCTGCGCGACGCGGGTTTCGGCAACCTGGATTTCGGTGTTGGTCAGATCGAGTACGGCGTGCAGCTGGGTGATCAGTGTGGGGACGGTGGTGATGGTCATAGCGTGTCCTTCCGGTTCGTGGGGTGCGATCAGATCAGGCTGGAGATGAGATACGCAGCGAGTAGGACTCCGACCAGAACGGCCGCAGCGGTGACGGCCGCGAGGACCGCCGATCCGGTGACGGACATCGCGGGCACGGCGGCAACGAGCGCGGCGACGAGCGCGGTCCCGAGCGAGAAACGACGGTCGGGCTCGTCCTGCTCGTTCTTCGCGTGCCGGGGAGCGTGGGTGCGGAGTGCATTGTGGGCAAGGGTCATGGTTCGATTTCCCGTCTGGAGTCGAATGCGGACCAGAGTCGGGACTACACGAGGGGGCGTTTCGCCGGACGACGCTGTCGGCGCCTTCGTGCAGAGCCCGGGTGTCGCGATTTACAGCGGTAGCGCGCTGACGACATCGACTGCGCGGGCAGTGTCGGATTCGGCCATTGCGTGTTCTCTCCCTGCCGCAACGTCACATGCTCGTATGCGTGCGGCTCGTCCGGGTCGTCAACTTATCTGCTCTGGCTGATACAGATTTCATCTTATCTACTCAGCAGTAAAGTTCAACCCTTCCGAGCAAGAGAATCGGCCGAGGCGCACATGGCGACACTCTGAAACCGCCGGGACCTGCGCAGATGGCACATTTTTCACGGGCCCAGTGCTCGAGAGGACCGGAGGCGGACACCGACGTCGACCCGAAAATCGGTCGAACCCTGTCACCCGACGGATCACTCTCCGGCCGCGCCGCCCTCCGACCCTTCCAACCGGGACGCCAGATCCGCATTCTCGGATTCGAGCGCGAGAATCCTCTGAATGCCCTGGACGTTCACTCCGTCCTCCATGAGCTGCGCTATGCGCGCCAACCTGACCAGATCGTCATCGCTGTATCTACGGGTGCCGCCGCTGGTCCGGGCAGGGGTCAGCAATCCGCGACGCTCGTACAGCCGCAGAGTCTGCGGGCCGATGCCCGTCAACTCCGACGTCACCGCAATTCCGTAGACCCCGCGACATGAGCGGGGTAAGGCGTCGATGGTCACAACAGGCTCCCTTCTGCTTAAGGAACACCTGATATTAACAAACGAATGAAACGAATCTGCAACAGGGGATATAGATTTTGCGTATTCCGTTCAGCACGCACCCTCGGCTGCGGCGAGGACCAGGACCGGGTGACGTAATCTCGGATCCGAACCGAACACGAACCGAGGCCGCCCTGGCAGGGTTCGTGGAGGTGTCGTGGCCGCGAGTGCCACGGCCTCTGCGCCAGAGACGAGAAGACCGGTGCCCCGCACTCAGGAACACGCAGATCGTTACCGCGACGCCCTCACTGCGCTCGCCGCGGCGACCCAGCGACCGGCAAATGTCGTCAACACCGGTGCGGGCTACGCGATCCGGGTCGATTTCGAGTACAACCGCTACCTTCTCGCATCCAACGCCGCCGACGGACTGACCGACGCCGCCGAGGACACGTCCGAATGGCGGGTCAGCCTCTATCAGGGCGTTACCGACGGAACTTCCGACGAACTGCTGGCCGCCGCCGAGCACGCATGGCTGGTCGACGCGTTCGACCTGGCGTTCGCCGACATCCGGGCCGGGGGCAAATGGCAGTCGGCCGACGCATCGTTCGACGAGTTCAATCCCACCAACGACCCGTCCACCAGGTGAGCCGGTAAGAGCAACTCAGGCGCGACCCGGGACCTCGGACTGCACGAGCAGCTCGAGCTCGGCGTTGCGCGCCGCGAGGATCGCGTTCTCGGCTTCGAGCTGAAGGATCTGACCGATTCCGATCAGATTGACACCGGCCGCGACGAGCTCGGTGATCTTCTGGAGGCGCGCGACATCGTCCTCGCTGTACCGGCGTGTTCCACCGCCCGTGCGAGTCGGTGTGATCAACCCTCGCCGCTCGTACAAGCGCAGCGTCTGCGGCCCGATACCCGTCAGCTCCGACGTTACCGAGATCCCGTACACACCCCGCTGCGAACGAAGCGGCACATGAGAGGACGTCACCGGATCTCCCTTCTTCTCAGGGCGCATCAATCCTATCAAGCTCCGGACGACACAATGTGCCGCAGGGGGGACAGGTTCGCTTCGCTGTGCACGCACTGCCGTCCCGCTGTTCCGCCGCACAGTTCTCGGCGGCCCGGAGGGCCACGCGGCCTCATCTGATTTCCTCCGGGTCCAGTTCTTCGTCCGGCGATCAACGCTCCCGAGCAGCAATCTTGCCGATTCCGCTTGAACTTCCTGCGCTATGACTGTAGAACAAATCTATATCCTTCAACGCAGATAAGTTCTCACCACGAGGTGGGAGCCAAGGAGAACCGATGACCACACACAACCCGCAGAACGCTCCGCACGACGGAGAAGTCCTCGTTCTCGGCGCAGGCAGCGGCGGAGCGATCGCCGGCGGCCTGATCGCCACGCTGGCCCTCAGCGCGCTCACTCTCCTCTCGTCCCTACCGACCTGACACCCGGCCCGGCCACCTCTTCCACACCGACCCTTCACACCCGACAGGACACAGCGCTCATGCCCGCCAGCTCCACATCCCACGCTTCCGCCACCACTACCGCCTCGCGCGGCGGAGCAACGATGAGCACCGAGGAAATCAAGGCCCGGATCGAGGCGATGTTCGCCGACGAGGCCACCGACACCTCCCCCGCACTCGTCGAATAGCGACACCATTGCCGATGCCGGCAGGTCAGAGAAGGGCAGAGCCATGAATGTGTCCACCCAGCTCGTCGCACCATCCTGCGAAATCCGTCGCATCCCCGCGAGGACGACGCCGACGCATCGCACGAAGCCTGCGGCAGAGGTCGCAGTAGAAGACCGACGGCTGGAACGCCCGGAGGCCGCGCGCCGCGAGCGCGACCAATACCGTGACGTGCCCGCGCAGTGCGAGGCCATCGGCAGGCTCGCCGCCTCCGACCCCCGCCGCGAAGTGTTGCGCCAGCGGCTGATCGAACGTTGCCTGCCGCTCGCCGAACACATCGCCCGGCGTTTCCACGGTCGCGGAGAACCGCTCGACGACCTGATCCAGGTCGCCCGCCTCGGCCTGGTCAAGGCAGTCGACCGGTTCGACGCCCGCTGTGGAGCGAACTTCGTGTCCTACGCCGTCCCGACCATCACCGGCGAAGTCCGCAGGCACTTCCGCGACACGGGCTGGGCCATGCGCGTCCCGCGCAGCATGCAGGAACTGCACCTCTCCCTCACCAACGCGACGACCGAACTGACCACCACGCTCGGACGCGCCCCGACGGCGAGCGAACTGGCCGAGACCCTCGGGATCGACAAGGACGAAGTCGTCCAGGGGCTCCGAGTCGCCGACGCCTACAGCACCCTCTCCGTGGACTTCCCGCTCGGCGAGAACGAACGCCCCCTGTCGGAGACGATCGGCGACGTCGACCCGGCCCTCGTACACGTCGAGGACCACGTGGTCCTCGCACCTCTGCTGGAATCACTTCCCGACCTCGAACGCACCGTGCTGGTCCTGCGCTTCTTCGGCAACATGACCCAGTCGCAGATCGCCGCGCGGGTGGGTGTCTCACAGATGCAGGTATCCCGGCTCCTGACCAAGACGCTGGCGAACCTGCGCGGAAAACTCGCCGACGTCGGCGGTCAGATGCTCTCGTAGTCGGCCAGGAAGTCCTCCCACGTCCGCTTGCCCGTCGCTGCGACGTCGAGTGACAGGTTCGCGCCCTCCCGGTACGCGCGGCCGGCCTTTCCCGGCATCCGCACCGGCATCGTCAGCCGATGCCTTCCGGTCGCCTGCAGGTATCCGCGAATCAGATCGGCCATCCCGTACACAGTCGGCCCGGGCAGGTCGGGAACCAGGCCGGCCGGTGCCCCGAGCGTCAGTTCCACCAGGCGCGCCGCGACCTCCCCCGAATCGACCGGCTGGAACCGCAGTCCGCCCGGGACCGGAATCACCGGCAGTTTCACCATCTTCTGCAGCATGGTCAGCACCAGGTCGTGGAACTGGGCCGCGCGCAGCGTCGTCCACGGCACACCCGACTCGGCCACCGCTCGTTCCGCGGCCAGCTTGGATCCGAACCAGCTGAGCGGGACGCCGTCGGCGCCGATCACCGAGATGTACACGAGGTGCTGCACCCCGGCGCGCGAGGCGGCCTCCACCAGGTTCCGCGTCGCGACCTCGTCACCCTTGGGTCCGCCCGCCAAGTGCAGAACGGTCTCGACCCTCTCCAGCGCAGGCTCTATTCCCTTGCCCTCGAACAAGTCACCGGCCAGGTACTCGACGCCGTCACCGGGCTCGCGGCCGTGCCTGCTGAGAACCCGCACATCCCGGCCCGCTGCCCGCAGCAGTGGGACGACCTGACGTCCGAGCGTGCCCGTACCGCCGGTGATCAGAATGGGTGATGTCATGATCTCTCCAGATTCGTTGGATGCGGGACTCGGTTTCCCGGTCTCGGCAGCTGGTTTTCGGTGGATCTACTGCTAAGACACGCGGCGAGGAAGGAATGTGACACGGTGGACGACTGCGATCGGCTGACGGAGCGTTTCGAGGAACACCGGCCCCGGCTGCGGGCCGTCGCGTACCGGATGCTGGGCTCGGTGACCGAAGCCGACGACGCCGTCCAGGAGGCGTGGCTGCGCATGAACCGCGCCGACACCGGCGACGTGGACAATCTCGAGGCGTGGCTGATCACCGTGGTGTCGCGGGTGTGCCTGAACGTGCTGCGCTCACGCGAGCAGCGGCGCGAGGAACCTCTCGACGTGCAGGCGCACGACCCGGTCGTCGGTCACGAGGACGGTGGCGACCCCGAACACGAAGCGGTGCTGGCCGACTCGGTCGGGCTGGCACTGCTCGTGGTGCTCGACACGCTGACCCCGGCCGAGCGGCTCGCGTTCGTGCTGCACGACATGTTCGACGTGCCCTTCGACGACGTCGCCCCCATCGTGGGCCGCTCCTCCCCGGCGGTTCGGCAGCTCGCCAGCCGCGCCCGCCGACGGGTGAAAGGAGTCTCGCCGGCACCGGCCACGGCGGATCTGGAACGCCAGCGCCGCGTCGTCGACGCCTATCTGGCCGCGACCCGCGGCGGCGACTTCGACGCGCTGGTCGCCCTGCTCGATCCGGATGTGGTGCTCCGCGCCGATCCGGCTGTCGGCCCCACCCCGGCGCCTCTCGTGATCCGGGGTGCTCGCGTCGTGGCCAGGGGCGCGCTCGCCTCCTCGGAACGGGCCCGGTTCACCCAGGTCGCCCTGGTGAACGGGGCGGTCGGGCTCGTGATGGCTCTCCGCGGGCGGTTGCACCTGGTGCTGAAGTTCACGATCGCCGACGGCAGCATCACCGAGATCGACGTCATCGCGGAACCCGATCGCGTCCGCCGACTCGATCTCGCGGTTCTCGGTGACTGACGGGACCCCGGTCACCCGTACAGGGTGATGACCCTGCGCGCCCCGACCCGCAGCATGGAGGTGGCCGACACTGCCGGGAGAGGGGCGCGCAGGGTCATCACCCTGTACGGG
>Ga0247825_10003727_pt1 | contig 10031 bp, 8 predicted proteins | sample 13C_Vanillin_Day_FD_194413 | JGI IMG/M metagenome (GOLD analysis project Ga0247825, IMG submission 194413) | Soil microbial communities from agricultural site in Penn Yan, New York, United States - 13C_Vanillin_Day48 | ecosystem: Environmental > Terrestrial > Soil > Agricultural land | place...
GTCCTGAGGTCAAGGAACGCTTCCTGAAGCTCGGCGCGGATGCATGGACGCTCAAGCCCGAGCAGTTCGACGCGTACATCAAGGACGAAATCGCAAGCAACGCCACCCTGGTGAAGGCCGCCGGCCTCTCGCCATCCAACTAACCCACGCACAGCACACAGCGGAGAACCCTCATGGCACAACAACGACTCGGAATCATCATGCATGGCGTCACCGGACGCATGGGCATGAACCAACACCTGATCCGCTCCATCGTCGCGATTCGCGCGCAAGGCGGCGTGACGCTCTCGAACGGCGACAGGGTCATGCCCGACCCGATCCTCATCGGCCGCAATGCCGAGAAGATCGAGGCGCTGGCCAAGGCCCACGGCATCGAACGTTGGGGCACCGACCTCGACCGCGCGCTGGAGAACAAGGACGACACGATCTTCTTCGACGCCGGCACGACGCAGATGCGCCCCACCCTGCTCGCCAAGGCCATCCGAGCCGGCAAGCACGTCTACTGCGAGAAGCCGATCGCGACCAACCTCAACGAGGCGGTCGAGATCGCCCGGCTGGCCGAAGGATCTGGCCTGAAGCACGGCGCGGTGCAGGACAAGCTCTTCCTTCCCGGCCTGCGCAAGCTCGACATGCTGCGCCGCGCGGGCTTCTTCGGCCGCATGCTGTCGGTGCGCCTGGAGTTCGGCTACTGGGTTTTCGAAGGCGACCTGCAGCCGATCCAGCGCCCCTCATGGAACTACCGCAAGGAAGACGGCGGCGGCATGATCCTGGACATGATGTGCCACTGGCGCTACGTGCTGGACAACCTGTTCGGCGAAGTGCAGTCGGTTTCCTGCATCGGCGCGACGCACATCCCCAAGCGCTGGGACGAGGAAGGCAAGTCCTACGAGGCCACCGCCGACGACGCGGCCTACGCCACCTGCGAACTCAAGGGCCACAACGGCGAGCCGGTGATCGCACAGATCAACATGAGCTGGGTCACGCGTGTGCGCCGCGACGACCTCGTGACCTTCCACGTGGACGGCACCGATGGCTCCGCCGTGGCGGGCCTGTCGTCGTGCCGCGCGCAATCGCGCGTCGCCACGCCGCGCCCGGTCTGGAACCCGGACGAGAAGCAGACCATGAATTTCTTCGACCAGTGGCAGGAGATTCCGGACTCGCAGGTCTACGACAACGGATTCAAGATCCAGTGGGAACACTTCATCCGCCATGTGGTCGAGAACGCGCCGTACAAGTGGACGCTGCCCGAAGGTGCCAAGGGCGTGCAACTGGTCGAGACCGCGCTCGAAAGCTGGAAAGACCGTCGCTGGGTCGACGTGCCCCAACTGAAGATCTGAGTCGCGCCATGGCCATCGCACTCACTCTCCCCACCGCGAGCGGCGCGCTCGCACCATGCACGTTGCGCGGCGCCACGCCGGTGAAGCCGCCGGCGGGCGTCAAGTTCAACCGCATCGCCTATTCGGCCGCGCACGTCGTTGCCGATCCTCTGGCGGCCGTCGACCCCTGGCTGCAATGTGCGGTCGACTGGGACGCCACCATCGGCTACCGCCGCCACCTCTGGTCACTGGGACTCGGGGTCGCCGAAGCCATGGATACCGCGCAGCGCGGCATGGGCCTCGACTGGCCGACCTCGCTCGAACTGGTCCGCCGCTCGCTCGATGCGGCGAAGGACGTGCCCGGCGCCCTGGTTGCCTCCGGCTGTGGCACCGACCACCTGAACATCGACGAGGTCAAGAGCGTCGACGATGTCATTCGCGGCTACGAAGAACAGATGGCAGCGATCGAGGCGCTCGGCGGCAAGCTCATCGTGATGGCGAGCCGTGCGCTTGCCCGCGTCGCCAGAAGCCCCGCCGACTACGAGCGCGTGTATGACCGCATCCTGTCGCAAGCCCGGCAGCCGGTAGTGCTGCACTGGCTCGGCGACATGTTCGACCCGGCGCTGGCCGGCTACTGGGGCACCGCCGATGTCGATCGCGCCATGGACACCGCGCTCGGCATCATCGCGGCGCACCCGGACAAGGTCGACGGCATCAAGATCTCGCTGCTCGACAAGGACAAGGAGATCGCGATGCGTCGCCGTCTCCCGCCCGGCGTTCGCATGTACACCGGCGACGATTTCAACTACGCCGAGTTGATCGCCGGCGACGGCCACGGCAGCGAGCCGACGCACGGCAAGAGCGACGCCCTGCTGGGCATCTTCGATGCGATCGCGCCGGCCGCGAGTGCCGCTCTGGGTGAACTCGCACAGGGCAATATCGAGCAGTTCCACGCCATCCTCGGCCCGACGGTCCCGCTGTCGCGCCACATCTTCGCGGCGCCGACGCGCTTCTACAAGACGGGCGTGGTCTTCATGGCCTGGCTCAACGGCCACCAGAGCCATTTCACGATGGTGGGCGGCCAGCAGAGCACGCGCTCGCTGCAGCACTTCGCCGAACTGTTCCGGCTGGCCGATGCGGCCAACCTCCTGGAGCAGCCCGAGCTGGCTGCGAAGCGCATGAAGACGCTGCTCGCGCTGCATGGCGTCGAGGGGTAGACAAGCCATGCGCGACTTCTCGCAGAACCACGACTGGCTGTCGATCAACACCGCGACGATCCGCAAGCAACTCGGAGCGGAAGTGCCGCTCGATCGCATCATCGACCAGTGCGCCGAGCGCGGCATCCGCGCCATCAGCCCCTGGCGTGACCAGGTCGCGGCGGTCGGGCTCGACAAGATCGCGAAGCAGCTCAAGGCACATGGCATCGGGCTTTCCGGCTACTGTCGCGGCGGCTTCTTCCCCGCACCCGATGCAGCGGGTCTGAAGGCCGCGCTGGACGACAACCGCCGGGCCATCGACGAAGCCAAGACACTCGACGCGCCCTGCCTCGTGCTGGTCGTCGGTGCATTGCCGGGTGCGCTGGACGGCAAGGCACTCTACAAGGACATCGGCCGTGCACGCGGCGAGGTGCGCGAGGGCATCGCTGCCTCGCTCGCGTACGCGCGCGAAGTCGGCATGCCGCTCGCCATCGAGCCCCTGCACCCGATGCAGGCCGCCGATCGCGCCTGCATCAACACGCTGGAACACGCGCTCGACCTCTGCGACGAACTCGACCCGGCACGCTCCGGCATGCTCGGCGTCGCGCTCGACATCTATCACGTGTGGTGGGACCCGAAACTGCAGGAGCAGATCGCCCGTGCCGGCACCGAACGCCTGCTGGCCTACCACGTGTGCGACTGGCTCACGCCCACGCGCGACCTGCTCTCCGACCGCGGGATGATGGGCGATGGCGTGGTCGAGCTGAAGAAGATCCGTGGCTGGGTCGAGGCCGCTGGCTTCCAAGGGTTCAGCGAGGTCGAGATCTTCTCGGCGCTGGACTGGTGGCAGCGCTCGGGCGAGGAGACGCTGGACACCTGCATCCAGCGACACCGGGAGGCTGTGTGAAGCGCGCGGTTGTGCTGCAATTCGCAGCATGGCCGCACCGACCCTCGATGACCTGCGTCGCTACGCGGTAGCGCGCACGCTCTTCAACGCCACCTCCCTGCCGCAAGCCATTCGGCGGCTCGGCTTCGTGCAGGCCGATCCGATTCGTGCGCCTGCGCGTGCACAGGACCTGACACTGCGCCACCGCGTCAAGGACTACCGGGCCGGCGATCTGGAACGGCGCTACGCGCAACTGCCGATCGAAGAGGACTGCCTCGTCAACTACGGCTTCCTGCCGCGCGAGCATCTGGCGCTCATGCATCCGCGCGAGGCCGCCCGCGCCTGGGACGCCGAGACCTGCCGCAAGGCCGCCGATGTGCTGGCCTTCGTGCGAGAGCACGGAAGACCGGTGCATCCGCGACTGGTGGAGCAGCATTTCGCGCACGGGCGGGTGAAGAACTACTGGGGCGGATCGAGCAACGCGAGCACCCACCTGCTCGACGGCATGCACTATCGCGGCATGCTGCGTGTGAAGCGGCGCGAAGGCGGGACGCGGATCTACGAAGCGGTGACGCATCCTCCCGCCGACGACAGCCCCGCCGCCCGCGCGCAACGCGCCGCAGCCCTGATCGATCTGGTGGTGCGCAAATACGCGCCGCTGCCGTCTTCGAGCCTGACCTACCTCGTGCGCCTGCTGGGCTACGGCGCGCCACATCTCGCCGCGCACACGCAGGCGGCCCTGCGTCTGGCGCGTGACGAATTCACAAGTTGCTGCATCGACGGAACGGCTTGGTACTGGCCCGCCGACGAGAACCCCTCCTCGCGTCGCCACGCACCAGACGACGCGCTCCGTCTGCTCGCGCCCTTCGACCCCGTGGTATGGGACCGGCGGCGCTTCGAACTGTTGTGGAACTGGACCTACAAGTTCGAGGCCTACACGCCAGCGCCGAAGCGGCAGTTCGGCTACTACGCCTTGCCGCTGCTGCTGCACGATCGCGTCGTCGGATGGGCCAATGTGTCGACTCACCAAGGGCAATTGCAGCCGGCCTTCGGTTTTGCCGGCAAGAAGCCGACCGGCCCTGCGTTCCGGGCGGCGCTCGATGACGAGTTGCAGCGAATGACGGTGTTCCTTGCCGGCCGCCCCGATCTCCGCCCGCATTCGGGGGTCTTGCCGCTTCCGTGACAGCGCGCTTTGGCCGCCTTGCCTAAAATCTACGTCGTTCCGGCTCAGGCCGGAGCAAGCGTTCTCAGGGCGGGGTGCAATTCCCCACCGGCGGTGATGGCGGCGAAAGCAGCACGAGCCCGCGAGCGCCTGTGGCACGCAACGTGTTGCAGGGTCAGCAGACCTGGTGAGATCCCGGGGCCGACGGTCACAGTCCGGATGAAAGAGAGCGCGATCCCGTTGCCGGGCAGGCGCGTTCACGCGCGTGCCGGGCCTCGGGTTCGTGCGCCCTGATTCAGGAAATCCTTCAAAAGGCACACCATGAGTCAGATCAACGACCTTCCCCTTTCCGCCATTCCCGCATCCGACGCCCCGCGCGGCCAGCGCATCGCCTTCGTGCAGGCGCAGTGGCATTCAGACATCGTCCACCAGGCGCGCGACGCCTTCCTCGCCGAGATGAAGCGGCAGGGCGTGCCGCTCGACACCATCGACGTCTTCGACGTTCCCGGCGCGTTCGAGATCCCGCTGCATGCAAAGCGGCTTGCCACTTCGGGCCGCTACGCCGCCATCGTCGGCTGCGCGCTGGTGGTCGACGGTGGCATCTACCGCCATGAATTCGTCGCCAGCACGGTGGTGAACTCGCTGATGACGGTGCAGCTAGAGACCAATGTCCCGATCCTCTCGGCCGTGCTCACGCCCCACCACTTCCACGAGCACGTGGAGCACCGCAAGTACTTCCACGCCCATTTCGCGGTCAAGGGCACCGAGGCGGCCGAAGCCTGCGTCAAGACCATCGAAGGACTCCGGCGCGTGGAGGCGCTGATCGCCGCTTGAGTTCGGCGCGGGCCCGATCACGCCTGGTTGCGAAGGCCCGAGCACCCGATCCTCGTGAACCGCCCGATCGGGGCCACGCCGATCAGCCGGCGCGAGCGAACAGCACGGGGAGCGACGACGCCAGAAGCGCCACGCCCGACAAGGTCAAGAGTCCCAGAACGACCTGTCGGAAGGCCGCCTCGCTGAGGCCGGCATAGAGCCGGGCGCCGAGCAGCACGGGTACCAGCACGGCCAGCGCAACGATGCCGAGCAGAGGCACCATCGCAGGGCTGACCATGCCTGCGCCCAAGTAGAGTGCAAAGGCGACGGCCAGCATCGAGAGATTGAAGTTCTGGATCACGGCGCGCTGCACGTCCTTGTCGAGGCGGCGCAGTGTGCACCAGAGGGTCGGGATCGCGCCCGTGAAGCCGCCCAGGCCACCACACACGCCGCCGAGCAACCCCATGATGGCGTCGGCAAGCCGCCCGCCCACGGTGATCCTCGGCAGATTGCGCGCCATCAGCATCGCGGGGCACCAGATCACCAGCAAGCCGCCGAGACAAACCTTGAAAAGGTGCACGTCGAGCCGCGGCAGCAGCCAGACACCGACCGGCAGACCGGCCAGCCCGCCCAGGATGAAAGGCAGCAGCAGCGCCTTGTCGAAGCCGCGCCGCGTCGTCACCGCCGCGATGACCTGGCCGGTGAGGCCGCCGAAGGTCGCCAGCACCGCCGCGAGCTTCGGGTCCACCGTCCATGCCCAGATCGACATCGAGACCATGGAAAACGCAAAGCCCGACAGGCCCTGCACGAAGCCCGCCACGACCGCGCCCAGCGCAACGATCAGGTAGAGCGACAAAGCCTGTCGCGCATCAGGCGGACACAGGCACCAGCGCTTCGCGCCGGACGCGCCTCACATTGAACGCACTGGCGATCAGCACGCCTTGCACCACCGCCAGCCCGACGATCACGCTGGCGTACAGGGCGTGGTCCATCAGGCGGCCGAAGATGAGCGGTGCCACCGCCTGCCCGATGTCCAGGCCCGCATAGACCACGCCATAGACGCGGCCCGAAGCATTCGCTGGCGTCGAGCGCTTGACCAGCAGGTCGCGCGATGGCCCCGCGATGCCGGTTGCAAAGCCCATCGCGCCGAACATGACCGGCACCAGGAAGGGCGCGAAGTCCGCCAGCGCGAGCACGAGCGCGATAGACGCTGCCACGCCGACACCCGCGCCGACGACGCGCTCGCACCGCGACGGGTCGGACGCCAGGAAGCCACCCACCACCATGCCGGCGGCACTGGCGACCATGTAGACAGTCAGGCAGATGGCGATCAGCGTCACCGGCACCGCGTGCAAGCGCCCGGCCGCGGCGGGCGCGAAGGTCTGCACGACGCTCAACGCCATCGCGTAGAAGAAGAAGAAACCGAAGCACATCCAGACCGCGGGAATCTTCAGGAAAGCGAATTCGCTGCCTACGGCCACGTCGGCGCCGGTCGCCTTGTGCACGGCCTTCACGTCCAGCGACAGCACGCTGCGATAGGCCCAGAGAATGAGCATCACGACCACGGCCACTACGCCCGCGGAGGCAAGCGCCACGCGCCACGAGAAGGCCATCGCCAACGGCACCACGAAGGCCGGCGCCAGCGCCCAGCCGAGGCTGCCGGTGATGCCGTGAACGCTGTAGGCATGTCCGAGTCGCGTCGGCGCGACCTTGCGATTGAACAAGGTGTAGTCGACCGGATGGAACACCCCGTTGCCCACGCCCGCCACGACGGCGCAGCCGAGCAGCATCCAATAGCTCTGCGCCAGCGCATAGCCGAAGGCGGCGAGACCCAGCATCCCGAGCCCGACGAACAGCACCGGCCGCGGCCCCAGCTTGTCGACGATGAAACCCGAGGCCGCCTGCACGATGCATGAGACCACGAAGAACACGGTCAGCACCGCGCCGAGTTCGGTGTAGCTCACGTTGAACGCGTCCTTGAGCCATGGGAACAACGGCGGCAGCACGAGCTGGCTGAAATGGCTGATGGCGTGCGCCAGGCCGACCAGACCGATCAGTTTGGCGTCTGAGCCCAAGGTGGTCGTGGCGGTGGTCGCGTTGGAGGAAGACATGGATTGCAACAACAAACTGGATCGGACGTCGATCCTAAGCGAGCGCGTCGCGGCAGAATGGCGATACAGAGACAACATTTGTCGAAATCATGCCACCCACTGCCGCCGCGCCTCTGGCGCCCGTCGACACGAGCACCAACACGACGAGTGTGGGCCCGCTCACGCCGCACCTTTACGCACCCGACGCGCTGCGCCCGCTGCGGGCCAAGGAGCACTTTCTCAAGGCCGACACGCTGGTCGACCTGCACAAGCATCCGTGGCCCCAACTGACCTTCTCGACGCGCGGCGTGATCCGACTGAGCACGGAGGACGGCAGCTACATCGTTCCGCCCTCGCGCGCCCTGTGGGTACCGGCCGACATGGCGCACAGCGTCACACTGATCGAGGACGCCGAACTTCGCACCGTCTACCTCCATAGCTGGCTCGGGCCGGCATGGGAGAAGTGTGAGGTGCTGGAGATCAGCCCCTTGCTGCGGGCACTGATGCTCGCGCTCGACACGACGCCGGACGGCCTGCCGCCGGCCGATCCCCATGCAGCGCAGCGCGAACGATGGATCGCGCCGCTTCTGGTCGATGAACTCGAGCGCGCGACGCAGATCCGCATCGACGTGCCCCTGCCCTCCGACAAGCGGCTGCGCCAGTTGTGCGAGGCGCTGCTGCGCAATCCGGCCAACCGCGCCACGTTGGCCGAACGCGCCGAGGCCATCGGTGCCAGCGAGCGCACCGTGGCACGCCTGTTTCGCGACCAGCTCGGGATGAGCTGGCAGCAGTGGCGCCAGCAGGCCGTGCTCGCCCACGCACTGCCCTTGCTCGCACGCGGGATGGCGGTGAGCCAAGTCGCCTCGGCGAGTGGCTATGCGACCGACAGCGCCTTCTGCGCGATGTTCAAGGCGGCAACGGGACAATCGCCAACGGCGTTCCAGCACAAGAGACGGTCCTAGCCCCCACAGCGCTGGGCGCTTTCGTATCATCGCCGGGTGCATTTCCCACCCTTTCGCGCGCCAAGGCCATGGCCTTGAATCGCCACCAGCTCGCGCGCTGGTTCCCCTTCCTTACCTGGCCGCGCCCCGACCGGGCCTTGCTCATCAACGAGGCAGCGGCCGGCGTCACGGTGGCGCTGATGGTCATCCCGCAAGGCGTGGCCTACGCGGCGCTGGCGGGAATGCCGCTGGTGACGGGCGTGTACGCCGCGCTGCTGCCGGCGTTGATCGCGGTGCTGTTCAGTTCCTCCGCGCGGCTGTCGGTCGGACCCACGGCGTTGACGAGCCTGTTGGTCGGCGCTTCCCTCGCGCCGCTCGCCATTCCGGGCAGCAGCGAATGGGTCGCCCTCGCCGTCTGGCTGACCCTGTTGTCGGGAGCGATGCAGGTCGTGCTGGGCGCGGCGCGCTTCGGCTGGCTGCTGCGCATGGTCAATTCGCCGGTGCTGATGGGCTTCACGCAGGGTGCGGCCGTGTTGATCACGCTTTCACAGCTGCCTGCGTTGCTGGGTTTCACGGGGCGCTCGTACGCCCAGGTGCTGCACGGACCACCGCCTGACTACATCGCGATCGCGTTCGGCCTGGGTGGCATGGCGATGCTGTGGCTCGGCAAGCGGATGGTGCCGCGCTTCCCGACCACCATGGCGCTCGTCGCGGTCGCGGGGGCTGCCAGTGCTGCGATCGGCTATGCACTCAAGGGAGGCGCGGTGATCGGCACGCTGCCCGCCGGACTGCCTTCGTTCTACTGGCCCGGCGGGCTTTCCCTGAGCGACTTGGGCACGCTGCTCCTGCCGGCCTTCCTGGTCACGCTCGTGAGCTTCCTGGAAACCGCGTCCAGCGCCAAGGTGGACAACGCGCGCGCCGGGAAGCTGTGGAACGAGAACCAGGACCTGATCGGCCAGGGGCTGGGCAAGATCGCTTCGGGCCTCACGGGCTCATTCCCGACCAGTTCGTCGTTCTCGCGCTCGGCGATCACGCTCTACGCGGGCGCCAAGACCCAGTGGGCCACGCTCTTCAGCGTCGCTGTGGTTGCAGGCGCCTTGCTCTGGGCCATGCCGCTGCTCTATCACGTGCCGCAGGCGGTGCTGGCATCGATCGTGGCGACGGCCACCATCGGCCTGTTGCGGCCCTCGACTTTCGTCGCCCTGTGGCGCATCTCGCGCATCGAGGCGGCCATCGCGCTGGGCACCTTTACGCTGACGATTGCCACGGCGCCATCGATCTACTGGGGGGTGCTGGGTGGCCTGCTCGCGGCGTTGGCGCACTACATGTACCGCCATCTGCATCCGCGGATCATCGAAGTCGGCCTGCACCCTGACGGCAGCCTGCGCGACCGCCACCTGTGGCATCTGCCGCTGCTCGCACCCGACCTCTATGCGCTGCGCATGGATGCGGAACTCGACTTCGCGTCCGCCAGCACGCTGGAGCGCGCCGTCACCGTCGCGCTGGCGCAGCGGCCCGGCCTGACCGATGTGTGTCTCTTCGCGCAGCCGATCAACCGCATCGACATCACCGGCGCCGAAGTCTTCGGCAGCATCCGCCGACTGCTCGAATCGCAGGGCGTGCGCTT
>Ga0247825_10003728_pt1 | contig 10031 bp, 8 predicted proteins | sample 13C_Vanillin_Day_FD_194413 | JGI IMG/M metagenome (GOLD analysis project Ga0247825, IMG submission 194413) | Soil microbial communities from agricultural site in Penn Yan, New York, United States - 13C_Vanillin_Day48 | ecosystem: Environmental > Terrestrial > Soil > Agricultural land | place...
GTGTGGATCCGGTGAACGAGACCATGCTGACGTCCCGGTGGGTCACCAGTGCGTTGCCCGCAGTGGTGCCCTTGCCGGTGATCACGTTGATCACCCCGTCCGGGATACCGGCGCGGGTGGCGGCCTCGGCGAACAGCAACGAGGTCAGTGGGGTGATCTCCGCGGGCTTGAGGACGATGGTGTTTCCGGCGGCCACGGCGGGCAGGATTTTCCATGCGGCCATCTGCAGCGGGTAATTCCACGGGGCGATCGACCCGACGACACCGATCGGTTCGCGGCGAATGCTCGAGGTGTGATCGCCCGAGTACTCGCCCGAGGCCTTGCCCTCGAGGTTGCGCGCCGCGCCGGCGAAGAACGCGACGTTGTCGATGCTGCCCGGCACGTCGAACTCGGTGGTCAGCTTGATCGGCTTACCGGCCTGCGCCGACTCCACGGTCGCGAGCTGATCGGCGATCGTGTCGAGTTCCCCGGCCCAGCGCGTCATCACCTCGGAACGGTGAGCGGGAGTGGAGCCGGCCCATTCAGGCAGCGCGCCGGTGGCCGCGGCGACGGCGTCGTCGACGTCCTCGGTCGATGCCAGAGGGCCGGTGACGACGACCTGACCGGTCGACGGGTCGAGCACGTCGAACGTGTCGGCGGATTTACCGTCACGGTAACGGCCCCCGATGTATTGCGCGGGGCGGTCCCAGATGTGTTGCGCCACAGTGATTCCTTCGGTCAGGGGAGGGATGGGGGGTCAAGGCCGCGGCGGGGCCGGGTCCGTGTCGGCTAGCGGTTGTCCACCATGACGTGCTTGAGGCGGGTGTATTCGAGCAGGCCGGCCTCGGCGTTCTCGGTGCCGATGCCCGAGGACCCAAAGCCGCTGACGGGCAGGTCCGCAGCGAAGACCAGGTGGTTGTTGACCCAGACGGTGCCGAAGTTCAAGGCGTTCTGGACGCGGGTGGCGGTACCGACGTTGCTGGTGAACACCGACGACGCGAGCCCGTAACGGGTGCCGTTGGCAAGCGCAATCGCCTGCTCTTCGGTTTCAAAGGTCTGCACGGTGAACACCGGCCCGAAGATTTCCTCCTGCACGAGTTCTTCATCGTCGGCGACATCGACAACGATCGTCGGGGGGAAGAAGAACCCGTCACCTTCACAGCTCTCGCCGCCGGTCACCACGCGGGCGCCGGTACTGCGGGCCTCGATCTTGGCGAGCACCCGATCGCGCTGCTGGGCAGAGTTCATCGGCCCGATGGTGGTGGTGGGGTCGAGGACGTCGCCGACCTTCTCGCGGCTGCACCGCTGCTTGAGCCCGTCGACGAATGCGTCGAGGAGCGAGGAGTGCACGATGACTCGGCTTGCAGACATGCACTCCTGGCCGGTGTTGTAGAGCCCGCCGGTCGCGATCGCATCGAGCGCGGATTCGAGGTCGGCGTCGCCGAACACGACTACCGGGGCGTTGCCGCCGAGCTCCATGATGGCCTTCTTCACTCCGTCGGCGGCGGCGATGCCGACCTTGCGCCCAGTCTCGATGGATCCGGTGAACGACACCACGTCGACCTCCGGGTGCCGGGCGAGGGCGTCGCCGGCGACGGCGCCGGTGCCGAAGACCACGTTGAACACTCCGTCCGGAAGCACCCGGGCGACGATCTCGGCGAGCCACGCGGTCGAGTACGGAGTGGTTTCCGCGGGCTTGAGGACGTACGCGTTGCCGGTGGCCAGGGCGGGGAACACCTTGGCGACCGCCTGCAGCAGCGGGTAGTTCCACGGCGTGATGCCTGCGGCCACGCCGATCGGTTCGCGGCGCATGATCGAGGAGACGCCCTCGAGGTAGTCACCGCTGGCGGGGGCCGGCAGCGTGCGGGCGGCGCCGGCGAAGAACCGCATCGCGTCGATCACGCCGGGCAGTTCCTCGTCCCGGACCGCGGTGATCGGCTTGCCCGCATCGACGGCCTCGACAACCGAGATCTCCTCGAGAAGTTCCTCGGTCGCGGTGGCGATGTCGAGCAGGAACTTCGAGCGGGCGGCGGGGGTGAGGGCCGCCCATCCGGGCTGCGCGGCGCGAGCGGCGGCTACCGCTGCGTCGACGTCGTCAGCGGAGGAAGCCGGGACCGTTCCGATCTCGCGGCCGGTCGACGGGTCGAGCACCGTGATGCTCTCCGGCGAGTTCGACGGGGTCCAGCGGCCGTTGATGAAGTTGCCGGTCACTCGTCCGGCGAGCTTGTGGAGAACCGAACGCTGGTCCGATCCGATCGTGGAAATGGTCATGGTGAAATTCCTTTGTGTGTTGCCTGTGACAGCGCTGGACAGTTACCGCGAATCTGTCGGTAGGAGCCCGGAGGTCCTTGAATACTCCTCTCGGCACGGCCAATGGACTACCGGCCCAGGACGTACCATCGCGCACGACGCTTGCCAGACTTCGGCCGCAAACGATCCCTTATAGGATAAGTTAACTGTCCATTTATGGCAATACGGCGACGGAGGCGGATGAACGTCGGTTCATCCGCCTCCGGGAGGGGTGGGGGTCAGTGCACGCCAGCTGTGAGGAAAGCTGGAAGTTGTCGATGCGGCGTGCGCTGGAGGACATCCTCGATGATGCTTTCGAAGTGCGCCAGATGCCGATACATTTCTTGCTCGATCTCGACCGGATCACCCCGCTTGAGGGCGGCAAGCGTGGCTTCGTGGAGTTCCACCCCGCATTCGTAGTCTTCCGGGGTGCGCAGCATCATGTCGTGAATGGGCGCGAGCTCCTTCTCGAGTCCCTTCATCATGGACTCGAGCGACGGGTTACCCGCGGCGCGCCACATTGTTCGGTGGAACAGCAGTTCCGCTTGAGCGGCCCGGCTGAGGTGATCCTTGTGGGCGCGCAGCAGATCGATCGAGTGCTGCATCAGCTGGTAGTGCTCATCGGTGGCCCGTAGCGCGGCCAGCTGTGCCACGCGCGGCTCGAGGGTCTTGCGTGCCTCCAGGATGCGGAAGATCTGGTCGGCCTGAAGTTGGTCGGTCGCGGGTTCGCCAGAATTCTCGAGGCCCTCAGGGATCCAGATCGAAATCACCTCCGGACTGCCGTGCCGGCCCGGTCTATTCCGTAACAGCCCAGCATCGACCAGCATGGAGATCGCACTGCTGACGGTAGGGCGGGAGACGTCCATCTGTGCGGCAAGCACCCGCTCGCCCGCTAGGGAGTCTCCCTCGCGCAGTTCCCCCGACTTGATGCGGTCGAGAATCTGATGCATGACGTCGCCGCCCGCGCTGCGGCTCCGCACCGGATTGAAGGTTTTCACAATCCGCCCTTCTCGCACATCGCCGCCAGCGACGACACCTCAATCATAAGTATTTAGCCGATATTGGTAAGTCTGTGTTACATCGTCAACATCGACAACACTCCGATGTTTGGCTGAGTAAACGCAAACTCGATGCCGGACGCTCACACGCACGATGTCTGGTGAGTGACCGCTAGCCAAGATGACATGCCATGACGTGGGACACACTTCCCACTTCCATTATTGGACAATCAAATGTACCATTTCCGGTAAGTGCTCTAGGAGGTATCGCATGTTCTACCAGGTCGACGACTCGGCAGCCGCCTCCTCCCACACCCGTGATACGGGTGTCGGCCTCCTCCGTCATACGCTGATTGCTAGGCGGTTCGTGCGGGCACCCTCGCAGGCGTGCCCCCGACGTCCGGGTCACGTCAATCGGGAGTTCGTCGGCGACGCAACTGTTGTCGACCATCAATCCACCCTCTCGGAAGTCTGGTTCAGTCGAGCACCCGACCCGAGAAGCTCAGACATTGCGCTAGCAGGAGAAGTATCGTGACCAGTACTACCGAGACCGCCGACGTCTTGATCATCGGGGCGGGTCCCTCCGGGGGCGTCGTAGCCCACACCCTCGCCTCACGCGGATTCAGCGTTGTCTGCCTGGAACAAGGGGACTGGGTCAATCCGTCCGACTTCGCCGGTAACCATCCCGAGTGGGAGTTGTTGATTCAGCAGCAGTGGCACCACGACCCGAATATCCGGAGACTGCCCTCGGACTATCCGGTCGATATCACCGATTCAGACATGTCGCCGGTGATGTTCAATGCCGTCGGTGGCTCATCGATCCTCTACGGTGCCCAGTGGCCGCGGCTGGTGCCCTCGGATTTCCGTGTCCACAGCCTCGATGGCGTCGCGGACGACTGGCCGATCTCGTATGCCGATCTCGCCCCCGACTACGACGAGGTGGATCGGTTCATCGGCGCGTCCGGGGTAGGCGGGGACCCGGCCTACCCTCCTGGCCTGGACTACCCGATGCCGCCGCTGCCGATCGGTCCCGGCGGGCGCGTCGCCGCGCAGGCGGCGAACAAGCTCGGATGGCACTGGTGGCCCGGCGCCAACGCGATCCCGTCACACCAGTTCAAGGCCCTCGAGCCCTGCGTTCGCTACGGCGTGTGCGAATTCGGCTGCCCACAGGGCGCGAAGGCATCGTTCGACCTGGCGTATTGGTCGCACGCGCAGAAACTTGGGGCGCAGATTCAGACCGGTGCTCGGGTTCGTCAGATCGTCACCAATCGGGCGGGGCTCGCGGAGGGCGCCGTGTGGGTCGACCGCGATGGCAACGAGCACCTGCAACGCGCCCAGGTGGTGGTGCTGTGCGCCAATGGCATCGGAACGCCTCGACTTCTTCTGCTGTCGGAATCTGCTCAGCACCCGAATGGGTTGGCAAACTCCTCCGGCCTGGTCGGGCGCAACTTGATGCTGCACCCCAACGCCAGTGTCGCGGGCTTCTACGACGACGCACTCGAAACCAATCGCGGTCCTGCCGGCCAGCTGATCACCAGTATGCAGTTCGCCGAAACCGACCGAAGTCGCGGATTCGTGCGGGGTTTCAAGCTCAGCGCGATGCCGGTTCCCGGTCCGATGGCTGCCGTCGAGACCTCTCGCCAGCGTCCGTACGACGACCTGTGGGGAACTGCCGTCCATGACGTCGCCCGGCGTGCGGGGAGCCATCTGCTGTGGGCATCGGTTACCGAAGACCTGCCCGAGCCGGACAACCGGGTCACCCTGTCCACGACTGTGACCGATGATGCCGGAATCCCGGCGCCGAAGGTCGACTATCGGATCAGCGAGAACACTCGCAAGATTCTTCGCTACTCGGTTGAGCGCATGCGTGAGCTGCACGAGGCCGCCGGAGCAAGTGAGACCTTTGCGGTGGAGTTGTGGGTCGATCAGCCCGGCCACCTACTGGGGACCGCTCGCATGGGCACCGATCCCGACTCATCTGTCGTCGATGCCTACGGCCGTACCCACGATGTACCCAATCTTTTCATTGCAGATGGCAGTTTGTTCGTCACCAGTGGCTCGGCGAACCCGACCTCGACGATCACAGCTTTGGCTCTGCGTGTGGCCAAGGGAATCGCCGCCAACGCACAAGGACAGAAGGTGCCCTCATGAGTTCCCACAGACTGTCGGTTCCGGCGCATCGCACCCGGGCACAACGGCCGCTCTCGGTTGCGCAGCGAGCCACTGCGCACCAGGTGGCCGACCTTCTCGTCGCCTCGACCGACCGCGATCCCTCCCCCACGCAATTGGGAGACTACGACCAGTGGCTCGACCTCGCACTCGCCGCCCGGGCTGAGTCTCTCGATCAACTCCTCGGCATCCTCGACCAATTGCAGGACGCCGATGACATCGACCGCGCAGTCCGGGAGCTCGACCGCAGCCACGGCGAACAGTTCCACTTGCTGTCTTCGGTCGTGGTGGGCGCCTATTTCATGTGCCCCGAAGTCTGCGACCGCATCGGATACCACGGGCAGCGGCGAGCCGCGCCCCGCACCGACGAGGCATTCGAGGATCTCGCCGACGACATTCTCGACGTGGTCATCGAGCGCGGCCCCATCTATGTGGACCCAGCTCAGGTCCTAACATAACAAACCTTTAATGGCATTTTTTCTAGCCATTTATGGTTCAGGACTGCTAGCATGAATGAGACAGATCACATTTCGCGAGGCGGCTGAAGCGTGGCTTCGCCCCCGATCGAGACCCTCCCCTTGCCTCCGCATCGGAGACGAATTCAAGGCAGGAATCCATGTCCGATACCCCCTCACCCTCCCCCGCTCCTTCAATCGAGGAGCAACAGCTCAACGCCCTCGGATACGAGCAGCAATTCGAACGCAAGATGAGCCTCTGGTCGAACTTCGCGTTGGGTTTTCTCTACCTCTCTCCCCTCGTGGGCGTCTTTTCCCTGTTCGCACTGGGAGTGAGCACGGCCGGCCCGCCATCGATCTTCTGGATCCTCATCGTCGGTGCCGGCCAGTTCCTGGTGACGTTGGTCTTCGGTGAGGTGGTCGCGCAGTACCCCCTCGCCGGTGGTATCTATCAATGGGCTCGCAGACTGTGGAGCGGCCGCTACGCGTGGAGTCTGTCGTGGATCTACGTCTTCGCCGTCATCATCGGCATCACCACGACAGCACTGTTCAGCGCCGACTTCGTCGTCGCCCTCTTCTCCGACACACAGTCACTCGACACCGGCGCCAGCCCCGCCGCTCGCGGCGTGATCGCCACAATCGTGATCGCAATCAGCCTGGTGCTCAATTCGACCGGCACCAAGACGTTGGCCCGAATCGCGAAGATCGGGCTTGCCGCCGAGTTGTCCGGCGTCATCCTCGTCGGCCTCTACCTGCTCATCTTCAATCGCCACCAGCCCTTCTCCGTTCTGTTCGACACCCTCGGCGCGGGCAGCGGCGAAGGCTACGCCGGGGCGTTTCTCGGTTCCGCGCTCGTCGGTCTCCTGCTGTGCTACGGATTCGAAGCCTGCGGTGAGGTCGCCGAAGAGGTACCCAACCCCGGACGACGAATCCCCCGCGCCATGCAACTGACGGTGGTAGTCGGCTGCTGCGCGTCGTTCTTCTCCTTCGCCGGCTACCTGCTGGCTGCTCCCGACCTCGTTGCCATCGTCAACGGCGACATCACCAACCCGATCCCCGCAATCCTGCTGTCCTCGTTGGGCATTGTCGGAACCAAGCTCTTCCTCGTCGTAGCCCTCATCTCCTTCGTCGCGTGCGTGATGGGACAGCAGGCCGCGGCCAGCCGCCTCGTCTATTCCTTCGCCCGAGACAACATGTTCCCGGGAAGCCACCGCTTCGCGAAGATGTCACCGAAACGCCACGTCCCGATCAACGCACTGATCGCCGTCAACGTCCTACCGGTTGCATTGTTCGTCTTCGTCGCCTTTGTTCCGGATGCACTGTTCCGCATCGCCGCCTTCCAGGTCATCGCGGTATACACCGCGTTCCAGATGGTGGTCTTCGCGAGTCTGCGGATGCGGCTCAAAGGGTGGAAGCCCGCGGGCCCCTTCTCCCTCGGCAAGGCCGGCATTCCGGTGACCCTGGCGGCGTTGGGATATGGAGTGTTCTCGATCGTGCTGCTCTCGATGCCGACCGGAGACGGACCGTTCTACGATCGATGGATCGCTCTGATCGGTTTCGTCGTCGTCGCCGGAGTAGGCCTGATCTACCTGTTCACCCGCAAACCCGACGCCAACGGGACCGGCCCTGAGGGAGACGCGATCGAGGTCGCCGAACGCATCCGAGCGTCCGCGGCAGCGGGCCCGACACAGAACTTGGTTGAACGGTAGTGGTTACCAACACCAATGAGGAACGACGAGCAATGACCGGAACAGACATCCACCTCGACGAGCGCGACCGGGAATACCTCAGCGGGCAGCACGGCGAGGGTGCTGCACTCGCCATGCGAGTGCTGTTGTCCGTGGCACGGTCGATGGGCGCGAGACGGCTGGTGGACATCGAGAGTGCACACGTCGACGGCTGCATCTACATCGGGCCGGTATCGATCGACTACGTCCGCCGACTGGTCGACGGCGGCGCACAGGTCAGTGTGCCGACGACACTGAACGTCGGCGCGGTCGACCTCCTGCACCCCGAATTGTGGAACGGCGAACAGGAACTGGCGGACCGCGGCCGCGAACTGATGGACCTCTACGGCGCGCTGGGCTGTGAGCGCACGTGGACGTGCGCCCCGTACCAGCTGCCTCAGCGCCCCCGGCTCGGATCACACGTCGCGTGGGGCGAATCGAACGCGATCGTCTTCGCCAACAGCGTCCTCGGCGCACGCACGCAACGCTACGGTGACTTCGTCGATGTCGCCGCCGCCATCGTCGGGCGGGCCCCTCTGGCCGGGCTCCACCTCGACAGCGGCCGCCACGCCGACATCGTGGTGGACGTCAGTGAGCTGCCTGCCTCCGTACACACAGAGGAGGCCCTGTTTCCCCTCCTCGGACACGTCATTGGTGAACTCTGCGGCAGCCGAATCCCCGCCATCGTCGGTATTCCGACGGCCACCGAGGATCAGCTCAAAGCGCTCGGTGCCGCCTCGGCGTCGTCAGGCGCCGTCGCCCTGTTCCACGTCGTCGGGGTCACTCCGGAGGCACCCACCTTGGACGCGGCGCTCGGTGCCAACACCTCGGCACCCGTGGCCACGATCGGTCTCGGGCAGTTACGCGACGCATTCGAGCAATTGTGTACCCGCAAGGACGGTGAACTCGGGGCGGTATGCCTGGGCACACCGCACTATTCGATCGCCCAGTTCGAGGCGTTGCGCGAGCTGCTCGGTGGCCGCCGGGTGCACGAGCGCACTCCCCTCTACATCAATTGCGGCCGGTTCGTGTTCGGGGAGATCGAGCGACGCGGCTGGCTCGCCGAATTCCATGAACAGGGCGTCCGCATCGTGACCGACACCTGCACCTACAACGCGCCGATTCTGGGAAAACTGGACGGCTTGGTCATGACCGACTCCGCGAAATGGGCGTGGTATGCACCACGCAATGTCGGCGTCGAAGTTCTGTTCGCCAGCGCGCGAAGCTGTGTCGAATCCGCAGTGAAAGGGACAATCATCCATGAACCACTCTTCTGAGAGTGTGTTTCCCGGTCAGCCGCTCCTTCCCGGCCACGCCACCGGCACCACCCTGGTCCTCACCCAGCCGCTCAATGCGTGGGGAGGTCTCGATCCTCACACCGGGCAGATCGTGCACCACAGCCACCCCCAAAAGGGGGCCGACATCTCCGGCACCGTCCTGGTCCTCGAAGAAACTCGAGGATCGGGCACCAACGCGCAAATCTTCGCGCAAACATGGGCGGAGGGGCACGGCCCCGCTGGAATCATCCTGTTGCGACCGGACTTCGTCCTCAGCGTGGGTGCAGTCGTCAGCACCGAACTGTATGCGACGACCTGTCCCATCCTCGTCGTCTCCGAAGCGATCTATGAGACGATCCAGACCGGAATGCAGGCTGAAATCACGGCGACGATGGAATCGGCGACAGTCCGAATCGCATCCCCTTCCCACCTGACCTGAAGTCGCATCGCGCGCCGGGCAGTTACCCAGTCAGGCGCGCGGGTCGACAATGCGCCGAGCGTGGTCCATGCCAGATTCCCTCGGCGCCGCAACCGCCCATGTCCAGTCCCCTCTCTACCCGGGAGGCACTGACATTCGCGCATGCGGATCCGCACCAACGATGTTCCTGTCTCAGAAGAGGAATCGGCGGTCTTACGTCCTCATACCTATGAAACACCATCCACGTCTCGTCTGAGTGCACCGAACCGACATTCATCGCACTCGACGAGATTCGTGGCGTGCCGTCCCGCGTTGCCACCACCGCGGGCCGGCACGCCCGTTACCGTCTTCGTGGTCCAGTTCCGCGGGACTGCGGTCGCTATGTTCGGTATGACTTCTTGCCCCTACACACGGCGCGTGCCCGCCGATTGATGCCTCGTGTCCGCACAAGATCACTTCGCGACACCAGCTGTGCTGTGACCGCGGCGGTGCCCGTCGCGCCTGGGCCACCTCATCACGGCCTATTCGCTGCCACCTGTAATAGATCCTTGGTCGACGTGCGTCGACGACTCTACAGCCCCAAACAAACTGGTTTTGGACGTTGCCATGTTGGCGCAGTCAACTCGAGTTGGCCCCAGCTGACCCCTTCTCGTGAGGCTGTGACGACTTGAAGTGGCCCACCCTGAGGCGGTGGAATGGGCGTCTGGGTGGGTCCAATG
>Ga0247825_10003729_pt1 | contig 10029 bp, 10 predicted proteins | sample 13C_Vanillin_Day_FD_194413 | JGI IMG/M metagenome (GOLD analysis project Ga0247825, IMG submission 194413) | Soil microbial communities from agricultural site in Penn Yan, New York, United States - 13C_Vanillin_Day48 | ecosystem: Environmental > Terrestrial > Soil > Agricultural land | place...
GATCATGGCGATCACCGATGGCACGTCGGGCTCTGGCTTGAACGTCGGGGCACACGCGTATCTCGGCGGTCGGCGAATTCATGTGACCGACCATGCGGCGGTGCTGGACGAAGGGACCCTGGCGGGCAGCACGCTGACGATGGATCGTGCATTCAAGACGATCGTGACCGTGTTTGGATTCACAGTATTGGAAGCCGCGACGGTGTGTTCGACGACCCCGGCGCGCGTGCTCGGTTTGAGTGAGTTCGGTGTGCTTGCCGAGGGTGCCCACGCGGACCTCGTGGTTCTGGATCGCAGCTTCCGTGTCGTCCGCACCTTCGTTGGTGGACGTGAGGTCTACTCGAGAGATGGTGCGACGGTGCGATGATGCGCTCGCACCATCGACCCCCCGTCGCACCGTCGCAGCCTCGGACCTCGCACATCACCGTATCGGAATCGCAGCGTAGCGCGCTGGATCCACCACGCCCGCCTCGGCAAACGCGTCACGTCGCTCTCGGCATTTGCTGCATCGCCCGCAGTGGAGCCCCTGCTGAGGGCTCATGCACGAGAGGGTGAGCGCGAACGGTACGTCCAGCTCTGAGCCAAGTGTGATGACTTCGCTCTTGCGCATATGAGCGAAAGGCGTATCGATCGTGAGCGTGTGCCCGAGGCCCATTGAAAGCGCTGCCCCCATGGTCGAGAAGAACTGCGGTGTCGCGTCCGGAAATGGATTGCCGGCCAATGGTCCGAGCGCGATGCGGCCGATGTCGTGCTGCGAGCAGTAGATCGCCGCTTTGCTGAGGAGCACGATATTGCGTCCCGCCAGGTACACGTCTTCGTCGGGTGTATCGAAGCCCGGCGCGTCCCCTCGCCGCGCCCAGTGTGTGTCGGGGTACAAATCTTCGACCGTGAACGACAGGTGCACGAGCCGTTCAACATTCCCCGCGTAGGGCGAGGAGGCGAGGAGGCGATTCAAGACGGCTCGTTCGTCGGACTCCCACGCCAGGCCGGTGCTGATGTAGATCGGATGGATTGCACTCCGGCGTGCCTCGGCCGCCGCCAGGACCGCGCTGTCGAGGCCGGCCGACAGAAGCACGGCGGTGGCAGCCTGCGTGTCCTTCGTGGTTCCGTTCTGTGCTGCTGCCGGTGGAGGCAAACCGTCCTAAGATTACTGACTATGTACTCGGTTACCAAGCAGATCGAATTTTGTTACGGCCATCGCCTGCTCGACTACGACGGCCTGTGCAAACACCCTCACGGCCACAACGCGATCGCCGAGATCGAGGTCCGTTCTGAGGCCTTGGATCGGCGCAACATGGTCGTCGATTTCGGCGACATCAAGGGTCTCGTCAAGGACTGGGTCGATCGGGAACTCGACCACCGGATGATCCTGAGGCACGACGATCCCCTGGCGAAGGCTCTTCAGGAGATGGGGGAACCGGTGTATTTGCTCGACAGCAATCCTACGGCGGAGCGCATTGCCCGCCTGGTGTTCGATGTTTGCCGAGAGCAAGGCCTCCCCGTTTTCAAGGTCACGGTGTGGGAGACTCCCTCGTCATGGGCGACGTACGTCGGCTGATCGCGTTCGATCTCGACGGGACGCTTGTGGATTCCCGGCGCGACCTCGCCCAGTCCGCGAATCAGCTGATCGTGGAGCTCGGTGGTCCCGAGCTGTCCGAGGACGCCATTGGTCGAATGGTCGGGGAAGGGGCGGCGGTGCTCGTCGGCCGCGCCCTGGCCGCGGCGGGAGTGGACGATCAGCCGCGGGCGCTCGCCCGATTCCTGGAAATTTACGACGGACGGCTGCTGAATCATACATGTGCGTATGAAGGCGTCGTCGAAGCCGTTCAAGTCGCACGCCGTCATGCGCGAGTGGCCGTGTTGACGAACAAGCCGGCTGGCCCCAGCGAGCGCATCCTGGTCGGGCTCGGGTTGCGGGGTTTGTTCGATGAGGTCGTCGGCGGGGATGGTCCTTTCCCGCGCAAGCCCGATCCGGCCGCCCTGCTGTCGTTGATGGCCCGCGCCGGAGCGACCGCGGAGAACACGATGCTCGTGGGCGACTCGAGTATCGATCACCAGACCGCCAGGAATGCGGCCGCCAGATGCTGTCTCGCCGTGTACGGCTTCGGGTACGAAACGTTCCCGCTGGATCAGTTGAACGGACAGGAATGGATTGCGACAGACCCCGTCGAACTCGCAGCCATCGTCGAGCGTTTCACGGCTGTTGGGGAGTGAACGCCAGCTCGTACGAGAAGTAGCCGAACACTCCAGCGCTCGATCGACCTTCAGTCGTCCGTATCGGAATCGCAACGCCCACGATGGTTTGTGGGACAGCCGTCCCCCAGCCGGTCCTGAATCCCGGAGACAGCGTGAACACCGCCTCGCGCCGTGTCTCGGCCGATTCGACGAACTGCTCGAACTCGACGACCGATTCGAGCATCAGGTTGAACATCGGTCGCAGCCGCCAGATGCAACTCATCGCGACGTGCGGTGTAAACAGGTTGTACTCGCCATTGTCGGATTCGGCGTTCGGGTTGTGCGTGAAACCTGCATTCCAGTGAAGATACGCGTCGCCGAACTGCTTGCTGACGGGAAGATTCACCTGCCATCCGTTTCCGCCGGCACCGAGGCCTTTCGACGCGTTCCCGGTTCCAAGGATGAGTGACAGTCGTGGCGAGAACGCCGGCACTGTTTCGGTCTCCGCCAGTGCTTGCCACCGGTAGTTGATGTACAGGTCCCCGAATCCATATGCGTCGCTGACTCCTTGCACAGCAGCCGTGAACGAGAGCTGGTGTGTCTGCGTGAACAGCGGCCATTCCTGCGTGAACGTCATCTGCCATTCGTCGTCTTCGTCGCGGCGCGCTGTGAGGATGTTCTGGAAGATGCCGGGTTCCTGATTGAACGCTTCTTCGACGAGAAACGAGTTGTCGACAATCTGAAACGGTTGGACCTGCGCCGCTGCGGACGCCGCCATCGACAGAACCAGCATCACCGTCGAGGCGACCTGCACGAGCACCTTGGAGGCCGCGCGTGTGCCGATGGTGATGCGCTCGTCGTTTCTGGCCCTGACGCGCACGCTGTCAGACACCGCGTCACGCTCTTCGACCTCGATGGCCTCGCCGGGTTTCAAGTGATGGTTCTCGATGAAACGCAGGAAGCTTCGGTCCTGATCGATGACACGCGTGATCGTGACCTGCTTGTGGAGCGGGCAGGTGAGCAGCGTCTGGGCTGGTTGCGGCTTGACCACTCCCGCGGGGTCTGGAATCGGGTCGCCATGAGGATCCACCTCCGGTCGCCCGAGCATTTCGTCCATCCTGTCGATGAGCCGCTCGGACACGGCGTGTTCGAGTTGTTCCGCTTCGTCGTGAACCTCGTCCCACCGGTAGCCCATGACACGTACGAGAAACAGTTCGACCACCCGGTGCCGCCGAACCACGAGCGCGGCAAGCTTTTCCCCCGCTCCGGTAAGGGCCACCCCCGCGTAGGGCTCGTATTCGACGAGACCCGACTCCGCCAGGGTCTTGACCATCGTCGTAGCCGTCCCTGGCGCCACTCCCAGCGCACCGGCGAGTTGGCCCATGGGGAGCAGTCGGTCCGGAGGGGTCAGTGCGCCGACCCCGAGGTAGATCGCCTTTAGATAGTTCTCAACCGTGCTGGACGGAAGCATTTCGGTTGCTAGTGTAACTGAGTTTTGATGACTAGTTACTTGACTTTCTGCTTCAACAAGAAGTATTTTTGAGTAGTCAAAATGTTGAAAGTCAGCAGGAGGTCGTGGCTTCGGGCTACCGGCTTGGCCTCATTGGCCGGCGGTATCGGTGCCGCGCGGCAATTGACCGGACAGGGGCTGGCGGGGGCCGATCCCGCAGTCCATCTGGCTCACGGGGCCCACGCGATGGGCACGGTGGGACGCACAAGCCCCGACGGGTTCAACGCTTCCACGTTCCTGCGCTCGTGGAATTTCAACGATCTGCCGCCCATCGAGCGGGCGAGGTTCTATCGCGAGACTCCACGCCCAGACGGCACGCTGTTGCGCGAGTACGAGATCTTCTCAACCGATCGGGAGATCGAGATCGCTCCCGGGATTTTCTTTCCTGCATGGACCTTCAACGGTCAGGTGCCGGGACCGACGATTCGGGCTACCGAGGGCGATCGTCTTCGCATCACGTTCCGTAATCTCGGCGCCCACCCCCACTCAATGCACTTCCACGGTTGGCATCCGTCGGAAATGGACGGGGCGCTGGCCGGCCAAGAAGTTGAGCCTGGTGAGACCTTTGTGTACGAGTTCGACGCAGACCCGTTTGGCCTGCACCTCTATCACTGCCACACGGTGCCGTTGAAGCGGCACATTCACAAGGGGTTGTACGGCACGTTCATCATCGACCCTCGGCCGTCCACCGGCAGTCGACCAGCCGCCGAGGAACTGGTGATGGTCATGAACGCCTTCGATACGACGTTCGATTCGGAGAACGAGGTGTATGCGGTCAATACCGTGGCCAATGCATACATGCACGAGCCGATTCGGGTGACTGTGGGTCAACTCGTGCGCATCTACCTCGTGAATGTCACCGAATTCGATCCGATCAACAGCTTGCACCTCCATGCGGTGTTCTTCGACGTCTATCGCACGGGCACATCACTGACCCCCACCGAGAAAACAGACACGATCATGTTGTGCCAGGGTGAGCGGGCGATCCTGGAGACGACGTTCCGATATCCGGGCGACTTCATGTTCCACGCGCATCAGAGCGAATTCGCCGAGCTGGGATGGATGGGGTTATTCCGGGCGGAGGCTCCAGGCACGTGATGCGCCGCTTTCTGCTGCCCTTGTTACCGCTCGTTCTTCTCGGTGTGCTCCTCGGGGTCATCACGATGTGGGGACCGGCCGACAGCTTGCGGGGAGATGGCTACCCGCCCGTCGAACGCCTCAACTTTCAGCGCGTCACGCTGGAGCCGGGATTCATCGTTGCCCAGATGCTCAACGACGGGCCAGACGAGACCACCATCGCCCAGGTGCAGATAGATGATGCCTTCTGGACGTTCACGGCTGACGCCGGCGTGGCGCTGGGACATCTGGGGCGCACGACGCTTCGGATCCCGTATCCCTGGGTCCATGGGGAAACGCACTTGGTCAGGGTGTTGACATCGACGGGAACAGCCTTCGAGCACGAGATTGCCGTCGCCGTGGAAACGCCCACGCCGAGTGCGCGCTTTCTAGGGATCTTCACGCTCATTGGCCTGTATGTCGGCGTGATTCCCGTCGCAATCGGCTTGTTGTGGTTTCCCTTCCTTGCCCGCCTCTCCTCGCAGGCAATGGATTTTCTGCTCGCCCTGACCGTCGGGCTGTTGGCGTTTCTGCTTGTTGACGGCGCTGACGAAGGGCTCGAGGCGGCTTCGCTGTTGCCGGGCTCGTTTCAGGGCGTCGTGCTGTTCGTGCTGGCGGCGGCGGCGGCATACCTGCTTCTCGAAGGCGTGGGCAACTGGCTTCGCTCACGGGGTCGAGGCCACGGAGAAGGACGGCGTGGCTGGGTCCTTGCGGTCATGATCGCGGTCGGCATCGGCCTGCATAACTTCGGTGAAGGGCTCGCTATAGGGTCCGCCTTTGCTCTAGGCGAAGCGGCGCTCGGCACTCTGCTCATCATTGGCTTCACGCTGCACAACACGACCGAGGGGATTGCCATCGTCGCGCCTTTGGGGAGAGATCGCGAGCGGCCGTCGCTCATGGACCTCGCCAAACTGGGGTTGATTGGCGGAATGCCGACGATCGCCGGCGCATGGGTGGGTGGCTTCGTGTACTCGCCGGTGTGGTCCGTTTTGTTCCTGGCGGTCGGCGTTGGCGCGATTGCTCAGGTGGTGGGACAGATCGTCCGACATATGACGCATGAAGGCTCCGTGGGACGAATGCTGGCGACAGCGCCCGTGCTGGCCGGGCTGCTAGCTGGGTTTGCGGTGATGTACGTCACCGGGATGATGGTCGGATGAGCGTTCTGGGGCACCCACTGTCGGCGAAGCAGATCGGAGGGCTGGTTGGACTCATGCTGCTGGCGGCGCTACTGCCGGCCCTGAGTAGCACGCCGGTCCGCGAAGTCACGCTTGTGGCGAAGGGGATGGCCTTTTACCTTGAAGACGATCTTCAGACGCCGAATCCCGTGATTGAGGTGAAGGCGGGAGAACGCGTCCGCGTCGTGCTGCTCAACCAAGATCGCGGGATGACCCACGACTTCGCTGTTCCCACACTCGACGCTGCGCTGAACCCGGTGAGTTGGAACCAATCCGGGGACGTGGTGTTCGAGGCACCGAGTCAGCCCGGCACGTATCAGTACGTGTGCCGGCCCCACAGTCTGATGATGAAGGGCACGATTCGAGTGCTTCCCTAGGAGTTAGCCTTCAGTTCGAACTTTGCAGTTCGAACTTGCCTCAATCTAGAGAGCGGTTTGCGCTTCGCCGTAGAGTGCACGCTTCAGCGTGCGCGTGTCCGCGGAGGTTAAAAGCCTCCGCTCTACGCCGAATCGACGAACGCTCTCTAGCGTTCAAACCAGGGTTCGAGCGCGGTAAGCAGGAACGCCAGCACGTCCTCCTCGGAGACCTCGTCAACAGCGGATCCTGGCTTGATCGGCCTCTCCTCGGTGAGGGTCCGTGAGCCTCGCGTTCGACTGGAGCGCCCCACAACCTGCGGCGGGTCCGATTCCAAATCCAGCGCGAACTCCACATAGTCATCGCGGCCTCGGTCGGACGCGAGGCGCAAGCCGCCTCCAGGCGTGAAGACCGTAAAGGCATAGTTCTCGACCTTCAGGCTGTTCGCGACGAGTTTGGTGACGGGTGTGGCGACGTTCAGGAGGAAGCCCTCGAATGCGCTCTCGGCGGACGCCGTCAGCTGACGGCGGCGCTGCGAACGCTCCCGTGAGGCCTCGATCGCACGATTCAAACGATTTCTGACGACGGAGATCTCCACGGGGGGTCCATTGTGGCACGTTCCAACCCAAGCGACCGTTCTCGCGTCACAATAGAGCGACGCTGTCATGCAAAGACTTGCTGTGACGTACACATATTTCCTCGGCGCTCTCCTGGTGGTGATGCCCGGGCTGGCTACCGCCCAGCAACCGCAACCACCGGCCGCGCCCGCGATTGTGACGTTCGGCACTGGCCTCATTCAGGTCGTCCCCGATCGCGCTTGGGTGAGTATTACCGCAGAGTCACGAGCGCCCAACCCCCGTGACGCCCAGCGACGGAACGACGAGGCCATGTCGCCGGTCCAGGAGAAGCTGCGTGCTGCGGGAATCCCCGCCGACGCCATTCGCACCGTCGCCTACGACCTTCAGCCCGAGTGGGACTTCGTGAACAACCGCCGCGTGTCGCGCGGTTACGTCGCGCGCAACACCATTGAGGTACGGGTCGACGTCACTGACCGGGTAGGTGAGGTGCTGGAGATCGCCGTCGGCTCTGGTGCAACCGGGCTCGGTAGCATTCGTTTCGACCTGAAGGATCGAGCTAAGCTCGAGCGCGAGGCGCTGACGCTTGCCGTCGCGGATGCGAGGGCCAAGGCCGACGCCATCGCTGCCGGCACGGGCCAAGCAGTTGCGCGAGTGCTCCGCATTGAGGAGCAGGGTGCGACTACGAGCTCCCCAATGCAGTTCAGGGTGGTCGCTCAGGACATGGCGCGATCCGACGCGCCGCCGATTTCGGCTGGACAGGTGGAGCTCCGAGCTCAGGTGACGCTGACGGTGGAATTGAAATAGGTTGCCAATGCCCATCGACTACACCAAAGCACGGCGGACGATCGCCCGTCGCGACTCTGTTCTCGGCGACCTCATGAGACGCCACGGCGCCTGTGGTTTGGTCGACTCGCAGCACACCGATCCCTTCCAGGCGCTCGTGCACGCCATCGTGTCCCAGCAGCTCTCGACGAAGGCCGCCGCCACGATCGCGTCGCGGGTGGATGGATTACTCGGCGGCTTGCCAACGCCGGCACGCGTTGCGGCCGTGTCGGATGTGCAGCTGCGAACTGTCGGCCTGAGCGGTCAGAAGGTCGGTTATCTCCGCGATCTCTGTCGACGTCTGGAGGATGGGTCGCTGCGGCTGGATACGCTCGACGACATGACCGACGAAGGGGTGATCGCGGCGCTCACGAGTGTCAAGGGCATCGGCCGGTGGACCGCGGAGATGTTTCTCATGTTCAGACTCCATCGGCCAGACGTTTTCCCGGTCGGTGACCTTGGCATCGTCAAGGCGATAAAGGTGGCGTACGGCCTTCGCGCACTTCCCACGCCGACGCGGATGCTTCGCCTGGGTGAAGCATGGCGACCCTATCGCTCTGTTGCTTGTTGGTATCTCTGGGCGAGTCTCGATAACGTTCAGACACGAAAGTAGACGCCATGCATAGACACACGTCCTCTCGCTTCGTGCTTGCCGCAGTGGTGATTGCCATGACTTTGAGTACTCCCTCGGCGCAGGACCAGATGCCATCGACAGCCGACATCCCCAGGCTGGCGTTCGAGAAATACACGCTGGCCAACGGTCTGGAAGTGATCCTGAGAGAGGACCGGCGCCTGCCGATGGTGGCCGTGAATCTTTGGTATCACGTCGGGCCGGCGAATGAGGAACCCGGCCGCACGGGCTTCGCGCATCTGTTCGAACACATGATGTTCCAGAGCTCGAAGCACGTGCCCGCCGATTCCCATATTCGGCTGCTCGAGACCGCCGGTGCGAGCAATCTCAACGGGACGACTGACTTCGATCGCACCAACTATTTCGAAACCGTGCCAGCGAATCAGTTGGATCTGGCGCTGTGGCTCGAGTCCGATCGCATGGGATATCTGCTCGAGAAGGTCGATCAGGCGGCCCTTTCGAATCAGCAGGATGTCGTCCGGAACGAACGTCGTCAGAGTGTCGAGAACCAGCCGTACGGACTTGCGGGAGAGGCGCTCGTTCAGACGCTGTTTCCGAAGGGCCATCCGTACTATGGCGACGTGATCGGATCGCACGAGGACATCCAGGCGGTCAAGCTCGACGACGTGAACCGGTTTTTTCGCCAGTACTACGCGCCAAACAACGCAAGCCTGGCCATCGTCGGCGATATCGACACAGCCGCGACCAAACAGCTCGTCCAGAAGTACTTCGGAACGCTCAAGCGGGGCCCCGCGGTGCCGCCGATCACGGCCGAGACACCGAAGATCACGGCCGAGCGCCGACGCGTTGTCCCCGCCCGTGTCCAGCTGCCACGCGTCTCCATCGCATGGCTGACACCCCCTGCGTTCAAGCCGGGCGATGCGGATGCGGAAATCGTCGCGGACATCCTGGGCGGCGGCCGCTCGAGCCGGCTCTACAAGAAGCTGGTGTACGAGCTGCAGATCGCGCAGACGGTATCGGCGTTCCAGAATTCGCTGATCCTCGGGTCGATGTTTCAGATTCAGGCCACCGCCCGTCCGGGACACACCGCAGAGGAGCTCGAACGCGCCATTGAACAGGAGATCGATGCGATTCGCGCGCAGCCACCCTCGGCCGCAGAAATCGAGAAGGCACGAAATTCGATTGAGACCGCGATCATCGGCGGGCTCGATCGGCTGGGTGGCTTCGGTGGTGTCGCCGATCGGCTCAACATGTACAACCACTACCTCGGCACGCCTGACTATCTCGACAAGGACATTCAGCGGTATCGGATCGTCACGCCGCAGTCCATTCAGGCATTCGCTCGGCAGTACTTCGACGTCAGCTCGCGTGTCGTGGTCCACGCCGTCCCCGGGCAGCCACAGGTCGATGTCGCTCAGCCACAGCCGGTTGCCAGCGCGGAGGCGCCTCAAGGTGGAGCACAGTCCATCAATGCCGATGAGCCGTGGCGCTTCGAGATGCCCAGGCCCGGTCCCGCGCGTCCCTTGGTGCTTGCGACGCCCACGTCTGCCACGCTGTCGAACGGCCTGACGCTGATCCTGAACGAACGACCCGGTCTACCGATCGTCGCCGCCAGCCTTGTCATCAAGGCCGGCAGTGATGCCAACCCCGTTGAAAAGTCGGGCCTCGCCAGTTTCGTGGCCGCGATGCTCGATGAAGGCACCGAAA
>Ga0247825_10003730_pt1 | contig 10028 bp, 8 predicted proteins | sample 13C_Vanillin_Day_FD_194413 | JGI IMG/M metagenome (GOLD analysis project Ga0247825, IMG submission 194413) | Soil microbial communities from agricultural site in Penn Yan, New York, United States - 13C_Vanillin_Day48 | ecosystem: Environmental > Terrestrial > Soil > Agricultural land | place...
AGCCTGGGGCTCGCAGGCGTGGGCCGAGCGACTCGGCCTCCCCGGCCCGGTAGGCGAAGTCGACTGGGACCGCACCAACGTGATGGGCGGCTCCATCGCCATCGGACACCCCTTCGCCGCCACCGGCGCCAGGCTCGTCACCACGCTCGCCAACGAGATGCGGCGGCGCGACGTGCAGTACGGGCTGATCTCCATCTGCGCGCAGGGAGGCATGGGCTACGCGATGGTGCTGGAGCGCTAGTGTCGGCCTTCACCACCGACGTCCAGGAATCCATCGCCGTCGTCACGCTGGACCTTCCGGGCGAGCCGGTCAACACGCTCACCGCGGCGGTGCGCCTCGAGTTCGAGGCCCTGCTCATCCGGCTCCGCGACGAGGCCGACATCAAGGCCGTCGTGCTCGTCTCCGGCAAGCCCGACTCCTTCATCGCCGGCGCCGACATCGAGGAGTTCACCGCCCTCACCACTCAGGCGGAGGCGGAGCGGCTGAGCTTCGAGGGGCAGGAGATGGTCAGCCGGATCGAGACCCTGCCCAAGCCGGTGATCGCGGCGATCCACGGCGCCTGCCTCGGCGGCGGCCTCGAGCTCGCGCTCGCCTGTCACTACCGCGTCGCCAGCGATCATCCCAAGACCCAGCTCGGCCTTCCCGAGGTGCAGCTCGGCGTCATTCCAGGCGCCGGCGGCACCCAGCGTCTGCCGCGGCTGATCGGCCTGCGGGCATCGCTCGACATGATCCTGACCGGGAAGAGCGAGCGCGCCGCGAAGGCGCTCAGAATCGGACTGGCGGACGAGGTCGTGCCGCCGAGCATCCTGCTCCGGACCGCGACGGCGGCGGCGCGTCGCCTGGTGCGGGACGGCATCCCGAGACGGAATCCCCGGGGCGGGCTCCAGGCCTACTTCCTCGATCATACGCCGGCCGGTCGGAGCGTCGTCTACCGCGGCGCCAAGGCCCAGGTGATGAAGCGGACCGGAGGGCACTACCCCGCGCCGTTGGCCGCGCTGGAGACGGTCCGCGTAGGCCTGGAGCATGGGATCACCGCCGGCCTCGCCGAGGAGCACCACGCCTTCGGCCATCTCGCGGTGAGCGACGTCTCCCGCAAGCTGGTGCAGATCTTCTTCGCCGGTACCGCGCTCAAGAAGGACGACGGCATCCCGCCCGGCAGCGCGATCCCCCGGCAGATCCGCCGACTCGCGGTCGTCGGATCGGGGTTCATGGGCGCCGGGATCGCGGGCACCGCGGCGCTCAACGTCGAAGTGGATACCCGGATGAAGGACGCCGACCTGGGCAAGGTGGGGAAGGGCATCGGCGCCGCGACGAGAATCCTGCGCGACCGGCTCGACCGTCGGCGTATCACCCGTCCCCAGTTCGATCGCCTGAGCGCGCTGCTCTCGGGCAGCGACTCCTTCGCGGGGTTTGGCCGCGCCGACCTGGTGATCGAGGCGGTCTTCGAGGAGCTGGGGGTCAAGCGCAAGGTCCTGGCGGAGGTCGAGGCGGTGACCCGGCCGGACGCGATCTTCGCCAGTAATACCTCCACCATCCCGATCCACCAGATCGCCGCCGAATCCAGGCGACCCGAGCGAGTGCTCGGCATGCACTTCTTCTCGCCGGTGGAGAAGATGCCGCTGCTCGAGGTGATCCCGACCGACGCCACCGCGCCCGAGGCGATCGTCACCGCGGTGCGGTTCGGCCGGCGCATGGGGAAGACGGTGATCGTGGTGGCCGACCGACCCGGCTTCTGGGTCAACCGCATCCTCTTCCCCTACCTCACCGAGGCCGGGCTCATGGTGGGCGAGGGAGTGCCCATCGAGGTGATCGATCGTGCGGCCACCGACTGGGGCTTCCCGGTCGGGCCGATTGCTCTCCTGGACGAGATCGGCCTCGACGTCGCGCACAAGGCGGCGGAGACGATGCGCCTGGCGTATGGCGAGCGGATGAAGGGCGGCAACACCCTCGACCGCATGCTGGCGGGCGGTCGCCTCGGCCGCAAGAACGGCCGCGGGTTCTATCGCTATCGGAAGGGGAAGAAGGCGGGTCCGGACGCCGCGGTGTACGACCAGCTGGGCATACGGCCGGCCGAGGGCGCGGTGACGGAGCTGGTCGAGCGCCGGCTGGTGTACCCCATGCTGAACGAGGCCGCGATGGCGTGCGCCGAGCGCGTGGTCCGGAGCGCGCGCGACGGCGACATCGGCGCGATCTATGGCATCGGCTTCCCCCCGTTCCGCGGCGGGCCACTCCGCATGATCGACGACATCGGTGCTTCGAAGGTGGTGTCCACGCTGCACGAGATGGAGGACCAATACGGCGAGCGCTTCCGGCCGGCGCCGGCCCTGGTCGAGATGGCGCGCGAAGGCGGCCGCTACTACCCCGCATGACCGGATTCCTGCGACTGCTCGCGGTCGCCGCGCTCTGCTACCTCGTCGTCCTCCTGGTCCTCCGTCTCAGCGAATCCCGGATGCTCTACGTCCCCGGCGGGAGCCGGACACTGCTCGACCCCCCGGCCGAGCTCGGCCTCGACGTGCGCCGGGTGACGGTCACCACCTCGGACGGCGTGCGGCTGGTGGCCTGGGCAATGCCGGTGGGTGATGGATCGGGGTCCTGGCTCCTCATGTGCCACGGCAACGCGGGCAACATCTCCGAAGCGGGTCGGCCCTACCACTACGCCGGCCTGCGTGGGCTCGGCCTGAGCCTGTTGGCCTTCGACTATCGCGGGTACGGCGAGAGCGAGGGCAGGCCGAGCGAAGACGGGCTCTACCGCGATGCTGACGCGGCGTACCGGTACCTCCGCGACACGATCGGCGTGCCCCCGGAACGGATCGTGATCTTCGGCCATTCGCTCGGCTCGGCGGTGGCGGTCGAGCTGGCGAGCACCGTGCCGGCGGCGGGCCTGATCCTCGACGGCGCGCTCACCTCGGTGGCGGATCGTGCCCAGGAGCTGTTTCCCTACGCGCCGGTCCGCTGGATCTCCGCGAGCCGGTACCCATCCATCGAGCGCATCGGGAAGCTTTCGCTGCCCAAGCTGTTCCTCCACGCTACGGCCGACGACGTGATTCCCATCGCGCACGGGCGGCGGCTGTACGAGGCCGCCGCTCCGCCCAAGCGCTTCGTGGAGCTAGGGGGAGGCCACGGGGACGCGTTCGACGTGGATTCGGCCGCGTATTTTCGGGCGATCGGGCGGTTCGTCTCGGAACTGGGACGCTAGCCCCGGTCATCCCGAGCGCAGCGAGGGATCTTGTCAGCAAAGGGCAAGATCCCTCGCTGCGCTCGGGATGACAGTGGGGCGTTTACCTTTCCCCCGATGCCCTCCCCGCACTTCACCCTCCCCGGCGACGGCATCGTCGCCGAGCGCTACCGCCTCGAGGACGAGATCGGGCGGGGAGGTGCATCCACCGTCTACCTGGCCGAGGACCTGAAGTTCGGCCGCAAGGTGGCCATCAAGGTGCTCCGCCCGGTACCGGGCTACGAGCCCCAGCGGTTCCTCCGCGAGATCCGCATCGCGGCGCGGCTCTCCCACCCGCAGATCCTACCGCTGCACGACTCCGGCGAGATCGAGCCCGAGCGGCCCGGCGGCCTGCGGCTCCTGTACTTCGTCATGCCCTACACCGGCTGCGAGAGTCTCCGCGACCGGCTCATTCGCGAAGGCCAGCTCCCGGTGGACGTCGCGCTCCGGATCACCCGGGCGGTCGCCGCCGCGCTCGGCTACGCGCACCGCCTCGGCGTCATCCACCGGGACATCAAGCCGGAAAACATCCTGCTCCAGGAAGGCGAGCCGGTCATCGCCGACTTCGGCGTCGCCACGGCGATCTCGGCGGCGGGCGGGGACGCCGTGTACATCACCGACCATGGCTTCGCCGTCGGCACTCCAGCCTACATGAGCCCCGAGCAGGCGAGCGCGGAGCCCAGGCTCGACGGACGCTGCGACCAGTACAGCCTCGCCTGCGTGCTGTACGAGATGCTCGCCGGGGATCCCCCGTTCGCCGGCACCGGCGCGCGCGCCACGATGGCCCGCCACGCGATCGAGGCGCCGGCGCCGATCGGCGCCCGGCGCCCCAACGTCCCGGCCGCCATCGAGCGCGCGCTCGCCCGCGCGCTCGCCAAGGAGCCGGCCGACCGGTTCCCGACGATGACGGAGTTCGCCGAGGCGCTGGTCGCGTGGGTGCCGGAGATCATCCCCGCCGCGGCGCCGGGCACCCCGCGCGAGGCCCACACCATCGCGGTGCTGCCCTTCGTCAACGCGAGCGCCGACCCGGAGAACGAGTACCTGAGCGACGGCATCACCGACGAGCTGATCCTCGCGCTGGGTAAGGTCGAGGGGCTCAACGTCGCCTCCCGCACCTCGGTGTTCGCGCTCAAGGGGTTGAGGGAGGACATCCGGAACCTAGGCGCGCGACTCGGCGTGTCCGCCGTGCTCGAGGGAACCGTGCGTCGGGCGGGCAATCGGCTTCGGATCACCGCGCAGCTCATCGGTGTCGCGGAGGGACGCACCCTCTGGGCGGAGCGCTACGACCGCGAGCTCCAGGACGTGCTCGACATCCAGGACGAGATCGCGCGGACCATCGTCACCACGCTCCGCTCGACCCTGCTCCGCGACCTGGGCGACGCCCCACCGGTCCGCTATACCGCGAACCTGGCGGCCTATCACCTGTACCTGAAGGGCCGCTACTGGTGGAACCGCCGCACCCAGGCGGCCATCGCCGAGGGCATCCAGTACTTCGAGCGGGCGATCCAGGAGGACGCGGGCTATGCGCTGGCCTACACCGGGCTGGCGGACTCCTACGCGCTGCAGATCGACTACCGGGGGGCGCCGGTCCGCGAGGGGATGGAGCGGGCGAGGGAGATGGCGCGGAAGGCGATCGAGCTGGACGACACGCTGGGTGAGGCCCACACCTCCCTCGCGTGGGTCACCTTCGTCTACGACTGGGACTGGCCCGCCGCCGCGGCGAGGTTCGCTCGGGCGATCGAGCTCAACCCGTCGTACTCGGTCGCGCACCAGTGGCACTCGTGGTTGCTGATCGCGATGGGCCGCACCGAGGCCGCCCTCGCCGAGGGGAGGATCGCGGTCGAGCTGGATCCGGCCTCGGTCTCGATCCGGCGGAGCATGGGCTGGCTGCACTACTACGCCCGCCAGCCGCGGGAGGCGCTGGAGCACCTCCGCCGCGCCCTGGCGATGAATCCGACGGCCGAGGAGAACCATCGTCTCCTCGGCCTCGCCTACTTCCAGCTCGGGATGTACGACGAGTCGGCCGCGGCGTTCCGGGAAGCGGTGGCGAGCTCCGAAAGCCCGGCTCTCGCCACCGCTGGACTCGGCCTGGTCGCCGCGGCGAAGGGGCGGCTGACGGACGCGCGCGGGATCCTCGATGGCCTCTACGCCGAGTCGCGGGAGCACTACCTGACGCCGGTGGCCTTCGCCATGCTCCACGCCGGCCTGAGCGAGGCCGACGCCGCTTTCGAGTGGCTCGACCGGGCACTGGACGACCGCCGCGGCTGGCTAGCCTACCTGAAGGTCGAGCCGCTGCTGGATCCACTGCGCTCAGACGCGCGCTTCACGCGGCTGCTGGAGCGGATGCGGCTCGCATAGCCCTACGCTCGACCCCGCACCTCCCGCCGATAGGCGGACGGCGACATCCCCACCCGGCGCCGGAACACGTTCGAGAAGTGACTCTGATCCGCGAACCCCGCCGCCAGCGCGATCTCGGCCAGCGGCTGGGTGCCGGTCGCAAGCTGCTCGGCGGCCCGCTCGATCCGGAGCCGGCGGAGGTATTCGCCGATGGTGCAGCCGAAGGTCCGCCGGAAGGCGCGCGCCAAGGTGACCGGGTGCACTCCGACACCGGCCGCCAGCTCCGCCAGGGAAGCCCGCGCGGCGACGTCGGCGTGGAGCCGGTCCCTCGCGTCGCTGAGCCACGGAGCCATCCCGTTCGGGAGGCTCTCACTCCGGCTTCGGGACACGGCGGCCAGCAGCTCGAGGATCAGCCCCTCGACCGCCAGGGGGGCGGCATCGTCGGCCTGGCGGAACTCCTGGTACACCCGCCGGGCCAGGGCGGCCGGGAGGCCACCGTGGAAGGAGACCCTCTCGTCCAGCACCGACGCGTGGGTCCGGATGGCCGAGGCACGCTCGGGATCCGCCTCCACCAGCAGCCCCCGGGTGTCGCCCTGATCGAAGTCGTCGCAATGCCGCTCGCCCGCGGGCATCACCTTGAGGGTCTCGGGCGAACAGGTGAGGCGCTCGCCGCCCGACGTCTCCGTGAAGACGCCTCGGAGGACGAAGCAGAGCGTCGGCCCCTCGTGGTAATGCCAGGTCAGGCGGCTGCCGCCCGCATGGATGCCCTCGGTGAGGGTGAATCCAGCGGTGCGGACGCTCCTGAGCCTGGTCGGACCCGGCGAAGCGGGTCGTCTCCGAACCATCCCGTTCCCCCGACTGTGTGCGTATACGCGACTAACCCGGTACAAATCTGCCAGCGCCGTCCAAGACCGGTGACTAGCCGTAGGTCTATCTATCAGACGTACGAGTGCATTTCAGTCTGCACCATTGTGAGGCACCCATGTCGGTCCCATGCTCGATCCTGCTGGCCGCCCTGGTCGCTGTGGCGGCCTGCTCCGACGATAACGGCGACGGGGGCGGGGGCCCCGGACCCGAGGGCGACGTCATCGTCGAAAACAATGACTTCGACCCCGCCAGCCTCCAGGTCGCGCCAGGGACCGCGGTCGTCTGGGCCTGGTCGTCCGGAGGCACGACCCACAACGTGACCTTCGACGACGGCGAAGCGTCGGGCAACAAGTCGGACGGCACCTACGAGCGGACCTTCCCGACGGCCGGCACCTTCCCGTACCATTGCACTATCCACGGCAGCGCCACAAGCGGAATGCGCGGATCGGTCACGGTCGTCGCACCGGGCACCGGCAATGGAGGAGGCGGGAACGGCGGCGGAGGCGGCGACAACGGCTACTGAGCCGCCGCCTTTACCTGTCTGGTGAGGAGCCGCACGACCGCCTGCTCCTCCTCCCGCAATCCGGCCGCCGCCTCCGCGGCGGCCTTCGCGTTCCCGTTCTCCAGCGCCTGCAACATCGTCCCCGCCAGATAGGTCTCGAACACCGCCGGGTGCACGTAGTACTTGCGGCACACCGCCCGAGTGTTGTTCAGCTGCTCGGCCACCCTGTCGATGGCCCGGAGGACGAGCGACTTGCCCTCGCGTTGCGTTGCCGCCGGCCCCAGCTCCCGGAGCGCGGCCACCGCCAGCAGGGTTCCCGCCCAGGTGCGGAAGTCCTTCGCCGAGAGGTCCTGGCCGCTGATCTCCCGCAGGTACCCGTTCACGTCCGCCGAGTCCACGGTCTGCCGGACGCCGTTCTCGTCCTCGTACTGGAAGAGCGTCTCCCCCGGCACCGCCTGGCAGCGGGCGACGATCCGCGCCAGCCGCCGGTCGGTGAGGACCACATCGTGAATCTTGCCGCTTTTCCCCCGGAACTGGAATCGAAGCTTGGAGCCCGAGATCTCGACATGGTGGTCCCGCAGGGTGGTGAGTCCGAACGAGCGGTTCGCCCGGGCGTACTCGTCGTTGCCCACCCTGATCCCGGTGCACTCGAGCAGGTTCACCACCGTCGCGAGCACCTTCTCCCGGGTCAGACCCGGTGTCCCCATGTCCTTCGACACCCGCTCCCGGATCGCCGGTAACGCCCGGCTGAACTCGATCATCCGCTCGAACTTGCTGACGTCCCGGACCTCTCTCCACTTCGGGTGGTACCGATACTGTTTGCGCGCTCGCGCATCGCGACCGGTCGCCTGGATGTGCCCGTTGGGGTGGGGACAGATCCAGACGTCGGTATACGCCGGCGGGATGGCGAGCGACCTGATCCGGGCGATCTCCTTCCTGTCGGTGATCCTGCGGCCGTCGGACCCGACGTAGGTGAAGCCGGTCCCCGCGCGCTTGCGCAGGATGCCAGGCATGGTGTCGCTCACGTAGCGGAGCCCGGCTTCCTGCGCCGACTCGACCGGATCGGCGGCGCCCCGCCGCCGCCGTGGCGCGGCGGTGTCCCGGCGTCTTCGCTGTGGTCGGGTGGTCATGAGCGACGATACAGCGGAGTGCCACGCGGCAACGTGAGCATTGTCACCGGTCCCGCGTGGCGCCCGTCGCTCTTAATCGTTGTCGTGCATAAACTTTCAGGGCGGGTCCCGGCCTACTCTCCTCCCGCCGGACGGGCTACCTTCGGGAGCGATTTTTCCACCACGAGGCACCCCCGTGATCATGCGTCAGGGCCTGCTCTGGCTCTCCGAGCGACAGGGCATCTTCAATTTCGTGCGCCGGAACGGGATGGCGCGGAAGTTCGCCTCCCGCTTCGTGGCGGGCGAGACGATCGAGAGCGGTGTGCAGGGGGCGGTGGACCTCGCCGCCAAGGGGATTACCTCGAGCCTCGACCTGCTGGGCGAGAGCGTGACGCTGGAGTCGGAGGCGGTCGCCGCGCGCGACCAGTATCTCCAGATGCTCGATCGGATGGCGATGGCCAGGGTCGAGGTCAACGTCTCGGTGAAGCTGACGCAGATGGGCCTCGACATCGGCGAGGAGCTCTGCGCCGACAACATGCTCCGCATTCTCGACAAGGCCAAGGCGCTCGGCGGATTCGTCCGGCTCGACATGGAGGGCTCGGACTACACCCAGCGCACCCTCGACTTCTTCCGCAATCGCCTCTTCGAGCGGTACGGGGCCCACTGCGGTGTCGTGATCCAGTCCATGCTCCGGCGGTCGGAGCGGGACATCGAAGACATGATCGCGCTGCGTGCGCGGGTGCGACTGTGCAAGGGCGCCTACCTGGAGCCACCCTCGGTCGCGTTTCCGGACAAGGCCGACGTGGATCGCAACTATGTGAAGCTGATGCAGCGTCTCCTGGCCGCGGGGAACTACCCGGGGCTCGCCACCCACCACGAGGCCATCATCGGCCAGGCCCGCGAGTTCGCCGGGCGCGAGCGGATCGGGACCGAGCGCTACGAGTTCCAGATGCTCTACGGCGTCCGCCGCGACCTCCAGACCCGGCTCCGTCGTGCCGGACACAATGTGAGGGTCTACATCCCCTTCGGGACCCAGTGGTATCCTTACCTCATGCGGCGGCTGGCGGAGCGCCCCGCCAACATCGCGTTCGTTCTCGGAAACATGCTGAAGGAGACGGTACCGGGCCGGTGAGCGAGTTCACCCTGGGCGGATACATGCAGAAGCACGACCGCGCGGCCGCGTTCGGCGGGAGCGACGGGCGGGCGTACTCGGTCGCGATCTACGTCGAGGACGAGCCCGACATGCGCGGACTGTTCGGCGCATCGCTGCTGTTCCTGCGCTGGTCGCCCGGTGGTGAGCGGCCGGAAGGGCACGTGGAGACGGAACCGCTGGCCTGGGGGCACACGCCCGAGGAAGCGACCGAGCGGGTCGGCGCGCTGTCGCTCTACGACGTGAAGGCCGCGCTGGACGAGGCGATCGGGCGCGCCCCGGCAGCGTGGTGACGGCGCTCCTGGGCACGGTCCTGGAGCGGGACGGATCGGCGTATCGCGTCGGCATGGACGACATCGAGGTGCGAGCCGTCCTCCGGGGCAAGGCGAAGCTCGACACGCCGAAGGTGGTGGTGGGCGATGTGGTGCGGATCGAGGCGGAGCCCGGCGGCGCGCTGCATGCGATCGTCGGCATCGAGCCCCGCCGGACGGTGCTGGAGCGCCGGGTGCCTGAAGGCCGCGGCGTCCGTCCGATCGCGGCCAATGTCGATCAGGTCTTCGTCGTCGTCGCGACCCGCTCTCCCGATCCCATCCCACAGCTCATCGACCGACTCCTGGTGCTGGCGGACGCCGACGGCATCGCGGCGGCGGTCGTGCTCAACAAGGTGGACCTCGACCCCGGAACCGTGATCGCCGAGCGGTGCCGAAGGGCGGGATACCTGGTGTATCTCACCAGTGTGAAGACCGGTGAGGGGGTCGAGTCGCTGAGGCTCGCGATGACGGGCAAGGCATCGGTGGTCACCGGCCCGTCCGGCGCCGGCAAGTCCAGCCTGCTGAACGCCATCCAAC
>Ga0247825_10003731_pt1 | contig 10025 bp, 8 predicted proteins | sample 13C_Vanillin_Day_FD_194413 | JGI IMG/M metagenome (GOLD analysis project Ga0247825, IMG submission 194413) | Soil microbial communities from agricultural site in Penn Yan, New York, United States - 13C_Vanillin_Day48 | ecosystem: Environmental > Terrestrial > Soil > Agricultural land | place...
CCCCTGTCAATCTGACCGACCTCGCGTTCGACGCGAGCTTCGTGCGCGAGCTCGAGCCCGACCCGGTGCTCGACAACCGCTCGCGCCAGGTCCCCAACGCCTCCTACACGCGCGTCGAGCCGACGCCGGTCGCGGCGCCGAAGCTTCTCGGCTGGTCGCATGCGCTCGGCGAGTATCTCGGCATCGAAAAGCCGTCGACGCCGGCGGCGGTGGAAGCGCTGGCCGGCAATCGCGTGCTTCCCGGCATGCAGCCTTATGCCGCGCGCTATGGCGGCCACCAGTTCGGGCATTGGGCGGGACAGCTCGGCGACGGTCGCGCCATCACGCTCGGAGAAATCGTCGCGACCGACGGAACGCGCCAGGAGCTCCAGCTCAAAGGCGCCGGCCGTACGCCCTACTCGCGCACCGCCGACGGGCGCGCGGTGCTGCGCTCCTCGCTGCGCGAGTTCGTGTGCAGCGAGGCGATGCATTTCCTCGGCGTGCCGACCACGCGCGCCCTGAGCCTGGTCGCCACCGGCGAGCCGGTGATGCGCGACATGTTCTACGACGGCCACCCGGCGCCCGAGCCCGGCGCGGTGGTGTGCCGCGTCGCGCCTTCCTTCCTGCGCTTCGGCAATTTCCAGATCCATGCCGCCAACAACGAGACCGAATTGCTCAAGCGGCTGGCGGATTACGTCATCCGCAACTTCTACCCGGGCCTCGATTACAGCGCGTTCTTCCAGGAGCTCTGCCGCCGCACCGGCCTGCTGATGGCGGACTGGATGCGCCTGGGCTTCGTGCATGGCGTGATGAACACCGACAACATGTCCATCCTCGGGGTAACGATCGATTACGGCCCTTACGGCTGGCTCGAGGGCTACGACCCGAACTGGACGCCGAACACCACCGACGCGCCGACGCTGCGCTACACCTACGGCAACCAGCCGCAGATCGCGCACTGGAACCTGGCGCGCCTGGCCGAAGCCCTGCTGCCGCTGATTCCGGATCAGGCGCCGCTCGAGAAGGGGCTCAACCTGTACGCCGAGACGTTCAACACGGCCTGGCGCAGCGCGCTGGCGCAAAAGCTCGGCGTCAGCGCGCTCGATCAGCCGGGCGACGACGAGCTGCTGTCGGAGCTGTTCACGCAGCTCTACGAGAAAGAGACCGACTTCACCCTGTTCTTCCGCAACCTCGCAGCGCTGCCGCTCGACGCCACCGACGACGCCGCTTTGCTCGCGCCGCTGCAGGACGCCTTCTACGCCGAACCAGCGGGCGGCCTTGCCGCATGGCTGCGCAAATACGCCGCGCGCGCGGCGCACGAGCCGCGGCGCGTCGAGCGCATGAACCAGGCCAATCCGAAGTACGTGTTCCGCAACTACCTCGCCCAGCTCGCGATCGACGCGCTCGAGAAAGGCGACCGCTCGGTGATGGAGCGCCTGCTCAAGGTGCTCGAGCGCCCGTACGACGATCAGCCGGCGCACCACGAGCTCTCGGCGCGGCGTCCCGAGTGGGCGCGCAACCGCGCCGGCTGCTCTGCGCTCTCCTGCAGCTCCTGAGCTAGTCCACGACCGCCACGACCTGGATCTCGACCAGCTGTTCAGGCTCGCCGAGCTCCAGCACCGCCATGTTCGTCGTGGTCGGCTTGTGGTTGAACGGCGCGAAGTAGGAGTTCACCACCGCGCTCGAGCGGCCGATGTCTCCCATGCGCGGACGGGTACGGAAAATGAACACGTGCACCACGTCCTTGGGGGAGGCGCCCGCCGCCTTCAGCGTCTCCATGATGCCGTCCATCGTGCGCCGCGTCTGGGCTTCGAGGTCGTTCGGCATGAACTGGATGATCTGCTCGCGCTTGTGCGGATGGTCGTGATACACCGGCAGCGAAGTGCCACCCGCCAGCCAAAGCAGCTTGCCGCTCTTCACCTTGATCGCCGGTGAGAACGGCATGAACAGCGTCTTGTCGTAATTCGGGTGGTGAATGATCTCGAGGTTGTTTCCGCTTTGTGCGGATGCAGGCGAAGCCGCGAGGGCAAAGGCTAGGGCAAGGGCGGCGCCGATAAGAGCTTTCTGCTTTTTCATCACGATCTCCTCTGGGTGGGGATGGAAATTATGACTTTGGCTTTTTGCGCCACGCGCGATATTTGGCCGGCAGGCAAACCGCGCACGGACGATAGCCGGAAGCGCGCGCATGGCGCTCGTCGCGGAAGAAAACCCGGTATTTCACGTAGCCCCCGCGGGCGACGGCGCGCAGCGCGGCAGGACAGTCCAGCCTCCCGTAGATCTTCGTGCCGCGGTGGCCGCCCAGCGTCCCCCAGCGCTTCTTCACGCCCGCAGGCTTTTCTCGAGTAGCTGCAGGGCCGCCGCACCGAAGGCGTGCATGTTCTCTAGGCGGTCGCTCTTCCCGGTCTTGAGGGTGATGCAGGTTTCCTGACGGCCGCTGACAGCCAGGCAGACGTGGCCCGCGGGATCTCCGTAGCGGTTGCCGGTGGGGCCGGCGGCACCGGTCTCGCCAATGCCCCAGCTCGCCCGGAAACGGTCCCTGGCCAGGCGGGCGCGGATCAGGGCATTCGCCTCGGTGGCCGAGCGATGGCCCTCGAGCAGGCCTTCCTCGAAGCCGCGCAGGGCGTCCCACGCCTGGCGGGTGTAGATGACGACGCCCCCGAGGCAGTAGGCCGAGGCCCCCGGCACCGCCAGCAGGGCGGCGGTAATAAGTCCGCCCGCCGCCGATTCGGCCACCGCCACGGTCTCGCCGCGCTGCTTGAGCAATGCAGCAATGCGTTCGGAATGCGCCAGAAGCTCCTGCATTGGGCTATTCTCTCCTCGGGAGGGCAGTAGTTAACAGCTTGGCCGCAGGGCCGGGCGTAGGCTGCTGCAATGGGGATGAGGACCAACACCACGCTGGTAATCAATCCGAAGGGCGGGTCTGGAAAGACCACCGTCGCGACCAACCTCGCCAGCTACTTCGCCGCCAACGGCATCCCCGCGGCGATGATGGATTACGACCCGCAGGGCTCGACCCTCAACTGGCTGCGCATCCGGCCGCCGACGGCGCGCAAGATCCACGGCGCCAACGCCGCGCCGCAGAAGACCGGCCTGCGCAGCCTGGGCATGCACGTGCCCGCCGACACGCGCCAGCTGATCATCGACGCGCCCGCCGGCGCCACCGGCCTCGCGCTGCAGGAAATGCTGTCGCGCTCGCATTGCATCCTGATCCCGGTCGCGCCGTCGGCGATCGACATCCACGCCACCGCCAACTTCATCCGCGACCTGCTGCTCACCGGGAAGATCCGCGCCAACAACATCCGGCTCGGCGTGGTGGCGAACCGCGTGCGCAAGTCGAACCCGGTGTACCAGCCGCTCGAGCGCTTCCTCACCGCGCTCAACCTGCCGCTGCTCGCGCGCCTGTCCGATTCCGACGTGTTCATCAACGCCGCCGAAGGCGGCCTCGGCATCTTCGAGATGGACTTCGCGGTGTCCGCCACCGAGCGCCAGCAGTTCCAGCCGATCATCGAGTGGGTGGATCGCCTGCCCGCAGCCCAGCCGGCGCGCGTGGCCGTCGCCGCCGGCGCCACCGCGTCGCGGTCCGGCTTGCGCGTAATCGGCAGCCTCACCGCCACCCAGCCAGGGTTCCTTCGCTGAGAAAAAGTTGACAGCGCCTCTTCACACGTAGCATCATGTTCCAACGCTAGTTCGTTGGAACAAAAAGCTAAAAGAATGAAGACGACGCTGGTGATCAACCCGAAGGGTGGCTCTGGCAAGACCACCATCGCGATCAACCTGGCCGCCTGCTTCGCGGCCGAGAACATCCCGACCACGCTGATGGACTACGACCCGCAGGCGTCCAGCCTGACGTGGTTGCGCTCGCGCGCGCCGGATGCGCCGACCATCTACGCCGCCAACGGCGCGCCGGAAAAGTACGGCCGCATGCGCAGCTTCGAGATGTTCGTGCCGCCGCACACGCAGCAGCTGATCATCGACGCGCCGGCCGGCGCTTCCGGCCTGCTGCTGCAGGAAATGGTCGAGCGCTCGCACAGCGTGGTGGTGCCGGTCGTGCCTTCGATCATCGACATCCGCGCCACGGAGAATTTCATCCGCGACCTGCTGTCCGCGCCGCGCGTGCGCAACGGCGACGCGCGCGTCGGCATCGTCGCGAACAAGGTGCGCGTCTCGATGCCGGCCTACCAGCCGTTCCTGCGCTTCCTCGAGTCCCAGCAGATCAAGCTGCTGACGCGCCTGCTCGATTCCGACATGTACCTGAAGGCGGCCGAGACCGGCGTCGGCATCTTCGAGATGGATGCCGGCCAGACCGCGGTCGAGCGCCGCCAGTTCACGCCGATCGTCGACTGGGTGCGCGGCGACGCCGCGATGCAGAGGGCGCGCATCGACGGCGCCGGCACCGAAGTCCAGCTCGTGCGCCGCGTCGCGTTCTAGTGCCGGGTCGGCCGCGGGCCGCGCAGGCGCAGCGCCTGGCGGATCTGTGATTCCTCGACCGGCTTGATGAGGTGCATGTCGAAGCCCGCTTCGCGCGTGCGCCGCTCGTCCTCGGGCTTGCCCCAGCCGGTGATCGCGACGATGCGCGGCGCCGGCGTGATGCCGCGCTCGCGCAGCGAGCGCGCCACCTCGAAGCCGTTCATCCCTGGCATGCCGAGGTCGAGCAGGATCACTTCCGGCCGGTAGGCCTCGGCGGCCTGCAGCGCCGACGGACCGTCGTGCACCACCACCACGTCGTGGCCGAGCTGGCGCACCAGCGCCGCGAGCATCGATGCCGCGTCCACGTTGTCGTCTACCACCAGCACGCGGTGCGCGACGCCGTTGGTCAGCTCGTGCGTGACCGACGGCTGCGCTCCCGCGACGGCAAGCTGCGCGCCCTCTTCCAGCGGCAGCCGGATCACGAACTCGCTGCCCTTGCCCGCGCCTTCGCTCCTCGCCTCGATGCTGCCGTGGTGCAGCTCGACGATGGTGCGGGCAAGCGCGAGGCCCACGCCGAGGCCGGTCTGCGAACGGCTCGCCGCGTGGCGCCCCTGCACGAACATGCCGAAGATGCTGCCGAGAAAATCCTTTTCGATGCCGCGCCCGGTGTCGGTCACCGAGAGCACGGCCCTCGGATGGTCGCCATGCTGCTCGCGCCGCAGCGCGAGCGTGATCTGCCCGCGCGGATCGGTGTAACGCGCGGCGTTGTTCAGGACGTTGGTCAGCGCCTGGGCGAGGCGCAGCTCGTCGGCCTTGACGAACAGCGCCCCGGGCGGCAGCTCGATCCGCAGCTGGTGCTCGGCCGCCTCGATCCCCGGCCGCGCGGTCTCGATTGCGCGCTGCACGACGTCGCGCAGATCAACCCGTTCGAGCTGAACGCTGAAGGTGCCGCGGGTGATGCGGCTCACGTCCAGCAGGTCGTCGACGATGCGCGCGAGCTGCGCGCTCTGCCGGTCGATCGCGCGGCACGCCACCTCGAAGGCCTCGGGCCCGGCCGCCGGGTCTTTCAGCAGCTGGGCGGCGTTGCGGATCGGCGCCAGGGGGTTGCGCAGCTCGTGCGCGAGCACCGCGATGAAGTCCTGAACCTGCCGCGCGGCGACCTCGACGGCCTGCGAGTGCTGCCGCTGGGTCAGGTCCTGGGTCACCTTGGCGAAGCCGCGCAGGCGACCATCGGCGTCGTGCATCGCGGTGACCACCACCCGCGCCCAGAAGCGCGTGCCGTCCTTGCGCACGCGCCAGCCCTCGTCCTCCGCGCGGCCATGCTCGCGCGCCATCGCCAGCTCGGCCCACGGCTTGCCGGCCGCGATGTCGTCGGCGCCGTAGAAGCGCGAGACATGCTTGCCGAGGATCTCGGCGGCGTCATAGCCCTTGATGCGGCGCGCGCCGGGGTTCCAGCTGGTGATCACGCCCTCCGGGTTGAGCATGTAAATGGCGTAATCCTGCACCCCCTCGATCAGCAGGCGGAAGCGCTCCTCCGAGCGGCGCAGCGCCTCGTCCTGCTGCCGGCGATCGCTGAGATCGCGCGTGATCTTGGAGAACGCGAGCAGCTTGCCGCGCGGATCGCGCAGCGCGGTGATCACCACGTGCGCCCAGAAGCGCGAGCCGTCCCTGCGAACGCGCCAGCCCTCGTCCTCGAAACGGCCTTCGGTGGTGGCGCGCTGCAGCTCGGTCGCCGGCCAGTCGCGCGCGATGTCCTCCGGCGTATAGAAGGTCGAGAAATGCCGGCCGATGATTTCGTCGGCCGAATATTGCTTGATGCGCTCCGCTCCCGGGTTCCAGCTCTGGATGTGGCCCTGCGGGTCCAGCAGGAAGATGGCGTAGTCGCGCACGCTCTCCGCCATCAGCTGAAACAGCTTCGGGTCGTTTAGCGATTTCGATTTCTTGGCCGCCATGCAGGTGTAACAATTTGAACTAGAAGGATATTCTCGTTCACCCCAGGAGGCTGCGCAAGAACTCCAGGTCGATCGGCTTCAGCAGGTACTGGTCGAAGCCCGCCTCCCGCGCCGCCTCGCGGTCGTCTTCGCGACCCGACCCGGTCATGGCGATGATGCGCGTGCGCGCGAGCTGCGGATCGGCTCTCAGCTGGCGCGCCACCGCGAGCCCGTCCATGCCGGGCAGGCCAAGGTCGAGGAACACGAAATCCGGCCGCAGCCGCCGCGCCAGGTCGGCGGCGGCCAGACCGTCGCGCGCCTCGTGCACTTCGTGGCCGGCGCGCTTGAGCCACGCGGCGACCACCGCAACGGCGTCTACGTTGTCATCCACCAGCAGCACTTTGCGCGGTGTGTTGGCCACGATCTTCAATGTACTAGGGACCCGCAATGCCCGCACTATGTTCGCAAACGTACAGAAGGATCAGGCCCGCGGGGCTAAGCTGACCCTCCTGCCAAGATAAGTCGTCCCCCGGCGTCATCCCTACCGTTGAAATGAGACTCGCGCAATTCATCACCGATAACCTGGAGCCGATCCTGGCCGAATGGGAAGCATTCGCCTCGTCGCTGCTCTCGCCCGGCCAGTACATGACCTCGCTCGCGCTGCGGGATCACGCGACCCAGATCCTGATGGCGATCGCCGAGGACATCGAAAGGGACCAGAGCGACCTCGAGCAGGTGTACAAGTCGAAGGGCTTCGCGCCGATCGCCCCGGCGACTCGAAGTGCCGCGATGACGCACGGCGCGCTGCGCCACCTGGCGGGGTTCGACCTGCGCCAGCTCGCGGCCGAATTCCGCGCGCTGCGGGCCAGCGTGCTGCGCCTGTGGCTGAGGCAGGAGCCCGCCGACGCGACCTCGCTCTACCAGCTGACCCGCTTCAACGAGGCCATCGACCAGGCGCTGGCCGAATCGATCGCGAACTACTCCAACGAGGTCGCCCGCTCGCGCGACACCTTTCTCGCCATCCTGGGCCACGACCTGCGCTCGCCGCTCACCGCGATCGCCAACTCGGGCCTCTACCTGGCGAGTCCGGGCCTGCTGCCTTCCGGCGCGGCGCTGGAGGCGGCCGGGCGTGTCACGCGGGGCGCGGCGCGGATGAACGCGATGATCCGGGACCTGCTCGAGTACACGCGCACCCGGCTCGGCCGCTCGATTCCGATTTCGCCCGAGCCGACCAGCATGGAGCAGATCTGCAGGATCGCGTTCGACGAGGCGCGCGCCGCGCATCCGGAGCGGATTTTCCGGCTCGAGACTTCCGGTCCGCTGGAGGGACAGTTCGACACCGACCGCCTGCTGCAGGTGATCTCCAACCTGCTGGACAACGCGGTCCACCACGGCGCAAGGAACCAGCCGATCACCCTGCGGGCATTCGGCGAGCCGGACCGCGTCACCGTACAGGTGCGCAACCAGGGTCGCGCCATTCCGGAGGACCAGTTGCAGGTGATCTTCAACCCGCTGGTGCAGATTCCCTCCGAGCGCGCGGAGGAGGACAGCGCGCCGGCGACCAGCCTCGGGCTCGGCCTGTACATCGCCCATGAGATCGTGATGCGCCACGGCGGCACGCTGGCCGCGGCGTCCTCCGACAGCGAGGGCACCGTCTTCAGCGCGCGCCTGCCGCGCCGCGCCTCCCTGGCAGCCGTTCCCGGCTGACTACTGCCGCGTCACGCTTTCTTCCAGCTCCACGCCCAGGCTGATCAGGTTGGTCACCCGTTGCGCGAGCGAGGCTTGCATCTGTTTCGCTTCCGTGAGGTCGCAGATCAGCACCACCGCGCCGACCAGTTTTCCCTCGAGCCCGCGCAAGGGCGACGCCGACACCAGCACCGTCTTGACGTTGCCGTCGAGGCACTGGATGAGCAGCGGCTTGCTGTGCGAGGTTTCCCCCGCCAGCGCGCGCCCGAGCGCCCCGTTCCGGTCCTTGATCATCTGGCCGGCGGAATCCCACCAGCCGAGCATTTCGCCGTAAGAGTCGGCGCTGACCGGCTCCTTCTGGTTGAGGATGCGCGCCACCGTCTCGGTGGTCTGGCAGATGCGGCCGTCGAGGTCGGAAATCAGGATCCCCACCGGCAGGCTGTCGAGGATGGTGGACAGCTTTCGTCCCACGCGCAGCATCTCCTCCGATTCCTTGATGTGGAGCTCGCGCTCGCGCAGCAGCTGCGCCTTGATGCGGAACGCCGCGTAAGCGGCGACCTTCAGCCGCAGGATTTCCGGGTCGAAGGGCTTGCTGAAGTAATCGATGCCGCCGACGGCGTAGCCCTTCTTGACGAACGGGTCGTCCTGGTACACCGCGGTGACGAAGATCACCGGGATCTCGCGCAGCGCCTCGATCTGCTTGATTCGCTGCACGGTTTCGAAACCGTCCATGTCCGGCATGTGCACGTCCATGAGCACGACATCGACCGGCCGCTCCTTTTCGAGCAGGTTGATGGCCTGCGCGCCCGAGGAGGCAAACAGGAGCTCGCATTCCTCCTCGAGGACCGCGGCGAAGGCGAGGTGGTTGCTGTGCTTGTCGTCCACCACCAGGACGCGCGGCTTGCGTCTGCGCTCGGGCTGCATGGCCCGTTGATCGCAAGATTCGGGCCAGCAGCACCTAGCCTGTTCGCAAGAGCTCGGTGAGCTGCTCCCGCGGCTTTGGCGCGCTGAAGAAATAGCCCTGCACCTCGTCGCAGCGCAGCAGCTCGAGCAGGTCGGCCTGCTCCTCGGTCTCGACGCCTTCGGCGACCGTCGTGAGCTTCAGCGAACGTGCGAGGGAAATGATCGTCTGCACCAGCGCCATCGCCTCCTCGTCGTCGAGCATCCTGACGATGAAGGCGCGGTCGATTTTCAGCGTCTTCACCGGCAGCCGCGCGAGGTAGGCGAGCGACGAATAGCCCGTGCCGAAGTCGTCGATGGCGATGCCGATGCCCAGCGCGCGAACCCGGGTCAGCTTATCGATGGTGGACTCGATGTCCGCCATGAGGTGGCTCTCGGTGATCTCCAGGTCGATCATGCACGGCCCGGACGCCGGTCCGACCGCCTCCCGGACGCGCTCGACGAAGTCGGGCTGGCGCAGCTGGATCGGCGACACGTTGACGGCGATGCGCGGCACGCGCACGCCCTCCCCGGCCCACAGGCGCTGGTCGAGCACGGCCCTGCGCAGCGCCCAGCTGCCGACCTCGAGGATCATTCCGGTTTCCTCGAGCAGCGGGATGAACTCGAGAGGAGACACCAGGCCGAGCTCGGGGCTGCGCCAGCGGATGAGCGCTTCGAAGCCCGCCACCTGCCGGGTGTCGAGATCGATCTTGGGCTGGTAGTGCAGCACGAACTCTTCCCGCTCGATGGCCTGACGCAGCTGCGTCTCCAGGGAGAGCCGTTCGGCCGCGACGCGCTCCGACATCGTCGGCGTGTAGAGGAGATAACGGTCGCCGGCCGACTTGGCTCTCTGCAGCGCCGATTCCGCGTGCATGAAGAGCGCGTCGGCTGCGCCGCCGTGGTCGGGGAACAGGGCGAGGCCCATGCGCACGGACAGCCCGAGCTCGTTTTCGGCCACGCGGTACGGCGTCCCGAACCATCGCGCCAGCTTCTCGTCCGCGAGCGCCGCCACCGTGCGGCCCTCGATTTCAAGACCGGGAATGGCAACCGCGAAACAGGCGCCGCTGACGCGCGCCACGATGC
>Ga0247825_10003732_pt1 | contig 10024 bp, 8 predicted proteins | sample 13C_Vanillin_Day_FD_194413 | JGI IMG/M metagenome (GOLD analysis project Ga0247825, IMG submission 194413) | Soil microbial communities from agricultural site in Penn Yan, New York, United States - 13C_Vanillin_Day48 | ecosystem: Environmental > Terrestrial > Soil > Agricultural land | place...
CAGAGCGCTCGCCGCCGACTTGCTGTTCCTCGGGCAGCGTGATCCCGGCGATCCCGAGGGCTTCGACGTACCGGCGGGCTTTGTGGAGTCGGTGCTCATCGACAGTGGGCGACCGGCGCTCATCCTCCCCTATGCCGGCTCGGCGAGCGTCACGCCAAGCACCGTCCTGCTCGCATGGAAGTCGACGCGCGAATGCGCGCGTGCGCTGACGGCCGCCCTTCCCTTCCTGCAGGGCGCCACCCGGGTGCATCTGGTCGACGCGGACGGCGACGAGACGCAGCCCGCCCGCGGGGACGTGCGCAAATACCTTCGCCTGCACGGCATCGCCAAGGTGGAAGAGCATGCCAAGCTATCAGAGCGTCGTGCGGGAGAGGATCTTCTCTCGTGCGCTGCGGACTGCGGCGCCGAGATGATGGTCATGGGCTGCTACGGTCACAGCCGCGCTCGGGAACTGGTTCTGGGCGGGGCGACGCGCACAGTGCTCGAGTCGATGACCCTGCCGGTCCTGATGGCCCACTGACGAGGCCGCGCCCTTGCTGACTGCGTACATCTCCCATCCGGACTGCGCCTTGCACGAAATGGGGGCGCACCATCCGGAATCGCCCGACCGGCTGGCGGCCATCCACGATCACCTGCTGATCAAGGGACTGCTCGACTACATGGTCCCGTACGACGCGCCGCTTGCGACGCTGGAGCAACTCGGCCGCGCCCATTCGCTGCGCTTCGTTCGCGACCTCATCGCCGCATCGCCCGCCGAAGGCTACCGTCAGGTGGATCCCGACACCGCCATGAATCCCTGCACCATCACGGCCGCGCTGCGGGCCGCTGGCGCCGCGGTGCTGGCCACGGACCTGGTGCTCGGCGGGCAGGTGCCCAACGCCTTCTGTTGCGTGCGCCCGCCGGGGCACCACGCGGGACGGTCCGCGGCCATGGGCTTCTGCTTTTTCAACAACGCCGTGGTCGGCCTGCGGCACGCGCTGGATGTGCACGGGCTCCAGCGCGTCGCGCTGATCGACTTCGATGTGCACCATGGCAACGGCAGCGAGGACATCCTGAGTGGCGATGAGCGGGTGCTCATGTGCTCGACGTTCGAACGCGGCCTGTATCCGTTTTCGGGCGAGGAGGACGCCGGCCCGGGCATGGTCAACGTCGGCCTGCCCGCTCGTTCGGGCGGCGACGCGTTCCGCGACGCAGTCACCCGTTGCTGGCTGCCCGCACTCGAGGCGTTCGAGCCCCAGCTGATCTATGTCTCGGCGGGGTTCGACGGCCATCGAGAGGACGACATGGGCAATCTCGGGTTGGTGGAGGCGGACTACGAATGGGTCACGCAGCAGGTCATGGCGGTGGCCAGGCGCCACTGCCAAGGTCGGGTCATTTCCTGCCTCGAGGGCGGCTACGCGCTGAATGCCCTCGGGCGTAGCACGGCGTCCCACGTCCGCGTCCTGATGGGTGCAGACTGATGCCATGGAAAAGCACTACCTCGCTCCATTGTTCACCCCGGCTTCGGTCGTCGCCTTCGCAGGGCTGCGCGAAGGGGCGACCGACGCCATCGCGGCAGCTCACTCGCCCACGTCCGCCAGGGTGCTGAACGAGGCGCTGCGCGCCCAGCGCTTCACGGGCACGCTTCAGTTCCTCGACATCGGCACCAGCGGTACGCTGGGCGACCTGGCCCAGACGCGTGCGGACCTGGCCATCATTGCGTTGCCCACGCAGGAAATCGCCGCCGCGCTGGAGGTCGCAGCACGAATCCGTTGCCGATCGGCACTCGTCATCTCGAGCGGCGTCGACGGTGCGGAAGCTGCAGTCCTCAAGAAGATCGCGCAGCGCGAGGGCCTGCACCTGTTGGGACCCAATTCGCTGGGCTTCCAGCGTCCACACCTGCAACTCAACGCGAGTGCCGCCGGCCCCCTGGCCCAACCCGGTTCACTGGCGCTGGTGTCCCAGTCGGGCGCGCTCACCGCCTCGATGCTGGACTGGGCCCACAAGAACATGGTCGGCTTCTCGTGCGTCGTCTCCCTCGGACCCCACGCCTGCCTCGACATCGCGGACGTGCTGGACTACCTGGCCAACGACGCACAGACCCAGAGCATCATCGTGTACCTCGAAGGCATCCACGCCGCGCGGCCGTTCATGAGCGCGCTGCGCTCAGCGGCCCATGCGAAGCCCGTGGTGGTGCTGAAGGCCGGTCGCAAGCCCGCCGGCAACGAGGCGGCGCAGACCCACAGTGGCGCGATCGTCGGCAGCGACGACGTTTTCGACGCGGCACTGCGTCGCGCGGGTGCCGTGCGCGTGCGTTCCTTCGTGGAGCTGTTCTCCGCCGCCAAGTGCCTCGCATCGCGCTATCGGCCGGTGGGTCGCCGCCTCGCGATCGTCACGAACGGGGGCGGCCCCGGCGTCCTGGCGGCCGACTGGGTGAACGAGATCTCCCTGCAGCTTGCCAAGCTCTCGCCACAATCGGGCGCATCGCTGGCGCCCCTCCTGCCGCCCACGGCGTCCCTGTCGGACCTGATCGACCTGTCGGAAGAGGCCACGCCCGCGCACTACGAGGCGGCCATCGCCTGCGCCGCCAAGGACGCTCAGGTGGACGGCGTGCTGGCCATCTTCTCGCCCAAGGCTGGCGCCGACGCGTCGGCCATGGCGCGCGCACTCGCCAACGTCCACGCTTCGGTCGGCAAGCCACTGCTCTCGTGCTGGATGGGCGATGCGTCGGTGGGGGAAGGCCGCGCGATCATCAACGCGGCAGGCATCCCGAGCTTTCGCACGCCCGAAGCCGCTGTCGGCGCCTTCGGCAACATCGCGGCCTTCTACCAGAACCAGCAGCTGCTGCAGCAGATCCCGCCGCCACTGTCGACCCTGGACAAGCCCGACATCGAAGGCGCTCGTCTCGTGATCGAAAGCGTGCTGGCCGAGCGTCGCAAGGTACTCACCGAGATGGAGTCCAAGACGCTGCTTTCGGCCTTCCACATCCCGATCACGAAGACGCTGCTGGCGCGCAGCGCCCACGAGGCCATGATGATCGCGACGCAGCTCGGCTTTCCCGTGGCGCTCAAGATCGATTCGCCGGACATCAGCCACAAGTCCGACGTCGATGGCGTGGCGCTCAACATCATGAACGGCGCGAATGCGCGCGATACCTACCGCGACATGGTCGAGCGCGTAGCGCGCCTGATGCCCGACGCCCGTATCAACGGCGTGACCGTCCAAAAGATGGCACGTGCGCAACGCGGCCGCGAGGTGCACGTCGGGCTCGTGACGGACCTGCCATTCGGGCCGGTCATCGTGTTCGGCGCCGGCGGCACGATGATCGAGCTCATCAACGACCGAGCGATGGAACTGCCCCCGCTCAATACCTTCCTGGCACGCCAGCTCATTGCACGCTCGCGCGTGGCCGAAACGCTCGGCGAATGGCGCGGTGCGAGCGCGGTGGACATGGCCGCACTGGAGCAACTGCTGCTGCGCGTCTCCGAGATGGTGTGCGAACTGCCCGAGCTGCGCGAGATGGACATCAATCCCGTCATCGTCGATGCCTCGGGCGCGGTGGCGGTCGACGCCCGCATCCTGGTCGACAACGCGGGCCATGCGCCGGGTGGACGATCGGGCGATTACCACCATCTCGCCATACTGCCCTACCCGGCCCGGCACGAGCGCGTCTGGCCGATGCCTGGCGGCGGCACCTACACCGTGCGGCCCATCCATCCCGGCGACGCGCAGATGCTCCAGGACCTGGTACAGCACCTGTCGCCGGAAAGCCGCTACTTTCGCTTCGTGTCCACCTTCGCGGAATTGCCTCCCGGCATGCTCTCGCGCTTCACCCTGATCGATTACGACCGGGAAATGGCACTGGTGGCCGTCTGCAGGGACCGCAGCACGGACGCCGGTGGCGAGCGCCGCGAAACCGAGCGCATCGTGGGTGTATCGCGCTACATCACCAACCCCGACCAGCGCAGCTGCGAGTTCTCGCTGCTGGTCGCCGATGACTTCAGCGGCAAGGGCATCGGTTCCCGGCTGATGGAAAGCATCATCGATGCCGCACGGGAGAAGGGCCTCGTCGAGATGGACGGGCTGGTGCTTGCCGGCAATGCGGAGATGCTCAAGCTCATGAAGAAACTGGGCTTTTCTATCAAGCGCTTCGACGAGGATCCGGACTTCAAGCTGGTGAGCTTCGCCCTCTGAATCGACTGCGACTGGCGCCGCGCCGTGCCGTTGCGAGCCGATGGGCGCTGCGACTAACATACGTCGCGTGCCCATTCCCACCCACCTGGCCGTCCTCGACGACGAAGCAGAGATCACGCTGCTTCTTGCCAATTACCTGGCAGGGCACGGCTTTCGCGTCAGCCAAGTGCATTCGGGCGCTGCGCTCATGGAGCTGATGGAGCGTGATGCGCCGCTGCTGGTACTGCTGGACCTTGGTCTGCCCGGCGAGGACGGGTTTTCCATCGCGCGCCAGTTGCGCGAGCACTGGCGCTGCGGGCTCGTGATCGTCACCGGAAGGGGCGACGCCGTCGACAAGGTGGTCGGACTGGAAGTCGGTGCCGACGACTACGTCACCAAGCCGTTCGACCTGCGCGAACTGGTTGCGCGCATCAAGGCCGTGCTGCGCCGCCTTGCACCCGCGGAACCGGCCCCTGCCCGTGCCCGTGCCGCGGCCGAGTCCAGCACGCTGTTGCGCTTTGCCCAGTGGGAACTCGACACTGCCGCACGGCGGCTGCAGGATCCGAGCGGGCAGGAGGTGGCCTTGACCACGGGTGAATTCGACCTGCTGAGCACACTGGTCACCCATCCGGGACGCGTGTTGTCGCGGGACTTCCTGCTTGAGCACACGCGCGGCCGTGACGGTGGCCCGTTCGACCGCACGATCGACGTCCAGATCGGACGATTGCGCCGAAAGATCGAGGCCGATCCAGACACCCCCCAGATCATCAAGTCGGTGCGCGGCGCGGGCTATATCCTGATCCCGAAGGTCGAGGCGGCGTGATGCCGGTCCGGCGCGCCGCCCCCGAGTTCGACGACGGAGCGGTGTTTCGCTCACTCTTTCTCGCCAACCCTGACGCCCTCCTCCTGGTCGACCTCCAGGGGGTTATTCGCCTGGCGAATCCCGCGGCGTTGGAACTGCTGGGTTATGCCGAAGAGGATCTGGTGGGTCTGGCGGTGGATGACCTGGTGCCGGACGCCATCCGGCCGCGCCATGCGGCCTACCGCAATGCCTACGCAGACCATCCTCGGGCACGGCCGATGGGCACCCAGATGGATCTGGTCGCCAAGCGGCGCGACGGCAGCGAGGTCATGGTCGAGATTGCGCTGAGCCCGCTCCAGGACCACGGCTTGCCTTACGTGGTGGCCGCGGTTCGCAACGTGGGCGCCTACCCGCGCGTGAAGCAAGCCTTGCAGCGTGCCCGCTATGCCGAATACCTCGCGCAATTCGGGCGGCAGGCGGTCGATGCCCGGAACTCCAAGAAGCTGCTTGACCTCGTTCCCGCGATCGCGGCAGACGCCTTGCAGGTCGAGCTGGCGAAGATCCTGCTGCTGGAGCCCAATGGCACCGACTTCCGCATCGTCGCCGGCGTGGGGCTGCTTCCCGAAGAGTCGATCGGCGACCGGATTCCCAATGAGCCGGGCTCTCCTTCGGGCTACGTGGTGGCGCACGGCGAGCCGGTGCTCATGGCCGACTACGCGCAGGAACGGCGATTCCGCATTCCGTCGCACTACATCCAGGCCGGCCTCGTATGCGAACTCTCCGTGCCGCTGGCGGACCGGGGCCGCACCATCGGAACGCTGGCTGTTCGCTCGCGCACGCCGCAGCGCTTCGGCGACGACGAAGTCCGTTTTCTCGGGTCGCTGTCGAGCATGCTCGCCACCGTGCTGCAGCGCGAGAGCAGTGAAGACGCGCTCAACCATGCCCAGCGACTCGAGAGCGTGGGACAACTGACCGGCGGCATCGCCCACGACTTCAACAACCTGCTCACCGTGATTTCGGGCAACCTGCAGGTGCTCGAAGACGCCCCGGCCTACGCCGGTGACCCCTTGGTAAAGCAAGTTGTCAGCGCCGCGGCGCGCGCCACCCGGCGAGGTGCGGAATTGACTGGCAAGCTGCTCGCGTTCTCGCGGCGTCAGGTGCTCCAGCCGACGATCGTCGACGTCCACGCGCTGCTGCAGTCGCTGACGGACATGTTGCGGCGTACGCTGGACCAGCGCATTGTCATCAGGCTCGATGCACAAGACGTGCTTTGCACGGCGGACCCGGTGCAGTTGGAATCCGCGCTCCTCAACGTGGCCATCAATGCCCGCGACGCCATGCCGCAGGGTGGGACGCTGTCATTCACGTGCCGGGCGGTGCCGGCCTTGCCGATGGAACTGGCGTCTCAAACAGAAAAACCGGGCGCGCAAGGGTTCGTGTCGATCGCCGTTGCGGACTCAGGAGTGGGCATGCCGGAGGCCATCAGGGCGCGCGCGTTCGAGCCTTTCTTTACCACGAAGGACTCCGGGCGTGGCACGGGCCTCGGCCTTTCCACCGTCTACGGCTTTGCGAAGCAATCGCACGGCGCCGTCAGTCTGGCAAGCGCTTCTGGCGAAGGAACCACCGTCACGATCTTCCTGCCGCAGGTGGAAGGCGACGCCGGCTACGACCAAGGTCTTCACTCCGCGGCCAGCAAGGTTCCTGCAGGGTTGCGCGTCCTGCTCGTGGAGGACGATTCGGAAGTTCGCAGCGTGGTCGGAAAATTCCTGGCCTCCATCGCTTGCGACGTCATCGCCTGCGCCGGCGGCGAGGAGGCACGGCGCGTGCTGGCGTCGGACCCGGGCATCGACCTGTTGCTCACGGACATCCTGCTCGGCGCGGGCTTGCGCGGCACCGAGCTGGCGGATGCGGCGCGTGCGCTGCGGCCGGGACTTCCAGTGCTGTTGATGTCCGGCTATTCCGGGGAACTGCTCGGCGAGCCCCGGGACCGCGAACTGCTTCGCAAGCCCTTCACGCGCGGGGACCTGGAGCACGCCATCGCGAAAGTGCTCAATGCCACTCAGTGAAGCGCGCCGGCCATCGGCCTGACCGTCTGCTGGATGAAATTCGTGAGCGCATCCACCTGTGGAATGTGGATGTCGCGTCGGCCCTTTTCCGTGAAGCGGATGACGTCGCCGCGCGCCAGGCGGGACAGCGCCCGGCTCACGCTCTCCAATGTCATGCCCAGGTAGTTGCCGATTTCCGCACGCGTCATGCGCAATGTGATCTGGTCGGTACGCAGGCCGCGCTGCGCCAGCGCGTCGGCCCAGTAGTGAAGGAAGCCCGCGACGCGCGCGTCGGCGGGCAGCGTGCACAACGACGACATCGATTCGTGATCGCGGGTCAGCTCGCGGCTCATGGCCGCGTGCAGCGTTGTCAGCAGCGCGGGCGTGCGCACGGCCGCCTGGATCAGCGCGTCGTAGCGGATGGACCACACCTCGCCGGTATCCATGGCCAACGCGTCGCATGCGTAGTGCGCGGTCGCGATCCCGTCCAGGCCCAGCCAGTCACCCTTGAAATAGAGGCCGACCACCTGCTCGCGGCCTTCGCCCGACAGGTTGACCATCTTGAAGTAGCCGGAATTCACGACGTAGAGCGATCCGAATGGCTGGCCTACCTGGTACACCGAATCGCCCGGGCGGACGATGCGACGATGGATGGGAATGCTGTCCTGAAGAAGTTGCAGCATGTCGGCAATGCGGCCAACGGCAGATCCTGTGCACTTCCCAAAGCTGGTCACTTCAGTCATCACTCGCTCCTTGTAGGTCGATGGACGAAGCTTAGAAACGATGTGCAACCGAACGGCCGGGTCTCGGTAACAGCGGGTGAATGCTCTGTGTCCGGCCTGTCGCAATGAGGGCAGACATCCCACTCTTTGATGCCCGTCAAGGGTCGGGGCGACAACCGCCGTAACGTTGCAGGCGTGAAAACCGCCAACCCTTCCTTGTCGATCTGGTCACTCGATGAACCGCTGGTCGCGGCAAAGATCGTCGCCCTCTTTGCGTCGGCCAGCCGGCTGCGTGCGGATTCGCATGCCGACGCCACCAGCAAGGCGCTGCGCGGAAAGAACCTGGCCCTGCTTCTCGCCACGCCGGCAGGACGAGAGACTTCGCCTCTGCACCAAGCGGCCCAGGAACTCGGTGTCCGTGTCGCAGAGGTGCGCTTCGAGGCCGATGGCTCCGGACCCCGCGAGCTCGGGACCCTGGCGCGACTGCTGGGGCGCCTGTACGACGCGATCGACTGCGGTGCATTGCCACCGTCCATCGTGCAAAGAATCGAACAGGAGACCAGCGTTCCCGTCTACGCAGGCCTGGGGCAAGATGACCACCCTGCCAGGGCCCTGGCGGATCTCATGACGCTGTGTGAACGTGGATCGGGGGCGGGGGGCCGTACGACCGTCCTGTTCGTGGGTGATCCGCAGACTCCGCGCAGCGCCAAGTTCCTGTCGGCTGCGCGAGAAATGGGCTTCGCACCGCGAATCTCGGACGCGGCGCATCCACCCCGGAACGGCGCGGCTTTTGCGGTCGATGCGCGCGCGCCCGGATGGTTGCTGTACGCCCAGGGCCGCCCCATCGAGGAGACCTTGAGATCGGCGAATCATCGCAGCATCCTGCAGAGCGTGCTGCTCGAAACGATCCCTCGGACTTGATCCAGGTTCACGGCGCCGCCGCCACGACGCGCGACACCTTGCCGGAACGGCCGGCGCGTCCGGGTTCGCCGCTGCGGCACCGGACACGCACGCCCACTGCGCCGTGGGATGCGAGGAAGTCCTCGAGCACATGGTGCGCACGTCGCAAGGCCAGATCGGCTTGCGTGCCGCCCATGCCGGTGCGCAAAAGCAGGTCGCACGGACCTTCCTGCACGAGCTGGAAGTCAAACAGGCCGGCGTCATCTTCGAGCACGGTGACCAACGCCAGGGGAAGCACGCTCACAGAGTGCGGGCCGACGGAACCGAGATGCAGCGTGTCTTCGCTGCGGCCCTGGACTTCGATCACGGGCAGGGAGCATCCAGGTCCTCGCCACCCGTCCACACTTCGCCGGGAGAACAGCGAAGTCGACCGCTCATGCGCTCCTCAGCCAGGAGAACGGCCGCACTCGGATAGGTGGCGATGACGGTCGGGCACAGTCGTTCAACTCCGCCACCATGCCCTTGACGGGCTGCAGGAAGGAGATGCTTCGAAGGCGGCTCGACCACGCGGGGTTGAACCGTCGCAGGCGTTCGATCGACACCGTGCTTGCAAAGTGGCCCCCGATCGCCCCGACGAAGGCGATCCGATCTGTCAGACCCCAGGGGTCCAGCAGCCTTTGCAGCGGCCTGAGCGGCGGCCGCCGCAAAGACTCCAGCGCGTCATAGACGGCCATGGCCTTGGCGTCCTGAACGAAGATGCCTGGCTCGCCCGTGCTGCCGGAGCTTTCCCAGACCACGTAACGCCCGAGGAACGGTTGCGCGATCCCTCGAGCGTCCGAGACGAAGTGGCGCAATGCGTCGAGCCGCGCGCGGATCGGCGACCCAGTCGTCAAAGCACCGCATCAACTCGGCCTTGTGCATGACCGGCAGATCTGCCAGACGCACACGCCCGAGTTCGCGCCCCTTGAGCAGGCGACGATAAAGGGGTGAGCCCCGGCTCGCCGCATCGAGCAGCTCGCCCAGTCGTCGTGCCTGCCGGGCTGCGAGCGCGTCGCAAGATCCGCGGGACACGAGCGCGACATCGACCGCCATGGCCCCAGACAGCCAGGGGTCGAGCGCGGACTGCCCGGTCGCGCTCACGCAGCCCTCGCCGGGGGAGGACCGGCGGCCCAAAGTCGCCAGGCAGCCCAGAGGGCGGGCAATGCTGAAGCCGCAATCCACGTGCCGGGCAAGGTGGCCACGCCGAACACCGAGGCAACACCGGGAACGCCGACCAGCAGCACCCAGACGACGCATCGGAGGTTTTTGGAACACCTCGATCCGGACGACATCCGCATGCGCATCTTCCAGACGCGACATGAGCTCCCGCGCAGCGAACTCGCGCGGCTGACGCAGATCGACTA
>Ga0247825_10003733_pt1 | contig 10022 bp, 7 predicted proteins | sample 13C_Vanillin_Day_FD_194413 | JGI IMG/M metagenome (GOLD analysis project Ga0247825, IMG submission 194413) | Soil microbial communities from agricultural site in Penn Yan, New York, United States - 13C_Vanillin_Day48 | ecosystem: Environmental > Terrestrial > Soil > Agricultural land | place...
CCGGCAGTCGCTGCCGGTCGGGGACGGCGGCCATGGCGACGGCGGATCCGATGATGGCGGCACCGAGCAGTACGCGCACCAGGTCACCGGACAGTTGCGTGAGCGCCCACATGCCGACCGGCATTCCGATCAGGGTGCCTGCGAACAACCAGCGCAACGACTTCCAGTGCACCTGTCGCCACACCTGGGGCAGCATCGCGGCGCTGGCGACGACCTCGAGGACGAACACGGTGGGAATCACGGACGTCGGCGGGAGCAGGACGACGAGTCCGGCGACCCACACCATCGCACCACCGAAACCCCCGAAGCCGCGTACGACGCCACCGGCCACCACGATGCCGAGGGCGAAGAGGAGGGCGGGCAGCGACAGATCCCACACCGTTGCCGCCATACCCTGTTGCTCCGCTTCCGTTCGTCGTGGTCTCCGTCAGAAGTGTGGGGGTCGCGGCGGTAAAGCGACAGGTCCAGACCGCGTCGAATCGTCGGTACCAGGACCGCACGGGACGTGGCCCCCGGCGTGATCGCCGGAGGCCACGTGCTGGCAGCGGTTGGATTTACACGTAATCCTTGTACTTGTCGAGCAGGCGAACCGGCTTCGACAGGGCGTCGCGGCGGAAGGGGTCGCCGAGTTCGCGGGTGCACATGATCTCGATGACCGTGGTCTTGCCCTCGTTCATCTGTGCGGCGACCGCGCGCTGCAGCGCGGGACCCACCTCTTCGAGTTTGTCGACGACGATGCCCTCGGCACCCATCGCCTGCGCGATTCCGGCGAAGGATTCGCTCTCGAGCTCACCGGCGACGAAGCGGCGGTTGTAGAAGTCGACCTGGTTCTTCTTCTCCGCGCCCCACTGCCGGTTGTGGAACACGACCGCCGTGACGGGGATGTCGTGCCGGACGGCCGTCATGACCTCGCCCAGGCTCATGCCCCAGGCGCCGTCGCCTGCGTAGGCGATGGCGGGCCGTTCCGGTGCCGCGGCCTTCGCGCCGATGACGGTCGGCAGTGCGTAACCGCAGTTGCCGAAGCTCATCGGGGCGAGGAAGCTGCGCGGCTTCTCGAAGCGGAGGTAGCTGTTGGCGACGGAGTTGATGTTGCCGATGTCGGTGGAGACCATCACGTCCTCCGGCATCGCCTTCTCCAGCTCACGCAGCACCTGACGCGGGTGCAGCCAGTTGCCGTCCTCGCCTTCCTGTTCGGCGATCATGTCGAGGCTGAACGGGTCGCGCTCGTGGGTCCACTCGTCGAGTTCCTTCTCCCACGCCGCCTTCTCGGCGTCGATCTTCTTGCTGCGCTCCTCTCGGTTGGCATCACACGCGAGGGCCTTGCCCTCGAGCCGCTCGGTGAGCGCGACGGCAGCGGCCTTCGCGTCGCCGCAGATTCCGACGGAGACCTTCTTGACCAGGCCGAGCATCTTGTGGTCGGCGTCGATCTGGATGATCTTGGCGTTCTTCGGCCAGTAGTCCATCCCGTGCTGCGGGAGGGTGCCGAAGGGGCCGAGGCGGGTGCCGAGGGCGAGCACGACGTCGGCCTGGCTGATCAGCTTCATCGCGGCCTTCGAGCCCTGGTAGCCGAGCGGTCCGGTCCACAGCGGGTGGCTGGCGGGGAACGAGTCGTTGTGCAGGTAGCTGTTGACGACGGGGGCACCGAGACGCTCGGCGAGCGCCTTGCACTCGTCGACGCCGTCGGCCATCACCACGCCGCCGCCGGAGACGATGACCGGGAACTTGGCCTGCGCCAGCAGTTCCGCCGCCTCGTTCAGGCTCTTCTCCCCGCCGGGGCCACGATCGAGGCGGGTGGGCTGCGGGATCTCCGTCTCGATTTCGCCGTAGAAGAAGTCGCGGGGAATGTTGAGCTGCGTGGGGCCCATCTCGGACATCGCACGGTCGAAGCAGCGGCCGGTGAACTCGGCCATGCGCTTGGGGTTGTTGACGTGGCCCTGGTACTTCGTGAACTCCTGGAACATCGGCAGCTGGTTGGCTTCCTGGAAGCCGCCCAGGCCCGTTCCCATGGTGCCGGCCTCGGGGGTGACGATGACGACGGGACTGTGCGCCCAGAATGCGGCGGCGATCGCCGTGACGCAGTTGCTGATGCCTGGGCCGTTCTGCCCGATGACCATGCCGTGACGTCCGCTGACCCGGGCGTATCCGTCAGCCATGTGTCCGGCGCCCTGCTCGTGCACGACTGGGACGAGCCGGATTCCGGCGGGAGCGAAGATGTCCATCGCGTCCATGAAGGCCGATCCCATGATGCCGAACATGTCGGTTACGCCGTTCGCGACCATCGTCTCGACGAACGCCTCCGACGGTGTCATCTTCTGTACGCCGGAAACAGCGGTGCGATCGGCACCGTTCTTCTTCTTGGTCATGTGTGATCCTCCTTCAGGGGCGCGCCGGAACCGGCCGAGAATGTCAAAAATCGGAACGTTTCGTTCGTGATTTTGTGATCTGCAGTGACAGTAGGCCACGTCACACGGTTCGTCAATGAATGTTCCTAAAACCGGAACCAGATGTATGATTTTTCGATACATGATGCGAATGCGTCGCCGTTCTGCCTAGGAGGAACCGTGGGTGAGATTCACCGGATCGACGAGTCGAACGGACACCCGACGACGGAGCTACCCGGAGACACACCGACGCTCCGCCTGTTCGCGCTGCTCGAGATGATCGCGTCCAAGGACCAGCTGTTCACGTTGCAGGGGCTCGTCGAAGAGACGGGCATGGCCAAGCCGACCCTGCACCGCATGCTGCAGCAACTCGAGGGGGCCGGACTCCTCACCCGGCAGAACAACGGCAGGCACTACGGCACCGGTGTGCGCCTGCGCCGCTTCGCCGAGAACCTGCTGCTCAACGACACCCACCACGGGGCGCGGCACGCCATCCTCCGCAACCTCGTCGCCGAACTCGGCGAGAGCTGCAACGTCACCACCCTGTCGGGTAGCGAGGTGGTGTACCTCGACCGCGTGGAAACCTCCGAACCCCTTCGGTTTACACTCCATGCGGGGTCGCGGGTGCCCGCGCACTGCTCGGCGAGCGGCAAGATGATCCTGTCGCAACTCAGCCCCGCGCAGCGCCGGCGACTCCTCGGGCGGATGCCGCTCGAGCGGTACACCAACAAGACGGTCACCGACGTCGAACTCATCGAGACCGAACTCAAGCAGGTCCGCCGCGACGGCTACGCCATCGACGACGAGGAGTTCCTGCCCGGCCTCGTGTGCGCCGCGGTGCTCGTCCCCTGCGCCACAGGTAATTCCAATCTCTGCATCGCAGTCCAGGCCCCGGTCATGCGACTCACCCCCGACAAGGCGCTCAAACTGCTACCCGCGTTGCGGCGGGCCGCCGACGCCATCGGTGAGATCGAGAACGAGGTCCAGGACGACGGAACGGCAGACCTGAACTGAAGGAGGGCGCATGCCCGAAATGACCACTGCGGCACCCAGCCACGTGCTCTCCGCGCGTGAGCTGTTCGGACTCGACACCGACCTGACGGTTCGGGCCTTCCGGGAACCGGTCGACCACGTCCCCGACGTCGACCACGCGTACCGGTTCGATCACGCGGTGACCACCGCCCTGCTCGCCGGGTTCGACCGTAACCGCCGGGTGATGGTGCAGGGACTGCACGGCACCGGCAAATCCACGCACATCGAGCAGGTCGCGGCGAGGCTCAACTGGCCGTGCGTGCGGGTCAACCTCGACGGCCACCTCAGCCGGCTGGACCTGATCGGCAGGGACGCGGTCGTGTTGCGAGACGGCAAGCAGGTCACCGAATTCCAGGAAGGCATCCTGCCCTGGGCGCTGCAGCGTCCCGTCGCCCTCATCCTCGACGAGTACGACGCCGGCCGCCCCGACGTCATGTTCGTCATCCAGCGCCTCCTCGAACGCGACGGCAAACTCACCCTGCTCGACCAGAACCGGGTGCTGTCTCCGCATCCGGCGTTCCGGTTGTTCGCCACCGCCAACACGGTCGGACTGGGCAACCTCAACGGGATGTATCACGGTGCGCAGCGGCTCAATCACGCGCAGATCGACCGCTGGAACATCGTCGCGACGCTCGATCATCTCCCCGCGGAACAGGAGATCGAGATCGTGTCCGCGCGGGTGCCGTCCGTGGGGCGGTCGCTGATCGCGTCGATGGTGGCCGTGGCGAATCTGACCCGCAACGGTTTCCGGCTCGGCGACCTGTCGACGCTGATGTCGCCGCGCACGGTGATCACTTGGGCCGAGAACATCGAGATCTTCCACGACCCGGCGCTGGCATTCCGGTTGTCGTTCGTCAACAAGTGCGACGAGGCCGAGCGGCCCATCGTCGCCGAGTACTTCCAGCGATGCTTCGACGAGGAACCCGAGTGGTCGGCGATGCTCGCGGCGAGCACGGCCTGAGCGGGCGGTCATGGCAGAACTGCCCGTGTGCCCCGAATCGGTCCGTCGTCGGCAGGAGGTTCGTGAACTCTGCGCCGGCAGCATCCGCGCTCTGACCGGTCAGGGTGAGTTGCATTTCCGCGGAACGGAACTTCATCGCGGACATCGGCGGGTGCCGATGCCCGCCCCGCACCTGCACCCGTCGTTCGGCCGCGCCGACGTCGCCTCCTTCCGCGGTGCGGGCGACGGCATGGCGCTGCGACTGCTCCACACCGATCCCGCCCTGCACCGGAGCCTGTACCCGGAGGACACGCCGAGTCGGCTGATCTTCGAAACCCTCGAACAGTTCCGCGTCGAATCGCTGGCCGCCGGCGCGTGGGACGGGGTGCGCGCGAATCTCGCCCACCGATTCTCGCGGTGGTCGCAGGAGTTCGTGGCGTCCGGCCTGACGGAGACCGTGCACGGCATGCTGCTGTTCACGGTGATCCAGATGTGCCGGGCACGGATCACCGCCGAGCCGATACCCGAGACCACGCAGGATCTGATCGAATCGACCCGGTTCGGCCTCGCCTCCGTGCTCGGTGACCAGCTTCCGCAGCTACGCCGAACCCGGCACTCGCAATCGGATTTCGCGGTGCATGCGCTGGCCGTCGCCGACGTGATCGGCCGACGACTGGAGCAGGCCGCGGACGCGGACGAGTCCGACGATACGAGGCGCGACGACCGCGCCGCGACCTTCTCCCTGCTCTTCGACTTCGAGCCGGACGAGAATGACACATTCGCGACGGCCGCGTCGGGCCACAGCCGCGCGCTGGGTGACGGCGGGGACGGGTACCGCGTGTTCACCCGCGCCTACGACGAGACCCGGCAGATCACGTCCCTCGTCCGGCCCGAACTGCTCCGGGATTTCCGCCGGCGCCTCGACGTCGGCATCGAAGACAATCGTCTCAACGTCCGAAAGCTCGGACGGCAGCTGAAGACCCTGCTGTCCGAGCCCGACCGCGACGGCTGGGAGGGCGGGCGCGACGAGGGTTACATCGACGGTCGCCGGCTCGCGCAGCTTGTCACCTCGCCCACCGAACGCAGACTCTTCCGGGCCGAACGCACCGAACCGCGGAACGACGCGACGGTGACGTTCCTCATCGACTGCTCCGGTTCGATGAAGAAGTTCAGCGAACCGGTCGCCGTCCTGGTCGACGTGTTCGCGCGGGCGCTGGAACTGGCCGACGCCCGGTGCGAGATCCTCGGCTTCACCACCACCGCGTGGAACGGCGGCCGGGCCCGCAGGGACTGGCTCCGGTCCGGCCGTCCGGACGATCCGGGACGTCTCAACGAGGTCCGGCAGCTGGTGTTCAAGGACGCCGAGACCACCTGGCGCCGCGCGCGTCCCGCCATCGCGGGACTGCTCAAGGACGACCTGTTCAAGGAGGGCGTCGACGGCGAGGCCGTCGACTGGGCGTGCTCACGGATGCGCGACCGCGGCCCGGGCAGGAGGCTGCTGTTCGTGATCTCGGACGGCAGCCCACTGGACGGCGCCACCGCGCTGGCCAACGACGAGTTCTACCTGGACCACCACCTCCAGGTCGTGGTCGAACGGCACGAGGACGAACGCGCGGTCGAGGTCTACGGCCTGGGCGTCGGGCTGGATCTGAGCCCGTACTACGACCGTTGCCGGACGCTCGATCTGACGCACGGAACCAACAGCGACGTCATCGCCGACGTGCTGTCGATGATCGCCCACTGACAGGCGCGCCTGTGAGTGGCTCAACTGTGAAGGAGTCACCCCCATGACCGAACCCCGGGTTTCGCTGGTTACCTTGGACATTGCCGGCACGAGCGTCGACGAGGGCGGCGCCGTGTACGTCGCGTTACGCGACACCGTCGAGAAGCACCTCGGCGAGCCGCTTCCGGACGATCGGTTCGACCGGTGGAAGGGCACGGGCAAGCGGCAGGCCATCGAGGGACTGCTGCGCGAGAGCGGAGCCCCGGCCGACACGGCCGTTCTCGACTCCGTCGAATCGGAGTTCACCGCAATGCTTCTCGATGCGTACCGGAAGACGCCTCCGACCGCACTGCCGGGAGTCCACGACGCGTTCGGCACCCTGCGGGAGCGCGGCATCAAGATCGTTCTCCAGACCGGTTATTCACGCGAGATCGCGGAACCGCTGCTCGAGCAGGTCGGGTGGGAGATCGGGCGGGACATCGACGGTGTGATCACGAGCGATCAGGTGCGGATGAGCAGGCCGTCGCCGTATCTCATCTTCCGTGCGATGGAACTGGCGGGCGTGCAGAGTGTCGACGAGGTCCTGGTCGGCGGCGACACCCCCAACGATCTGCGCGCGGGCACGAACGCCGGGGCGCGGTACGTGGTCGGCGTTCTGACCGGCGCCCACGACGCCGCGACGCTGCGCCCCGAGCCTCACACGCACATCCTGGAGAGCGCCGCGAAGATTCCCGAACTGCTGGGCTGATCGACGAGTGCGGTCCGGTCCTGCCGCGCAGGACCGGCCCGTGACCCGTCAGTCCCGGTAACTCGGCGCCGGTGGACCCGCCGTCGGCCCCAGCAGGCCCAACCACCGGTCGTACAGGCGATTCCACGTCCCGTCCTCGCGCATCCGTTCCAGGGTTCCGTTCACGAAGCGCACCAGAGCGTCGTTGTTCTTGTTCGCGACGACGCCGTACGGCTCCAGTTCCAGATTCGGGCCGACGATTTCGAGGTTCGGATCCTGCGCTGCAAGGCCGGCGAGGATGGAGTTGTCGGTGGTCGCTGCGTCTGCCTGGCCCAGTTGCAACGTGGTCAGGCAATCGTCCCAGTCGGGGACAGCCACGATCGTGGCTTCGGGTGCCACCCGCTGGATCGTGGCGAGGGACGTGGTGTCGATGAAGGTGCACACACGTTTGCCGGCCAGGTCCGCGGGAGAGGCGATGCCGGATCCCTCCGGTACGAGCAGTCGCTGGAACGCCTCGAAATACACGGACGAGAATCCGACCCGGGTGGCGCGCTCGCACGTGATGGAGGTGGCGTGAACAACCAGGTCCACGTCGTTTCGTTCCAGTGCATCGAAGCGGCCGGCCGACGTCAGCAGACGGAATTCCACCTTGTCCGGGTCGCCGAAGAGGTCGCGGGCGATCTCCCGGGCCAGGTCTACGTCGAACCCCGACAGCGTGCCGGTCGACGGGTCCCGGAAGCTGAACAGGTTCGTGTTCTGGTCGGTTCCGACGATCAGCCGTCCCCGCGCGACGATCGCGGCCAGCGCCGACCCCGGCGGCGCCGTCTCCGGCCGCAGACCGGGATCGGGCCGCAGACTCGACAGCGCGCCGCACGAGGAGGGATCCGGTGGGGGCGGCGGAACGACAGCCGTGGGCGGCAGGATCTCGGCACCGTCCGGGAGCGAGTAGTGCGAATAGTCGCCGGCGAGGGGTGGGGGCAGCGCCGAGGGGGCCGCGCACGCCACACCCACCACACCCAGAGACACTGCCGCGACGAGCGCCACCCGGCACCGCAGGAGCGGGCCGGCCGGGGTTCGTCTCCACGATCTCGTCATCGGCCGTTACAGTTCGATCAGGTCACCGCAGGGGTGTTCACGACTGCCTCCGGTGGTGGCGATGAGAATTCGGCTCCTGTTGCGCCGCCGCGGCCAGTTCGATGTCCGAGCCGCCGAGCGTCTCCACCGACTCGATGCGCTTCTCGGCCTGCGAGACGGACTCGTCCGCCGAACCGACCAGGGGAGCGGCGGAGAGCGATTCGTCGTCGACACCTGCCTTGCCGAGCCACTTGCGCACCTCGTAGCTGATCAGGATGGCGATCAACGTCAGACCGCTCATGAGGAACTGCGAGCGGGTGCTCGGGAGGAAGGCCATCGCGAGGATGACCGTGGCCATCAGCGCGATGGTGGCGTAGCTCAGCCAGGGGAACAACCACATCCGGAGTTGCAGTGCCGCGGGATCTTCGCGCTCGAGGCGCCGGCGGAGCACCACCTGGGAGACGGCGATCAGCAGGTACACGAACAGCGCGACGGCGCCGTAGGAGTTGACGAGGAAGTTGAACACGATGTCGCCCCACACGTACGTGCAGGCGACGGAGATGTAGCCGATGGTCGTGCCGAGCAGAATCGCGCGACGCGGCACGCCGTTGCGGGAGAGCTTGGTGAAGAACTTGGGCGCATCCCCGTTCCGGGTGAGCGCGAACAACATTCGTGACGTGGTGTACAGCGCGGAGTTGAGGCAGGAGAGTACCGCGGTGAGGACGATGAAGTTCATGATCGTGGCGACGCCGGGAATCCCGAGCACCTCGAGCACCGACGCGTACGGACTGACACCGACGCTCTCGGTGTCCCACGGCTGGATCGTGACGACCACGAGAATCGACCCGACGTAGAACGTCACGATCCGCGCCACGATCGACCGCATGGCCCGGGCGACAGCACGTTTCGGTTCCTCCGACTCGGCGGCGGCGATCGTCACGATCTCGGCCCCGGTGTAGAAGGCGACGCAGGGGACGACCGCGGCGAGCACCGCACCCCAGCCCAGCGGGGTGAATCCGCCGTGACTGACGAGGTTGCCGAGCCCCGGCGTCGAATCCGGCCACAGCCCGGTGATCCAGAGGGCGCCCATCCCGAGGAACAGGACGATCGCGACCACCTTGATCGAGGAGAACCAGTACTCGAACTCGCCGTAGGAGCGGGCGGACACCATGTTGGTGGCCGTCAGCAGCAGCATCAGCCCCAGGCTCAGCATCCACAGCGGCACCATCGGGATCCACAGTTGCAGGATCCGGCCGCCGGCGATGGCCTCGACCGCAACGACGATGACGAAGAAATACCAGTACATCCACCCCGTCGCGAACCCGGCCCGACGCCCCAGCGCCTGGCGGGCGTAGACGTAGAACGATCCGACCACCGGCCTGGCCACCGCCATCTCCGCCAGCATCCGCATGATCAGCAACGTGATGATGCCCGCGATGAGGAAGGAGATGATCGCGGCAGGTCCCGCGCCGCCGATGACGACGCCGCTGCCCACGAACAGGCCGGCACCGATCACGCCACCGAGGGCGATCAGGTTCATGTGCCGGCGTTTCAGGCCTTTTCCGAGACCGGAACTGTCGGTGTGTTCGGGAACGGTACTGTCCACATTTCCTCCAGAGGGCGTTGACCGAGCGCGCCGGCTGCCTGCGGCCGCCCGTCGCCGGACAGTGGTGCAGGGCGGGCACCGAGTAGGTGTGATCCACATCACTCATTTGGTGAGTCACCTCACCTTACGACTCGGAAACAGCGCCCGCCCAGAGCCAGATTTGCGGGGAGGAGAGGGACCAGAGGTTGTACGGATCCGAGGTCGGCGGTGGTCGGGCCCGGGACGCGCGGAGCGCATAACGCCCCTCCCGACGGGTACTACTTCGGTACCGATCCACGTCGCCGCGGGAGGCGCCATGACCACCGACAACCAGGGCGACCGAACCGACGTCGACAAGGCGTTGCTCGGACACTCGACGTACCGCAGCCTCGGCGAGCAGCACCTCTCGCCCGCGGAGGAGCGATTCGAGAAGGGCCGCCGCACGATCGGGCTCTTTCTCGCCCCGCTGATCACGATCGGATTCCTCGCGCTTCCCCTCGACATTCCGCCGAACCAGCAGACGCTGGCGGGCGTGCTGCTCGGCGTCATCGTGCTGTGGG
>Ga0247825_10003734_pt1 | contig 10021 bp, 4 predicted proteins | sample 13C_Vanillin_Day_FD_194413 | JGI IMG/M metagenome (GOLD analysis project Ga0247825, IMG submission 194413) | Soil microbial communities from agricultural site in Penn Yan, New York, United States - 13C_Vanillin_Day48 | ecosystem: Environmental > Terrestrial > Soil > Agricultural land | place...
GGCGCGACGCTTGGCGGCGCTGCGTGCAGTCGCTTCGCGCCGGCGGCGCGCAACGCGCCACGACTGGATCGACGCCTGGCGCGAAGCGCTCGCGGCCGCGGGCTGGCCCGGGGATGCGGCGCTTCGCAGCGACGACCATCAGGCGATGGGCGCGCTGGACGAACATTTCGCGGCCTTCGCGGCGCTCGACGCCGTTGCCGGCGGCCGCGTCCGCGGCGAGCTGTCCGCCGACGAGGCGATCGCCGCGTTCGCGGAAATCTGCGCCGGCGCGCCGTTCCAGCCCGAATCGCCGCCGGCGCCGATCCAGGTCCTCGGGCTGTACGAAGCGATCGGGCTTCCGTTCGACGCGCTGTGGGTCACCGGAATGAACGACCAGACGCTGCCGCGTGCGCCGCGCCCCCACCCGTTGCTCCCGGTGCGGTGGCAGCGCGAGCATGGCGTGCCGCGCAGCGACGCGGCGCGCGAGCTCGCCTATGCGCGCGAAGTCGCCTCGTGGCTGCTTCGTGCCGCCCCCGACGTCGTCGTCAGCCATGCCACAACGGTCGATGATCATCCGTCCGCGCCCGCGGCGGTGTTCCCGGCAGGCCGCACCTTCGCGCCGCCTCGCACGGACACCCCGGCGACGGCGATGTTCGCGTCACGACCGTCCCGCGAGCGCATCGTCGAGACGTCGGCACCGGCGCTGGCGTCAGGCGAGCGACGACGCGCGGGCTCCGGGCTCGTCGGCGCGCAAAGCGATTGCCCGTTCCAGGCGCTGGCGGCGCGGCGCTGGCGCGCGGACCCGTGGCCGGCGCCGATCGTCGGGCTCACGCCGATGGAACGCGGCAACCTCGTGCACGCGGCGCTCGCGGCGTTCTGGCGCGAGGTGCACGATCACGCGAGCCTCGCCGCGTTGCTCGCGGAACCGGCCCGCTATGCCGACGTGCGCGAAAGAGCGGCGCGCGGCGCGATGGCGACGATCGACGCGCCGCGCTGGCGGCGCGTGCCGCCCGCGGTGCGGGCGCTCGAGGAGGAGCGGCTGTCGCGCCTGCTCGCCGAATGGGTCGAAGGCATCGAGCTTTCGCGACCGCCGTTCGACGTGCTGGCCGTCGAGCACGACGAGTCCCTGGCTCTCGGGCCCCTCGTACTTGCCCTGCGTCTCGATCGCGTCGACCGCCTCGCCGACGGCGGCGTGGCGATCGTCGATTACAAGACTGGCAGTGTCCCGTCGATCGCACGCTGGACGCGCGAGCGCCCGGAAGCGACGCAGCTTGCGCTGTACACGCTCGCCTGGCGCGCGGCGCATCCGGATGCGCCGGTGCGAGCCGCGGTGCTCGCGAGGGTGAAGCGCGGCGAGTCCAAGCCGGTCGGCCTCTACGCCGACGACGACGCGCGCTTGTGCCGGCCGACCGGGGCCGAGCACGTGCCGCCCGTCGTCGACTGGCCAGCGCTGGAATCGCGCTGGAGCACGCTGATGTCCGGACTCGTCGACGCCTTCGTGCGCGGCGAAGCGCAGGTCGCGCCGCGCGAGCCGTCGGTGTGTCGCACCTGCGCCCGTCACGCGCTGTGCAGGATCGGTGATGCCGCGCCCGACGACGAGGACGACGCATGAGCGCGACCGATGCCGACCGGCGGCTTGCCGAGGATGCCGAGTCGCGCGAGCGCGCGCTCGACGTCACGCGCTCGTTCCTCGTGCAGGCACCCGCGGGTTCGGGCAAGACCGAGCTCCTGATTCAGCGCCTGCTGGCATTGCTGGCGCGCGTCGAGCGGCCCGAGCGCGTGCTCGCGATCACGTTCACGCGCAAGGCCGCGGGCGAGATGCGCGACCGCGTCGTCCGCGCGCTGATCGCGGCCGCCGACGCGGGTATCGACGCGAGCGAGCTGCGTCCGCACGAGCGGCGCACCCGCGAGCTCGCCCAGGCGGTCCTCGCGCAGGACGCACGGTACGGATGGCACCTCGTCGAGCATCCCTCCCGGCTGTCGATCCAGACGATCGACGCACTGGCGCAGGCGATCGCGCTGCAGGCACCGCTCGCGAGCGGCCTCTCCCCGGCGCCGCGCTTCACCGACGATGCGATGCCGCTCTATGTCGCCGCCGCGCAGGCGGCGATCGCGGCCGCCGACGTCGGACGCCGGCCGTGGCGACTCCTGCTCGACCACCAGGACAACGACGCGGATGCGCTGGCGGGGGTGATCGCATCGCTGCTCGCGCGGCGCGACCAGTGGCGCACGCTGGTCGCCGACGCTGGCGGCACGCTGCGTGAATCGCTCGAGGCCACGCTCGCGCGCGAGGTCGACGGCGAGCTCGCGCGCGTCGCGTCGGTCCTGGCCGGGGCCGATTTCTCCTGCCTCGCGCGCTTCGCCTCGCTCGCGCACCCGCGGCTCGACGCGGCCGATGCGCTGCGCGCGGCGCTCGCGGCCTGCAGCGAGCGTCGCGGGCCGGCGCCGGTCCGTGCGGACCATCTCGACGAGTGGCGCGCGATCGTCCGGTGGCTCATGACGAAGGACGGGAAGGGGCTGCGCAAGAGCGGTTTGCCCGGGATCGAGCCGATCGGCAAGGGAGCGGGCGAACAGGAGCGTCGCGACGTAGCGCACGCGATCGCCGCGTGGCTCGCCTCGCTCGCAGCGTCGGCGGGCGTCGAGCGGTCGTTCCGCACGATCCTCGCGCTGCCGCCGGTGCGTTACAGCGACGACGAATGGAATCGCATCGAGGCGCTCCTGTCGCTCCTCCCCGAGCTCGCCGCGCATCTCGAGCTGGTGTTCGCCCAGCGGCACGAGCTCGATTTCCCCAAGGCCACGCTCGCCGCGCTCGCCGCGCTCGGCACCGGCGACGAACCCTCGGACCTCTTGCTGCGCCTCGACCTGCGGATCGATCACCTGCTCGTGGACGAGTTCCAGGACACCTCGTACGCGCACCTCGAGCTGATCCGCCGGCTCGTCGCCGGCTGGAGCGCGGGAGACGGCCGCACGCTGTTCGCGGTCGGCGACCCGATGCAATCGATCTACCGCTTCCGCGGGGCCGAGGTGCGCGCGTTCGTCGAGGCGCAGGAAGCGGGCGCGATCGAAGGCATCGCGGTCGAGCGGCTCACGCTGAGGCGCAATTTTCGCGCGCGGGCGGGGCTCGTCGACTGGGTCAACGCGACGTTTCCTCCGGTCCTGGGCGCGACCAGCGACCCGTGGCAGGGTCGCGTCGCGTTCGCCGACGCGGTCGCGGTCGAGCCCGCGCTCGACGGTCTCGCCTGCACGCTCGACGTGGCGGCGACGGACGACGAGGAAGCCGCGATCATCGTCGCGCGAGCGCGCGAGGCGCTCGCCGCCGGCGGCGACGTGGCCATCCTCGTGCGCGCGCGCGGCCACCTCGGGAAGCTCCTGCCGGCGCTGCGCGCGGCCGCGATCCCGTATGCCGCCGTCGATCTGGACGTGCTCGGCGACCGGCCGGCGGTGCGCGACGTGGTCGCGCTCGCGCATGCGATCGTGCAGCCCGCCGATCGGCTCGCGTGGCTGGCGTTGCTGCGAGCGCCGTGGTGCGGCCTTACGCTTTCCGACCTGCACGCCGTGGTGCGCGCTGCAGACGCTCCGCATGAGCGGTCGATCGAATCGGTGGTGCACGAGCCGCCGGACACGCTGTCGGCGGATGGCGCCGTGCGGCTCGCCCGGTGCGCCGCGGTGCTCGACGCCGCGCGCGCGTCGCGCGGGCAACGGACGCTCGTCGAGCGGGTCCGCGCCGCGTGGATCGCGCTCGGCGGCCCGGTGACGCTCGGCGAGCCGCTGGACCTGGTCGCGGTCGACGATGTGCTGGCGTTGATCGCCGACCACGAGCGCGCCGGCGACGTGCCGGACTGGAACGCGTTCGTTGCGCGGCTCGCCGAGCAGCGCTTGTCGCCGCCGCCGGGCGAGAGTGCGCGCGTCCAGGTCATGACGATGCACAAGGCCAAGGGGCTCGAGTTCGACACGGTGATCCTGCCCGGACTCGCACGTGGCCGAACCCGCAACGACGCGCCGCTGGTGCGATGGCGCACGCGCCGCAACGGCCTCCTTGTCGGGCTTGCGAAGCCGCGGGGCGGCGCGCCCGATGGCGTGTACGCCTACCTGCGCATGCTCGCGGCGGGCGAGGAGGAAGCGCAGCTCGGACGGCTCGCCTACGTCGCCTGCACGCGCGCGAAGCGTCGTCTCGCCCTGGTGGCCGTGCTCGACCCCGACGATGCCGGGACCGGCTGGAAGGCGGCGGGGCGCGCGTCGATCCTGGGCCTCCTGGATCCGCCACGCAGTGGGTGGCCTGCGCCGCGCGGCGGGATCGGGGTCGCTGCCGCACCGCTGGAGACGGTCGCGATCGAGCGCTTGCCGGCGGACTGGCGAGCGGCCGACGCGTCCTCGCCGCTCGTGCATCGCATCAGCCCGCGCGCGATCGAGCCCGTGCCGCCCTTCGACTGGGCCCGCGAGCGCGCGCGGCGACTGGGCGTGGTCGTGCACCTGCTGCTCGCGCAGGTCGCGTCCGACGGGCTGGAACGCTGGGACGACGCGCGGCTCGCCGCGCACTCGCCACGCATCGAAGCCGCGCTGGTGAGTGAAGGGGCGTTGCCCGCGCACGCGGCCGTCGAGGCCGCCGACGTCCGCGCGACGCTGTCCGCGGTGTTGCACGACCCACGCGGACGCTGGCTCTTCGATGCCAGCCACGCGAGCGCGCAAAGCGAATGGGCGCTCGCGGGCGTCGACGGCGGCGACATCGTGCACGTGGCGCTCGACCGCACGTTCGTCGCCAACGGCGTGCGCTGGATCGTCGACTTCAAGACCGGCACGCACGAAGGCGCGGATCCGGCGGCGTTCCTCGACGCCGAGATCGAGCGCTACCGCCCGCAGCTCGCCCGTTACGCACGCATCGTCGGCGCGCTCGACCCCGATCATCCGATCCGGATCGCGCTTTACCACCCGCGCGTGCCCGGCGGCTGGCGCGAGCTCGCGGCCTAGCGCGTTTTCCGCTATAATTCAAAGCTTTGGCGCTCGCGCCGCCCCCAGGGCGACGCCTTCCCCCGATGCAGCTCATCCGCGGCCTGCCCGCGGTCGCCGACCGCCCGGTCGCGCTGACCGTCGGGAACTTCGACGGTGTCCACCGCGGCCACCAGGCGATGCTCGCGCGCCTCGCGGAGGCCGCCGAGGACCTCGAGCTCGTGCCGGCGGTGCTGACGTTCGACCCGCACCCGCGCGAATTCTTCGCCAGGGACAACGCGCCACCGCGCCTGTCGACGCTGCGCGGCAAGCTCGACGCGTTCCGGCAATTCGGCGTCGGGCGCGTCATCGTCGCGCGCTTCGACCGCTCGCTCGCGTCGCTCGACGCCGACCGCTTCGTCGACGACGTGCTGGTCGGTCGCCTCGGCACGCGCTGGCTTCTGGTCGGCGAGGATTTCCGGTTCGGTCGTGGCCGCGCCGGCGACCTGGCGCTGCTGCGGCGCCATGCGCGCACGATCAGCGTCGAGGCGATGCACACGGTCGCGGTCGACGACGAGCGTGCGAGCTCGAGCGCGGTGCGCGAGGCGCTGGCGCAGGGGGACCTCGCGCGCGCCGAGCGCCTGCTCGGGCGGCCGTTCCGGATGGCGGGCCACGTGGCGCACGGCGAGAAGCTCGGGCGCAAGCTCGGCTTCCCGACGCTGAACCTGCCGCTGAAGCGCACGCCGCCCCTGTCGGGCATCTTCGCGGTGCGCGTGCACGGCCTCGACGGCGTGCGGCGCGGCGTCGCGAGCCTGGGCGTGCGCCCGACCGTCGCGGCTGAGGGGCGCCCGATGCTCGAGGTGTTCGTGTTCGACTTCGACGAGTCGGTCTACGGACGGCGCATCGTCGTCGAATTCCGGCACAAGCTCCGCGACGAGGCACGCTACCCCAACCTCGACGCGCTCACGCGCCAGATCCGCGCGGATGCGGATGCCGCGAAATAGGCGCGGGCGGCATCCGCGACCTGAACCGACCCATGGCCGACGACAAGAAGCCCGACTGGAAGTCCACGCTCAACCTGCCGGACACGCCGTTCCCCATGCGCGGCGACCTGGCGAAGCGCGAGCCGGGCTGGGTGCGCGAGTGGCAGGAGAAGAATGTCTACGGCGCCATCCGCCGCGCGTCCGCCGGGCGACCCCGTTTCATTCTGCACGACGGCCCCCCTTACGCGAACGCGGCGATCCACATCGGCCACGCCGTCAACAAGATCCTGAAGGACGTGATCGTCAAGAGCCGCACGCTCGCGGGCTTCGATGCACCGTACGTTCCCGGCTGGGACTGTCACGGCATGCCGATCGAGGTCCAGATCGAGAAGACGCACGGCAAGCACCTGCCGGTCGAGGAGACGCTGCGGCTGTGCCGCGCCTACGCGACCGAGCAGATCGCGATCCAGAAGCGCGACTTCCAGCGACTGGGCGTGCTGGGCGACTGGGACCATCCGTACACGACGATGGCGTACGCGAACGAGGCCGAGGAGGTCCGCACGCTGGGCAAGCTGCTCGAAAAAGGCTTCCTCTACCGGGGCCTCAAGCCGGTCAACTGGTGCTTCGACTGCGGCAGCGCGCTCGCCGAGGCCGAGGTCGAGTACGAGGACCGGCAGGACATCGCGATCGACGTCGCGTTCCCGCTGGTCGATGCCGCCGAGCGCGCCAGGCTCGCGCGCGCCTTCGGGCTCGCGCAGGCGCCCGACGGCCCGCTCGCGGCGGTCATCTGGACCACGACGCCGTGGACGATCCCCGCGAACCAGGCGCTGAACCTCCACCGGGATCTGACCTACGCGCTCGTGGCGACCGAGCGGGCCCATTTCGTCGTCGCCGAGGACCTGGTCGCCGCCTGCCTCGCACGCTGGAAGCTCGCGGGCCGAGCCATTGCGACGGCGAAGGGCGCCGCGCTCGAGCTCGTCGCGTTCCGCCATCCGTTCTACGATCGTGCCGCGCCGGTCTATCTCGGCGACTACGTCACGCTGGAGCAGGGCACCGGCATCGTCCACAGCTCGCCCGCGTACGGGATGGACGACTTCCTGTCGTGCCGCCGCTACGGATTGAAGGACGACGATATCGAGAACCCGGTGCAGGGCGACGGCCGCTACGCCGAGTCGTTGCCGTTCTTCGGCGGCCTCAGGATCTGGGACGCGAATCCGCGGATCGTCGACAAGCTGCGCGAAGTGGGCGCGCTGCTGCACGCCGAGAAGTTCACGCACAGCTACATGCACTGCTGGCGCCACAAGACGCCGATCATCTACCGCGCCACCACGCAGTGGTTCGCCGGGATGGATGACGTGCCCGGCTACCGCGGCGCGAAGCCCGATCGTACGCTCCGCGAGCTCGCGCTCGAGGGCATCGAGCGCACGCGCTTCTATCCGGCGTGGGGCCAGGCGCGGCTGCACGGGATGATCGCGCACCGGCCCGACTGGACGCTCTCGCGCCAGCGCCAGTGGGGCGTGCCGCTGCCGTTCTTCGTCGACCGCGAGACCGACGAGCTTCATCCCGACACGCCGGCGCTGCTCGAGCTCGCGGCGAGCAAGATCGCCGAGCGCGGCATCGCGGCGTGGTTCGAGGCGACGCACGAGGACTTCGGCGTCGACGAGAAGCGCTTCCGCAAGCTCACCGACACGCTCGACGTGTGGTTCGACTCGGGCTCGACGCACCAGACGGTGATGGGCGGTCCGGACGGGACCGCGCGGCACCGCGGCTCGCATCCGGACGCGACCGGCTTCCCGGCCGACCTCTACCTCGAGGGGTCCGACCAGCACCGCGGCTGGTTCCATTCGTCGCTGCTGGTGTCGTGCATGCTGAACGGCGTGCCGCCCTACAAGGCGCTGCTCACGCACGGCTTCGCCGTGGACGGCGAAGGCAAGAAGATGTCGAAGTCCAAGGGCAACGTCGTGGCGCCGCAGAAGGTGTCGGACACGCTCGGCGCCGACATCCTCCGCCTGTGGGTCGCGGCGACCGACTACTCGGGCGACCTCACCATCTCCGACGAGATCCTCAAGCGCAACGTCGAGAGCTACCGGCGCATCCGCAACACGCTGCGCTTCCTGATCGCGAACACGTCGGACTTCACGCCGCGGGAGGCGCTGCCGCCCGAGCGCTGCTTCGAGATCGACCGCTATGCGCTCGCCCGCCTCGCGCTCCTGGTCGAGGACGTCGCCGCGGATTACGATCGCTACGAGTTCCACCTGGTCGTGCAGAAGGTCACGACCTATTGCTCCGAGGACCTCGGCGGCTTCTACCTCGACGCGCTGAAGGACCGGCTCTACACGACCGCGCCCGCAAGCGTGGCCCGCCGCTCGGCGCAGACGGCGCTCGCGGCGATCCGCGACGCGCTGCTCCTGCTGCTCGCGCCGGTACTGTCGTTCACGGCCGAGGAAGCGTGGCGCATCGTTCACCCCGACGATGCGACGATTTTCGTGAGGACCTGGCGCGAGGCCGCGCCGCGCGTCGCAGCGGGCGACGCGCTGGTCGCCAAGTGGGACCGGATTCTCGCCGTACGTGCCGCGGTGCTGAAGGAGATCGAGACCGTGCGCCAGTCGGGCCGGATCGGGAGCTCGCTGCAGGCCGAGGTGACCATCTCGGCGCCGGACCCCGCGTACGCGGCGCTTGCCTCGCTCGGCGACGACCTGCGCTTCGTGACCATCACGTCGGTCGCACGCGTCGAGCGCGGCGACGCGCTTGCGATCGCGGTGAACCCGTCGGGCGGCGCGAAATGCGAGCGCTGCTGGCACTGGCGCAGCGACGTCGGCGAGGACGCGGCACATCCCGCGCTGTGCGGACGCTGCGTCGCCAACCTGTTCGGACGCGGCGAACCGCGGGCGCATGCATGAGGTCCAACGCCCGATGAACCCCTCGCCGCTTCACACGCCCACGCGCTGGATTGCGCTCGCCGCCGCGATCGTGGTGGCCGACCAGGTCGTCAAGGCCGCGATCCTCGCCACCTTCCGGCCCGGCGACGAGATCGCGCTGCTCCCGTTCCTGTCGCTCGTGCTGACCTTCAACAAGGGCGCGGCGTTCAGCTTCCTCGCCGGCGCGGATGGCTGGCAGCGCTGGTTCTTCGCGGTGGTAGCGGGGGTGGCGGCCGCGTTCATCGTGTGGCTCATGCGCCGCGGGGGCAGCGCGGTCTACCTCGCCGGGCTCGCGCTGATCCTGGGCGGGGCGATCGGCAACCTCGTCGACCGCCTGTGGCTGGGCCAGGTCGTCGATTTCGTGCTCGTGCACTGGCGCGGCTGGACCTTTCCGGCGTTCAATGTCGCCGACAGCGCGATCACGATCGGCGCCGGCCTCCTGATCCTCGACAGCTTCCGCCAGCGCCACCCGGATGCGCCGGCTGCGCCATGAACCCTACGCATACCGCTCCCATCAGCGTGGTCCTCGCCAACCCGCGCGGCTTCTGCGCCGGCGTCGACCGCGCGATCGCGATCGTCGAGCAGGCGATCGCGCAGCACGGCGCGCCGATCTACGTGCGCCACGAGGTCGTGCACAACCGCACCGTCGTCGAGGACCTGAAGCGCAAGGGCGCGGTGTTCGTCGACGAGCTGGACGCGGTGCCGCGCGGCGCCACCGTCGTGTTCTCGGCGCACGGCGTGTCGAAGGCCGTGCAGGCCGAAGCGGCCGCGCGCGGGCTGACCGTGTTCGACGCGACCTGCCCGCTGGTGACCAAGGTCCACGTCGAGATCGCGAAGATGCGCGAGCAGGGGCGCGACATCGTGATGATCGGCCACGCCGGGCATCCCGAGGTCGAGGGCACGATGGGACAGTGCGACGGCGGCGTCCACCTGGTCGAGTCGGTGGCCGACGTGGCATCGCTCGCCGTGGCCGACCCCGGGAAGCTCGCCTACGTGACGCAGACGACGCTTTCGGTCGACGACGCGGCGGACATCGTCGCTGCGCTCAGGGCCCGCTTCCCGGCGATCGTCGGCCCGAGGAAGGACGACATCTGCTACGCGACGCAGAACCGCCAGGACGCGGTGAAGGCGATCGCGCCGGCGGTCGACGCGGTGATCGTCGTCGGCAGTCCGAACAGCTCGAACTCGAATCGACTGCGCGAGGTCGCGGCCAACCGC
>Ga0247825_10003735_pt1 | contig 10020 bp, 9 predicted proteins | sample 13C_Vanillin_Day_FD_194413 | JGI IMG/M metagenome (GOLD analysis project Ga0247825, IMG submission 194413) | Soil microbial communities from agricultural site in Penn Yan, New York, United States - 13C_Vanillin_Day48 | ecosystem: Environmental > Terrestrial > Soil > Agricultural land | place...
CCGCGACCAGACGCCGTTGGGCCGGATAGATGGAGTAGTGCTCTTTCCACCCAGCGAAGTAGATCACGACACGGCCGTTAAGTTTATACGCTGGGATCTGATACGAGATGACTTCTTCGGCCCTGGCAGCGCTTTACGCATCGCGGCCCGAACCTTCCGGAGTACGGCTCGCGCCTTGGGAGGCTGCAAGGCGATGTACTCGGCAACGGAGGTGGACTTCGTCTTCGCCACGAATCAGGCCAGTTTATCCAGTCGCTTCCGCGTCTTCGCCAGGGTCAGGCGCCGCGACACCGACAGCAGGTCTCGGAGCGCGGCCGTATCAAGGCGCGACAAGCGCGCGAGTACGACGGGATGGCGCTCGTAGTATTCGGTCACGTAGTACGTGTCCGGTGCGTCTTCCAGGAGCGCGTCGCGGTCGGCGAGATCCATCCGTACGACGAGCGAGTCTGCCTCGGCGGATTCATGCGTCGCCAGCCCCGCCATGAAGCAACCCCCAGCTTTCAACGTGGGGGAGCCGTCGTATCTGATCGTGGCCTCGACACCGGGAAGAGTGAGACCGACTCTCTTGACTGCGTCGAAAGAGTCGGTCGATGTCGGCTTTCTGAGGACGGGTTTCATCCGCGCGCACAGTATTGGCCCATGCGCGTCCGGATTCAAGCACCTGCTTACGGGGTTGCCTTCTTGTAGCCGGAGTTCGTGATGTTGACGACAACCTGTTTTGCTTTGACGTCCAGCACGACCGTCTCGGGGTAGGTCGTGCCATCAGACAGGCTGTTGAATTTCACCGTCAGGGTCAGGTCGTCGTCTTTGGGCTTTTCAACGTACGACTGCACGGCGTAGCTGCGCATCGCCTTTGCCGCGGGGTCGAAGCCGAGCGCCAGCGAGTCGCCAGGCTTCACGTAGCTCTTCACGTTCAGCGTCGTTACGCCACCTGCCGGTTGAACGGAGACATTTCCCGCACCCTGGGCCGCCTGGATCTTCTGAGGATCTGGTGGCACGTACTGGTGTACGAGCGCCGCGGCCTGTTCCATGTAGTCCTTCAGGTCCTCGACCTTGTTCTCGACGATCTCTTCCTTCAGGCGCCCGCCGCGGCGGCCGCCGCCGCCCTTCTGTTGTGCCTGCTGGGGCGCTGCCTGACCCGGGATCGGCACCTTCTGGACCTTACCGTCCGCACCGTACGAGCACTGCTTCTGCTCCTTCTTCTTCACCTCTCCCTTGAGACTGATCGTCGTTGTCTCAATCCACGTGTACTGGCGTAGCGCGGCCTGATTCTTCGCGAGCGCTTCCTTGATCGCGGCAGACCGATCCTCGGGAGCCTGCGCGAACGTGGCCGAAACGAGGGTGAGCGAGAGCAGAAGAGCGATTCGAGTTGTCATAGGGCTCCTTACCTTGCGTCGTTGATCACGATCTCGACACGCCGATCACGCTGGCGTCCATCTGCAGTGTCGTTGCTCGCGACCGGATTCGATTTCCCAAAGCCACGCGTGCCGATGACACGATCGCCTCGAACGCCGGCGCCGACGACGTAGTCGCGTACGGCCGAGGCGCGAGCGTCCGACAGCCGACTGTTCAGTTCGTCCGCGCCGGTCGAATCAGTGTGGCCCTCGAATTCGAGAGTATACGGTCCCGGATAGGCGAGCAGGACACCGCTCAGACGACTCAATCGTTCGCGTGCTTCAGGGCGCAGGGAAGCCTGACCGAGATCGAACAACACGTCACCGATGTTGACCACCAGGCCGCGCGCGCTTCGCTTGGTCTCGAGGATCGAGTTCAGAGACGACTCGAGTTGCTGTGCGAGTGCGTCGCGCTCCTGCGCGGCCACCGCCTTGGCCTGTGCCTGCCGCTCGTTAGCGATTGCCGCATCTGCTCGACGTTGACCGGCGGTTGTCCGCGCGGCATGCGCGAGGCTCTGTGTCTCCCGCGCGAAGCTGCCCCACCGGCCTTCGTCTTTCGGCTTGTCCTGGTACGCCGACTCCATCCGGGAGAGCGTGCTGACCGCCTGCGAGATTTCACCCTTCGCGAATGTGTCGGCCCCGGCGCGTCGGGCGATCTGGACGGACAGGCGTGCGGCCGCAACCGGTTCTGGTGTCTTCGAGTTGGTCTCAGGGCCCGAGCCACCGTAGATCCTCCCGTCGTCGCCCAGATACGAAACGCCGCCGGTCGTCGCGACGTCCTCACCGTCCTTCAACTTGTTTTCGGAGACGATGCGAGGCGATGGTCGCGCGACTGCGCTATAAGGCTCGGCAGTGACGATGAGCGCGAAGAGCTGTACGGGCAGCGAGGCCTTCATCTTGGGATCGCCGCGCCACGGAAACTCACCAAGGTTTTCGGTCCGGCCATCAGGCGTGATCGCCCAGAGCACGTAAGTCGCGTATCCTGGCGCCACCTTGATCGCCGGAGGAAGGTCGTCGAACTCGATTTCGATCGCGGCATTGCCGCCGTCGGTCGCGACCTTGGCCTTGCCCTTGAGACGAGGGGCGAGCGGAGTTCCGTCCATGCGGATGTCGGTGGATTTGCCCTCTTCGTAGCGAATGGCAAGCGCCGAGCGCTCGCTGGACGACCCGCCCTGGCCTGCTGCGGAATCCCATGCCGCACACAGCAGTGCCAGGCAGACCAGCGTCGTCGCCGTTCGTCTAGACATAGGTCTCCTCCGGCGACTCGGTCCGAGCAATCGATGTGCCTTGAGTAGGATAGAGAGGGCCGGCACTTCCGCTGGAATCAGGAATCGAGAGACGCGGCATGCAGTGGGGGCCGCGACGTGGCGTGGCTCTCGAGCGGCGAGGGCGCAATTCCACTGATTGTCGTGGGCCTGAGGAGTCAGGGAGCTGGCGTAGGTTTTTCATTCACAGGTGTTGAGGGAACTCGCATGTACCGACTGTTCGTCACTCTTTTTGTGGTCGCCGCGTCCACTTACGTGATCGCCGCGCCGAAGTTTCTTGCCGTCTGGAAGTCGCCTGAAGTGGCACGCCTCAACTTTGCCATGAAGAAAGTGGCGGCCCTTGTCATCACGGACAGCCAGTCGCTCCAGATGTCTGGTGAAGAAGCGCTCGCGCGCGAGCTCACGGAACGCGGCGTCAATGGCACCCCGACGTACCGTTTCGTTCCGCGTGAGGAGTTGAAGAGCGCGGAGAAGGCCCGGCCGTGGTTCGAGCGAGGGAAGGTCGAGGGCGTCGTTGCACTTCGGCCGGTGAAGCGTGAAACGGAGAAGGAGTACTCCCCGGTGATCTGGTCGTCCGGGTATTACCCGGACTTCTGGGGTTACTACGGCTACGGCTGGAGCAATGTCTACGTCCTGCCTACGGGCAGAGATACGACGACCATCACGGTTGAAACGCTGATCTACGACCTCACCCGCAATCAACTCGTGTGGGCTGCGACCAGCGAAACGAGGGACCCCAAGAACCTTCAGGATTTCGTCAAGGACCTCGTGAACGCCGCCGTTAAGGAAATGAAGAAGATGAAGCTCGTTGGGTGACATGCGAGCGCGGGTATTCGGCGCGCTACTTGCCACCGCGTTCGCAGCGGCGCCGGTATCAGCTCAGGAGCTCGAACCTGGCGCGTACACAGTCTCTCCGGTTGGGACCAATCTCCTCAACGTGGGATATGTCTTCAACGATGGCGACGTCGCCTTCGATCCGTCGCTGCCAATCGAAGATGGAAGCGCCACGATTCATACGGCCTCGATTGCGTACGGCCGATCGGTGGATCTGGCAGGCCGCTCAGCGACGCTCCTCGTCGCTGTCCCGATCGTCGGCGGCCATCTCGAGGGTCTCTACCTGGGCGAGCGCGCCGTCGCCGATCGAAACGGCCTCGCAGACATGCGGATTCGAGTGGGAGTGAATCTCTACGGCGCACCGGCGCGCCGGCTACCCGAGTTCGCCAAAACACCACCGTCGAAGATCAACGCCGGAGCCAGCATCGCGATCGTCGCGCCGACGGGGCAATACGACACGCAGCGAATCGTGAACCTCGGAACGAATCGCTGGGCCTTCAAACCTGAAGCGGCCATCATTCGCAACGCGGGCGCGTGGATGTTCGAGATTTACGGCGGCGTGTGGCTGTTCACGGACAACACCGACTACGTCAACGGGCAGGTCCGATCGCAGAAGCCGCTCGCGTCAGGGCAGTTCAGCCTGCGACGGACGTTTCGTCCGGGTCTGTGGGCTTCAGCCAACATCAACTACTACACGGGCGGACGGACGAATGTGGGCGGGCTCTTCAAGCAGGACTTCCAGGCCAACTCTCGCGCCGGCGCCACTCTGTCCGTGCCGCTCTCGCGCCTTAGCTCGGTGCGCGTTGCGGTGAGCAAAGGGGCGTACACGACGATCGGTGCGGACTTCCTTGGCCTCTCGGCGTCCTTTCAGCAGGTCTTTTAGTCGAGTCGCGGCTGAGCCTCGCGCCCTCTACCTCGCCGCACGTTGACAATCCTCCGGCTCAGGTAGGGTAGGGGCCCTCTTCGAAGACGACGTCGTGATAACCCTTTGATCCGATGGTACGAGCCAGGCTACTGCGGAAATCGTGGCCGCTGGCGACGAGATCGAGGGCGTAGGCGAAGTCGTAACGCGGCTGCCAGCCCAACTCAGTCCGCGCACAGGCATTGACGTAGACGCGGTCGATCCTTGGGAACATCGCCCAGTGGCGCGCGGCGTAGACGTCCACGTACCCGGGTGCATGACGCCCGACGACAGCTGGTGCGTTCGTGTGAAGCTCCTGGACATCGTCGAGCGTGAACGGCGTTGTCGCGCTGATGACGTAGCGGCCAAATCCAATCGAACGGGCTTTCGCGAGCGCGCGCAGATGCGCGGTGACGACGTCCTCGATGTCTGCACGTCGATACAGGAACTCATTCACCTTCGCGTTGTCCTCCTCGTACGTGTCTCGTGTTTCCTTGCTATCGTCGGTCTCTGGAAAGAACCGTGACGTGCGGAGGATCAGGCAGGGCAGCCCGCGGTCGCGGTGAATCAGTCCGCACAGGTTCTCAGCCGCCAGCTTGGTGACACCGTAGATGTTCTTTGGCACTGGCACGACATCCTCGGTAATCCATGCGGCAGGAGCTCCGGACGTTGGTGTCAGCGCGTGGCCGTAGACGCTGGTGGTACTCGTGAAGATGAAGGCTTGAACACCGGCGCTGAGTGCTTCCTCGAGCAGGTTCAACGTTCCTGTGACGTTGGTGTCGAGGAAATCCTGACGCGAGTGGGTGACGATGTGCGGCTTGTGGAGAGTCGCGGTGTGGATCACGGCGTCCACGCCGCGCATCGACGATCTGACGAAGCTGCGATCGGCAATGGTGCCGACGAGCTGCGTGAACGGCGATGCCTTGAGATCGAGACCGATCGAACGGTAGCCCTCCTGCGGGAGCGTGCGCATCAGCGCCTCGCCGAGGTGTCCGGCGCTCCCGGTGACGAGGAGATTCACCACGACCGTCCTGGCCAGATTCGTTCGAGATAACCGGCGAGCGCGTCGTGACACTCCTGAACGGAGGGATACCGTTTGTCCGGATCAGGATTCACAGCGCTCAGCAGAATCTCCTTCAGATCCTGGTCAATGTCCTGATTCGCCAGGATGCTCGTGCCGACGTCGGACCCCCACGTCCATTGATAGGAGGCGAGCATCGTATAGAGCACGGCGCCCAGCGAGAACAGATCTGAACGTGCGTCCGGCGCCTGACGGGAGACCTCGGGCGCGCAGTAGTCGGGATTCGTCGGAGGGTTGTAGAAAACGCCAGCCGAATGCCGAGCGAGCTCGTACGACGACTCGAAATCCACCAATCTGATCACGGGCCTGCCGCCCTCGGTCCGGTACAGGATGTTCATCGGGTTCAAGTCCACGTGGAAGATCTTCAGCTGGTGAATCTCCAGGAGCGCCTTCGCCACTTCGATCGCGGTCCTGAGATGCGCGACCATCCGCGCGGGCACCGGTTCCGGCCCGATGGTCGTCGCCAGCGGAAGCTCGTCGAAGAGTGACATGGCGAGGTAGATGCGGCCGTCACCCAGTCGCCCGTGCTCGACGACAAACGGGAAGTAGCGCGAATCCGGCAGCTCGCGATTGATGGTCGACAGCGTCGCGATCTCGTTGATGAGATTGTTTTGATAGATCAGGCCTGGCTTCGAGGACAGTTTGATCAGTACGTTTCCCTGACTGCGCTTGTCGCGTCCGACATAGAGCTGGTGGCGCGCGGTTTCGGGCGAGGCGTGGCCGCTGCGGTCGGTTGAAAGCCGGCGGACACTCTTGAACCGATCGAGAGGAGGCGACTTGCCGTCGAGCTCAGTTGTGCCGCTGCGCGCCATGACGGGCTCGATGTTGTGAGCGAGAGCCTTGGGCCGTGTGTAATCTATCCGAGCGCGTAGATGACGCCGTCCTGCGAGCTGATGACGAGGCGGCCGGCGGCGATGGCGGGAGACGTCGTAATGCCTGAGCCGGCATCGAACTCCGCGAGCTTCTTCCCGCTGGTGAGATCGAGCACGTAGAGCTTACCGTCGCTCGAGCCAACGAAGACGCGGCCGCCGGCGATAACCGGAGAGGAATCGACACGCGCGCGAGTGGCGAACGTCCAGATCGGTTTGCCCGAGGTCGTGTCCAGCGCGTGCACGAACTTGTCACGTCCACCCAGGACAACACGTCCGCTGCTGATGGCAGCGGAGGAGTAGAAAGGAAACTGGCGATCCTGTGGGGCATAGCGCCAGATGCGGCGCTTGCGTTCGAGATCGAAGGCGAGCACCTCGTTGTTGAACGTTCCGAAGTACGCGCGATTGCCGTCGATGAGCGGCGATGCGCCCGTGTAGGCGCCGGCCTCGATCTGGTAGACCTCCTTGCCGTCGGTCACGCGAATCGCGCGCAGAATCGAATCACATCCGGCGATGAAGGCGAGACCATTCTGGACGGCTGGCGTCGCGTGCACCATTCCGTTGGTTTGCACCTTCCATCGCTCTTTGCCGGTCTTCGCGTCGATGCCGTACAAGTGCGAGTCATACGAGCCGAAGAGGATCACATCCCCAGCGATCACGGGCGAGGATTTGATCTCTGAACCGGTCGTAAACGTCCACAGCCTGCTCCCGTCCTTGACGTTCACGGCATGAAGGAGCCCGCCGAGGTCGCCGATGTAAACCGCACCGTCGCCGACGCTCGGTGACGACTCGCCAATCAGGTTGCCGGTCGTGTACTTCCAACGCAGCTTGCCGGAGGCGAGATCGAGCGCGAGCAAATCACCGTTGCCGGCGCCGACGTAGACGACACCGTCGACGATGGCAGCAGAGGAGTCGATCACGTCCTTCGTGTCGTAGCTCCAGAGGACGTTGAGCGTCGCTGGAGGCGCGCTATCGGAGACCCCGGTGAGATTGGAAGTCCCGCGGAACTGTCGCCAGGCATCGGCGGGCGCAGCCGCTGGGGTTGATGCCGGTCGCTGCGCGCCCAGGATCGGCGACAGCAAGAGCACGAGGAGCAGTGCTGCCGCTGGCCGCATGCGATTATTTCGAGGCGGAGATGGCGAAGAGCTGACTGCGGTTGTTGAGGAACAGCGTCCCATTGGCCGGGACGATCGTTCCGTACACCGCGCTGCCCATGTTCATCTCCCCGATGACAACCTTCTCTTTGCTGTGCGCCATGACGACGACGTCGCCGTCTTCGTCGCCGAGGTACACCTTGCCGTCGATGAGAAACGGGGACGCCCACACGGCTGCGAGCATGTCGTGCTGCCAGTACTCCTGGCCGGTGTTCGCGTCGAGGCAGTGCAGGTAGCCGCTGAAGTCCGAGACGTAGACGAGGCCATCGGCGATCGCTGCGGTTGAAATCGTGCGGCGGATCTTGTCGAAGTGCCAAATGCGCCCGGTCTGCGTGATGTCGCCGCGCTTCGTTGCGTCGATCGCGTAGAAGTGGCCAACGCCTTCACCGTGCTCAGGGTCCTGTCCGTTGCCGATGTAGACGCGGTCCTGGTAGATCACCGGCGTCGCGATCACCTCGTTGCGTGTGCGCGGCCAGACAGCGTCCTTCGGATTGGTATCGAACTCCCACAACTTCTTGCCGCTCTCGGCCTCGTAGCCGCGCACCCAGCCGTCGCCCTGCGCGGAGACGACCTGAACGACACCGCCGATCGTGCCGACCGACGGCGTTGACCACTGGCCGTGCAGGATGCGGTCCTGAACCGAGTTGTCTTCCCACACCAGCTTTCCGGTGTTCTTGTTGAGCGCGATGACCGCTGGCGCCTGCGGCGACGGGATGTGGACGTGGCTCTCGTCCTGGCCGTTCGATGTGCTCAGATAAATCAGGTCGCCGTGGACCACGGGCGACGAGTTCGACAGGTTGTGCGGATACGATCCGACTTCTTCCAGCATGTCGAAGCTCCAGATCACGTCCGCGTCGGTCTGGCCCTTCAGCGTCTCGTCCATGAAGGGGCCGTCGTTCTCGTTGTCGCGGAATCCGTTGATGTCGAGACAGAACACGACGCCACGATTGCTGACGTAGTAGAGACGCTCACCTTCGACCAGTGGGGACGAGGCGACACCCTGGTAAGGCCAATCGTTGGCGCGACCGGCCTCGAGTTTCGCGTGCGTCTGCTGCCAGAGGAACTCGCCGTTCGATTCACGGAAGGCCATCAGCACGCCGCGGTCGCCGCCCTGCTTTGGATCGCGGAGCAGTTCGTTGTTGGTGCCGACGAACACCATGCCTTTGGCGACAACTGGATTGCCGTAGCTCTGCGACCCGAGGTCTGCGACCCACTTGATGTTCTTCTTCGTTTTCACGTCCCACTCGGAGGGGACGTTCTTCATGTTCGAGACCTGATTGCGATCTGGCGTTCCACCCCACATCGGCCAGTCGGTCGTCCCTGGATCGGATGCGGCGAGACGAACGGGCGCGCTCACGGCGACGAGCGCGAGCAGGATCAGCAGCACAGGAAGGCGCGTGGGTCGGCTCGAATACATGCTCATAAGTGTGACACCAAGCTACTGGTTCTTGCTCAGCGAGAAGTTGTCGAGATAGGCACCAAACGGGGCATTGATGAAGAGCCCGGGTGCTCCCTCGCGGTTGCCTATGGGATCGGTCTTGTCGATCATCCACTCGGCTGGCTCTGCTTCAGTGGCGGCCCAGGCTTTACCTCGTGCGCGGACCTGGCCGTTTGGCAGATTCTCGACGCGGACCTTCAGGCGATACCACGTGTCAGGCTTCCAGGCGAATGGCACCGTCACCGTTCGCTGAGTCTCCGGCTCCCAGGGCTCGAGCTTCAATTGCTGGGTCGTACCGTACAGCACGAGCGAGTAGCGCTGCGCCGTGATTCCAACGTCTGCCATTTGCCGTCTGCGCTGCGGTGCGCGCGCGTCGGCCTGGAAGGTGTAGTCAGACCAGTTCGTGGGTCCGATGAACGTGCGGCCGCGCTGGAAGATCGTGTTGAGGGGCTCCTTCTGCAGCACCTTCTGTCCGTCGAGCGTCGCAACCACGAGACGGCCGGGCACGGTGTTCGCCCAGCCGGGTGGAATCGCGCCGTCGGCGTACGAATCGAAGTTCTCGGTCCATGGAAGAGGATGCGCAACACGCGCGCGTGCCTCGCCAGTCAATCCACCAACGGTTGCCTTGATGACGCCCGCCTGCTGGATCGGCTTGTTGGCAATCGTGACGGAACCGTCAGCCACGACGCCTTCGAGGCCTTCGAGCGTCCACGTGGCTTTTTCTTCACGCAGGAAGCGGCCGGCGGCATCGAACGATCGCGCGTGCAGCTTCACCGTCTGACCGGGCTCGAGTGACAGCTCGGTTGGCGACACCTGGAGGTACGCGGGATTTCCGCTGCCGGCCACGACAGTTTCGTCGGTGGCGAACCCAGTGGGCGACGTCGCCTGCTTCGAGCCGATCGCGTAGATCGCGTCGCTCGACATGAAGAAGATGCGACCCCGTGAGATGGCGGCGTTGCCGAGCACCTGCTCCGGCGTGCCTTCAGACCCGCAGCAACTGTTGGTGCTGTTGGGCAGCTCCACCCGGCGGAGAATCTCACCGCGATCCGCGCCCGGTCTGATGATGAAGAACGAGCCGCCATCG
>Ga0247825_10003736_pt1 | contig 10019 bp, 6 predicted proteins | sample 13C_Vanillin_Day_FD_194413 | JGI IMG/M metagenome (GOLD analysis project Ga0247825, IMG submission 194413) | Soil microbial communities from agricultural site in Penn Yan, New York, United States - 13C_Vanillin_Day48 | ecosystem: Environmental > Terrestrial > Soil > Agricultural land | place...
GTGGAAGCGATCGCGATCGCCAAGCGCTCCCGCAGGATCGCCGTGCAGAGCGTGCTGATGGGCATGGGGTTGGCGTTCGGGTTCATGTTCCTCGGGGCGTTCGGGCTGTTCGGGCCGGTCGCGGCCGCGATCGTGCAGGAGGCGATCGATGTCGCGTCGATCCTCAACGCCCTGCGCGCCCTCGGCGCCGGAGGCGGCACGGTTCGGCGTCCACCGGCGACCGATGTGGCGGAGCGGTTCCGCGAGGAGCACCGCCACTTCGCGCCCGAGCTCCAGCGGATCCGCTCGGTGGCCGACCGACTCGAGACGCTTGCGCCCGACGAGGCTCGCGAGGATCTCGAGGCGATCCGCGCCTTCCTCGTCGACCGACTCCCGCAGCACGAGGAAGAAGAGGAGGCGGCCGTCTACCCGGTGGTGGCGAGGCTGATGGGCGGGGAGGATCCCATGGCGAGCATGGCCCGGGCCCACGTGGAGATCTCGCACCTCACCCGTGTCTACCGCTCGCTCGTGGACGACCTGCCCTCCGGCGTGCCGGGGCCCGAGGACCTGACGGACCTGCGGCGCGTGCTGTACGGCCTGCACGCGATCCTCCGCCTGCACTTCGCCCAGGAGGAGGAGGCTTACGCGTGGCTCGCCGCCGAGGGGGGTGCCGAGGCCGAGGCGAGGGAGCCCGCGCGCGTCTAGGAGTCGAGGTCCGTCACCGTCGACCCGACGTTCAGGGTGCGGGGGCGAGGGTGACGGCGTCGCCGACCCGGACCCGGCCCGCTTCCAGCACCCGGGCGTACATGCCGAACGGCAGGCCACCATCGCCCGCGATGCGCGGCCGGTACTTCGCGATCTGGGTGAGGGTGTCCCAGTCCTTCTCGCCCGTGACGGGATCCTTCGTGGTGAACACGCACCGAGGCACCTGACCGATCACCTCGATGGTGGCCTCGCCGACCTGCACGTGGCGGCCTTCCCACGAGTCCTCCTCGTGGGGATCGCAGCCGTCGAGCTCGAGGTTGAGCCGGAACCGGCGCGCGTCGAGCGTTCCCTCGTATCGCCCGCGTTCGGCGAGGTCGCGCACGGACTCGATGGAGACGACCGTGATCGGCTCGACGTCGGCCCCATCGCCCACTCGGTCGCATCGCAGAAGCTGGACCGGCCGCGCGCAGTACGACGAGATCGCATCGGCGAACGGTCCCGCGACGACGTGCGCCGCCACGGCCCGCCCGTAGAAGTTCGTCGTCTCCTCGGCACCGAGCGCGTCGGCGGACGCCTCGACCACCGTCCCGTCAGGGAAGCGGAGCGAAAGCCGTTCACTCGCAGCGTCGTAGTCGGCCACGATGGCGACCAGCGGCCCGAACGTGCTGCCGCTGAACAGGTCTCCCCACTCGTCGACGAGGTAGAAGAGGCGATCCTGAGGGATCCCCACGCCGGTGAGTGTCGCCGATCCGGGATGATGGATGGCCGTCCCCTTCACGGGTGTCACGCTGAGGCGGGCGAGCGTCGGCATCGTCGACACACGGTACCGAAACGGGGTGCAACCCAGGGTTGAGCGCTCGAGGCGTCGACGATAGGCTCGGGCCGAGACATCGGGTTCGGGAGGGGACGTGACCACGATCGGACGACCGGCGCCGAGCCGGGCGGTGCTCGAGCTCCAAGCTCGCGCGCGCGACCGGGCGTTGCTCGAGCGCGTCGAGCGGCTCGAACGCGGCGCGGCACGACTCGGTGCGCGCATCGACGGCGCGATGGTCACGCTCGTGCCCGAGGCCACGGCCGACGTCGCGCCGGGGGCACCCACGCACACTGCTCGATGACCGAGCTCCATCCAGATCTGGGCCCCCTAGGGGTCTTGCTGGGTTCCTGGGCGGGGAAGGGTCGAGGCGAGTATCCGACTATCGCCGCGTTCGACTACGGCGAATGGATGCGCTTCGAGCACGTCGGCGACAACTTCCTGCTGTCCTCACAGCGCAGCTGGCTCGCTGATGACGGATCGCCGCTGCACTTCGAGCGCGGCTTCTGGCGGCCGGGCTCCGCGGCCGACCGGGTTGAGCTGACCCTCGCGCATCCGCTCGGGCTCACCGAGGTCGCCGAGGGAACGGTGGCGACGATGGGTTCGCTGACGACGATCGAGGTGGCGACAGGATCGATCGGTCGAACCACCACCGGCATGGACGTCGTCGGGCTCGTCAGGCGCTATCGGGTCGAGGGTGACGTCCTGCGCTACGAGATCGACATGGCCACGGGCTCGACCGCGATGACGCGGCACCTTGCTGCCGAACTGCACCGCGAGCCCGACTGACGGGGGCTCCGTCAGGATGCGAGGGCGCCGCCGTCGGCGCGAGGATCGCTCCCGGCCTCGAAGCCGCCCGGTACGACGCGGATCATGTGCGCGTGTCCAACCGCTCCGTTTCGGGCCGGCACCGTCCGCACTCGATACCCGGATGCCGTGAGCGCGGCGACCGTCCGGGCAGGCACATCAGCCTCGGCGAGCACCTCGGGCGTCGCTCGTTCCGGCGCCATGCCGCCGACGAGCCAGCGCGGGGCCGCGACGGCGTCGGCGGGGCTCCTCCCCATGGCGAGCGCGCGCGCCAGCGTCATCGCGACGATCTGTGGCTGCGCCGAGCCGCCCATCGTGCCGGCCACGGCCTCGAGGCGTCCATCGCGTTGCACGACCACCGGCATCAGCGTGTGCGCGGGCCTCGCCCCCGGGACGAGCAGGTTCGGATGGCCGGGCTCGAGGGTGAAGCACGCGCCGCGGTTCTGGGCGACGACGCCCGTGGTCGGCTCCAGCAGCCCGGACCCGAACCCGTCGTAGAGGCTCTGGATCAGGGAGACGCCTCGCCCCTCGGCGTCGGCGGTCACGAGCGCGATCGTGTCGCCGGCGTGCCTCGCGAGCTCTGGCGGTGGACCTGGCACGCCGGCGCGTACCTCGTCGGCCACCGCGCCGAGGTGCCCGTCGTCGAGCAGCGTCGACGGATGCAGGCGCATGCGTTCGGGGTCGGCGAGGTGGCGATCGCGATCACGTGACGAGGCGCGGAGCACGTGGGCCAGCATGCCCGCATCGGGTCCGAGCGGGTCGGGATCGATCTCCAGACGCTCGACCAACGAGAGGGCCTCGAGCAGCACGAAACCCTGAGAGTTCGGCGGGTGCACGAGAACGTCGACGCCGGCGAAACGTGCCCGGAGCGGCGTTCCAAGGTCGGCGCGGTGTCCGGCCATGTCGGCCAGGTCGATCGGCACCCCCAGCGCCTGCAGACCACGCGTGAATCGCTCGCCGAGTTCGCCGCCGTACCAGACCTCCGTGCCACGCTCGGCGAGCGCTTGCAGGGTGGCGCCGAGGGCGGGTTGGCGGACCTGGGCGTGGACCTGCGCCGGACGCCCGTCGGGGAAGAACACCTCTGCCATGCCGGCGTCGGTCTGGAGGCGGCCGGCGTCCTCGGCGAGCGTCGCGGCGAGGTCAGGCGCCACGCTCACCCCTCCGTGGGCGTAGGCGGTCGCGGCGGTGAACGCGTCGGCCCAGGTCAGATTGGCCCCCTGGCGATGCAGGGCATCCCAGCCGCTCACGGCACCGGGCACGGTGACGCTGGAAGGGCCGTGTTCGGGCATCGTCGTCCCGCCCTGGGCGCCCGCCACCGCTGGGTCGGCGCCCGCGGGAGCGCGGCCGCTGGCGTTGATCGCCACCACATCGCCCGCCGGCTGCTGCACCAGCGCGAACAGGTCGCCGCCGACGCCGCACATGTGCGGATAGACGACCGCAAGCGTGGTCGCCGCGGCGAGTGCTGCGTCGATCGCGTTCCCGCCTCGCTCGAAGGCGATCGAGGCAGCCTCGGTGGCCAGGGTGTGGGGTGTCGCGACAGCCCACGTCCGCCCGGAGGCGTGCATCTCCATGGCGCCAGTGTGCCAGCCGCATCGGGTCGACGACCGCCTCGCGGTGTCGAGCCGGTCCGCAGGTCACCGCTGGCAGCCGGGGCACCACCACACGCTGCGCGCCTGCTCGCCCTGACGCCGCGTGACGATCGATGTCGCGCATCGTGGACACGCCCGCCCCGCTCGGTCGTAGACGGCGAGGCCACCGGGGACCGTCGTTCGCCGTGGGGTTCCGAGGTTCGATCTCAGGAGCCGACTCGCGGTGGCGTAGAGCTCACGCCGAGTTCGATCGTCGAGGCTCGCGATCGTGCGGAACGGGTCGAGGCCGCGGGCCCACGCCGCCTCGGCCCGGTACACGTTGCCGATGCCCGCCGCCACGGTCTGGTCGAGCAGCGCGACCCCGGTCTCGGTGGTCGGGTCGAGGGCGTCGAGCCGTCGGGCGACTTCGTCCAGGTCCGCGCCCGCATCACACAGGTCCGGGCCGAGCGCGGCGAGCACGGGATGGCGAGCGAGGTCGGCGTCGGTGAGCAGCTCGACCACGGGCGCGGCGAAGCAGACAGCGTCGACATCGGCCGTGCCGACCGTGACCACCATGCTCCCTGCGCTCCGGCGCCATCGTTCTCCGGGACGGTACAGATGCCACGACCCACCCATGCGCATGTGGGTGTGCAGCGTGAGCCCGCCGGCGCACCTGACCAGCAGGTGCTTGCCACGCGCACGGACGCGGTCGACGCGCTCTCCGGACCGCGGAGCGGACTGACTCCGCCTGCCCGTGCCTCCCAGACGCGGTGCCTCGAACCGCACGATCACCGCGCCGTCGAGCACCCTCCCGAGCGAGGCAGCCGTGCGGTGGATCGTGTCGCCCTCGGGCACGACGGACGCCTCAGCCTCGGAGCGTGAGCCCGCGGTATCCGTCGACGAACCCGGCGAGGCGCAGCCGCTCGGCGTGGGGTGACGCCGCCGACGGCTCACCGTCGATGCGAACCAGCTCGACTCGCCGGAGCCGCCCGTCCTTCACGAGGGATGCCAGCGCGTCGGCCCACGGGTCGGCATCGACGCCGAAGGTGGTGAGCGAGCGTCCTCCCCGCTCCAGGAAGGCGGCGATGCCGCCGTCGACGAGCACGACGTAGGCCCCGGCCACGCGGGCGGGTCGCCCCGCGCCGGCCGGCCAGGGGAGCGCGGCCCCGTACGGCTGCGCCGGGTCGGCCGCGGCGAGCACGAGCGCAGCCGGTTCGTCGTGCCCGGTCGGCGCCCTGGCCGCTCGGAGCCGGTCGACGGCCCCCGGCATCGCGAATTGCGCCGCCCCGAGCCCCGCGACGAAGTACCCGCGCCGTACCGTGCCCGCGTCCTCCATCGCCTTCAGCACTGGATAGACGCCTGCGTACCCGCCGGGGGTGCCCTCGGCCATGGCCCCCTCACGCGTCACGACGCCGTGTCGATCGAGGAGCTGCAGCGCACGGGCGTGCGCGACCTCGGTTGGCGAGGGGAGTGGATCGAGGAGCGTGGCGGTCAGCGACCAGCGGCCGGCTCCTGCAGGCGGCCCGGCCCTGCGCAGGGCGCCTGGACGGGGTCGTCTGCCGGGCTGAGGCGCGCGGATCCTCGCCGACGCGCCGCGCACGAACGCGCGGAGCGGTGCGAGCGTGTCGTTCGTCACCTCGCCCGCCCACACCAGGTCCCAGAGGGCGGTCAGGAGCACACGCTCGTCGGCGGTGCCGGCCGCCTGCACGAGGTCAGGCCAGAACGACGCACCACGCCCAGCGAGGTGCGCGCGGATCGCACCGTGGAGGGCACCGTCGGGTCGTTCGCCGTCGAGACGGTCGCGCAGGAGCGATCCCGCCTGCCCGCGGAAGCAGAGCACCACCCGCCCGTCGTCGGCTCCGAGGCCGCCCGCCCCGGCCCAGACGAGGTCGCCGCTCGCGGCCAGAGCATCGAGGTCGGCGGGGCGGTACGCGCGCACGCGGGCCGGCAGCACGTCGGTCTCGAGGATCGACGCCGGGATCGTCGCACCCTGCAGGTGTCCGACCGCGTCGACGAGTGCGTCCGATGCTCCGTTCGGTCGGTCGGCCCCTTGCCATGCGGGCAGGAAGCGGGCGAACGCCGCGGCCTCGACCGGTTCGACCTCTCGCCGGAGCGCCGCGAGAGAGCGTTGACGCAGCCGCCGGAGCACGTCGGTATCGCACCACTCGTGCTCGACGCCCCCGGGTGAGAAGCCGCCCTGGGCCAGCGTGCCTTCGGTCTCGAGCTCGATCAGTGCGGCCTGGACCCGGTCGACGGCGACGCCGAAGCGTGCCGCGGGTTCGGCCGGCACGAACGGACCGTGCGTGCGTGCGTAGCGCGCGACGAGATCGCGCAGCGGTCGATCGGTCGGGCCGGTGAAGACCCCTGGCAGCCCACGGGGGAGGGAGACGCCCAGGGCGTCTCGCAGGCGCGCGGCATCCTCGACCGCCGCGAGGCGTTCCTCGCCGGCGACCCGCACGAGGATCGCGCGTCCATCGTCGATCAGCGCGTGCATCCATGGGTCGGCCTCGCCGTCAACGCGTGCGCGCACCTCGTCCTCGTCGAGCGGCCCGAGGTCTCGGAGCAGGTCGTGCACGCCGTCGATCCCCTTTGCTCGGCGATCTGCTGCGAGTCGCTGCAGCTCGAGCGTGACCTCGTCGATCGCGCGTGGGTCCAACAGGTCGCGGAGCTCCTCGGCCCCGAGGAGCTCGCGGAGCAGGTCGCGATCGAGGGCCAGGGCGGCGGCACGGCGCTCGGCGAGGGGCGCGTCTCCCTCGTACATGAAGACGGCGATCCACCGGAACAGCAGCGACTGCGCGAACGGCGACGCGTGCTCGGTCTCGACCGCCACGAGCTTCGTGCGCCGCGACCGCAGGTCGCCCATCACCTCGCGCAGGGCCGGAACGTCGAAGACGTCGCGCAGGCACTCGCGGGTCGTCTCGAGCAGCATCGGGAACGTGGGGTGCTTCGCGGCCTCCACGAGCAGATCGGCGCTGCGCTGCCGCTGTTGCCACAAGGGCGTGCGTGTGCCCGGCCGCTGCCGGGGGAGCAGGAGGGCCCGAGCGCTCGCCTCGCGGAAGACGCTCGCGAACATCGCCGTGCCCGGCAACGCCTCGACGACGGCGGCCTCCACGTGCTCGGGCTCGAAGAGCAGGTCCTCGACCGGGATGCGGTCGACGGCCTCGGGCAACCGGATCACGATGCCGTCGTCGCCCCAGAGCACCTGCGCGCCGGGGCCGAACCGTTCCTCGAGCCTCGCCTGGATCGCGAGCCCCCACGGAGCGTGCACCTGGTTGCCGAAGGGCGACAGCACGCAGACGCGCCAGTCGCCGATCTCGTCGCGGAACCGCTCGACGACGATCGTGCGGTCGTCGGGGATGGCTCCGGTGGCCTCCACCTGCTCCTCGAGGTAGGCGACGAGGTTGTCGGCGGCCCACGCGTCGAGTCCGACCTCGTCGCGCAGCCGCGCGAGTGCCTCGCCGCGGCGCGCGCCCCGGAGCTCGCGCGTGAACGCTCCGATCGCCCGCCCGAGCTCGATGGGGCGGCCGGGCTTGTCCCCATGCCAGAAGGGCATCTTGCCAGGCTCGCCCGGGGCAGGGGAGACCACCACGCGGTCCCGCGTGATGTCGTCGATGCGCCAGCTCGAGGCGCCGAGCAGGAAGACCTCGCCGCGCCGCGACTCGTAGACCATCTCTTCGTCGAGTTCGCCCACGCGAGTGCCGTCGGCGAGGAACACCCCGAACAGCCCACGGTCGGGGATCGTGCCGCCGCTCGTGATCGCGATCCGGCCGGCGCCGTCGCGTGCTCGGACGACGTCGGTCTGCCGGTCCCAGACCACGCGCGGTCGCAGCTCGGCGAACCCGTCGCTCGGGTATCGCCCCGCGAGCAGGTCGAGCACCGCGAGGAAGATCTCGCGCGACAGTGCGGAGAAGTTCTCGGCTCGGCGCACCGTCGCATAGAGGTCGTCGACGCGCCACTCGTCGACCGCGCACATCGCGACGAGCTGTTGGGCGAGCACGTCGAGCGGGTCGCGGGGCACCCTCGTCTCCTCGATCGCGCCGGCCAGCATTCGCTCGGCGACGACGGTCGCCTCGAGCAGGTCGCCGCGGAACTTCGGGAAGATCTTCCCCTTGCTCGGCTGGCCCACCTGGTGGCCCGCCCGGCCGATGCGCTGCAGCCCGCTGGCCACCGATCCCGGCGATTCGACCTGGACGACGAGATCGACCGCTCCCATGTCGATGCCGAGCTCGAGGCTGCTCGTGGCCACGATCGCGCGGAGCCGTCCGGACTTGAGGGCGTCCTCGACCTCGAGCCGCTGCTCGCGCGCGATCGACCCGTGGTGCGTGCGAACGAGGTCTTCCTCGGCGAGCTCGTTCAGCTGCGAGGCGAGCCGCTCGGCGAGCCGGCGGCCGTTCACGAAGACGATCGTCGACCGGTGCGTTCGGATCAGTTCGAGCAGCCGCGGATGGATCGACGGCCAGATCGATGTGCGCGAGGGCCCCGCCGCCGCAGGACCGCTGGCGGGCACATCCATCGGCTGGCCGAGAGAGCCCATGTCCTCGACCGACACGACGACCTCGAGCTCCATCGGCTTGCGATGTCCGGCGTCGACGATCGTGACCGGACGCGGCTCGCCGTGGTCGGCATGGCCACCGAGGAATCGTGCGATCGTCTGGAGCGGGCGCTGCGTCGCCGACAGGCCGATGCGCTGAGGCGCCTCGTCCGCGAGCGCGTCCAGGCGCTCGAGGGAGAGGGCGAGGTGAGCGCCGCGCTTCGTGCCGGCGAGCGAATGGATCTCGTCGACGATCACGGTCGTGACCCCCCGCAGGGTCTCGCGTGCCGACGATGTGAGCATCAAGTAGAGCGACTCGGGCGTCGTGATCAGGATGTCGGGCGGGTGGGCGAGCAGGTGTCGTCGCTCCCGGGTCGGCGTGTCCCCGGTTCGCACCCCGACCGCGGGGTCGTGCGCGAGTCCGGAGCCGGAACGTTCCGCCACGTGCCGGATGCCGGTCAGTGGCGCTCGGAGGTTCTTCTCCACGTCGACCGCGAGCGCCCGCAGCGGCGAGACGTACACGACCCGGGTGCGCGCCGTGGGCTCGGCCGGTGGCCTCTCGGTCGCGAGCCGGTCGATCGCCCACAGGAAGGCGGCGAGGGTCTTGCCGGATCCGGTGGGCGCCAGCACGAGGGTGTGGTCGCGCCGCGCGATGGCCTTCCAGCCCTTCGATTGGGCGGGCGTGGGCGCGTCGAACGACGCCTCGAACCAGTCGCGTACCGCGGGGGAGAAGGGGGCCAGGCTCACGCAGCAACGCTAGCGCGGAACGGTGACATGTGGGCCGCTCCGCCGTGATGGTCGGCGTCGGAGGCGACGATAGGATGCGGGCCATGCCGGTCCGGCCTTCCCTTCGCGTCGTCATCTGCGTCGCCGTCTTCATGGCGGTCCTCGCCGGGGCGGGGGGCGCGATCGCGCAATCACCCTCGTCCACGCAGGATGCCTCGCCCACGCCCCGCCCGGGCGCCGACGTCGGTCGGGCCGAGGACCAGGTGATGCTCGCCGGCACCGTGACGGTTCCTCGCGGGCAGTCGGTGGGAGAGGTCGTCGTCTTCCACGGCCGGGCGATCGTCGCCGGCGTCGTCGTGGGGGACGTGGTCGTGCTGGACGGTCCCGTCGCGATCTCGGGGCAGGTCGGCGGCTCGGTCGTGGCGATGAACGGTCCGATCCGACTCGCGTCGACGGCGTCGGTCGCCGGCGACGTGCTCGGCGCCCAGACGGTGCGCCTGGAGCCGGGCGCCCTCGTGGGTGGTGACGTGCGCGATGACGTGGCCTTCACGCCTCGCGGCACCCTGGCCGCCCTCGGCGCTCTGCTCGGCGCCGTCGCGATCGCGGTCTCGACCCTGCTGCTGCTCCTGTTCGTGCTCGGGCTCGCGCCTCGCGCCCTGGATCGGGTCGCCACGGCGGCTCGCACGGCCCCCTTCGCATCGCTGGGATGGGGGGTCCTGGTGGCGATCGCCTGGCCCGTGGTGGCGGTCGCCGCGGCGGCGTCGATCCTCGGGTTGCCGCTGGGACTGGCCGTGCTGCTCGGCTCCGGCCTGGTCGCGCTCGTCGGGTACGCGCTCGCCGTCTACGCCGTGGGCCGGTTGATCGTCCAGGCGCCGCGCGGCCGCGCCAAGAC
>Ga0247825_10003737_pt1 | contig 10015 bp, 10 predicted proteins | sample 13C_Vanillin_Day_FD_194413 | JGI IMG/M metagenome (GOLD analysis project Ga0247825, IMG submission 194413) | Soil microbial communities from agricultural site in Penn Yan, New York, United States - 13C_Vanillin_Day48 | ecosystem: Environmental > Terrestrial > Soil > Agricultural land | place...
ACCCCACGCCTGGCTGACGGCACGCCGAATCTCGGGCGCGTGCTCGGCGAGAAGGGCGTGTGGAACGTGCCCTACATCCAGAACATGGCCGACTACGTCGTTGACGGAGAGGGCCGAGGCGCCGGTCCGCGTGGCGCAGGGGCTGGCGCCGCCGGCGGCGGCCGTGGCGGGGCGCGCTCAGAGCCGCACGTCCCTTTCATGCCGTGGGCGGCCGCGGTCTACGACTACAACTCGGCCAACTCCTCGAAGTACGACCCCGAAGGCTACTGTCTGCCGCCTGGCGGTCCGCGCATGATGGCGACGCCCTACCCGATGGAGATTGTGCAGATCCCCAGCGAACAACGGATCTTCATGATCTTCGAGGGGGCCACGCACATCTGGCGCGAGATCTACATGGATCAGCGACCGCATCCGCAAGGGGACACGCTGAACCCGACCTATCTAGGTCATTCGGTGGGCCGATGGGACAAGGACACGTTGGTCGTAGACGTTGTCGGCTTCAACGAAGGCACGTGGATCGACTACTACGGACACCCTCATACCCGCATGCTGCACGTGGTCGAACGGATCGCGAGACCTGACAAGGCCACGCTGCGGTACGAGGCAACGATAGACGACCCAGGGGCATACACGAGACCATGGACCGTACGCTGGAATGTGCCGTGGAATGCGACCGGTGAGCTCACGGAGTACATCTGTCAGGAGAACAATCGGTACTTGTGGAACCTGACAGACGACCTGGGACAGCCGATATTCGGTCCGCAGAGATGACGGTCCGTATTTCGTAGAGCGCACTCTTCAGTCCGCAGAGATGACGGTCCGTATTTCGGAATTTCGCAGGGATGACGGTCCGTATTTCGTAGAGCGCATGCTTCAGCGTGCGCGGACCCGCCAGCCTAGTTCCTCACCAGCCTGAAGTCGCCCTTCACGCCACCCTGGCTCCAGGTGCCGCTGAGAACCCGATTGTAGGCGCCGAGATTCTCGAGCTTCCCCTCAACGACATAACGAACCGACTGGCCGGACCGGTCCTTCGCCTCGGCCTCGAAGCGAAACATCCAGGTCGAAGGATCGAGCGACGCCTTCTGCAGTGGCACGGCATCGGGGCCTGGATTGATCGTGCCGGTGACAGACTTGCCGTCCCAGTCCAGTTCGAGCAGCAGGCGATTCCGAGTCTCCTTTGTCGCGCCCCAGTCGCCGCTCCATGAGCCGCTGAGTGGGTGGCCGTACTGTGCGGCGGTGACGGCGGCGGCGCACAGGAAGACCAGCAGGAGGCCCGCCGCGCGGACCGAGTTGATGCGAATCAAACTTATGCACATTGACGATTCCCCCGTGCCCCTTGACGAGCGCGGATCATACCGCAACGGAACGTCTGCAGCCCGGTTGCCTTCATGCGTCACTTACGCAACGCCGCTCGAAGCTCATCCATCTGGTCCGCGGGCATGATGACCGGCGTCACACTCTTGGGACACACGCGGTGGAAGTACTCGTCCACTACATCGCGCGCCGACGCGCCGGGCGGCTTGATAACGACGAGACGTTCGGCTCCAATCGTGCCGGCGACCCACGCGGCGATGCTGTCGCTCGTGATGCCCCAGGTGTGTGGAAGGGGGTCGGCATCGCGCATCCAGCGCGAGGGCGCGAGCACGGGTATTTGCGCGGCCGCGATCGCGAAGCCAATCTCAGCAACGTCTGCCACGAGTGCGCTGCCCGTCAGCCGCGAGGTGATAAGGTGCGCGTACTGATCCATCGCCAGCACCGCCATCCAATGCGCCGCGTCATCAGAGAGACCCAGATCACGGTCCACCCGCCGAACGGCGTCGGCGAAGGGACCCCCGCCAGGGACGATCAGCAGACGAGAAGCAGCCGAGGCGTCGCGAACGACCGCGAGGACGGCCTCGAGCTGCCCAGGATGGGCGAGAAGACTTCCGCCGAGCTTGATGACGATGTCCACAAGACAGGCTCTGGGCTTTGGGCTTTGGGCACTACGGGCTTTGGGCTCTGGGCTCTGGGCACTGGGCAATCTGTGAGCTTTCATCATGATCGAGGACCGGAAGCAAGAGGCCAAGTCTCAAAGCAAAACGCTCGAAGCCAAGAACACAAGGCCCAAAGCCTAGAGCCCAGAGCCCTCCAGGACACTCCGTCGTGCGACTGATCGGCGTCATTGATCTGGCCGGCGGCAGAGCGGTACACGCACGACACGGACTGCGTGCCCGCTACGCGCCGGTCGGGGTTGCAGCCGGCTGCCCGATCGAGGGGGATCCGATCGCTCTCGCGCGTACGTATGTCGATCGGCTGGGCCTTGCCGAACTGTACGTGGCCGACCTCGACGCGATCGCGGCAGAACCGCGGACGCAGGAGCCTGGAGCATCGGCGGATTCTCTGACTCACGAGACGCTCATCGCCAACCTGGCAACGGTCGCGCCGCTTTGGTTGGACGCGGCGATCTCGTCTCCGGCGCGCGCGAGCCGGGCGCTCGCTCTCGGCGCCACACGAGCCATCGTCGGGCTCGAAACGCTCGAGTCGTTCGATGTCCTGTCGGCGATATGCGCCGCGCTGGACAAAACGCCGGTCGCCTTCAGTCTCGACCTGCGTGATGGGGTTCCGATCGCGCCAAGGCTGAACATCCCTTCCAACCAACTCGACGATCTCGTGGCTCGCGCCGTCGACGCTGGTGTGCGCGCGGTGATCGTGCTCGACCTCGCACGAGTCGGTGAAGCGATAGGCCCTGACGTGGCCGTGATCGCACGCGTGCGATCGTCGTTGCCTGGAACAACCCTCATCGCGGGTGGTGGGATCCGTGGTCTCGGGGACCTGGTTCGACTGGCTGAGGTGGGGTGTGACGGTGCACTCGTCGCGACGGCGCTTCATGACGGCCGGATTAGGGCCGAGGATGTACGCGGGCTCCGTCACGTGAGCGAGAGCCTGTAAATCGCAGACTGGCCGAAGTTCTCCTCCACTTCCATCTCAACCGCCGTCAGACCGCTGGCGCCAGTCGCCTGGAGCTGAACACACAACCGGTCGGTGAGCAGCTTCGCCAGCATTTCCACGGTCGTGTTCGGGATTGGCAGCAGGGCGCAGTCGCGGCGGGGAAAGACGTACCGCGGCTGTCCATCGACGGCCACCGTCACCCGCTCACCATCTTCGACGACCTGAATCCTCGAGCTCTCGGTCGGCAGCAGGACGAGATGATCGATCTCGTCGCAGAGCTTCCGCATGATCCGCTTGATCTCGACGAAGTCGAACACGAACCAGTTCTCTTCATTCAGCGCACCCTCGATCGTGACGCGCGCGCGATAGTTGTGACCGTGCAACCCCTCGCAGCGGTGGCCAGACATGGTGATGAAGTGCGCCGATGCAAATACGAGATAGTCCTTCTCCACCGACACACGGAACTCACCCCGACCCCGCATCACCGCCTCCCAAACTTTCTACTTGTCACTTTGCACTTCCAACTTTGAGCAGTTCTACAAAGATCGCCGCTGTCGTCAGATCCGCCGTGGTGCCCGGGTTGCGAAGGTTGCGCGCGTCGCGCAGCCCGATGTCCATCTCGTCAATCGCTCGTCGGCCCGCCGTTGAGCGGACACCGCCCGCTGAGAGCGTCTGTCTCGCCCACGCCGACACTTCTTCTGCGGCCGTAACACCGGCTCGGCGAGCCACGTGCGTATCAGGATTCGACGCCAGCACACTGAGAAACGTCTCGACGACGGCGTCGTCCCAGGGAAGGCCATCCTGGCGCGCACGTTCGAGCACGGGTGCTCCCGTCTCGAACGTTACCTCGAACGCTGTAGCGTACTCTCTTGCGATCCCGTCGCGATGCGACGCCAACCGCATGGCTGCGAGCAGCGTCACATCCGGCTCGTTTGCGACGTCCTGCGAGTCTGCGTGTCCCAGGCCGCCTGGAGATGCCAAGCGAATAGCGGCGTAGACGTCTCGCGCGTCTTCGACCGTCGTCGCATCGAGGACCTGGCGCAGCGCCGCCCGGAGGCGGGTTGCACTGAACTCCTCCTCGGGCCTCCGCGCTCGGGACGCAGGACTCGAGAGTCGGGGCTCGGGACTCGTAACAGGGGCGGCGTTTGAACTCAATGCCGCGCGGGCGAGAGGCGTCAGCAACAACACGATACCCAGATTCGTGTTGGAGTTCGTCCATCGCCTCGTTGACTCGATGGCCAAGCGGACCGTGGCGCCGACAGAACGCGTGCCGGCATCAGCGAGCGGGCCACCAATGGCAGCGGCGCTCGCGAGGAAGTCTTCGTACCGCGTGTCGGCGAAATGGCGACCTGGCGACACGTTGCCCGGCTTGGGTGCGCTCACCTCGAGCAGGCATGCCAGTTGCGCCGCTGCGGCCACATCCGCCGCGGTGGCGAGCCGCACAGGCGTGGCCTCAACCTGCGCACGCGTCACGCTGAAAGCTCCACGTTGGTGGTGAGATCGCGCGCGGCGTCCCTGGCACGTACGCGACCGATCAAGTGCTCGACGATCGCGCCGGCCACGTCGGTCCCGGTGGCTTGCTGCAGTCCCTTCCATCCCGGGATGCCGTTCACCTCCAGGACGAATACCTGACCGTCTCGCGACGGGAGCAGATCCACCCCGGCATAGTCTGCACCGACTGCGGCCGTGGCGGAGAGCGCCATCTGCTCCCACGCTGCGGGAAGATCGAACGGCATCACCGACGCGCCACGCGAAAAATTCGTGCGCCACTCCCCGGATGGAGCGGTGCGCTCGATGGCGCCGACGACTCGCCCACCGACGACGAACACGCGAATGTCGCGCCCACCGTGATCGACGGTGCGCTGCACGTAAAATACGCTGCTCACCTGTTCGAGTGGCTCCACGACGCGGAGGGCCACGTCGGGATCGGTGATCCGAACCATGCCATGGCCGAGCGAACCGAAGATCGGCTTGACGATCGCATCCCCCATCGCGTCGAGCGCGGCGAGCGCGTCCGCGGCACTTTCACACACCACCGTTTCCGGTACGGGGAGCCCGGCCTCTTGCAAGAGAGCGGTCGTGTAGAACTTGTCGACGCAGCGCTCGATCGCGCGCGGTGAATTCATCACCGGTACGCCCCGTTCTTCGACCCAGTGGAGCGAATCAACGCGATAGATGATCTGCTCGAGCGAGCCAGTGGGGATGATTCGAGCGAGCACGGCGTCGGCGTCGAGGATCGAGGTGCGTGCACTGGAGAGCTGACCCGTACCGTTGCCCAGACGCGCCACGAGACCCTCGTACGCCAGGACGCATCCGGTGTGTCCCCGCTCCTGCAGAGCCCGGCACAGCTCGTCGGTCTGCCAACCTGTGTGGGAGCTCAGAATGACGATGTTCATGCGTCGATGCAGGTCCGCCTAAAGCCGGACACTACGTACTGTCAGGCCCGGCTGAAGCCGAGCACTACAAATGCCGAAGCCGGACACGGCCGGCGCAACCCTTCAATCACTCGCCTACCGCGATCAATACGTACAAGAATGGCCGCGATGACTGTACGTAGTGTCCGGCTTTAGCCGGACCAGACACCTCATACGAATGATGCGTCACGAATACTCCGTGCTTTCGAAGAGGGATGCCCGCAGCACAGCCGGGTCGAGTCGTCCCGCATGGAAGGTTCGGCCGCTCGACGTGCTGGTCAGCCACACTTCCGCGGGACTGAAGAGCATCGGATCGATCTTATAGAAGTCGTTGTCGTAGCGCTTGAAGATGTCGCGGAACGGCGTGCCGTAGTCTGGCGATGTCGATGCGGGGAGCCGCTCCGCCAGGGCCGCCAGTTCCTCGTCAACCGCATCCACGAGGAAACGTGCCTGGCCGCCGTACAGGATGCAATCGTTCGTGCGGCCGATCGCCCGAAGGTCGTTCTTGGCCACCGGCGGAATCGGCGCGGTGCCCGAGGCGTTCACGACACGCGTCACGTCGAAACCAAGCGTGTCCATCTTGTGCAGCCCCGTTTCGATCACGCGCGCCACAATCTGCACACCCCCAGCCACGCTTGCGGTAGGTGCCACGACGAACATCAGTGCGCCTGGTTCCAGGCCGGCTTTCGCCGCGACCCATGCCGTCATCTCGTCGGTTGGAAAGGTTCGCCCTTCCAGAACGAGCACACCTCGAATGGCGTCTTCGGCGTAGCCGAGCTTCGCGAACAGTTCGCGCTCGACACGCGCTTTCGCGCGAATCGGGCCCGACCCCATGGCAAAGAATCCGTCGGGGTTGATGATCCAGCCGGCGTACTGGGACGCCATGCAAGACGCGGCGGGATGGTCGGTCCAGACATGGACGCCGGACCACGTCTCGCCGCCGATTGTCAGCGGCACGAATGTGACGTGCCCGAGTCCACCCATGCAGATCTCGGCGAGCGTCCGACCCGCGGCCAGGCCGCCTGGCGTCTTGACACCGACATCCAGCACGCGCGATCCACCGGTGAGCGTGTGTACGCCTGCACGCAGTTCAGCCGCATTCTCCGCGACCCAGTCGCCGAGGGCCCACGCCCGATCGTTCATCCCGAGACTCGTCATCGTCACGTCACGGCACCAGATTCAATTGCGGCTCGTGAACATCGAGCCTCGGATCTCGCGATTCGATCATCGCGTCCAGCAGGTACGCAACCGCCGCAGCCGGTGTGGCGCGCGCGGCTCCCGCACCCATCCGATCGGCAAGGTCAATGATGGTAAGCCCCACCTCGGCAGCCGCCTCTCTGGCCAAGAACGAGCCCTGCCCGGCCACGACGACGAGGCCAGGGCGTTGCGCACCCAGTCGGCGCATGACCTGTCGCAAGCCTGACACGATCTGACGCACCTGCTCGCGCGCGACGTGTTCGGCGATCTCCGTGACGCCGGCAGCGCCAATCCTCTCTGCATCCGCACAGATCATCCTGGCCAACCGTGCCCCCGCCTCCGCTCGGCTTCGACCGCGACCGTCCGGCGTCTCGCACGTGTACTCGCACTCGTCGATACGGTTGAGCCACAGGTGCGCGTCGGCGGATGCCGCGAAGTACTCAGCCGCGACGCGGTATCGGCGACCGTTGAACGGCACACGGCGCACGATCGCGGCGACAGGCGTTCGCAACACCCCGGTGTAGACGAGCTCTCCGCTCCGCAATCGGGCCGGGTCGGTCTTGCCCCTCGCCACGACCTGCCCACCGACGATCGGGATGATATCGGTTGTGGTGCTGCCCACATCAAGGAAGAGCGCGTCGGGAACTGTCTTCGACACGAGCGTGGCACTCGCCATCCAGTTGGCGGCTGCTACCCGGTATGGTTGTCGTCGCGCCACGGCCGCAGACCGGAACATGCCGTCCGTGCCGTAGACCCACGGCTCAGCGTCTGGAAATGCCTGACCGAACGCGTCCAGCACGCCAGCGACTCCCTCGCGCTTGTTGGCAAAGCAATCCGCAAGCTCGGCCGTCATCGTGATTGCCATCGTCCGCGTGGACCCGAGCGCCTCAGCCACCTCCGCGAGTACCGCCGGCAGACGCTGGAGTTCGCGCCAGAGCGGAAGCGCGCGCTCGAACATCGCAGCGCTCGACTGTCCCTCCTCGATGCGGGCGGACTTGATGTTGGCGCCGCCGATGTCCCAGCCGATGATCGGAGCTCTCATGCAGCGGCCACCAGACCTGATGCCGTGAAGCGCACGCGCCGGCGAGCGATGGGCTGTAGGGGCAGCGTGCGTTCACAGGCGGCCAGCGCCATCGCAGCCACGTTCTCATCCAGCACTGCCCGCACACCCAGATAGGCTGTCGTCAACCGAGGGTTCACTTCGATGACGACCGGGCCAGCGTCCGTCAGTACGAGATCGACTCCGACGTAGCCGCGAAGACCCGGTAGCGCCCCGCATGTGCGGATGGCCGCGTCCACGGCCTCGGCAGCGAGCGGATGGTCGAACGGAGTTCGACCGCCGCGGTAGGAGAAGCCGGAGGCTGTGCTCATGCTCTGGGCGTTGACAGCCAGCGCGACTGAGCGACGTCCGTCGGCAAGGAGCGACACACTCGCGGGTATGCCACGCACGTAGCGCTGCATCACGATGTCTCGATCTCCTTGGCCACCCGCTGCTCCGAAGCTCGTTACGTGAACGCGTCGAAAGACGGCAAGGGCACTCTTCAGATCCCGAGCATTGTGCGCGAGCCGCACCCCTCGGCTGCCGGCTCCTCGCCGCGGCTTCAGGACAACTGGAAATCCGATTTCACGCGCAGCCATGCGCGCATCAACTCCGGGCTCGAGTGCCACCGTTTCCGGGTGCGGCACCCCTATGCGGGCAAGTAGACGAGGGAGGCCTGCTTTGTCCGAGGCCTTTCGAACGACCGCGGCGCCGGAGCCGAGGAGGATCTTCCCTTTTCTCTCGACTCGCGCCGCGAGGCGTTCCAGGCAGCGATCCGTCTCTGGAGCAACGAGCCATACGGCGTCTGCGGAGGCGAGAAGTTGGTCGAAGGTCGCCGTGTCTCCGAGTGCCAACGTGATGACCTCAACTCGCGCGTGAGCCGGCTTGGCAAAGCGAATGTCCGTGGTGGTCACGATCTCATGCCCGCGGAGCGCGGCCAGATCCTCGAGAAGCGCCGTGCGCATCGCCAGGCCTTCGCGTGCGAGCGACGCGGGCACAGGTCGTCCGGAGAAGCCGCCGCCGGTGACAAACTCGTGCACTAGAATGCGCATTATTTCCTTATGAGTCTAAGAGATACACGCAGCGGGCGTGAAGCTCTTAGACGTTCCTCAGGCGTCCCGCAGTGCGACTGAAGTCTACCTTTCAGCCGACATCGACGTCTCGCGTCCGATGCTCACGCGCACCCGATAAGCTGACGAACCTAAGTATCAGCTAGTAGATAACGGGCACGGCGCCAGACGAGAGAATTCGCGGCACATGGGTTGCTGGGGCGTGCGCGACAATCCGTTCCGAACCACCAGTCTGTTCCGAACCAAGGATAAACGAGGGTCTAATGGCATCTACGCGTAGCTCTTTGTCTGTCGGCGGCGTTGCGGTGTTCGTGGTCGGGGCCCTGGTTGGATCGGCACAGCCCGCTGTGGCCTCGTCGTTCTGGCTGGAGACGAATATCGGCGTCAACCTCGGGTGCGACCCGTACCTTCCCGGCTCGTGCCCCGTCGACAACCACGGCCCCGTCGACATAGAACTGTGGGGTCCCATCCCCGATCCGGGGAACGTGAGTCTGGGCTACGGCCTGCTCACTCTCGATCAGGTTTACGGATCGGCAGGGGAGCAGTTGATCGTCTCTGCCGCTTCGTACGCGGACTACGGCGTGCTGCAGGTGCGCGCGTCCGCGGAATACGATTTGACCGGTCTGGCTGACCCGGGCGGCTATCGTTTCGTCGCCGCCAGTGGACAATTCACAGAGGTGCTCACGCCCACTGCTGACCCCTCACTGATCGGGACACCCGGTCTCCTCTCGGTCAGCCTCGGGGTTGATGGCACTATCGTGAGCAGCGGGAGCGCTGGTGGACTCGTGCTCCTCAGTGTCGGGTGGGATTCATCCCAATCCTCGGACAGCCTGTTTTACTCCTCCTCGGAATCGGTCTCGACGACGATCGTGCAGAACATTCCTTTCATATGGGGTGAGTCGATCGGGTTTTCAGTCTGGCTGGCGGCTGGGGGAGGAACAGCGAGACTCTGTTTACCGGGGGAGGATTGTAACTTCGGGGCGACGTTCGTTCAGCAGAACGACATCGGAGCTGGCAGCTCGGACTTCTTCCACACGCTTGCCATCACGGGCCTGGTTCCATACGACCAGTTCGGAAATCCGGTGCTGAATGCGACGTTCGGCTCTGATTCCGGCCAGCGGTACACGATCGAAGGCGTCGCTGTTCCAGAACCCGGCTCGCTGCTCCTGTTCGGCACGGGACTCGCGATGGGCATCCGGCGGTTGCGCCGTCGAATCGTCTAGCTTCGTTCCACGTCGCGGCCACTGTCCGCGCAGGCTAGAGCGTTTTTCATAACGTCGTAGCGACTCGATAGCCGCAGTGGCGGACGAAGTTGGCGCATTCCTGGGGCGTGAAGAGGCCGAGCGCGGTGGCGACGAGGGCGACGA
>Ga0247825_10003738_pt1 | contig 10012 bp, 10 predicted proteins | sample 13C_Vanillin_Day_FD_194413 | JGI IMG/M metagenome (GOLD analysis project Ga0247825, IMG submission 194413) | Soil microbial communities from agricultural site in Penn Yan, New York, United States - 13C_Vanillin_Day48 | ecosystem: Environmental > Terrestrial > Soil > Agricultural land | place...
TTGGGATCGAGGGTCTGGATGTCGGCGGCAACGTGATTCGGCCAAATACCGCCGCGCTTTGCGTCTTTGGAAGTATCCACCGGCTTGGCGACGAGACCATTACCGCCGGAATCGCCGCTGCCGCCGCCCGAACCGCCGCCACCGTCGTCACCACCGCAGGCCGCGAGGAAGGCCGCACCAGCGGCAACCGAGGCGGTCGCGGCCATTGCGCGCCTTCGGGAAATTCGTTGCGTTAGGGTGCGTTCCCAATAGCCAGACAATTATTGCTCCCTTTCAAGCATTGCCTCGCCCGCCGAGCGGGAGGGCATAACAGACGGGTTACAATACTCTTGTCTATGTGAATTTTGTCAACCCCTATACTTTCGAGCCTTAGAGGTTTTTGTCAGGCCGTCTCAATCGATAGAAAATACCGACAGGATCGGCTTTGGCGACCATCCCCGTAGACCAACGTCGCGACCATGGGCCATCACCATTCCCTCGATCGATCAACTGAGTCGGTGGACGGAATTGAGGCCGTCTATGTATTTCGGTTCACAAACTTTTGGAGTTTAGTGCGACCCGCCTAAGCAGCGTCACTGCCCGCCAGGCCTCTGCGAGGAGCTAGTACAGGCGCTGCAAGAGACTGACGAGGGTCTGCTTTTCTTCTTCGGTGAAACCGGCGCACGCTTCGGTCATGCGCTGACTCATGACCGGCAGGATCGTTTCGAAGGCCGCTTTGCCTTCGTCCGTAAGGCAAGCGATGCTTACGCGCCGATCGTCGGGGCTGCCGACACGCTTGACCAGTCCGCCACGCTCGAGGCCATCGACCAGGTTCGTGACCATGGTGGGGCTAATAAACGCCGCTTTGCTGATTGCGCTGAGCGCCATGCTCTTCGTCGGCTCGCAGTACAGCGCCCGCAGGACGGCAAGCCGGCTGCCGCTGACATTGACAGGCAGGTCGAGGGCATCGATGGCGCGCGAGTTCGCGATGTACTGGGTGTGGTTAGCGCGCCACAGGGCAAGCTGCACTGCGATTGCGGAGGGATCGGCAGACTCGAGCAGCTCCGTGTACTGTTTCACGCCCTCCAACACCCATTGGTTTGAGTAATTGGAGGCCATCTCCGGAGTTACCTCGAGTTGCTTCTTCAGTTTCGCGACCATGCGCCAAGTATGTTGCGCGATGTGTCACAAGGTCAAACGGTGGAAATTTGGCTTCCCAAGTACCGGCGGAGCGGCGCGGCATCTCTGTCGCTGCAACCCTTCAGGTCTGCCCTTCCGTGGATCCTAGCGTTTTCTTAATGGCCCGACGCTGAGCAGACCTGAAGGTCCGCTGCGATGTCTTCTTGCACGCTTCGAATCTGCTCTCGAAGCGTGCCCTTACACCCGCGCGGCGAGACTCTCCGGTGTCACGTTCTCTCGCTCTGTCACCTGCTTGATTACGAAGTCGTAGCTGCCATGCTTCGTGCCGTTGGCATCCGTAGTCGTAGCGACTAGCAGGCGGGAGTCGTAGAAGTCGTCGTCCTCGTTGCCGGGCTCGCCCTCGATGTAGAGCTGGGTCGTGATCGGCTGGCTGTTGCCCTGCACCTTCACGTGCAAGTGCTTGGCGTCGCGCGGCTCGTAGCAGCCGGGAATGATCGTCGTGAAGGTGTACTTGCCCTCGGCGTCTGTGACCTGGTAGCCGTGGTACTTGTAGCCGATCATGTCGTAGTTACCGACGGCGTCCGACGACCACAAGGCGACGATTGCGCCCGGGACCGGCGTGCCGCGCTCGTTAAGCACACGGCCGGTGAGCACCAGCTCCGGCTTGTCGCCGGGCTCGAGGAGGTTGGAGCGCTCCGGGGCGCCGAGGCGGAAATAGGGCCCCTCGATCTCGCGCGGCGTCTGAGTCAGTTCACCGGGCTGCGGCGGCTCCGGCTGACGCACGGTGACGCCGGCCCTGCTGCCTCGAATTACCTCTGTTGTCATGTCACCCTCCTGCCCACATCGCCAAGATCGGATTGCTCTGAGAATAGCGCCTGCGTCAAGAACCGTCACTCGACACGGCGGAACGCCGTCGACATGACTTCTGGTAGCGCCGGGTGTACGTAGATCGACTCCGCGACCTGCTGATACGTGTTCTTTGCGCGGATGGCGTTCACCGCCTCCTGGATGAGGATCGATGCGTCGGTGCCCATGATGTGGCACCCGAGTATCTCGCCGGTCTTGCCGTCCGCGATCACTTTCGCAAAGCCGTCCTCATCCTTGAGCGAGATGCCGTATGTCACGTCCTGGTATGTCCCTTTGCCGACCTTGACGTCCCGGCCAGTTGCTCGCGCCTGTGCCTCGGTCATGCCCGCGCCTGCGACCTGCGGGGACGCGAAGACGGCGTGCGGCATGCCCAGGTACTCGACCTTCTTGCGGTCGTTTGGATGGGTGACGTTGTGCCCCACGTACGAAGCCTCGTGGTTGGCCGAATGGCGCAGCATGTACCGTCCGGCGATGTCGCCGAGCGTCCAGACACCCTTCGCGTCAGTCTCCAGGTATTCATCCGCGACAATGAAGCCTTTCTTGTCGGTCTTCACGCCCGTCGCTGCGAGGTTGAGAGTGTCGCTATTGGGTACGCGGCCGGTGGCGACCAGTAGTGCGTCGGCTACAAGCTGCTGGGAACCGGCTGCTCCTTCGACATCGATGCGAAACTCGCCCGACTCGAACTCGACCTTGCGCGCCTCGGTGTTCAGCAGCGTGTTGAACTTGCGCTGGTAGACCTTAGTGAAGGCCTCGGACACTTCTTCGTCCTCGTTGCCCAAAAGGGCGTCGCTGCGGTTAACGATCGTCACCTCAGTGCCCAGGTTGCCGAAGAAGTGCGCCATCTCGGCAGCAACGTACCCGCCGCCGAGAATGACGAGGCGCTTGGGCTGTTCCGGCAGGCGCAGGGCCTGGTCGGTGGTTACAAACGGCGTCCCAGCGAGGCCTTCGATGACAGGCACGAAGGGGCGGCTGCCGGCGGCGATCACAACGATATCGCCGCGGACCTCTTCCCCACCCACATCCAGGGTCTTCTCGCCGATGAACCGAGCGCGAGACGTGAACGCCGTCTCGTTCTCCGTTTCTCGTGCGCGTCGGAGGTCACCCGTGGAGTAGCCGTCCACGGTCTCCGCGACCTCCGAGACAATCTTCTGCCAGTCGATGCTCTTGACCTCAGCGTTGACACCCCAGAGATGAGCGCGCTCGACAAGCTCGTGCACGTCGGCGCTACGAATGAGCATCTTTGATGGGATGCAGCCTCGATTGACGCATGTTCCCCCATAGGGGCCCTCGTCGATGACCGCAACCTTCATGCCGGCCTTAAGGGCTTCCCACGCAACCTTTTCGCCGGCGCCGGTGCCGATAAGGACCAGATCGAACGACTGCATGACGCCTCCCATCTACGCTCCTACCTCTCCATGGTAGGGCGCGGCGGCAGGTGTTCGGAGTTAACGCTGCGTATCAAACGGCGAGCGAGGCACCAAGAATGTAGGGGTCCAGCATGCTGGACCCCTACATGAATCTGCGGACAACGATGCTAGACGTTCGCGCCCTCGAACTTCGGCTCTGGGGATGGCTTCAGGTAGGCCTCGCGCGGCTCCTGGAGGGCGGTCCAGAAGTCGGCCGAGCGCGGCAGGATGAACTCGCCTGAGCGCATGTGGTAGACGGTTGGGTCGTCGACTCCGGGCGGCAGGATGCCGTGGTCACGGAAGTCCTTCGCCACCTTTATCAGCTTGCGCCGCGTGCGAATGATCAGCGCGTCGGTGGTGCCGAGGTGCTCGTGGGTGCGGTCGTAGATCGTGCCCATGCTCTCGGTAACTGCCATGTCCTGCTGTCGGATACCCTCGATGCCCGTGTAGCTCTTGTTCGTCCGCTGGGCCTCGCGGTCGATCTTGTAGTCGTTCGCCATCTCCTGGTCGATGTTGAAGCGGTCGTACCAGCCGGTGCCGTTCGGCAGCCATGTGGTCGCGCCGGCAGTCCCGCCCTCGACGCCGAAGGAACGCGGACCGCGCTGCTGGTCGGCGCCGACCTGCGGCCGTACGAGGATCTCCCAGTGCATCGTGTGGTCGTCGTCCATCGGCACGTACATGCCCAGCCAGCCCGCGGGGATCACGGCGTAGAAGGGGAACATCATGTGCGCCGTGCGCCAGTAGTAGGTGTCCTCCTCCGCAGGCCGATAGGCGCCGTAGGACGTACCGATCGGCGTGTCGATGACGGTGAACTTCGGCGAGCGGACGCGGAACTGGTAGTAGTTGAAGCTGCCGGGCTCGTAGTCCTCGGACTTCGCGGAGCCGTAGTGGAGGAAGGCGGCGTGGGCCGTGTCCATCTCGCCCTCCCAGCCCTGCATGTAGTTACACGGCCGCATCACGAGGGTGATTTTGGCGATCTCCGTGTTGGCGATGTTGTGCTCGATCTCCGGCAGGGGCGGCGGCACTTCGCGCGGCCCCATGTAGGTCCAGACGACGCCGTTGCGCTCGTGGGTCGGGTAGGCGCGAGCATGCACCTTGCTCTTGAAGTTGCTCTCCGCGGGCTCCGACGGCATATCGACACAGGCGCCGGTCACGTCGAACTTCCAGCCGTGGTAGACACAGCGCAGGCCTTCCTCTTCGTTACGGCCGAAGAACAGCGAGGCGCCGCGGTGCGGGCAGGCGTTCTGGATCATGCCGATCGCGCCTGAGGTGGTGCGGAATGCGAGCAACTCCTCGCCCAGCAGCTTGACGCGTACCGGCGGGCAGTCCGGCGAAGGCAGCTCGTCCGAGCGCACGGCCGGGATCCAGTATTCGCGCATCACGTTGCCCATCGGCGTACCGGGACCAACGCGACAGAGGATGTCGTTGTCTTGTGCGCTAAGCATGGGATATCTCCTGTAGCTTCCTTCGGCGATTAGAAGTAGATTCCGCCGATCGGCAATGGGTTGTCAATTCGTAAGCGATTGCACTCGCACCTTTACGTCGTTCCGACGCAAGGAGGAATCTCGCCTACCAGCAAGGCAGTTCTTGAAAGGCTTGCTCTCCCTCGCGGTGGAGAAGTGGAGGACATGGACAATTTAGTCGCGTTTGTGCCCTGCACGAGATTCCACCTTGCGTCGGACTAACGGATGGGCGGAGCGTGAGCCGAGTGGCTGTTCCTACCAGGGGAGGCCCTTAAGGCCCAGCACGCCCTTCAGCGCGGCGATCTCGCCGGCGTGAAAGCCGAGGTGTGAGTGCACCACATCTGCGAGGATCCAGGCCGCGTTGTGCGTCTGGTTCGGACCCCACGGGATTTCCTTGCTCAGGTCCGTATCTGTCGCCGAAGCCAGCCAGGCATCCGTCGAGGCGTAGACAGCCTTCGCGTAGTCCTGGAAGGCGGGCAGCGATATCTGAGCCTTGTCCCAGTCGGGCTCCTGGCCAGTGGCGGGACTGGGGATGCCCAGCTTCTCGTACCACTTCTCCGTGAGGATCAGCTTTGGCTTGCCTTGCAGTAGCTCCTGGATCGCCCAGTCCTCAGACGAGATGGCGTGGAGGTAGATGCTGGAGATCGGCCCCACGGTCGCTCCTGGCAGCATTTTCGTCAGCGTCTCGTTGTCACAGTCGCCGATGGCAGCTTCAAGGTACTGGTGCACGAGGTCGAGGGTCTCGCGGGTGGTTTCGATGCCGTTCATCGCGAAGCTCCTTGGCAAACCTGATCTGGCGGCGTCTTTCTTGCGAACTCCTGACAGATGGTAGCAGGAATGTTTGCATCTTAAAGGCCCGCGTACGCGATTCTGTCATACCCTAGACGCTACCCTGAAACCAGCGCTCTTCGATGAGCCTGACCGGTTGCTCTACTCAAGGAGGCCCTGTGGCTTCGATACGCATCGACAATTACCTGCGCGACCAGGGCTTCTTCGACACGATGGCCGAAGACGTCCGCCGGGGCCTCACCTCAACGCCCAAAATCCTGCCCCCGAAGTACTTCTACGACGACGTAGGTTCTGAGCTGTTCGAGCGCATCACCGAACTGCCCGAGTACTACCCCATGCGCGAAGAGGGCAAGCTCCTCGACGAGATCTCGCCGGACTTCATGCGCTGGATGAGACCGGCCCAGGTGGTCGAACTCGGCTCCGGGTCCTCAACCAAGACGCGCACTCTCCTCGATTCCGCCGTGAAGGAAGGTACGCTGCGCAGCTACGTTCCCTTCGACGTCAGCGAGTCAATCATTCGCGAAGCCGGCGAGGTGCTCGAAAAGCGGTACCCCGGCATCGAGCTTCACGGCGTGGCCGGCGACTTCCAGCGTCATCTCGATAAGATCCCGGAGGCGGACGGACGCAGGCTCGTCCTCTTCCTCGGCAGCACCATCGGCAACATGTTCGCCGGGCCGCGCGTCGAGCTCCTGACGGAAATCCGCAAGCTGCTCGGCCCGGAGGACTATCTCCTCCTCGGCACCGACCTCGTCAAGGACCCGGGCATCATCGAGCCGGCCTACGACGACGCGCAGGGGGTAACAGCGGCCTTCAACAAGAACATGCTTACCGTGATCAACAACGGCCTCGATGGTGACTTTGACCCCGAAGCCTTCGACCACGAAGCGTTCTTCAACCACGACGAGGCCCGTATCGAGATGCACCTGCGGCCGCATACCCGGCAGCACGTCACGCTGAAGAAAATCGACCTCGAGGTCGACGTGTCGCCGACGGAGACGATATGGACGGAGTGCTCGCACAAGTTCACGCGAGAACGGGTGTCCGAGATGCTCGAAGCCGCGGGCCTGCAACTCCAGGAGTGGCATGCGGCCCCGGGCGACATGTTCGGCCTATCGCTGTCCTGCGCGAAGGGATAGGCCAGTCCCCTCTCCCTCTGGGTCGCTTGTCGAGTAGCGAAGCGGCAGAGGGTTAGGGTGAGGGCCGAGACGGCGTAAGCGGGAAGGAGACGAACAATGGGAGCAAGAACAAAGACCACTAAGGCGAAGCCAGAGACGCCAGCCAAGGCGACCACCAGAGCCCAGCCGGCGACGAAGTCGAAGACCCCGCCCAAGAGCAAGGCAAAGGCCGAGCAGGCCAAATCACAATCAAAGACGAAACCCGCACCGAAGACGAAGACGATTGATGACTACATGGCGCCATTCCCTGAAGAGGTGCGCGGCCGCCTGCAGTTGATCCGCATGAAGGTGCAAGAACTCGCGCCCGGGGCGAAAGAGACCATTAGCTACGGCATTCCCACCTTCAAGCTAAACGACGCCTACCTGGTCTACTTCGGCGGCTGGAAGGACTACATCAGCATGTATCCCCTGCCAGCGGGTAACCCGGAGTTCGACGAGGCCATCGAGCCTTACAAGGCAGCGAAGAGCACCGTCCGCTTCCCGCACAAGGAACCCCTGCCATTGCCGCTCATCGAGACCATCGTTCGAATGAGCCTTACCGAGAACGCGACAAGAAGCGCATGACGATCCTTAGCTGGCTAAGCGAGCGGCGGCCTGCCCTGACTCGATACAATGTTTACCGCTGAACTATTCTCTCGCGTGCCCGCTCTCTTGTAGGAGCTACTTCTCATGAGCAACGAAACTATCAGCCGGCCCGCAGCCTCGGAAGGCTATGACCGCCGCGCCCTCATCGACGCCTTCGTCACGATGCGCGCGCAGACGGAAAAGCTGTGCGAGCCGCTGGAGACAGAGGACTACGTCGTCCAGACGAACTCCGACGTATCGCCGCCGAAGTGGCACCTCGCCCACACGAGCTGGTTTTTCGAGAACTTCGTGCTCGACCCCAACATCTCGGGCTACGAGCGATTCCATCCCATGTACCACTACCTCTTCAACTCCTACTACAACCTGGCGGGCAAGTATCACCCCCGGGTGAAGCGCGGCATCCTCTCCCGCCCAACCGTCGGCGAGATATACGACTTCCGTACGAACGTCACCGAGAAGACCGTCAACCTGCTCGAGCACGCGAACGAGGAGAAGCTACGGGACCTCGGCGAAATCGTGACCCTCGGCATCAACCACGAGCAGCAGCACCAGGAGCTGCTGGTCACGGACATCAAGCACATCCTCTGGTGTAACCCCCTGGAGCCCGTCTACCGCGACCGCCCAGACGTCGCCACCCAGGCACCCGACCGCGTTGGCTGGTTAGAGTTCGCCGGCGGCGTGCATCAGATCGGCTTCACGGGCGAAGGCTTCCACTTCGACAACGAGCTTCCCCGCCACAGTGTCTACCTCAACGACTACCGCATCGCCAACCGGCTCGTGACGAACGCCGAGTACCTCGAATTCATGAACGACGGCGGCTACAAGCGCCCGGAACTCTGGTTATCTGACGGGTGGTACACGCTGAACGAGCAGTCGTGGGAAGCGCCGATGTACTGGGAAGAGCGCGACGGCGACTGGTGGAACTTCACCCTCGCAGGCATGCGCAAAGTCGACCCCAACGAACCGGTCGTCCACGTCTCCCACTACGAGGCCGATGCGTTCGCGCGCTGGGCAGGCAAACGTCTTCCTACGGAGCCGGAGTGGGAGCACGCCGTCAACGGCATCGCTCACGAGGGAAACTTCGTCGACTCGGAGCGCTACCACCCTGCTCCAGCAGCGCCCGCAACCCTGAATGCACCGGTCATCCGCATCGCCGGCGCGTCGATGCAGTTTTACGGCGACGTGTGGGAGTGGACCGGCAGCGCTTACCTGCCGTACCCCGGCTTCGAGCCCCTACCCGGCGCCGTTGGCGAGTACAACGGGAAGTTTATGTCGAGTCAAATGGTGCTGCGCGGCGGATCTTGCGCCACGCCGCAGAACCACATCCGCAGCACCTACCGCAACTTCTTCCAGCCCGGCCTGCGCTGGCAGTTCATGGGCCTGCGCCTGGCCGAGTAGCATCCACGTTTGCTTCAAGTACCACGACCGGACCGTTTGACCCAGGACGCGGAAGTAAGACGTTACCCCCGCTCTATAACGTTCGTTCTGCTAAAGAGCGCTCTTCACGCATCGCGAGGCAGTGGCGGATTCCTCGAAATGGCTACTACTGGGGGCGAACGCACTCCCTGCAGCGGGCGACCTTGGATGGTAGCGCACCAATCGACCCAAGACCTCTAAGCCTTTCAGCTAGCCTTATGCCACCGGAAGCGCTCAGGAACATTTGGGCGATGCGCGCCAAATCAAGGCCGCGGGCGAAGCGGCCAATCATCAGGGGGCACACCAATGCCAGACGTACATGAGTTCTTCAACCGGCAGCACGAAAAACTAGGGCGGATCGAGACGTCCATCGTTAGGACAAGAACCGACCTCGAAGCGGCGCGCAACGAGACGATGGCGAGCTTGAAGACAAAGCGCGATAAGGCAGCTGCCAGTCGCAAATCCTTTGAGAAGAACATGTCGGACTCGTGGTCCAATATGAAGTCCGGCATGGACGCCAGGCGGGAAGAAACCGATGCTCGCATTGAGGAGTGGAAGCAAAAGCGAGAGTTCAACAAACTCGAAAAGCGTGCCGAAAACCTCGAGAATTATGCGGACTCGGCGATGACCGTGCTGGACCTCGCTCAAGAGGAGGCCAGGGCGGCAACGCTGGAGGCGATAGAGGCTCGCCGTCAAGCCCAGGAGGTCAAACAGGCGGTCGGGGCCAAGGCCTGACCTCTACAGTTCATTCACGGTCAACCAAACCGGCCGGTGCCGGTACCCCTCTAGGGAGCAGTACCAGCACCGGCCTTTGTATTCCCTGTGCCGAAGGTCTCCCCTACGAGTCCTTCAGGTAATCCTTGTCCTCGTAGCACCAGATCCACGACGCCTCGCCCAGGGGCATACGGGCGATGATCGGGTGGCCGGTTTCCTTCCAGTGCTCGGTGTCGTGAGAGTTCATCGACTCGCAGCAGCCGACGAAGCCACAGGTGGTGCACATGCGCAGCGGGCCTTTGATGCCGCACACCTGACACAGCTCCGCCTTGGGTTCGACTTCGGTCTTCACGAAGTCGGGAAAGTGGGTGCAATCGGTCTTCAGCATTCGCAGTGATCCTCCGTTCCTTTGACCCTCGAATCATAGCCGACGAACCGATAGCCCTAAACCTTGACCCAGACCCACCCCCCCGAATAC
>Ga0247825_10003739_pt1 | contig 10010 bp, 8 predicted proteins | sample 13C_Vanillin_Day_FD_194413 | JGI IMG/M metagenome (GOLD analysis project Ga0247825, IMG submission 194413) | Soil microbial communities from agricultural site in Penn Yan, New York, United States - 13C_Vanillin_Day48 | ecosystem: Environmental > Terrestrial > Soil > Agricultural land | place...
CGTTTCCCGCCAGTGACCCGCCGAAGTCGATGGTCCCCGGGGCGCGCCCGGACGCCGAGCCGCCCGAGCCGGCGCGGCCGGCCGCGGCACCGGCACGCCCGCGGGCCTCGGCCGTGCGCGTGCGCCTCGACGGCGAGGCGGTCGAGCTCGAGCACGGCGCCGTCGTCATCGCGGCGATCACGAGCTGCACGAACACCTCCAACCCGGCCGTCATGATCGCCGCCGGCCTGCTCGCCCGCAACGCCGTCGCGCGCGGGCTGCGCCGCGCCCCCTGGGTCAAGTCGAGCCTGGCGCCGGGCTCACGGGCCGTCACCGAGTATTACGCCCGCGCCGGCCTCACGCCGCATCTCGAGACGCTCGGCTTCGCCACGGTCGGGTACGGCTGCACGACCTGCATCGGCAACTCGGGGCCGCTGCCCGGCCCCATCTCCGAGGCGATCGCGCGCGGCGGGCTCGTCGTCTGCGCGGTGCTCTCCGGCAACCGCAACTTCGAGGCGCGCATCCATCCCGAGGTGCGGGCCAACTACCTGGCCTCGCCGCCGCTGGTCGTCGCCTTCGCGATCGCCGGACGGATCGACGTCGACCTCACGCGGGAGCCGCTCGGGCGCGACGGCCAGGGCCGCGAGGTGTTCCTGCGCGACGTCTGGCCCAGCGCGGCCGAGGTGGCCGAGGTCGTGGGGCAGGTGGTGCACGACGACATCTTCCGCCGGACGTACCGCGACGTCTTCGCCGGCGACGAGCGCTGGGCCGCGCTGCCGGCCCCCGAAGGCCAGCTCTTCGCGTGGGATCCGGCGTCGAGCTACGTGCGGCGGCCGCCGTACTTCGACGAGGCCGCGGCCGGGCCGGACACGCGGGAGGAGATCCGGGGGGCGCGCTGCCTGGTGCTGCTCGGTGACAGCGTGACCACCGATCACATCTCGCCGGCCGGCGCGATCGACCCCGACAGCCCCGCCGGCCGCTACCTCCTGGACCGCGGCGTCGCCCGCGGAGACTTCAACTCGTACGGCTCGCGCCGGGGCAACCACGAGGTGATGGTGCGCGGCACCTTCGCCAACGTACGCCTGCGCAACCTGCTCGTCCCCGAGCGGGAGGGGCCGTGGACCGTCCACCTCCCGGACGGCGAGGAGATGACGATCTTCGCCGCCGCCGAGCGCTACCGCGCCGAGGCGGTGCCGCTGGTCGTCCTGGCCGGCCGCGAGTACGGCTCGGGCTCCTCGCGGGACTGGGCGGCCAAGGGCGTCCGGCTCCTCGGCGTGCGCGCGGTCATCGCCGAGAGCTACGAGCGGATCCATCGCTCGAACCTCGTCGGCATGGGCGTCGTGCCGCTGCAGTTCCGCGACGGCCAGTCACGCGAGAGGCTCGGCCTGACGGGGCGCGAGACCTACGCGATCTCGGGGCTCGGGGGTGAGGCACCACGTGAGGCGACCGTCTCGGCCGTTCCCGCGACCGGCGCGCCGATCCGGTTCACCGTGCGGGTCCGCGTCGACACGCCGCGCGAGTGGGAGTACCTGCGTCACGGCGGGATCCTGCCCTACGCCCTCGGCACGCTGCTGGCGGCCAGGCGCAGCCCGTAGTCGGAGTAGCGCAGGTGGGGTGGCAGGGACGAGCGGTGGGCGACCGCACTCCACGGATCGGCGTGCCGCCAGGCGCCGCCGCGACTGACGCGCCGGGTGCCGGCGGCCGGGCCGCGTGGGTTGCGATCCGGTGACAGCGCGTAGTAATCCTCCGCATACCAGTCGGCGCACCACTCATGGCAGACGCCGGAGAGGTCGTACAGGCCAATCGCGTTCGCCGGCGTGGAGCGTACGCGAGGCGGCCCGGTGAAGCCGGCGGCCGGGGGTGGCGCGTCGCCCCAGGGATAGCGGGCGCCCTCGCGGCCGCCGCGCGCCGCCTTCTCCCACTCGGCCTCGGTCGGCAGCCGGGCGCCCGCCCAGGCTGCGAAAGCCGCCGCCTCCTCCCACGACACCCCGACGACGGGCTGGTCGGGTGCCTGGAAGCCCGGCGCCTGCCAGAACGCCGGCGGCGCCGCACCGGTGGCGGCGAGCCAGGCCGCCCAGTCGGCGTTGGTCACCGGCGTCGTCGCGATGACGAAAGCGTCCACCCACACGGTGTGAGGCGGGCGCTCGCCGGGATGCCCGCCGGTCCGGCCCATCGTGAACGCCCCCGCCGCGATCTCGACAAACTCCACGGGGCTATAATGCGGGCTCACGCGACGAGGAGGACATTCGATGAAGGTTGCGGAACGGATGGGACGGCTCGGTACCGAGTCGGCGTTCGAGGTCCTCGCGCGGGCCCGGGCGCTCGAGCGGCAAGGGCGCGAGATCGTCCACCTGGAGATCGGCGAGCCGGACTTCGACACGCCGGGCCACATCAAGGAGGCCGCCAAGCGGGCGCTGGACGCCAACGCCACCCACTACGGGCCGTCGGCAGGCCTGCCCGAGCTGCGCGAGGCCATCGCCAAGCACACCGCCGAGACGCGGGGCGTGCCGGTGTCGCCCGAGCAGGTCGTGGTCACCCCCGGGGCCAAGCCGATCATGTTCTTCACGATCATGGCGCTGGTGGACCGCGGCGACGAGGTGATCTACCCCAACCCCGGCTTTCCGATCTACGAGTCGGTCATCAACTTCGTGGGCGGCGTGCCGGTGCCGATCCCCCTGCGCGAGGAGAGCGACTTCGGCTTCGACCTGGCCCTGTTCGAGCAGCGGCTGTCGTCGAAGACCCGGCTCATCATCGTCAACTCGCCCGAGAATCCGACCGGTGGCGTGCTCGACCGCGGCCAGGTCGAGCGCATCGCGCGCCTGGCCACCGAGCGCAACATCCCGGTGATGACCGACGAGATCTACCGCCAGTTCCTCTACGAGGGCGAGTTCGTGTCGTTCTACGCCCAGCCCGGCATGCACACCCACTCGATCCTGCTCGACGGCTTCTCGAAGTCGTACGCGATGACCGGCTGGCGGCTCGGCTACGGCGTGATGCCGGTCGACCTGGCCGAGCACGTGACGCGCCTGATGGTGAACTCCAACTCGTGCACGGCCTCGTTCGTGCAGCTGGCCGGTGTGGCCGCCCTGCAGGGCGATCACACACCGGTCACCCGCATGGTGGCCGAGTTCAAGCGCCGCCGCGACCTGCTGGTGGACGGCCTCAACCGGCTGCCCGGCGTGACGTGCCGGCGTCCCCGCGGCGCCTTCTACGTCTTCCCCAACATCACCGGCACCCGCCGCCCGTCCGCGGAGGTCGCCGACCGGTTGCTGCAGGAGGCCGGCGTGGCCGTGCTCTCGGGGGCCGCGTTCGGTGCTCACGGCGAGGGCTATCTGCGCATCTCCTACGCGAACTCCGAGGCCAATCTCACCAGGGCGCTCGAGCGCATGCGCCCGGTGTTCGAGGCGCTGGCGCGCTGAGCGCTTGCCGGCCGCGGCGAGGCTGATGGCCGGCACCAGCGTCGCCGACGTGCTGGTCGACGGGCTGGCGCGGGCGGGCGCGGCGCGGATCTTCGCCGCACCCGCGGCGCCGCCCGCGGTCCGGACGGCGGCCGCGCGGCGGCGGCTGGACGTCGTCGACGCGCCGGACAGCACGACCGCCGGCGTGCTGGCGGCGGTGAGCGGCGAGGTCGGCGAGGGGCCCGGCGCGATGCTCGCCGGCCTCGACGACCTCCGCGGCCTCGTGCGCGGCCTCGCCCATGCCCAGCGCGACCGTGCGCCGGTGATCGTCCTGACGGGCGGGGGTGACGACGCCGGGCTCCTGGCGCCGGCAGTCAAGGCCACCGTGGTCGTCGAGGCCTCCTCGGTCGGTCACTGGATCGCCCACGCCGCGCAGCTCGCGATGACCGATCCGCGCGGGCCCGTGCATCTGCGGCTCGGCGCCGGCGTCGCCGACGAGCCGGCGTTGCCGGTGGCCGCCGCCTGTCGTCCGGCCCCGCTGCCGCCGCCCGCGCCGGCCGTGCTGGAGGCGCTCGCCGCCGTGCTCGCCGGCGCCACGCGCCCCCTGCTGATCACCGGTCTGGAGTGCGGGCCGGACGACACCCGGTGGATCCGCTCGTTCGCCGAGGCGCTACCGGCGCCGGTGCTGGCCACGACCAAGGGCAAGGGCGCGCTCGCCGACCCGCACCCGCTCGCGCTCGGCGCGCTCGTCGCCGGCCACGCCGCGCTGGGCCGCGCCGATCTCATCGTCCTGCTGGGCGTGGACGATGGCGAGCTTCCACCCGGCGTCCTGCCCGTCGGGGTGCCGGTGGTGCGCATCGGTCGGGCCCCGTGGCCGGACGGCAGGTTCCTCGTCGAGGCCCACGGCGATCTCGCGCTGGTCATCGAGGAGCTGGCGCCCCACGTGCGCGCGCAGCGGGCGGCGGACTGGGATGTGGCGGAGGTGGACCGCATCAAGCGCGCCGTCACGAGGACGACGACGCCGGCCACGCGGCTGGTGGTGCTCGCGCGCGAGGCGACGCCGGCGGGCACCCTGGCCACCGGCGATGTCCCGGCGCTGGCGGCGTGGCAGGCGGTGGGGCCTCGCGAGACGCTGCGGCCGCTCGGGGAGTCGACGCCGGGCTACGCGGTGGTGGCCGCGCTCGGAGCCCAGCTGACGCATCCCGCCCGGCGCGTGGTGGCCTTCACGAGCCCGGGCGGGCTTGCGGCGGCCGAGCCTGCGCTTGCCATCGCGGGCGCGCGAGGACTGCCGATCGTCGTCGTGGTCATGGGACCGCTGGCCGGCGAGCGCGCGCGGGCCATGCAATCGGCGGGCTGCCTCGTGGCCGGCGCGTCGGCGGCATCCTTCGCGCCCGAGTTCAATCGAGCGTTCACCGCACACCGCCCCGCGCTGGTCTTCGCGAACGACCTCGCCTGACGCGGCCGGAGGGGGCCGGCGGGGCCCCCTCCGGCCGGCGCCCGGCGCTACTTCTTGGCGGGGGCCTGCTTGGCGACGATCTGCCCCTTGATCCCGTTGTAGGTGGCCTGCGGGATCACCTTCTTCGAGACGAGATCGTCCTTGCCCTTGTAGGGGCGGTTCTCGACGATCTTCTTGGCGTAGGCCTCGCCGATGCCTTTGAGCGTCTGCAGCTCCTCGGCCGACGCGGTGTTGATGTCGATCAGCTCGGCCTTCTTGGCCTCCGCCTTGGCGGGCTTGTCCTTCGTGGCCTGGGCAAACGCTCCGGGCGCAGCCAGCAGCCCGGCGGTCATCACGGCGACCATGACCAGCGCAATCAATCGCCACATACGGGCCTCCTCGTGGATGGTTTCGGTCGGAGGCGGCAGCGCCTCTACCGGAAGTGTACCTTCTAGCAGACTGGGCGTCTCAGAGTGTCAGCCGGCCCACTCGCGGTAGCTCGGAGGCGACAGCTCGTCGGCGCTGCGGCCGGCCCAGTCGAACTGCGGCATGCGGGGCCACATGCGCTCGCCGCCGGCCTGCAGGGCGGCGAGGATGGCCGCCTCGTCGGCGGCGAGCACGCGCCCCCGGTCCACCACCAGCCGGCCGCCGACGTAGACGCGATCGACGTCCTCGGCCGTGGCGTTGTACACGATGTTCTTGATGGGATCGCGCAGCGGCGTCATGGTCCACGAGGCGGTCTTCCAGAGGACGAGGTCGGCGGTGGCGCCGGCCGCGATGCGGCCGAGGTCGTCGCGCCCCAGGGCGGTGGCGCCCCCGAGCGTGGCGGCGTCGAAGGCGTGGGCGGCGGTGGTGGCCTCGGTGTTGCGCTCGACGATCTTGGAGCAGACGGCGGCCCACCGCATCGCGTCGATGACCGACTGCGGATTGGTGTCGGTTCCCAGCGCCACGTTGATGCCGGCCGTGCGGTAGAGGGCGAACGACTCCATGAGGACCCCGCGGCGGGCGAAGACCCAGACGGCGTGGGCGACCGAGCAGCCGGCCTCGGCCATGAGGGCCACGTCGCCGGCCGGGTAGTTCGTCCACGACGAGCCGCCGACGATGATGGCGTGGCCGAGCACGGTGTTGTCACCGAGCACGCCGAGGTCGTTCAGCCAGGCGATCGGCGTCTGGCCGTGCCGTTGCAGCATCTCGTTGAACTCCACGACCGACTGGGAGGTGTGCAGGGTGAACGGGCGGTGGGCCTCGTCGGCCCGGCGCTTGGCCTCCCGCAAGAGCTCGGGCGTGCAGGTGTCGACCTGGGCCGGAGCGAAGTAGCAGCGGACGAGGCCGCCGTGGGCGCCGTCGTGCTTGTCGAAGAAGTCCACGGCCCGGCGCAGCCCCTGGCGGCCCGCCTCCTCGTTCCACTCCCACACCACCCGCTTGCCGTCGCGGGTGAGCCACTGGCCCGAACGGAACGTGAGACCCATGTACACGCGCAGGCCGTAGTGGGCCGCCCGCTCGACGACGTACTCGCCCAGGCCGCCGATCTCCATGCACGTGGTCACGCCGCCGCGGAGCAGCTCGGCCATGGAGAAGTCGACGCAGGCGCGCCCGGCCGCTTCGTCCTGGGCGCCGCCACGGACCGGCAGCATCTCGAACAGGCCCGAGTACCAGAACTGCGGGCTGCCCCGGTCCTCGATGAACGAGCGGTCGAGCGGGGAGCCGCCGATGTGCGCGTGGGTGGTGATGAGCCCGGGCGTCAGGATCCGGTCTCGTGCATCGATCGTCTCCTCCACCACGCCCTCGAACGTCCGTCCGACGTGCACGATCTTCTCGCCCTCCACGACGACCACCCCGTCGCGGAGTACGCGATGGCCCCGGCCGTCGAACGCGATGATCCAGCCGGCGCGGATGGCGAGGCGGCGGGCGGCAGTTCGTGGCGTCGTCATGGATCCTCCCTGGCGCAGGGTGAGCCCAGCGTCCGCTGCCTGTCAAGCGTCGCACCGTGTCTTGACACGCTCGAGGAGGGCCAGTAGGTTGCGCAGACCATCTGGTGCTCCTGGGGAGGCTGGCATGATCCGAACGTTGATGATCGCGGCGATGCTGGTGGTGGCGGTCGTGCTCGGTACCACGTGGGGCACGGCGCAGGAGGCCTATCCCACCCGGCCCATCACGATCGTGGTGGCGTTCCCGCCGGGCGGCCTGGCCGACCTCACCGCACGCCCCGTCGCCGCCGCGCTCGAACGCCTGCTCAAGCAGCCGGTCGTCGTGCTCAACAAGCCGGGCGCGGCCGGCGGCGTCGGCAACCAGTTCGTGGCCAACAGCCGCCCCGACGGCTACACCCTGCTGATGGCGCTGGTGAGCGTCTCGGTGCTGCCGGAGGTCGACAAGCTCTTCGGGCGGCCGACGACGTACACGCGCGAGCAGCTCGTCGGCATCGCCCGCGTCAACGCCGAGCCGTCCATCATCACGGTCCGCTCGGACTCCCCGTACCGGACGCTCAAGGACCTCGTGGAGGACGCGCGCAAGCGGCCCGGCGAGATCACCTTCTCCTCGTCGGGGCTCTACGGTGCCTCCCACGTGCCGTTCGAGATGTTCCTCAAGGCCGCCGGGGTGCGGATGCGGCACCTGCCCACCACCGGCGGCGCCCCCATGATGAACGCGCTGCTCGGCGGCCACGCCGCGACGACGGCGAGCACCACGGTGCTGGTCTCGCCTCACGTGAAGGCCGACAAGCTCCGCCTGCTGGCCCACACGGGCGCCGAGCCGATGAAGGCCTTCCCCGACGTGCCCTCGTTGAGGTCGCTGGGGTACGACGTCGAGTACACGGCCTGGGCGGGCCTGGTGATGCCCCGCGGCGCGCCCGCCCACGTCGTGAAGATCCTCCGGGACGCGATGCGGCAGGCGGTGAAGGAGCCGGAGGTCGTCAACGCGCACGCCAGGCTCGACAGTCCCGTCGCCTACCTCGACGCCGACGAGTTCAACGCATTCTGGGACAAGGATGCCAGAAAGCTGGCCGAGGTCGTGAAGACGATCGGCAAGGTCGAGAGCGCGCAGTAGGGCGGTGCTCACCACCCAGCGCGCCGCCGGCGGCGTGCTCGTCCTGGTCGGAGGCCTGGCGCTGTGGGAGGCCCGGGCCTTTCCGGTGGGCGCGGTCGCGCGGCCCGGGCCGGGGTTCCTGCCCACCGTGCTGTCGCTGGCGCTGGTCGCTTTCGGGGTGGTGATGCTCGCGCGCGGCGGCTCCGGCCAGCGCCTGGCGGCGATGCAGTGGGGTGAGTCGGGCCACGCACTGGCCATCCTCGGTGTGTGCGTCTTCGTCGGCCTGGCGCTGGAGCGCCTCGGCTGGCGGCTCACCGTGGCGCTGGCGCTGCTCGTCCTGCTCCGGGTCCTCGAGCGCCGCAGCACGCTCTTCGCGGTCACCCTGACCCTCGTCATCGCGCTCGGCTCGTTCTGGCTCTTCAACACCCTGCTCAAGGTGCCGCTGCCGCGCGGGCCCTTCGGGATCTAGCGTGGCCGAGACGCTCCAGAACCTCTATCTCGGCTTCGCCATCGCGCTGTCGCCCGGCGTGCTCGTCTACGGCGTCCTCGGCTGCGTGGTCGGAACGCTCGTCGGCGTGCTGCCCGGCGTCGGCCCGCTGGCCGGCATCAGCCTGCTCCTGCCGCTCACGTTCGGGCTCGACGCCACCCGGGCACTGGTCATGCTCGCCGGCATCTACTACGGCGCCATGTACGGGGGATCCACGACGTCGATCCTCATGCGGATCCCCGGCGAGGCGGCCTCGGTGGTCACCTGCATCGACGGCTACGCGATGGCGCGCAAGGGGCGCGCCGGGCCGGCGCTGGCCATCGCCGCCGTGGGCTCCTACGTGGCCGGCACGGTGAGCGTCGTGGCGCTCATGCTGCTGGCCCCGCCGCTGGCCGAGTTCGCCCTGCGCTTCGGCCCGCCCGAGTTCTTCGCGCTGCTCCTGCTCGGGCTGCTGGTGCTCGCCTACATGAACCCGGGCTCGATGCTCGACGGCCTCGGCATGGCGGCGCTCGGGCTCCTCCTCGGCATGATCGGCATCGACCAGATGAGCGGCCACCTGCGCTACGGCTACGGCGTCCCCGAGCTGGCCGACGGGATCGGCGTCGTGCCGGTCGCCGTCGGGCTGTTCGGGCTCGGCGAGATCCTCCTCACCGCCGGCCAGCGGCAGCCGCCCGAGGTCATCCGGCCGCGCCTGCGCGACCTGCTGCCGTCGCGGCTGGAGTGGCGCGAGGCGCACGCCCCGATCTGGCGAGGGACCGCGCTGGGGTTCCTCATCGGGATCATCCCGGGCTCGGCCCACGTCATCTCGACGTTCGTGTCGTACGCCGTCGAGCGTCGTCTCTCGCGGCGTCCCGAGGAGTTCGGCCACGGCGCCGTGGCCGGCCTGGCCGGGCCGGAGTCCGCCAACAACGCGGCGACCTCGGGCGCCTTCGTGCCGATGCTGGCGCTCGGCCTGCCCGGGGTGCCGATCGCGGCCCTGCTGCTGGCGGCCATGATGATCCACGGCGTCACCCCGGGGCCGCTGCTGATCAAGAACGATCCCGGCGTATTCTGGGCCTTCATCGCCTCCATGTACGTCGGCAACGTCATCCTGTTGGTCCTCAACCTGCCGATGATCGGGCTGTTCGTGAACCTGCTGCGCATCCCGTACCCCGTGCTCTACCCGATCGTGCTGGTGTGCTCGGTGCTCGGCGTCTACGCGGTGGGCAACAGCATGGTGGACGTCTGGATCATGCTCGGCACCGGCGCGCTCGGCTACCTGCTGCGCAAGCTCGGGTTCGAGCCGGCGCCGATCGTCCTCGGCCTGGTGCTGGCGCCCATGCTCGAGCTGAGCCTGCGCCAGTCGCTGGCGATGTCGGCCGGGAGCTACCTGATCTTCGTCACTCGCCCGATCTCGGCAGTGCTGCTGGCCATCGGCGCCGCACTGGCGGCGCTGGCGCTGCGCCCCCTCGTCTCGCGCACGCTCGACTGGCGCGGACGCCTCTCGGCCAAGGCCGGCCCATGACCGAGCACGTCGGGCAGGTGATCCGCCGCCGGGAGGATCCGCGCCTCGTCACCGGCGCCGGGCAGTTCGTGGACGATCTGCCGACGCCCGGCTGCCTGCACGTGGCGCTCGTACGCTCACCCCACGCCCACGCGCGCCTGCGCGCCCTCGACGGTGAGGCGGCGACGACGGCGATCACACCGGGCG
>Ga0247825_10003740_pt1 | contig 10008 bp, 9 predicted proteins | sample 13C_Vanillin_Day_FD_194413 | JGI IMG/M metagenome (GOLD analysis project Ga0247825, IMG submission 194413) | Soil microbial communities from agricultural site in Penn Yan, New York, United States - 13C_Vanillin_Day48 | ecosystem: Environmental > Terrestrial > Soil > Agricultural land | place...
GGTTCCGCGTCGCGGGCATATCCCTGATTCGATCCAGTCTAGCTACCGTACTGAGGACCTGTCAATTAGTGCAAACCGCTGGTCCAAAAGTGCCATCTCAGCCCGGCCCTATCCGGCGTGCCGGGCGGCCGCGAACCCGCCGGCGCCGCCAACGAGCATCCCGCCCGCGAGGAGAAATACCAGCAGACGGACTGGCAGGAATTCAATCCCGTCCCCCCCGAGCATGGCGCGGATGCTGGTCCCCCACCATTCCCCCACGAGCGCAAAACCCATCCACAGCAGCATCAGGGCGACGAGCGCGCCGATCCCACCCTGGAGGAATCCTTCGGCGACAAACGGCCCGCGGATGAACGCCAGCGGCGCCCCGACGAGCTCCATGATCTCTATCTCATTGCGGCGCGCGTGGAGATTCAGGCGTACGACCGTCGCCACGGTGACCACCGCCGCGAGCGCCATCAACGCCGCCAAGGCCAGACCCGCCGCGCGCACCGTCTGCAGCGTCGCGGCAACGCGGCCCAACCACTCGCGGTCGTAGCCCACATCCGCGACTCCCGCGGCAGACGCGAGCCGGCGGACCAGGCCGGCCGCCCGGCCGTCGGCTTCAGCCTCCGGTTTCAGGCGCACCTCGACCGACGCTGGAAACGGGTTGTCGTCGAAGCTTGCCGCCAGCGTCGCCAGCTCGGCGAACTCGCGCCGGAAGTGCGCAAGCGCGTCAGCCTTGGAGACATACTCGCGAGACAGGCCGACACCGCTCTGATCGATCATCGTTTCGATCGCGCCCCGTTCCTCCGATGTGGCATCGTCCCGCAAATACACCGAGAACTCCGCGGCCGATGACCAGCGGGCCAGCAGGCGCTCGCCGTTCCACGTGAGCAACAGGAGCGTGCCGAGGACGATCATGGCCAGAGTGATCGCGAGAACCGCGAACGCTCCCGATCCGCCGCTTTGCCGGATGCCCGACCACCCGAGTCGAAACGAGTAGCCGAGCGCCCTCATGCGACTTCCACCACCTTGCCTTGATCGAGCGTGACCGTCCGCCGGCCAACGAGTCGAATCAGCTCGCGGTCATGCGTCGCCACGACAACGGTCGTGCCGGCGGCGTTCACCTCGCGCAGGAGGTTCATGATTTCCAGCGAGAGGTCCGGATCCAGGTTTCCTGTCGGCTCGTCGGCGAGCACCATCGACGGGTTGTTGACGAGTGCTCGCGCGATGGCAATGCGCTGCTGCTCCCCGCCCGACAAGGTGGCCGGATAGGCGTTCATGCGATGCTGCAAGCCCACCCATTTCAGCACCTGAAACGCGCGGCGGCGCTGCTGGGGCGCCGGCACACCGATCACCTCAGCGACGAACGACACGTTCTCGAGCAACGTCCGCGAGTGAATCAGCTTGAAGTCCTGGAAGATGAAACCGATGTTGCGCCGGTACTCCTGAACTTCCCGCCGTCGCAGGGTCGCCAGGTTCTGGCCATTGACAATGAGCTCGCCCGAGGTGGGACGCTCCTGCATCAGCAGCAGGCGCAGGAACGTGGACTTGCCCGCACCGCTGGGGCCGGTCAGGAAGACGAACTCGCCCTTCTTCACCGAGAGCGAGAGATCGTGGAGCGCGTACAGACCACGGCTGTACATCTTCGAGAGATGGTGCGCCTCGATCACCCGACCTCTGCACCCATGGCCGCTGACCTATTCACTTGATTCGGAGGAATGGATTATAGCGATCTCGCTGGCTCGTTGGATAGCTAACTATCTAACTGCTTCTTCAGCAGCTCACTCGCAAGCTTCGGGTGTGCCTTGCCCTTGCTTCCTTTCATGACCTGCCCGACGAGGAAGCCGAAGGTCTGCGTCTTCCCCGCCCGGTACTGCGCGACGGCATCGGCGTTGGCAGCGATCACGCCCCGGATGATCTCCAGCAGTGCGGACTCGTCTCCGATCTGCGACAGGCCTTCTGCTGCCACGATCTCGTCGGCCGTGCGGCCGGAGTCGTACATCTTCGCGAAGACGTCCTTGGCGACGGAACTGCTGATCGTTCCCCGATCGATGAGCCGTATGAGCCCGGCCAGCCGGTCCGCCTGCAGCGGCTGCACGGCGACGTCCTGGCCACGCTCTTTGAGGGTGCGGAGCAGCTCTCCCATCACCCAGTTGCTGGCCGCCTTGGCGTTGCCCGCGGCGGCCGCCACGGCCTCGTAGTAGTCGGCGAGCGCCGCTTCCCCTGTCAGGACGCCGGCGTCGTACTCGGGAATCGCGTACTGCGTGACGAAGCGTTTTCGCCGGGCATCCGGCAGTTCGGGCATCGTCGCCCGGACACGGGCGATGCGCGTCTCGTCGACGACGAGCGGTGGCAGATCGGGTTCAGGGAAATAGCGGTAGTCGTGCGCTTCTTCCTTGCTGCGCATCGAATGGGTGCGGCCCTCGGCAGAATCCCACAACCGGGTTTCCTGAACCACCTTCCCGCCGCTCTCGAGCAGATCGATCTGACGCTCGATCTCGTAGTCGATGGCCTTCCCGACGTAGCGGAAGGAGTTGACGTTCTTCACCTCGGCCTTGGTGCCCAGCTTTGATTCACCGCGCCGGCGAACCGAGACATTGGCGTCGCAGCGCAGGCTCCCCTCTTCCATGTTGCCGTCGTTGACACCGATCCAGACGATGATGTCGCGCAGGCGCGAGAAGAACTCCGATGCTTCGGCCGCAGATCGCATGTCCGGCTCGGAGACGATCTCGATCAGCGGAACGCCGCTGCGGTTGTAGTCGACGTACGTCCGCCGATCCGAATCCGGAAATCCTTCGTGGAGCGATTTCCCGGCGTCCTCCTCCATGTGGATACGCGTGAGCCCGACCCACCTCGTCGCCCCGTCAACGGCGATCTCGAGGCCGCCGCCGAGCGCAAGCGGCCGCTCATACTGGGAGATCTGATAGCCCTTCGGGAGATCCGGGTAGAAGTAGTTCTTGCGCGCGAAGATCGACTGCGGCTGGACCGAGCAGCCAAGTGCGAGCGCCGCCTTGATGGCGTAATCCACCGCCAGCCCGTTGAGCACCGGCAGTGCGCCGGGGAGGCCGAGGCAGACTGGACAGACCTGAGAATTCGGTGCAGCACCGAAGGCGGTGCTGCACCCACAGAAGATCTTTGTACGTGTTTGAAGCTGCGCGTGAATCTCGAGCCCAATAACGGGCTCGTAGCGATCGTTCACGCCTTCGGGCCGGCCTCTTTCACTGCGGCCGCCACGTCCTGCTCGAACTTCTTGAAGTTCTCGATGAACTCGCCGGCGAGCTTCTTCGCCTGCTCGTCATACTTGCCGGCGTCCGGCCATGTGCTGCGCGGGTCGAGCACCTCGTTTGGAACTCCGGGGCAGGTCACCGGCACGTCGACATTGAGAACCGGATGGCGCTTGTACTCGACGTTGTCGAGGAGGCCCGTCAGCGCCGCCGTGATCATTGCGCGCGTGTGCGCGATCTTCATCCGGCTGCCGACGCCGTACGGCCCGCCCGTCCAGCCGGTGTTGACCAGCCAGACGCGCGCATTGTGCCTGGCGATCTTCTCGCCCAGCATCCGCGCATAGACGTTCGGGTTCAGCGGCAGGAACGGCGCGCCGAAACAGGTGCTGAACGTCGCCTTCGGCTCGGTCACACCCTTTTCGGTTCCCGCAACGCGCGCCGTGTATCCCGACAGGAAGTGGTACATCGCGCCATCAGGCGTCAGCCGCGCGATTGGCGGGAGCACGCCGTAGGCGTCCGCCGTCAGCATCACCACGTTCGTCGGATGCCCGGCACGTCCGGAGAGCTCTGCGTTGTCGATGAAGTCGATGGGATAGGAGCCGCGGGTGTTCTCGGTGAGGGAGGCGTTGTCGAGATCCAGTGTGCGCTGGTCCGGATCGATGACGACGTTCTCGAGAATTGTGCCGAAGCGTTTTGTCGTCGCGTAGATCTGCGGCTCCGCGTCGGCCGACAGCTTGATTACCTTCGCGTAGCAACCGCCCTCGAAATTGAAAACGCCCGTGTCGCTCCATCCATGCTCGTCGTCGCCGATCAGGCGGCGGCGCGGATCGCTCGACAGCGTCGTCTTGCCGGTGCCGGAGAGTCCGAAGAAGAGCGCTGTGTCGCCGTCGTCCCCGACGTTGGCCGAGCAGTGCATCGGCATCACGCCCTGGAGCGGCAGCGTGTAGTTCAGGATCGTGAAGATCGACTTCTTGATTTCTCCCGCGTAGTGCGTCCCGCCAATCAGCACGAGCTTCCGCCCGAAGTGGACGAGGATGAACACCTCGGAGCGAGTGCCGTGGCGCGCCGGGTCGGCCTTGAACTTGGGGAAATCGATGACGGTGTATTCGGGGCGATGCGTGGCGCGCTTCACCGGATCGTTCTCCGGGAGAAACATGTTGCGCGCGAACAGGTTGTGCCACGCGAACTCGTTGACCACGCGAATCGGCAGGCGGTACTTCGGGTCGGTGCCGCCCCAGGCGTCGAGGACGAAGAGATCCTTGTCCTGCGCGTAAGCCATCATGTCGCGGTGGAGCGCGTCGAATCTGGCTTCCTCGATCGGCTTGTTCACCGCGCCCCAGTGGACGTGCTGATCGCTGCTCGGCTCCTTGACGACAAACTTGTCATTGGGCGACCGGCCCGTGTGCTGCCCGGTCCGGGCGACGAGCGGTCCCTCGGCGGCCAGTTGGGCTTCGCCGCGGCGCAGCGCCTCCTCGTAGAGGGCGGCCGGGCTCAGGTTCCAGTGAACGCTGCCCGAGCGAACAATTCCAAGCGCCTCGAGCCCGTGCGCCCGCTCAACCTGTATGGTCATCGTTTCTTGACTCCTGTGGGCCCGTACCACAAGCACGGCCCGCAGCGGCCGACCGAGCGCCGGACCGCAGTGTTTCTCCCTGAAGAAAAAGCCGATCGTACCGTATATTGTTGCTTCAGTAAACGTTCCGGGACGGCATCCCGTAATCCAGAATGAGAACGCAGGCGCGACGCGCAGCGACGGTCGGCACGGCCCCCGGGGGCACAGCCTCGGGAGGCAGGGCGACGCCCCACTCCCCCGCGCCGGCGGCGCGGGTCCGGTCGAAAGACTCGGAGACTGCGGCCCACGTGAAAGCCCTGGTCCTCGCCGGGGATCGCGAAGCGGCCCGGGAAAAATTCGCGGATCTGGTCGCCGCCCAGCAGCGCCGCGCCGTGCGGATCGCGTATCACTACCTGCGCGACGCGTACGACGCCGACGAAGCGGTCCAGGACGCGTTCGTCAAGGTGTTTACGCACATCACGATGTACCGGGAGGACCTGCCCTTCGAGGTCTGGTTCACCCGCATCCTGGTGAACGCGTGTCTGGATATCGGGAAGGCACGGGCCCGGCGTCTCCGCTGGGTCATGCCGATGGCCTCGCAGGGGGAGCAGGTCGTTCCCGATCCCGTTGCCCTGCAGCCGGGTCCGGAAGCGCGGTTGATGTCCAGTGAACGCGCGAAGCAGATTGCTGACGCGATCGAGCGGTTGCCCGATCGCCAGCGCGCGGTGTTCACGCTGTGCCACGTCGCCGAGCAGAGCACGGCCGACGTCAGTGCCGCTCTTGGCGTCAGCGAGGCGACGGTACGGGTACATCTCTTCCGCGCCATCCGCCGTCTGCGGACGCTGCTGGCACCACCGCCGTGTGAGGTCGCATGAACGATCGACACATCTCTGACGACAGGCTCATCGAGATCTGCCTGCCGCCGTCAACGGCCGCCGGGCGGACGGACGACGAGCAGACGCACCTCGTGGCCTGCACACGCTGCGAGCTACGTCGCGTCGAGATCGTCGGCATCCTCTCCGAGCTCGACGCCGCGGCAACGCAGGAAGCTGGCGAGGCATTCCCCGAGGCGAAGCTGGAACGGCAGCAGGCGCGCATCCTGCAGCGGGTCGAGCAGGACGGACGGCCCGGCCGCCTCGTCACGTTCCCGATGCAACGCCCGGCGACGACGTTCCTGACGCCCTCGCGTCCGAGGATGCGATGGGCCGCGGGTGTCGCCGCCGCAGCATTCGCCGCGGGCCTGCTCACCGGGCAGTGGACGCACACCTTTACGGATACCAACGACGCGACGCTGATGCACGTCGTCGCGAACGACAGTGAGGACCTGACGGCGCGTCCAGTGCCGACCACCTTCTCCGATGAGGAGTTCCTCGGCCAGATCGAGGTCGCCGTATCGCGGAACGGGCCTGCCGCCCTGCGGACGCTCGATGCAATGACTCCCAGGGCCTGGGACGTCCGCTGAGTGCCGCCACTAATCTTCAAGAAGGGGCTCGACCTCAAGCATGAGGTCGCACCTGTCCTGGAAGGCAGCTACGGCAGCGGTCTCGTCGCGACAGTCAAGGAATCGCAGTACCAGTACCGATCGGGACGGCTGCTCGTGCACCTCGCCCGCGAGTTCGGCTTCTGCTACGGCGTCGATCGCGCGGTGGATTACGCGTACCAGGCCCGTCGCCGCTTCCCTGATCGGCAGGTCTTTCTCACCGGCGAAATCATCCACAACCCCCATGTGAACGCGCAGCTTCGCGACCAGGGGATCCGGTTTCTGAGCGATCCCGGCGAGTCGCTCGACGGCCTCACCGCGAACGACGTGGTGATCCTGCCGGCGTTCGGCACGACGGTGGAACTGCTGGAGGATCTGGTCGGCCGCGGCTGCACGCTGGTCGACACGACGTGCGGCTCGGTTCTCAACGTCTGGAAGAACGTGAAGCGGTACGCGGAGGACGGGTACACCGCGATCATTCACGGCAAGTACTGGCACGAGGAGACGCGCGCAACGGCCTCGCAGGCACTTCATGCCGGCGGTGGCGCGTACCTGGTCGTCCTGGATCACGCCGAGGCAGCAATCGTGTGCGACTACATCCGCCACGGTGGGAGCCCCAGTGCGCTCCTCCAGCGGTTCGAGCGCGCGGTCTCACCCGGCTTCGATCCCGAAACGCATCTTCAGCGCGTGGGCTGCGCCAACCAGACGACCATGCTCAGCTCCGAATCGCTGGAGATCGGCGAAATGTTCCGGGCGGCGATGCGCGACCGGCATGGCGACGGAGAGCTTCCGTCACGTTTCCGCGCCTTCGACACGATTTGCAGCGCAACCCAGGATCGGCAGGACGCGGTGATTACCCTGCTCGCCGAACAGCCGATCGACCTCGTAGTCGTCATCGGCGGCTACAACAGCAGTAATACCTGCAACCTGGCGCGAATATGCGCCGACCAGCGGCCGACCTACCACATTGCCGACGCCTCCGGCCTGCTGTCGGCCTCCGAGATCCGGCATAAGCCGGTGGGTGAAAAGCTGGAAGTCACGGCCCGGAACTGGCTGCCGGGCGGGCCGGTCGTCATCGGCCTCACCTCCGGCGCCTCGACCCCTGACAACATCGTCGAATCGGTCATCCGGCGCCTCGAGGCCCTGGCGAACGCCCCGGAGAATTGAGCCTCCCCGAACGGGGCCCGCACGCGTGCGCCCGGGGCTCATGCGTGTTACCGTATCTGCTTGCACCTAGAGCAGTAAACGTCACTTTCAATCAGGTCGTAGTTCCACCTGTAGTCATCATGAGATCGCTGAAGCCTTTCTCCTCAATCGTCGTCGTTGCGCTCGCCACACTCGCCTTCGCCGCCACACTCCGCGGCTTTTCTCCCGACCCCGAACAGGGAGGCAAGCCGGCTCCGCAGGTATTCACCTTCAAGTGGTGGCTGAACGAGCTATACAAGAGAGAGCTGGCGCTCACCGCTGAACAGTCGCGCAAGATCGAGGAGACTTTTCAGAAGGCGGTGCCCAGGCTGAAGGTGCTGAAGACCGCCCTCGATGAAGCAGAGTCGAAGTTCGACCGATTGGTCGAACGCGGCGAAGACGCGCTGGTCATGGATCAGCTCAACGCCCTTGAAGCGGCGCGCATGGAGTTGAGCAAGAGCCGCACGCTGATGCTCTATGACATGCAGAAGGCGCTCACACGCAGCCAGTGGGCGAAGTTCAAGGCGATGCACCAGCAGCTGCAGCAGCAGATGCAGCGTCCTCCAGCCCCGGCAGCTGCTGCGCCGTCGCCGACCACCGATCGCCCGAAATAGTGAAACCCCGTTTTGCGTCCGGGATGACCATGCACACGTGTTTCCGCCCTTTTGCCGCCCTGATCACGATCGGGGCGCTGACCAGTTCCGTCGCCTTCGCCCAAAGCACTTCCCAGAGCTCTGACGACAGCAAGCGTTTCGAGGAGATCGCGCGCACGGCGGCGCAGCAGTTCGCCGCCGCCCGCGCGGATGTTGAGCAGACGCGACCGACCGCCCCGCCGGTCCCGCCCGGTACGGTCGTGGAGGTCACGCTCGACTCTGCCACGCAGCGCGCGCTCGAGCGGAATCTCGACATCGCAGTCGAACGGCTGAATCCGCAGACGTTCGATTTCTCGCTGGCGGCGCTGGACGCGACGTACCGGCCCACGCTGACGTCGAACTTCAGCATGCGCAGCCAGACCAGCTTCGCGCGCAGCCAGACCGCCGGCGGCGACGTGCTCGTCACTGACACGCTGACCAACAATTACGGCATGACGCAGAACCTGAAGTGGGGCGGCGGCAGCTTCGCGGTCGCCTTCAACAACAACCGTCAGGCGCAGTCTGACGCGTTCGCCATCAGGAACCCTGCCCTCAACGCCAACCTCACTGCGTCGTTCGTGCAGCCGATCCTCCGGAATTTCCGCATTGATGGCACGCGCGCGCAGCTGCAGGTCACGCAGATCAACCAGCAGATTTCCGAAACCACGCTGCGCGCCACGATTACGCGGACGCTCTCCAACGTCCGCAACGCGTACTGGGATCTCGTGTACGCCATCCAGGCTGCCGACGTCGCTGACCGCTCGCTCGCGCTGGCGACTCGCCTCGTGCAGGACAACCAGGCGCGTGTCGAAGTCGGGACGCTCGCGCCGCTGGACGTGCTGAACGCACAGGCTGAAGAGGCGGTGCGCCGTCAGACGGTTGCGCAGGCGACCGCGTCGCGCCGGACAGCGGAGCTCGCATTGAAGCGGCTGATCGTGAACGGCACGGACGACCCGCTCTGGAACGCGCAGATCGAGCCGATCGACCGGCCGACCTATTCCTCGACTCCGATCGACGTGGCCGACGCCGTGCGCAAGGCGCTCGCGACGCGGACTGACCTCGAGACCGCGCGCCGCCAGATGACGACGAACGACATCTCAATCAGGAGCCTGTCGGATCAGCAGCTGCCGTCGCTCGATCTGACCGCGACCTACGGCCTGACCGGCATCGGCGGCCCGCAGTTCGTGCGGCAGGGCCTCGGCGGCACCATCACGGACATCATTCCCAGCGGCTTCTCAGATGCCCTCGGATTGATCAAGGATCGGCGCGCACCGACCTGGAATGTGGCCTTGAACCTGAGCTACCCCATCGGCTCGAGCCAGGCTGATGCGAACGTCGCCCGCGCGCGCCTCCAGCAGAGGCAGACCATTGCGCAATCGCGCGCGCTCGAGCTGCAGATTGCGACCGAAGTGACCAATGCCGCCCTGCAGGTGGAAGCCACCCGGGAGCGCCTACAGGCGTCCCAGGTTGCCCTGTCTCTCGCCGAGCGGCGGCTGGAGGCGGAAAACAGCCGATTCGACGTGGGCCTGTCCACCAACTTCTTCGTCGTGCAGGCGCAGCGGGACCTCCGGGACGCCCAGAATGCGGAGCTTCGCGCCCTGCTCGACTACCGGCGGGCACAGGTGGATTTCGAGCGCGTTCAGGAGATTCCGGCCGGCGGAGGCATCGGGATCACCTCCATCCAAGGCGGCGGCGGGCAGGCGCCACGGGCCAACGCGGGTGGCGGCGGCGGATTCGGCAACTGACCTGACGTTTTCACAATTTGTTAACGACAAGCCGGACGGAAATCGTAGATCGTTAGATACCCACATGAAACAGGTTGCAGGCAAGCTCGTCGGCATCGCGGTCATCGCTGCAGCGGGGCTTGGAATCGCCTATATCGGCGGCGTCTTCACCGAAGATTCCGCGCAGGGACAGGCGGCCCAGGGCGGGACGGCAGCGCCGGGCCGCCTGTCC
>Ga0247825_10003741_pt1 | contig 10008 bp, 7 predicted proteins | sample 13C_Vanillin_Day_FD_194413 | JGI IMG/M metagenome (GOLD analysis project Ga0247825, IMG submission 194413) | Soil microbial communities from agricultural site in Penn Yan, New York, United States - 13C_Vanillin_Day48 | ecosystem: Environmental > Terrestrial > Soil > Agricultural land | place...
GCGATGCGCTCGAGCGTGCCGTGGCCCGCGGCCGCGAGCGACGGGAACGCAGCCCCGATCCGGTCGGCGAGGGCGGCGGGATCGCTCATCGAAGGGTGGATCCCGCGGCGGCGCGGGGGTCCGAACCGGGAATTCTAGCGCGGCGATGTCCGCCGCGCCCGGAACGAACGTCGTTCGGGGCTCGCCGCCCCGGCGCGAGCACGCGATCGGCGCCTTGTGTGACCTAGGTCACCGATCCGTCACCGGTGCAGCCCCACACTGGGACACCAAGCCACTCCCTCGAAAGATCGCGATGCAAGTCAATGTCGGTGGTGTCGATCGTGCGGTCCGGATCGTGATCGGGCTCGCGCTCCTGTCGCTCGTCCTCGTGCTCGAAGGCCACGCGCGCTGGTGGGGGCTCGTGGGCCTGTTGCCGCTCGCCACCGGGATCATCGGGTGGTGCCCGGCCTACCTGCCGTTCGGCATCCGGACCTGCGCCGCCAGGGACTGAACATGAGCCGCGCCCACCCTGCCGCGATCCTGCTGGCGTTCGCGCTGGCGGTGTCCGCTCGGGCAGAGCCGGTGCTCGACACCCTTCGCGTCGCCAGCGGCGACTACGCCCAGGGCGTCGAAGTCGAGGCGTCGATCGAGGCGGTGCGGCAGGCGACGCTCGCCGCGCAAGTTGCCGGTCGCGTCGTCGAGCTCACGGTGAAGGCAGGCGACACGGTGCGCGCAGGACAGGTGCTCGCGCGCATCGATGCGCGCGCGGCCGATGCGGCGCTCGCCGGAAGCCGCTCGCAGGTCGCGGAGGCCGAGGCGAACCTCGCGAACGCGAAGCGCGTGCACGAGCGCAACCAGGCGCTCGCCGCGCAGAAATTCGTGAGCCAGGCCGCGGTCGACCAATCCGCGTCGGCCCACCAGGCCGCGCTCGCGCAACGCGATGCGCTGGCGGCGAACGTCGGGTCGGCGTCTGCGGCGCGCGACTGGGCGACCATCGTGGCGCCGTTCGCCGGCGTCGTCGGCGAGACGCACGTCGAGGCCGGCGACATGGCGACCCCGGGCCGGGCGCTCGTGACCGTGTTCGACCCGCGCGAGCTGCGCGCGGTCGCGGTCGTTCCGCAGGCGATGCTCGCGCGCACGAAGCTCGACGGCGCGCTGGTGGAGGTGCCGGCGCTCGCGACGACGCTGACGCCGCTCCGCGCCACCGTGATCCCGATCGCCGACGCCCGTGCCCACACGACGCGGGTGCGCTTCGACCTGCCGCCGACCGCGGCGCTCGCCCCCGGCCACTACGCGCGCGTGCGCCTGCCGATCGGCGCGGCGTCGATGCTCGCGATCCCCGAGTCCGCGCTGGTCCGCCGCGGCGAGGTCACCGCCGTCTACGTGATCGACGCCGTCGGCGCCGCGCGGCTGCGCCAGGTGCGCACCGGCGAGCGCGTCGGCGGCGGCGCGATCGAGATCCTCGCCGGCCTCGCCGCCGGCGAGACGATCGCCGCCAACCCGGTCGCCGCGGGGATGCGCACCGCGTCGAGGTAGCGTCATGCGCGCTCCCGCCTCGCTCGGCCTCTCCGGCCGCCTCGCCCGCTACTTCCTCGGCTCCCGGCTGACGCCGCTCCTGGCGGTCGTCGTCGCGCTCGCCGGGCTGTTCGCGGTCGTCGTGACGCCGCGCGAGGAGGAGCCGCAGATCGACGTCACGCTGGCGAACGTGATGGTGCCGTTCCCGGGGGCCTCCGCCGCCGACGTCGAGCGCCTGGTGGCGATCCCGGCCGAGCAGGTGCTCGCCGGCATGCGCGGCGTCGAGCACGTCTGGTCGGTCTCGACGCCCGGACAGGCGCTCATCACGGTCCAGTTCCTCGTCGGCGTCCAGCGGGACGACGCGGTCGTGCGCCTGCACGACACGGTCTTCGCGCATCGCGACTGGATGCCGCCGGAGCTCGGCGTGGGCGAACCGATCGTGAAGGCCAAGGGTATCGACGACGTCCCGATCGTCGCCGTGACGCTGCACGCGCTCGAGTCGGAGCTGAAGCGCGTGCCGGGCACGCGCGACGTCAGCACGATCGGCGCGCCGGGACGCGAGGTGCGCGTCGAGCTCGACCCGGCGCGCCTGGCCGCCCACGACCTCGACGTCCCCGCCGTCCGCGGCGTGCTGAAGGCGGCCAACGCGTCGCTCGCCGCCGGCGAGCTCGTCCGCGGCAATGCGACGGTGAAGGTGGACGCGGGCGGATTCCTGTCCTCGGCCGAGGACGTGCGCGACCTCGTCGTCGCCGTGCGCAACGGCCGGCCCGTGTACCTGGCCGACGTGGCGGACGTCGTCGACGGCACGCCGCCATCGGCGCCGCGCGCGTGGCACGTCGCGGGCAAGGCGGGCGGTGGCGATCCGGCGGAAGTCGGCGTCGCCGCGCCCGCCGTCACGCTCCAGGTCACGAAGAAGGCCGGCGAGAACGCGGTCGACGTCGCCGCGCGCCTCGAGCGACGCGTAGACGAGCTTCGCGACGCGATCGTGCCGCAGGGCGTCGCGGCGACGCTCACGCGCGACTACGGGAAGACCGCCGGCGACAAGGCGCAGCTCCTGATCAGCAAGCTCCTGTTCGCCACGCTGTCGGTCGTCGCGCTGGTGTTCCTCGCGCTCGGCCGCCGCGAAGCCGCGGTCGTCGGCATCGCGGTGTCGCTGACGCTCGCCGCGACGCTGTTCGCCTCGTGGGCGTGGGGGTTCACGCTGAACCGCGTGAGCCTGTTCGCGCTGATCTTCTCGATCGGCATCCTGGTCGACGACGCCATCGTCGTCGTCGAGAACATCCACCGCCGTCGCGCGCTCGCGCCCCAGATGCCGCTTTCCGAGCTCATCCCCGCCGCGGTCGACGAGGTCGGCGGCCCGACGATCCTCGCGACGTTCACCGTCATCGCCGCGCTCCTGCCGATAGCGTTCGTGAACGGAATGATCGGACCCTACATGAACCCGATCCCGATCAACGCGAGCCTGGGCATGCTGATCTCGCTCGCCGTGGCGTTCTCGATCACGCCCTGGCTCGCGCTCAGGCTCGCCCCGACGCTCGCGCCCGCGGAGCACGGGCCCGGCCGGCTCGACCGCGCGCTCGCCTCGGGGTTCGCGCGGCTGCTCACGCCGTTCGTCGATCCGGCGCGCGGCGGCCGGCGCCGCGTCTTGCTCGGCGCAGGGATCGCCGCCGCGATCGCGCTGGCCGTCTCGCTCGCCGCCGTGCAGTGGGTCGTGCTCAAGATGCTGCCATTCGACAACAAGAGCGAGTTCCAGGTCGTCGTCGACCTGCCGACGGGGACGCCGGTCGAGGCGACCGCAGGCGCGCTCGCCGACCTCGCCGCGCACCTCGCGCTGCTCGACGAAGTGACCGACGTGCAGGCGTACGCCGGCACGGCGTCGCCGATCAACTTCAACGGCCTGGTCCGGCAGTACGATCTGCGCAACCGGCCGGAGCAGGGCGACCTGCAGGTCAACCTCGTCGATCACCGGCACCGCTCGCGCCAGAGCCACGAGATCGCGCTGGCGGTGCGCCCGGCGCTCGAGGAGATTGGCGCCCGGCACCGCGCGAAGGTGAAGGTGGTCGAGGTGCCGCCCGGGCCGCCGGTGCTGTCGCCCATCGTCGCGGAGATCTACGGACCGGACGAGGCCGGGCGCCATGCGTTCGCGACCTCGGTGCGCGACGTCTTCGCGCGCACGCCGCACGTGGTCGGCGTCGACGACTCGATCGAGGACGCCGCGCCGCGGCTCGTCGTCCGGATCGACCAGCGCAAGGCCGCGCTCGCCGGCATCGCGTCCACGGACGCGGTGGCGACGCTACGCGCGGCGCTGGCGGGCGAGAACGCGACGGCCGTCTTCGACGGCCAGTCGAAGTTCGAGGTGCCGGTGCGGCTCACGCTCGCTCCCGAGCGCCAGGCGCGGCTCGAGTCGGCGCTCGCGTTGACGATGCGCGGCCCCAACGGCACCGCGGTGCCGCTCTCCGAGATCGTCCGGGTCGAGCCGTCGCTGCGCGAGACCTCGCGCTACCGCAAGGACCTGCTGCCCGTGACCTACGTCGTCGGCGACGTCGCCGGCGGCGCCGACAGCCCGCTCTACGGGATGTTCGCGATGCGCGATGCCCTCGCGGGCCTCGCGACGCCCCACGGCGGGCGCTTCGACGAGCGCTTCGTTTCGCCGCCCTCGGATCCGTACCGCGCGTGGTCGATCAAGTGGGACGGCGAGTGGAAGATCACCTACGAGACGTTCCGCGACATGGGCGCCGCCTATGCCGTCGGGCTCGTGCTGATCTACCTGCTCGCGGTCGCCCAGTTCGGCTCGTACGTGACGCCGCTCGTGATCATGGCGCCGATCCCGCTCACGATCATCGGCGTCCTGCCGGGGCATGCACTGCTGGGCAAGCCTTACACGGCGACGTCGATGATCGGCATGATCGCGCTCGCCGGCATCATCGTCCGCAACTCGATCCTCCTCGTCGACTTCGCGAAGGCCGAGGTCGCGCGCGGCGTTCCGCTCGAGCGCGCGGTCGTCGACGCCACGGCCGCCCGCGCGAAGCCGATCGCGCTGACCGGGCTCGCCGCGATGGCCGGCGCCACGTTCATCCTCGACGACCCGATCTTCAACGGGCTCGCGATCTCGCTCGTGTTCGGCATCCTGGTGTCGACGCTGCTGACGCTGGTCGTGATCCCGGTCCTGTACTACGCCGTGCACCGCCGCGATCCCGCGCGCGCGCCGGCGGCACCCTCTTCCACTCCCGCCACCGCCCCGCCATGACCACCGAACGCGTCATCCGCATCGCCGCCGGCCTCTTCGTCCTCGTGTCGCTCGCGCTCGGCGCGAGCGGCAGCCCGCTGTTCGTGAGCGCGAACTGGCTGTGGTTCACGGCGTTCGTCGGCGCGAACCTGCTGCAGAGCGGCTTCACGCGCTGGTGCCTGCTCGAGAAGATCCTGGTCCGCCTGGGTGTCCGCGAGGGAGCGGTGCACGCCTGACGCGGTGCGGGGCCCATCCCGGGCGTGTGTCATGCGAGGATGCGGCCGCGAACCCGCGCCGCCGGGCCGCGGCTTCCGCCATGGATCCTTCGCTCCTCGTCCTGCCCGCCGGTGCGACCCTCGCCGCCTGGACGTTCGCCGTGCCGCTCCTCGCGCTGGCCATCTCGCGCGTCCGCTGGCGCGAACTCGCCGCGGGGCCGGTGGCGCGGGTCTGGCCGGCCGCGCTCGCGGCCCTGGTCGCGCTGTGGAGCCTGCGCGGCAGCGTCGAGCCGGGCTTCGCGTTCCACCTGTCCGGTAGCGCCGCGCTCGCGCTGATGACCGGCCCGGCGCTCGCGCTCGCCGGCGGCGCCGTCGTCGTCGCGCTCGCGTCCGCGCTCGCCGGCGCGCCGTGGGCGAATGCCGCGGCAACCTGGCTCGTCGTCGTGGTGGTGCCCGTCGCCACCCTCGGTGCCGTGCTCCGCGCGGCCGAGCGGCGGTTGCCGGCGCACTTCCTCGTCTACGTGTTCGTCGTCGCGTTCTTCGGCGCGGGGCTCGCGTACGTCGCGGCCGGCGCGGCGGGGTTGTCGCTGCTGGTGGCCGCGACGGACGTGCCGGCCGCGCTGGCGTTCGGCGAGTACCTGATCCTGCTCGTCACGCTGGCGTTCGGCGAGGCGATGCTGACCGGGATGGCGCTCGCGCTCGCGGTCGTCTACCGTCCGGCGTGGGTCGCGACCTTCGACCCGGCGCGCTACCTGCGCTGACCCGGGGCGCGAGCGGGCGTCACCCTGCCGATTCCTCGCGCGCCGCCTTCTCGCCGCCCAGCCATTTCGCCGCCCTGACGAGCGATCGGCTTTCGAGCGTGCGCAACCGCGCCCCGAGCTCGTCGTGGCGCGCCTGCAGCGCGGCCACCTCGGCGGTGCGCAGCTCGAGCTGCTCCTCGAGGCCGGCCGAGCGGATCGCGGCCTCGGTGATCGCATCGGCCATGCGGTCGGCCTCCTCGGACAGCGCGACGATCCGGTTGTCGCGCTCCTCGATCGCCGACCGGAGCTCGCCGGTCGCGCGGTGCAGCGTCGTCTCGCGCTCGATCGCGCGCTGGTCGTGCTCGCGCCGGGTGCGCTCGAGCGTCCGCACCGCGTCGTCGCGCTCGTGGCGCAGCTTGTCGCGCTCGCGCAGCAGGTCGGACTCGCGCACGCGCAGCGCGTCGGCCTCGGAGGCGAGGCGCGCGCACAAGTCCTCGCGCGCGGCGAGCGCGGCGCGCGCTTCCTCGATCTCGATGGCGAAGCGCTCGAGGTGATGGCGCGCCGAGTCGAAGCGATGCGCGTGCCCATCGGCCTCGCGCCGCGCGGTTTCCAGCGCGTCGGTGAGCTTCGCGATCGACGTGCGCTCGTCGTTGAGCTCGCGCTGCGTCTGGTTGAGCTCGCTGCGCAGCGTCGCCTCGGACTGCGGGACCTCGGCGAGCGCCGCGGTGATGCGCGCGAGCTCGGCGCGCGTCGACGCGAGCTCGGCGGTGAGCGCCTCGCGCTCGCGCGCCTGCTCGCCGCGCAGGGCCCCGACCTGCGAGGTGAGCGCCTCGCGCTCGCGCGCCTGCTCGCCGCGCAACGCCTCGAGCTGGGCGGTCAGCGCCCGTGCGTCGCGCGGCGCCGCGGCGAGATCGCGCTGCGTGCGGTCGGCGCGCGCCGCGTGGCCGGCCGCCATGTCCGCCAGCGTTTGCAGGCGCACGCGGTCGGCCTCGATTTCCTGCGCGAGCCACGGCGGGATCGCGCTCTGCACCGCCGCGCGGGCCGCCGCCGCGAGCTGGTCGACGGCGCGCTTGAGCTCGCCCGAGACGGTGCCGGCGAGGCGGCGGTAGCCCTCGTCGAGCACCGAGTCGAGCCCCGAGCCCAGCCCGAGTTGCGGCGGGACGATGGCGCCTTCCCTGGCGATCGTGGGGTTCTTCGCGGCCTGAATCGCGGGCGGGAAGCGCGTGGCCTGGGCGATGCGCTTCAAGCCCGCGCCCGGATCGTCGAGGAAGGCGTCGTCGGCGACGATGGTGCGCGCGAGCCCGCGCGTGGCGTGCTCGAACTCGACCAGGTGCGCGAGCCACAGCGCGAGCGACTTCTCGGGGGCGAACTGGCGGCGCCGCGCGAGCGCCGCGGCCGCGCGGCCCGGATGCGTGAGCCACAACACCGCGGCCAGCGGGCGACCGGCTTCCTCGATGCGTTCGCGCCACAGCGAAACGATGCGCGTGGCGAGCGGCTCGGCGATCAGGAGCGGCGCGTCGGGGGGCAGCCGCTCGAGGAACACGTCCATCGCGGCGCGCGCGGCGTCGAGGCCGGGCGACTTGCCGAGCTTCGCGGGCATCGGCGCGAGCGAATCCCAGCGCATGCCGCAGGCGGCGAGCGCGTGCTGCGAGACGCCGGCCGGATCGCCGGCGGGCGGGGCGGCGAGCGTGGCGCCGGCGCGCGCGAGCGCGTCCGCGAGCGCGGACGTGCCGCTCTCGGGCAGTCCGAGCAGCAGAAGCACCGGGGAAGCCATGGCTGGCTCCAAGGTCGCAAGGCGCGTGCCAGCCTTGCGGACAGCCGTCAGGGTGTACGGCCGGCGTCCCGCTGCGCCTCGCGCCACTCCATCTCGAGCCCCACCAGCCGCGCGATCAGCACGGCCAGGTAGAGCTGCCCGGCGATCGCCTCGAATGCGGCCAGCGACCGCGCGTAGGGGTGCAGCGGCGTGATGTCGCCGTAGCCGGTCGAGGTCAGCGTGATGAAGCTGAAGTAGATGTAGCGGTAGTCCATCGCGCCCGCCTCGGCGGGAGCCCCGCCGATCGCGAACGCGTGCGGGACGAAGAGTGCCAGCAGCTTGTACGCCTGCGCGAAGACCAGCCCGAGGAGCAGGAAGGTGCCGCAGGCCCCGACGATCCGGTGCAGGTTGATGCGCCCGTCGCGCGTCGCGCGCACGATGAAGAGCGCGCCGAGCGCGATCGACGTCGCGATGACCAGCACCGCGTCGAGCGCGGCGAGCGGACGGCCGGGCAGCGCGTACTCGATGACGCGCGCCGCCACGGTAACGACGAGCAGCACCAGGAACACGCGGACCAGCGGGCGCGGCTCGAACACCAGCGTCGCGCCGACGATCATGAACGCGCCGAAGGCGAGGTCGAGCCACCACGGCGCGATCGTCCCGACCTCGATCATCGGGTAGAGCGCGAACATGAACACGCACAGGATGACGACGGCGAGCGTCAGGCTCCCGTCGCCGCGCACGAAGCGGTACCCCCGGGCGAGCAGCGTCAATGGCATGGGGGAGGGGTGGGCCCGGCTGGGATCGAACCAGCGACCAAACGATTATGAGTCGTCTGCTCTGACCGACTGAGCTACGGGCCCGGGGCGCCTTGGAGGCGCCGCACGCGCCGGGCGGATGCGCCGCGCCGAGTATAGCCGCTCGGGCGCCGCGCGCGGTCGCGCCGACCGGTGGGCTACACTCGAACGGACCCGCTCCCGCGCCATCCGCGATGCACCACTACCTGCGTCCGCTGCTCGTGCCCGCGTCGTTCGCGCTGGTCGGCGCCTCCGAGCGGCCCGGCTCGCTCGGCCGCGTGGTGATGGAGAATGTCGCCTCGGGCGGCTACCAGGGCGTCTTCCACGCGGTCAACCCGGCGCATCGCACGCTGCTCGGCCGCAAGAGCTGGCCGAACGTGGCGGCGATCGGCCAGCCGGTCGAGCTGGTGGTGATCGCCGTGCCCTGCGACGCCGTGCCCGGCGTGCTCGACGACGCGGCGCGCGCCAGGGCGAAGGCCGCGGTCCTGCTCACCGCGGCGCCGGCGAGCGACGCCCGCGAGGCGAAGCGCTGGTCGCACGAGGTCGCCGCGCTCGCGGCGAAGCGCGGCATCCGGCTGGTCGGGCCGGGCGCCTTCGGCGTGATCCGCACCGGCATCGGCCTCAACGCATCGTTTTCCGACGTCCCGGTGCTGCCCGGGCGCCTGGCGCTGGTCGCGCAATCCGGCGCCGTGTGCACGGCGATGCTCGACTTCGCGCGACCGAGCGGCATCGGCTTCTCGAGCGTGATTTCGCTCGGCGGCGTGCTCGACGTCGACGTGGGCGAGCTCCTGGATGCGCTGCTCGCCGACGGCGAGACCGACGGCATCCTGCTCTACGTCGAGCACGTGCACGAGGCGCGGCGCTTCCTGTCGACGCTGCGCGCCGCGGCCCGCACCAAGCCGGTCGTGGTGCTGAAGGCGGGGCGCTCGCTCGAAGCGCGCGCCGACGACCCGTCGCCCGACGCGGTCTTCGAGGCCGCGATGCGCCGCTGCGGCACGGTTCGCGTGCGCACCTACACGCAGCTCTTCGCCGTCGCGCGCCTGCTCGCGACCGGCCGCATTCCGCACGGCGAGCGCATCGCGGTGGTCGCCAACGGCCGCGGGCCCGCGATCCTCGCGGCCGACAGCGCGCGCGACGCGGAGATCGAGCTTGCCGTGTTCGGCCCCGCGACGATCGCGGCGCTCGACGCGCTGCTCCCCGACGAGAGCGCGCGCGGGAACCCGGTCGACGTGCGCGGCGATGCGCCGCCCGAGCGGCTCGCCGCCGCGGTCGCCGCGGTGCTCCGCGACGATGCGGTCGACGCGGTCGTCGCGTTGCACGTGCCGCGACCGGTGGATTCGCCCACCGATGCGGCGCGCGCGGTGGCGGCGGTCGCGCGCGACTCGCGCAAGCCGGTGCTCGGCGCGTGGCTCGGGGCGGTCGAGCGGCCCGAGGCGCGCGAGGCCCTCGAGGCCGGCGGCATCGCGAACTTCTACACGCCCGAGAACGCGGTCGAGGCGTTCGCGTTCCTCGCGTCGTACCGCCGCCACCAGGAGCTCCTGCTCGAGGTGCCGTCGCCGCAGCCCGAGCCCGATCCGCCCGACGCGGCCGCGCTCGAGCGCATCCGTCACGCGATCGGCGACCGCCGCACGCTCGACGCGAGCGAGCTCGCCGCGCTGCTCGCCGCATTCCACCTGCCGGTGCCCGCGCTCGCGCGTGCCGAGACGCTCGCCGAGGCGCGCGGAATCGCGCGCCGCGTCGGCTATCCGGTGTCGCTCGCGATCGACGCGCCGCTGCCGCTGCC
>Ga0247825_10003743_pt1 | contig 10005 bp, 8 predicted proteins | sample 13C_Vanillin_Day_FD_194413 | JGI IMG/M metagenome (GOLD analysis project Ga0247825, IMG submission 194413) | Soil microbial communities from agricultural site in Penn Yan, New York, United States - 13C_Vanillin_Day48 | ecosystem: Environmental > Terrestrial > Soil > Agricultural land | place...
CCCGTGCCCCAGCAACCGCCACGGGCTCACCCTGAGGAGGCGCCAGCTCACCGGGAGCCAGCTCCTGCACCTCCAGCTCCACCTCCGCGTGGGCGGGCTCGTCATGGCCGGAGGCGGCCTCGGCGGCCTCGGCCTCGGACTCCGAGGGGACGTCCGGGAAGTCCTCGTGCTCGCCCTCGGTCAGCTCGAACTGGGAGCGCGCGAAGTCCGGGTCGTAGACAACGTCACTGACGTAGAGGAAGGCAGCCTTCTCGAGCCCGATGTCCACGAAGGCCGCCTGCATGCCCGGGAGCACCCGGACGACGCGGCCCTTGTAGATGTTTCCGACGACGCCTTTGTCCTTCTTACGCTCGAGATAGAACTCCGCGATGTGCCCGCCCTCGACGAGGGCGACCCGGGTCTCCCGACCCGAGGCATTGATGACGAGGGTGCTGCCCATAGGCGAATCCTGGACGCACGCGCGGACGGGCGGACCCCACCGGACGGGAGGCGACGAGGCCTCGCGCTTCCGAGCGTGCTGCGAGGGGAGAGGGGGCCCATGACCCTCCCGCTTCGGCGGACCCATGCATGGCTCGCGTCTCGCGGGTGGGGGTTGAGGGGGACACCGCCTGCTCCTCCGAGTTCATTGCGCCTCACGAATGACCGGCACCGTACCGGGTGAAGCCTTTGTTCTGAGCGTTCCCAGCTCTTCTCTTGCGCGTGCCGCCCGCGCCTGCCCTCCACACCCGGTCGGAGCCCATCCGCGGGCGCCTTGGGGGGGCGACAGGAGCTGTTGCAACCAGCGCGTCTGAAGGAACCTGGGGACGCAACCCGTCTCAAAAAGTCAGCCTGGACTTCCTACCTAAGCCCCACCCGACGCGGGGCGTCACACAACCGTCCAGAAACACATGGAGTTTTCCACCCTCCGGTGTCCCTGTAAAGGTGAGAAGTGGAGATTGTCGACCCGATGTCACGGGTCCTTCACGGCTTCCCGGTTTCAGGCCTGGGCCGTAGGCGCTTGCTTGCGTGACTCGGGCTTGTCGATGCGGCCGCGCGGCCGGCGCACCAGCCGCAAACCCGTCCACGTCTCGTCAATGAGGCAGATCTTGTTGTCCACCATGCCAATATCGAGCGCGGCATGGCGGACGAACTCCTCGGAGAGCGAGCTCTTGATGCCCTCGCCGCTGGGCCAGCAGACCCAGATGCCGCCAGTGAGCGCCATGGCGCGCGAGAGGGCAGGCAAGCGCTGGACGAGCTCGTGGGCATCTGAGGTGAAGAAGAGGATGACGTCCAGCCCGGACTGGGCGGTGATGAGGAACTCGACGCCGTCAGGCAGCGGGTTGAGCTTCTGGACAAAGCCGCGGGGTGGGTTGATGACGGAGACCTTGGAGCCGGCCCGGATGCCCAGCATCGCGGGTAACGAGCCCATCGCGTACGGCGTCATGAGAAGCGCTCCACGGTAAAGGCACGGAACTCACCGGTGGGATGGCTCTCCGCGTGCTCGACGTCCGTCACGCGCGCGGCCTGAGGGCCCCGGTGGCACCAGCGGATGAACTCTTCGAGCGCGGCCTGCGCGCCCTCGGCGACGGCCTCCACGGAGCCGTCGTCGCGGTTGCGCACCCAGCCGGTGAGGCCCAGACGGGTGGCCTCGAGGCGGGTGCTCTCGCGAAAGAACACGCCCTGCACCTTGCCGCGTATGCGCAGGCTCACCCGCCGAGTGCCCATCGTGCCGGCCTCCTCCCTCAACCCCGGGCCTCGCCCTGCAGGAGCTTCAGGAACTGCTGCTCGTCCAGGATCCTTACTCCGAGTTCCTGGGCCTTCTTCAGCTTGCTGCCTGCGTCCTCGCCTGCAACCACGAAATCCGTTTTTCGCGAGACACTGCCCGCCACCTTGCCCCCCCGGCGTTCAATCTCCTCCTTCGCCTGCTCTCGTGACATGGCCGACATTCCGCCGGTGAGCACCACCGTCTTGCCCGAGAAAGTGCCGCCGGTGGCCACCTGGGGCGGAGCCGGGGTGACGCCCGCGGCCAGCAGCTCGTCGATGGCGGTGCGGTTCTGCGGCTCCTGGAAGAAGGCGTAGATGACCTGGGCCATGGTGGGCCCCACGTCCTTGACGCGGGTGATGGCCTCATGATCCGCGGTGTAGAGCTGGCGCACGTCCGGGAAGGCCTCGGCCAGGGCCTTGGCGGTGGCCTCGCCCACATGGCGGATGCCCAGCGCATAGAGGAAGCGGCGCTGGGTTGTCTGCTTGGAGCGCTCGATGGCGGCCAGGATATTGTCCGCGCTCTTGTCGCCCATGCGCTCCAGGCTCATGAGCTTCTTCTTGTCCAGCGCGTACAGGTCCGCGAACGCCTTCACCAGGCCGCTGGAGACGAGCTGCGAGGCCAGCTTGTCGCCCATGCCGTCGATGTCCATGGCCGTGCGCGAGGCGAAGTGGCGGATCTTCTCCACCAGCTGCGCGGGGCACGAGGCGCCGGTGCAGCGGATGATGGCGCCTTCCTCGTCCTTGGCCGTCTTGGCGCCGCACACCGGGCAGCTCTTGGGGAACTCGTAGGGCTGGGCGTTGGCGGGGCGCTTGGAGAGCACCACGGAGACGATCTCGGGGATGACGTCTCCTGCGCGGCGGACGAAGACGGTGTCGCCCTTTCGCACGTCCTTGCGGCGCAGCTCGTCCTCGTTGTGCAGGGTGGCGCGCGACACGGTGACGCCGCCCACCTTCACCGGGTTGAGGTGGGCCACGGGGGTAAGGGCGCCGGTGCGGCCCACCTGCACCTCGATGGACTCCACCAGCGTGGACTCCTCCTCGGGCGGGAACTTGTAGGCCACCGCCCAGCGCGGGCTCTTGGACACCTGTCCGAGCCGCAGGCGCAGGTCCTCGTCATCCACCTTCACCACCATGCCGTCCACCTCGAACGGCAGGGCGTGACGGCCCTTCTGCGAGGCCTCGTACTCCTTGCGCACGCCATCCAGGCCCTTGGCGCGCACGTGGCGGTTCACAGGCAGCCCGAGCGTCTTCAAGTACTCCAGCTTGTCGGTGTGCGTCTTGAAGGAGGGTAGGCCCTCGGTGGGCACGTACTCGTAGAGGTAGATGGAGAGCGGGCGCGAGGCGGTCATCTTCGGATCGAGCTGGCGCAGGCTGCCGGCGGCGGCGTTGCGCGGATTGGCGAAGAGCGGCTCGCCCTCCTCCTCGCGCTTCTCGTTGAGCTTCCTGAAGTCCTCCTTGCGGATGAACACCTCGCCGCGGACCTCGAGCAGCGGGGGCACCTTCACGCCGTCCTGGGGGAAGAGCTCCAGCGGCAGGCTGCGCACGGTGCGCAGGTTGCCGGTGACGTCCTCGCCGGTGGTGCCGTCGCCGCGGGTGGCGCCCTGGACGAAGACGCCCTTCTCGTAGCGCAGGGTGATGGCCAGGCCGTCGAGCTTGGGCTCGCAGACGTAGGTGACATCGGAGACGCTGGCGAGCTTGCGGATGCGCTCGTCGAAGTCGGTGAACTCCTCATCATTGAAGACGTTGGCCAGCGAGAGCATGGGCGCCCGGTGGACGACCTTCTCGAACTTCTCGGCGGCCTCGCCGCCCACACGCTGGGTGGGGGAGTCCGAGGTGGCGAGCTGGGGATGCTTGCCCTCGATCTCCTGCAGCTCGCGCATGAGCCGGTCGTATTGCGCGTCGCTGATCTCCGGTGAGTCGAGGACGTAGTAGCGGTAGTTGTGGTGAGCCAGCTCCTGGCGGAGCTCGCGTGCGCGTTTCTCGGCGGTCTTCAGATCCACGAATGCAGCCTCACTCATCCCCGTGCCGGTGGGGCGCGAGAATGGCGATCTTCCCAGGCTGGGCGCAAGCCGGGTGTGCCCGTGTCGGGCGCGCGGAAGGCGCGAGGACAGGCCGCGAGGCAGGACGTGAGAGGTTGGGAAGAGAGGCGCTTGCTCTCTGGCGGCGGAGGCCAGCATGCCGTCATTTATAGCATGGTGGCAGCCTACCCATGAAGTTGGCCCTACACCCGGCGCCTCGGTTGCGTGGGGCCGTCCAGCACATCGGAGACGAGGGTGGCATTCAGGGCTCGTGCGTGCCAGCGCTCCAGGGTTGCCACGTCCAGGCAGCTCTGGATGCGCTGGCGGGAGGCCTTGCCCACGCGGATGCGCCTGGCGGCGAGCAGTTGAAGCACGGCTCTGGCCAACCCCTTGGCCTCTCCCTCGGCCAGCCCCTGAGCCAGCCCCTCGGCCAGCCCCTCCTCGCGCCCCTGGTCTTTGAGGACCTGTGCCATGGTTCTCATGAATGCCTCCGCCTGCTGCGTCTCCATGATGGAATGTAACACGCGCTTCACCGCCGCGGACGCCCGCTCATCTCCCAGGTGGTGTATGTAACGGACTACCCGGTACAGCGTCAGCAGGCCCTGGCCAGCGTCGTACACCCGCGCGAACAGCTCGCCCCACTGAGGCAGACGCTGGGCCAGTTTTCTGGTGCCCGCCAGACGGAGCACCAACAAGCTCAGGGGCACCAGCGGAGGCCCGGGACGCGCCAGGATGGACTGCTCGCTCTGGGTGGACAGATCATCCAACAGGTACTCGAACCTCAGGGCCCACGGGCTCTGGCTGGCTCCCGCGGCCCCGCCTGGCACGCGATAGTGCTCCTCCAACCGGAGAGAAGCCGACCAGCTGCGGCCCTGCCTTGGATACACCACCAGCGGGGTGATAACCGGGAGCCACCGGCTATGAGGGTGCACCTCATGCCAGTTCTGAATGAGGCGCCCCGAGTAGTCGAGCATCCGCAGGGGCATCCAGCGCTCCACCCTGGACTGATGCTCGATGGGGAAGAAGTGCCGGGGCTCGTGCTCCGTCGCGTGGTGGTAGCGCGCCGAGAAGAGCAGGTCCTTGCGTGTTTCGCGCCCCCAGTCCACAAGAGTGCCAGACTCGCGCCGCAGGGAGGACCAGTCTACTCCGGTGCTCAGTGAGGCAGGCAGGTTGTAACGCAGCAGGGCCGCGGCCCGCTCAGGATGGGCGAAGGTGTAGCGGAAGAAGCGGTCATGCGGAGCTGTCACGTGCCCCGGCGTTAGAGCAACTCCCAGGCCAGCCCTCCCTCAGAGGGAGAGGCGAGGTGATGGAGTCCGTGGGCGGAGACGCTGAGTCTCTGTCGAGAGACGTGGGCGAGTTCATCCATCGCGGGGCGGGGGACGGATGCTGGTATCTGTTAGGGGCCCACTCACCCCCTGTAAGGCAGAATGGATATCCGCAACCCTCGTCTCCTCTACACCAAGGCTGCGCTCTTCGTGGTTGCCGGTGTTACCGCGAGCGGGCTCCTGCTTGCTTCAGCACTACCACTACGATGATGGCTACCGGTTCGCCGGTCTTCTGTCGTTCGTCCGGTACAAGCTCGGTCGCAAGAGAGGGTGCTGACCGCCCTCCGCGCGTGAGCCCTACTGGGGATCATCCAACTCGGGGTAGTGGCGGAACACGTCGTGGAGGTTGAAGGCCTGCCGACGCTCCGAGCGCAGGTAGGCGGCGATGCGGGGTCGCTCTGCCACGCGCTGGCGCAGCCCCTGCAGGCCCGGCCATCGAGGCGACAGCCGCTGCCAGGCCCGCGGGAACGCATACGCCAGCCCCTCCAGCAGGTGGAAGACGGACAGCTCCACATACGTGAAGCCCGTGCCTATCAGGTGCTGCCCGGGCGCGGCCGGATTGCCCTGGAGCACTCGCTCCAGGTAGTCCACGAACTTGGGCATCCGCTCCTCGCGGAAGCTCTCCGCCCGCAGCAGCGCCTGGGGCTTCTGCTCCTCGTAGTAGCGCTGGACCGCCACCGGGTGGTGCGTGTCATGGGCCTCCATCACCAGATCCGCCACGGTGAGCTGCAGCTGTCGCGCGTGCAGCCTCGCGAGCTCGTCTTCGGGCACCTGCCCCAGCCTCTCACCCAGCCACGAGCAGATCAGCGTCGTCTGTGAGAGCACCCACTCGCCCACCTTCAGGATGGGAGGCGCCAGCGGTGCAACCGGCCCCGGTGACTGCCGCAGCATGCGCACCACCGCCTGCGCCCCGCCCCCCTGGGCCTCCGGCAGCCGCGCCACGTCCACGTAGTCCGCTCCCGCCTCCTCCAGGATCAGGCGGATGAACTCGCCTCGGCCCGGAAGCCCGGGCCAGTAGTACAGCTCGTAACGAGGCTGCGCTCCCGTGCTGGGGGTGTCCGCCATGACTGCTCCTCTCGTGGGATACCGGGCGAAGTATCTCAGCCGCCCCTTTCCATTCAGGGAAGATTCCCTCCAGGACCGGGGTTCCGCCCTTGGGAAGCTCCTGCTCTCCGGATGACATCGGCGAACAGGCAAGGCGACGATGCCTTGACAGGCCCTGGGGGCATCAATAACCTGCCTAGCGGTTTAAAGGCGTCAGGGTTCCCCTGATGCTCTTTCTTCCCAACCACCCTTCGACTCTCCCACGGTCCACTCCGGACGCAGGCGGGTCGGTCCAGTATCGCCCGGATGGTGCTCGCTCGCACCCCGCGAAATCTTCCGACAACAGCCATGCGCTCGGGCCTTCGGGCGCTCCTCCCCACAGCAACGCATCCCCACCATGCGCAAAACGCGTTCCACCAAAGAGAAGGTTGACACCGGTCTGACTGCCGAAGAGCGCCCCAAGCGCGGCCGCAAGACGGCCAAGGCCAGTGATCGGGACGACACCGAGCGGCCCTCTCGCCGCCGCACCGCCCGCCGTGACGAGGAGGAGGCTCCCGAGGCCGAATCCGAGAACGACGAGCAGGCCGCCGAGGCCCCTCGCCCAGTCCTGACGCCCATGCCGCGCCCCGTGCGCGACGAGGAGTTCCAGGAGGCTCGGGCCGTCGCCGCCGCCGAGCCGTCCGCCGCCGCCGAGCCCTCCGCCGAGCCCTCCATCACCGAGGTGACCCGCGACGGCGCTCCCATGCAGGTCATCAAGCTCAACGATCTGAAGCGGATGAAGATCACCGAGCTGGCGAAGATGGCCCATGACTTCAACATCGAGGGCTATCAGGGCCTGAAGAAGCAGGACCTCATCTTCGCGCTCCTGTCCGGCATCGCCGACAAGCGCTTCGAGGTCCACGCCGAGGGCGTGCTGGAGCTGCTCAGCGACGGCTTCGGCTTCCTGCGAAGCTCCGACAGCGACTACCAGCCCAGCCCGGACGACATCTACGTCTCTCCGTCCCAGGTGCGCCGCTTCAACCTGCGCCCAGGCGACACGGTGACGGGCCCCATCCGCCAGCCCCGAGAGGGCGAGCGCTTCTTCGCTCTGCAGAAGGTGGACCGGGTCAACTTCGTGGACCCGCTGTCCGAGGCGGCCCGCGAGCGCATCCTCTTCGACAACCTCACGCCGCTCTACCCCACGCGCAAGCTGAAGCTGGAGCACGAGGGGTCGGAGATGACCACGCGCATCATCGATCTGTTCTGCCCCATTGGCCTGGGCCAGCGCTGCCTCATCGTGGCGCCGCCGAAGGCCGGTAAGACGGTGCTGCTGCAGAACATCGCGCACGCGATCGCCAAGAACCACCCGGAGGTCTACCTCATGGTGCTGCTCGTGGATGAGCGCCCGGAGGAGGTGACGGACATGGAGCGCAGCGTGCGCGGCGAGGTGGTGTCCTCCACCTTCGACGAGCCCGCCACGCGCCACGTGCAGGTGGCGGAGATGGTCATCGACAAGGCCAAGCGCCTGGTCGAGCAGAAGTACGACGTGTGCATCCTGCTGGACTCCATCACCCGTCTGGCGCGCGCCTACAACACCGTGGTGCCCGCCTCCGGGAAGATCCTCTCGGGCGGCGTGGACGCCAACGCGCTGCACAAGCCCAAGCGCTTCTTCGGCGCCGCGCGCAACGTGGAGGAGGGCGGCAGCCTCACCATCATCGGCACCGCGCTCATCGACACCGGCAGCCGCATGGACGAGGTCATCTTCGAGGAGTTCAAGGGCACCGGTAACTCCGAGATCGTGCTGGACCGCAAGCTCTTCGAGAAGCGCATCTTCCCGTGCTTGGACATCAACAAGTCCGGTACGCGCAAGGAGGAGCTGCTGCTGACCCAGGCGGATCTCATCCGCATCACCGCGCTGCGGCAGGTGCTGCACCCCTTCACGCCTATTGACGCGATGGAGTTCGTGCTCAAGCACATGCGCCCCACCGCGTCCAACACCGAGTTCCTTGGCTCGATGAACCGCTAGGAGGATCCCATGCGCCGCCCCCACCGCCTCTCCCTGGCCGCCTTCCTGCTGGGATCCGCGCTCGGGCTTGGAGTGGGGTGCGAGCCCATCGATCCGATCGAGGAGATCCCCGTTGGGCTCTCCGACACGGTCTGCTTCCGGGACAGCGACTGCGCGCCCAACCGGTGCTGCGGCGAGGGCACCAACCCCACGCATGTCTCGGAGGCCCCCAACTGCGCCGGCGTCCGCTGTGACGGGACGTGCCCGCCCAACACCATCGACTGCGGGCGGTGCATCCCTACGTGCCGGGACTCGCGCTGCGCGGCTGCCTGCCAGTGAGGCGGCTCAGGGAGTGGGCGGTGGCGCAGGGTCCACCGCCGGTGTCGGCTGGGCCTTGATGCGCGCGAAGTCGAAGAACGCCACGAAGATCGAGGCGATGGGCACGGCGAACAGCGCGCCCACCAGCCCGTAGAAGCGCTCCCCGGCAATCAGGCTGAACACCACGATGACCGGGTGGATGCGTGCCGCCTGGCCCATGATCCTCGGGTTGAGGATGTACGCCTCCACGGCGTGGATGCCGATGATCCACAACAGGATGGCCAGCCCCTTCTGGAAGCCGTCCGCCAGCGCGATGAGGACGATGGGCACCGAGCTGATGATGGTGCCGAAGATCGGGATGAGGCTGAAGAAGGTGGCGATGGTGGCCAGCAGGAAGGCGAACTTCACCCCGAAGAGCAGCAGCCCGATGGCGGTGAGGATGCCGTTCACGATGCAGATCGTCACCTGGCCGCGCACCACGCCGGACAGCGAGCGGTCGATGCGCTCCAGCAGCACTCGCGCGTCGGCGGAGTACTCGGGCGGGATGAGCGTGCCGAAGTAGCGGCGGATGGCCTGCGCGTCGATGGAGAAGAACGCAGCCACCATCAGCATGAAGAACAGGCCGAAGACGCCGGTGAGCACCCCGACGATGATGCTGCGCGAGATGCCGACGATGTTGCCCAGGTTCTCTTGCGCCAGCACGGACAGGCGAGCTCCGGCGTCCTTGAGGAGCTGAGCCAGGTCCACCGCGAAGCTGAAGGAGCTTCCTGGGGTCAGGTCCTCGCCCTGCACGGCCCGGTCGGACAGCGCGATGGGGATGCCGTAGCTGAGCAGCCGTTCCTCGAAGCGGTGGGCGAGCGACTGGAGGTACTCCGGGGTGAGCGAGTTGGCGAAGGCCAGCGCGTCCCGGCTGATGCGCGCCAGCTCCCGGTAGAGCTGTGGCACCAGCGCGATGAAGAAGAAGTACGCGCCCACGAAGAAGAGGGCGTAGATGAGGAGGATGGCCACCCAGCGGGGGATCTGGCGCCCCACGACCCGGAGGCGGGTAATGCGCTCCACCAGCGGCTGCACGAGGTAGGCGATGAGGGCCGCTCCGGCGAAGGGCATCACCACGGAGCGGAAGGACAGGAGTACCACCAGGATCGCCCCCCACAAGCAGGCGAGGATGATGAGCCGTTTCCGGCGCTCGGCAGGGGCGGAGGCTTCGTGCGGCTGCAGCATGACCGCGGCTTATGGCAGAGGTTCCACCCCCCCTACAAGGCTCCTCATGCCGAACCCAGGCCTGCTCAGAGGACGGGGCCGGAAGGGGGCGGTTGGACGAGGCGCAGCCGGGCCTCCACCTTCTCGAGGATCTGGCGCATCATCGGGCGCTTCACGCGGCCCTCTGTGGACTCGCCCAGCCCCAGCATCTGCTCCACGAGCCAGCGGTTGAGGAAGAGCAGCGCCAGGCGATCCGTAGGGGCCAGCCCCCGCTCCAGGTAGCGCTTGTTGCGCATGTAGTCGTCGTACGCGTCGAACTCGCGCGCCAGCTCCCAGTGCGACAGCCGCAGCGCCTCGCTGTAGACGGTCAGGG
>Ga0247825_10003744_pt1 | contig 10003 bp, 8 predicted proteins | sample 13C_Vanillin_Day_FD_194413 | JGI IMG/M metagenome (GOLD analysis project Ga0247825, IMG submission 194413) | Soil microbial communities from agricultural site in Penn Yan, New York, United States - 13C_Vanillin_Day48 | ecosystem: Environmental > Terrestrial > Soil > Agricultural land | place...
CCCTTCCACTGAAGATGGCCATGTCCGTATACACGACGGTCCTCCGAGAACGCTCTCTGTCGCAGTCTGTCCGGCGGAGCTAATTTACCACAGCCACTACGGAAGGCCGCCACCCGGCCGATGCTAAGTGTGTAAGGCAGACGGCCCGGCGACATCCCCCCGCAGTCCCCGGCCAAAGCCTCGTAAGTGAGAAGCGCCCAACCTCGGCCTGGGCGCTTCTTTGCGTCCCGGAAAGGGCAAGGGCAAGGGGCGAGGGGCATGCTGCCAAGCCCAGACTCAACTCATGGCATCCGGACATCGCTCTATGCACTCTGCACTATGCGCCATGCACTGACCCTTGGCCCTTGGTCCTTGACGCTCTCCGTGACCGTGTACACTCGATCTCAGTAGACAGGAGAACCCCCATGTTCGTGCTCGGTATCAAGCCACGCGCCATCCAGAACGTCGCGGTGATCGAGATGGAAGGACCGATCGGTCAGCGCATCAAGGCTGCCGAGTACGTCAAGCTCTTCCGTCATCTCGAAGAGAACGACAACGTGCGCGCCGTCATCCTCGACATCGACTCACCCGGCGGGTCCGCCACCGCGTCCGGATACATGTACTACGGCGTCAAGGCGCTGGCGGCGAAGAAGCCGGTGATCGCCTTCATCCGCGGCCTCGGCGCTTCCGGCGCCTACATGCTGGCGGCGCCTGCCACACGCATCGTGTCGATCCCCAGCGCCCTCATCGGCAGCATAGGCGTCATCTCCATGCGCCCCTCGATCTACGAGGCCCTGGACAAGGTCGGCGTGCGCATGAACGTGACCAAGTCCGACCGCCTCAAGGACATGGGCAGCATGTTCCGCGAGGCAACCGAGGAAGAGAAGATCAAGGAACAAGACCTCGTCGACGATCTCTACGACCAGTTCCTCGATATCGTCGCCGAGGGCCGAGGCATGGACAAAGCGAGGGTCAAGGAAGTTGCCACCGGTGAGGTCTACACCGCGCGCAAGTGCAAGGACCTTGGCCTCGTCGATGAGCTGGGCGATCTCGAGCGCGCCATCGATCTCGCCGCCGAGCTTGGCAACGCGCCGCGGCGTCCGGTCTGGATGAAGCCAAAGCGCAGCCTGCGCGAGGTGCTGTCGGGCATGATGGCGACCAGCTTTGTTGACGCCTTCGTCACGCGCATCGAAGAGCGCCTCTACAGCACCCGCTACGACATCCAGCACCGTCTGTAAGACGCTATCCGGCACAAGCAATAAGCACCAGGCAAAGAGGCGACACTTCCACCCCGACCTGTTTGCTGGGCGCTGGTTGCTGGGTCCTTGTTCCCTGTTCCTTGTTGCCCGGTGCTCGTTGCTTGTCGTCTGGGACACGACTGCGCGCCTTACCGCGCGCGGCCTTGGTATAATCATCGTCGTCTGTTCTAAATCCCACTCACGCCGCCTCGTCTTTGTCCATCCCCAAGATTAGCCAGACCGAAATGCGCGTCCCCGGAGGCAGCGGGCCAACCCCAACGCTTATGGCCCATTCCCAAGGCATATGACACTGAACACCTGGGTAGCCAGGTTCGTCGTAGACCACGGCAAGGTGACTGAAGAAGGCGGGCGCATCCGCAGCTTCCAGCGCCGCCGCCTCGACGAGCCCGACGTCGATCTCTACGTGCTGCACGAGCCGGAGGGTGGCAAGGGCGAGGAGCTCGGCGCCCAGGCCCTCGACGCCATCGGCCGTCTCTTCCTCAACGACCGCCTTTCGCTCACCGGTGCCCTGACGCGCGCCCTCAACGACACGCATTCGACCCTGCAGGACTGGAACCGCCGCTCGGTGCCCCGCGACCAGGTGGGCATCGGCATCGTGGCGGCGCTGGTCGGCGGCAACGTCGTCTACCTCGCGCAGGCGGGACCCTGCCTCGTGCTCATGCGCCACAGCGGCCGCCTCGTGCGCCTCGACCCGGGCGAGGCAGGGTCGCAACCGCTCGGCGCAGGCAGCATCGAGCCTTCGGTACGGCGCATGGAGCTGGCGGAGGGCGACCTGGTGCTCGCCGCCTCGCCGGCGCTGCTGCAGATCCTGGACGAGCCCACCCTGGCGGAGATCGTTTCCCGTCCCACCGAGGAGGCTCTGCCGGAGCTGTATCTCCTGACGCGCGACCTCGAGAGCTTCGGCCTGTTCGCGATCACCTGCCTCGAGGAGGACGACGACAAGCCGGCGGAAACCGCCGAACCCTACATGACCACGCCGGCAACCCCGGCGGCACGGGTTGCCCCCGGCGTGCCGGAGGAGGTGTGGGCGAAGCCCGAGCCTTCGCCAGCCGCACCGCCATCGGCGCTGCGCGCCGAGCCGAGGACCCAGGTGCAGAGCACGACCTGGGCGCCGCCGGCCGCCTTCCCGGGCCCCAGCGGCAACGGGGTGGCGACCAAAGACGGCGTAACCGACACCGGCCTGATCGCACCGCGACCCGTCGACATCTCCCGCCCTGTGGTCAACCTGCGCAACGACCGTTCGACCGGCCGCAACGAATACGCCCGCACCACTGGGGCGGCCGGCAAGCTCAACTTCAACTTCAACGACGCCCGCCTGCTATGGATCGCGGCCGGCATCGCTATCGTCCTGGTCATGGTCATGTTCGTGCCGGACCTCGTGCGCGAAGGCCGCACAGAGACCGTCGGCGAGCTACTCACGAACGCCCAAACCAACCTCGACGCGGCCGCTAACGAAGACGACCCTGCGCAGAAGCGCTTTCACCTGGAGGAGACCCGCCGTCTCGCCGCGGAAGCGCTGCGATTGGAGCAGGACAACGTCTCGGCGGCAGAGCTACACGGCCAGGCAACCGGCGCCTTGCAGGCAATGGACGCCGTCTTCGACGTGAGCCCACTCACGCCGATCACGACCCTGAGCCGCACGATCACTGGCGACGTCGACGTGGCGTCGCTGACGATCGATGGCGGTGTCGCCTTCATGCTGGACAGCGCAGGCGGCCGAATCATCAGCGTGCCGGCGAACGGATCGGCGGCGCCTGCCGTCATCTTTCGCGAGGGCGAGACCTACGGCGGCGCGCCGGCGAAAAAGCCGACGCACATGACCTGGGAGGGCGACGACCAGAGCGGCCGTCTGCTCATCCTCGATGCCGACCGCAAGCTGTTCGAGCTGCGCCCGGGCACGCAGCCGGCACCGCTGCCTTTGCGGCGTACCAGCGCCTGGACGTCCGTGGACGGCCTCGCTACCTACGATGGCAACCTCTACATCCTCGATGCGGCCGGTAGCCAGGTACACCGCTATCTGCCGGCCGCGCAGGGCTTCGACAGCGAGCCGACGACGATCCTGTCGCGTCACTCCGACCTCGCCAGCAGCGTCAGCTTCGCCGTGGACGGCGACATCTTCGTCATCTACAAGAACGGACGCGCGGGCAGGTTCAGCAACGGCGAAGCGGCGCCGTTCAATCTCGGCGGCATCGACAGGCCAATCGGCGCCGCCATCGATATCGAGGTCGTGGCGCCGGCGGAGGAGGTATACATCGCCGACTCCGGCAACAAGCGCGTCGTGATCGCCGGCAAGGACGGCAACTTCCGCCGCCAGCTCGTGAGCAACGAATTCACCGACCTGCGCACGATCGCCGTCGACGCGTCCGGCGCCCAGCTCTACCTCATCGTCGGCGACCAGCTGATGACGGCGCCGATCGTGCGATAGCGAACCCCTCCCCCTAACCCCCTCCCCGATTTCGGAGAAGGGAACCGGAGCAAGGCATTGGGCGCATGGCGATACGTCACTCGTAAGCACGGCAGGCAGTCCAACGACTGATGTTGGACCTTGTAGCGGTGAAATTCGTCGCACCCAGCGCCGTGTTCACAGGCAGGCCCTCAGAAGAACACGTCCTTCTTTCTTGCTGCGAGGCAGCGAATCCCGGTGGCGACGGCGTACCTGAAACCGTGTAAACTCAGGGCATGGCTTCACGGAAGCGCCGCAGACCTGCCTGGGACGCCCCCAAAGTCAAAGCCCTGCGCTCGCACATGGGCCTCACCCAGGACGAGCTGGCGCAGGAGCTGGGCACGCGCCAGCAGACGATCTCCGAGTGGGAGACCGGCATCTACCAGCCGAGGGGCATCTCCGAGCGGCTGCTCGGCATGGTGGCGGACCGCGCCGGCTTCGCCTACGAGGCGGAGCCGCCGCCAGGCGACGAGGCCTGACGTGGTCGCCCTGCGCGTCGCCGAAACTCGCGCCCCGTACGAACCGCGTGCGCCCTCGCGGCTTTTGCTTGCGGAACCCGCCTCCGACCCCCTCACGGAGGCGGAGCTGTCCTGGATCTGGGCCGGCCAACGGTTCCCGCCCGAAGCGCTACAGGCGGTGGACGGCAGGCCGCTGCGTATCCTCAATCCCGGCAGGCCCGGCGGCGGCGCCGGGCCCGACTTCCTCGACGCCGTCTTCGAGCTGGGCGGTGAACAGCGGCGGGGCGACGTCGAGATACACGTACGGGCCAGCGCCTGGCACGGCCACGGCCACGCGTTCGACCCGGCCTATGACGGCGTCGCCCTGCACGTCGTCTTTCGCGCCGACGACGGGCCCGACACGAGGCTGCACAGCGGCGCCCGGGCGCCGGTGGCGGCGCTTGAGCCCTGGCTGGCCGGGCGCGCCGAAGAGCTGAAGCGCTGGCTTTCGGCGAGGGCGTTGTGGCAGGAGCCCTGCCGCGATGCGCGCGCGCACTTCGGCGATGACGCCGTCGACGGGCTGCTGCGGGAGGCCGGTGAACGCCGGCTGCGGGCGAAGACGGACGCCCTTCGGGCGCAGGTTGCGGCCTACGGCGCTGAGGATGCGCTGTGGCGCGCGGTCCTCGATAATCTCGGCGTCGGCGGTGACAGACCGGGCTTTCGACGGCTGGCTGACGCATTCCCGGTCAGCCTGGCGCAGCGGCTGACGGATGCCGTCGGCGCCGCCGAGGCGCGCGGCGTGCTTACGGCAGCCCTCGTTTACGTCGCGGGCCTGGGACCGTTGCCTTATGGCGTCGAGGGCCTGCCGGCGCCCGTGAAGCCGGCACTCATGTCGCGCGGCAGGCCGGCCAACCGGCCCCAGCGGCGGCTTGCCGGTCTGGCGGCTCTCTACCTGCGCGCGGGCCGCGACTTGCGCTCGCACGCCCTTGGCAGCGTGGCGGCTGCAGACAAGGCGGGCGCGCTGATCGCGTCGTGGCAGGCGACGGCGGACGGTGTGTCGCTCCTCGGTCCGGACCGGGCGCGGGAGCTCGTGCTCAACGTCGTCCTGCCCTTCGCGCTCCTGGAACCGGTGCTCGCGGGACAGGCGATGGCGCTGGCAGCCTCGTTGCCCGCGGCGACCGCCTACGGCAAGACGCGTTTCCTCGAAGCGAACCTGGCGCCGTCGGCGGGCAAGCGCGCGGTGCGCGGCGCCCTGGCGCAGCAGGGTCTGCTGTCGTTGCTGAGCGAATGGTGCAGCCAGGGCGGGTGCGGGCGGTGTCCGCTGTCGGGGCCTTACGTGCGTCCGTAGACGCACGAAGACACGTGCTTTGCGCTCGGGCTAGGGCGTGTCTTCCTGCGCTTCCAACCGCCGGGCGATGCGTTTGAGGTCCGCGGCCATGCGCCGGCTGAGGTAGAACTCGCTGACGGGCTTGAAGACGCGCATGAGCGCCGGACCCTCTATGGTGCGCATCTCCTTTGTCACGAGGACGCCGCCGTCCGCGGGCTCGAACTCGATGACGTGGCGGTAGACGCCGCCGCGACCCGTGGATTCGAAGGCGAAGCGTAGGGGTGGCTGGAAGTCGATAACCTTCAGCTCGTCCGCCATCTTGAGACCGAACTGCGAGCCGCGGCTGCGGAACGTCGCTCCCGGCATGACGGCGCCCGGTGAGGTCTGCACGACTTCGAGGCCGGCATGGCCGGCCCACTCTCCGTGACGCGTGAGGTCACTGAGATAGATGAAGGCGGCGTCGGGTGTGGTGCGGATCAGTCTGCGCGCTCTGGCCATCTACAGTTGAGTCTAATCGAGGGCCTTTGCGTCGAAGCGCTCGGCGTTGCGGCGGAAGCGGTCGAGCAGGCTCGAGAGCTGGCGCTTCTCAGCGTCGCTGAAGCCGTCGAGCATGCGGGCCATGAACCGGGCCATCGAGGGCACGATGATCTGAGCCATCGCCTCGCCCTCGGACGTGAGCTGGACGAAGACGGTGCGCCTGTCCGTGGGATGGGGCATGCGCTGCACGAGGCCGTCCTTCTCCAGGCCGTCGACCAGAAAGGTGACGTTGCTGGAGGTGACCTGCATCTCGCCGGCGATTTCGAATTGGGTCATGCGCTGCTGGGCGGCGAAGTGGAGCAGGCGCAGGAGGGCGTGACGGCCCATGGTGCGGTTGACGCCGAGGGCGGCGCAGAGTCGCGAGACGGCGGCCATCTGGGCGTTGTAGGCTCCGTTGACAGAGAGGCTGGCTTCGATGGCAGGCTCGTCTGCCCAGTCGAAGACGCCCGCATATAGCCGGGCGGAGCGGGCCGCATATCCGTCACCGGTGCGAATCTCGTCAGAGTTGGGCATATCTTGACGCGCCTCCGGCGCAAGTGTAGCATCAACCCGAAGTTTGCTTAATATTATGCGAAGCGTCCACGATTCAAGGCACATCTAGCGAAGGCTCCGTAGCCCGATACACTGCCGGTTCAGTGGAGGAAAGCGATGACAACTACAAGGCAGCTCTGCATTTCGTCTGACTCGCACGTGGTTGAGCCTCCGGAGCTGTTTGCTCCCCTGGTCAAGCGCTTTGGCGAGGAGGCGCCGCACATTGTCGACCGCGAAGGCATCGGCCCCCAGCTTTACCTCGGCGGTGGCAATTACGGCCTCGTGATCACGGGCTTCCTGCAGGCCGGCTTCGACTTCGGCAGGCCGGACGCCGCTCAGGTGCGACAGATGGGCTACGAACTGGCTCGTCCGGGTGTCTACGACATCAAGGCGCGCATCGAAGACCAGGAGCTGGACGGCATCGACGCCGAGGTGATCTACCCGAGCATCATCTTCAACGCCTACCAGATCCAGGACGAGGAAATCCTCAAGGCTACGTTCCGCGCCTACAACGATTGGACGGCCGACTACTGTAAGGAAGCGCCCGACCGCCTGTTCGGCCTCGCGTGCGTGCAGTTGTATGACCTCGACGAGGCGATCGCTGAGATGCACCGGTGCAAGGACCTCGGCTACGTCGGCCTTTGCATCCCGGCGACGGCGCCACCTGACCGTCCGTACTCCGACCCCTTCTACGACAAGTTCTGGGAGGCGGCGCAGGAAGCGAAGATGCCCCTGACGATGCACATCTTCACGGGCGCAACGCCGAACCACGGCATGCCGCACCGAGCCGCCGGCAGCCCGCTGGCGTTCACGGGCATGACTTTCACGATCTATGACCTGATCTACAGCGGCGTCTGTGAGCGCTACCCGGACCTCAAGTTCGTGATTACGGAGTTCGAGACGGGCTGGATCGCCATGACGCTGAACCGCCTGGACTGGAACTGGTTCCGCGGCGGCGGCCAGCGCACGATGCCGATCCCGAACAAGCCGAGCTTCTACTGGAAGCGCAACTTCTTTGCGACCCTGGAGGACGACATCCTCGGCATCCGCACCCGCGACGTGATCAGCGTCGGCTCCCTGATGTGGGGCAGCGACTACCCTCACGGCGACTCCGTCTTCCCGGACTCGCAGGGCGTCCTCGACCGCATCATGGCCGAGTGCACGCCGGAGGAGCGCTACGCGATGACCGTGAAGAACGTCGTCGATTTGTACGACCTGCCGTTCGAGGCGTAGCTCACGAGGCAAATGCACCAGAGGTCATTCTTGCGGGCTACCGGATCAGCACCGCTGGACCGGTGCGCCTCGCGCTTTCAGGAATGGGCTGCACTAGCGCTTTCCTACCAACTCCAGGATCAAGAAGGATGGCTTTCCGTCCGGGTAGAACAGCGTGTCCCTGACTACATAGTTCCATTTCTTCAGGTCTTCGTTCTCCGTTCGAAACGCAAAGAGCTGCCTTTTTTCGATGCTGAAGCGCTCAAAGCCACCTATGCGACACTTGGGACAGGAGTCCCCAAGATAGAAGGGGATGAAGACCGTAGGGGCGTTGAAGTGCCCGTCCAGAAAGAGTTCGTCGTATTGCGATTGGCGCTCGTCGAAAAGGTGAAGAATTTCTTCCGCACCATCCTGCCAGCCCCAGTATCCGGAAGCCAGGGTGGGATACTCATTGAAGTAGCGGTCCTGATAGCGAAAGAAGCCAACGGCCGCTACGACGGTTAGCAATGCCAGTCCAGTCCCCAAAGCAACCCGGCCGGTCCAACGCGGGAAGAGCAGGAAGTAGTTCGCAACGTATCCCACGCCCGCGGCCGCGACTAGAGGAAAAGCAACCGAACCGAGGCTGGCGCGCGTAGCGATCGGGCTGGCATCCGACAGCGCACCTCCCAGCGGGAAGAACACCAGCAAAGCAAGGATGACGAAGGCCTCACGGTTTCGTTTGACCAGCAAACCGACGAGCCCGGCTACGATCAGCGGGGTCATAAAAGGGTAGAGCATGCCGTGACCGGGAAGGTAGTGGCGAGTTACTGGATCACTGATAGGCCCATCCTCGAAAAGGAACTGGAAGGTGTAATAGGACTTATAGAAGTCCCAGAAGATGGCAACCAGGGTCCTTTCGGTGTCGACCTTGAAGATGGAAACTTGAGACGTTCGATCACTGTCGCCTGTCAGCAGGTGGAGAGCTATGGGAACCAGCATGATGACGAGGATGGCCAATCCGACGCCAACTTGCCTTCTTCGCTGCCACAGTTCGCGCCGGTAGATCAATGCCAGGACCAGCAACAAGGGAGGAAGGATTACCCATCCAGGGCGATAGGCATAAAGGCAGAGTCCAAACAATGCCGCGGATGGCAGGAAGGATGCCCCCGTCCGGACCGCTCGAAGAAAGAGGTACAGCGCCAGGGTAAGAAAAAGCGGTAGAGCGACGATGTCGCCAAGACCCGTTCTTGAGATGTGGATATGCCAGGGGAGGATGGCTACGAAGCACGCAGCGGCAAAGGCGGGCATCCATCTCTCGAACATCTCTCTGGCCAGCAAGTAGACCGCGACCACCGTGAAGCTACCCAGCAGGGCCGAAGTAAACCGGACCGAGAACTCATCCATTCCGAGAACTGCTTGAACGGGAATCTGTGCGTAGACGAAGACAGGCAGCTTGTATTCACCGAAGGAGCGAAAGAGGAGGGGCAGGAACTCACCGTGTTCATCTTTCCCGGTGGTCAAAATCAGATGAGCATTTAGTCCAAAGGACGCTTCGTCGGTGAAGAAGCCTAGAGGCACGTCCGCAAGTTCTACCGTGCGGATCGCAAGGGCGAAGACCCAGACTCCAAAGAGGACCAGGTGAGTAGGATCAAGTAACGCTCTACGGATTCGCCCAGACAGTTGCCCTCGATCGCGCTTGATTTGAACCAATGCACGGTCGAACAAGTTATTCCGTGGCTGCTGCGTTTGTGAATCGAGCATACTTACCGAAAATAGTTAACGAATCCGAGCCCAATATGTCACGGATTGGAAGGTATGACGAACCGAAGCGCACTTCTTGCATCCGTTAGCCTTGTTGCCTCGCTTCTGGCGGTCGTCGCTATGTGGCTCCTTGCGTTCGCGGATGAATCGACGAGCGGTCTGGTCGTCTTCGGCGCAGCCTTGTCTGTTCTCGCGATTGCGGGCCTCGTAATCAAAGGTGAAGCCGAAGTCCGTGTCCCACGCGTTTCCGGTCGGTGGATCGCAGGCAGCCTTGTCCTCCTGCTGGTCGGCGTCATCGTCCTTGCGGCGGTCGTAGATCGTGTCGATGATTCGGGCATCGGGCGCAGCAACGCCGGTGCCTCGAACAACGGGGCTGACCCGGCGTCCGGAACTACGGGTGACCCGGTGGCCAATGATGCTGAGCGACGCAGGGAATTACAGGTACTCAGCGCGGCCCTCGCAGACTATCGCAGCGTCAACGGCTCTTACCCAACGACATCGAACAACGTGCAATCAGCGTGCAACTATCCCGTCGACA
>Ga0247825_10003745_pt1 | contig 10003 bp, 8 predicted proteins | sample 13C_Vanillin_Day_FD_194413 | JGI IMG/M metagenome (GOLD analysis project Ga0247825, IMG submission 194413) | Soil microbial communities from agricultural site in Penn Yan, New York, United States - 13C_Vanillin_Day48 | ecosystem: Environmental > Terrestrial > Soil > Agricultural land | place...
GCGCTTCAACCCTTGCTGCGGCCCTGCGACGGCGGAAGCTTCGCGATCTCGCGGATCGCATCGCGGTCGGGCTCGAAGCCGAGGCCCGGCTGGTCGGACATGACGAAGACGCCCTGCACGGGCTCCGGCAGGCCGCGATAGATCCGCTTGCAGAGTTCCACCGCCAGGTGGTGGTGCTCGACCAGCGTGCCGTTCGCCAGGCCCGCCTGCAGGTGCATGTTGTGGAACCCCCACGCCCCGCCGTTGGCGACCGAGACGTTGAAGGCCGCCGCCATCCCGGCGATTTTCGCACATTGGGTGAAGCCGCCGGTGATCGCGACGTTGGGCTGGGCGTAGTCGATCGCCTGCGCGGTGAGCAGATCGCGGAAGCGGAACGCCAGCCCCTCGTTCTGCCCGCAGGCCAGCGCCATGCCGGTCTGCCGCCTGAGCTGCGCCATGCCGGGCACGTCGTTCTGGGTCAGCGGTTCCTCGAAGAACGCGATGCCGAGCGGCTTGATCATCTCGGCGAGCTTGGTCGCGTGGTAGAGATCGAGGTTGCAGTTGCCGTCGACGAACAGCTCGACGTCCGGCCCGACCGCCTCGCGGACGGCGCGCACCCGCGCCGCGTCCTCGCGGATCACGTCCATCACCGCCCGCGCGTCGCGGTGGCGCAACGCCTCGTTGCCGACCGTCATCTTCAGCCGGGTGAAGCCTTGCGCCACCCAGAGCTTCGCCGCGGCGGCGAGCTGCTCGCGGTCGAAAAAGCCGAAGCCGAACGTGGCATAGGCCGGCACGCGCGGATGCGCGCCGCCGAGCAATCGCCACACCGGCTGGCCGAACGCCTTGCCCTTGATGTCCCACAGCGCCACGTCGATCGCGGCCAGCGCATGCGCCGCGTAACCGGTCTGCCCGCGCGGCATCAGCATCCAGTAGAGCTTGTCCCAGACTCGCTCGTTCGCGAGCGGGTCGTCGCCGGTGATCGCAGGACCCGCGACGCCGTTGACGATCTGCGCGATCACGTCCTCTTCGGTGATGCTGGTGAGGCCGTGGCCGGTCAGGCCGTCGTCGGTCTCGACCTCGACATGGCAGCAGGCGAGCGACGTCTTCCGGTTCACACCGGCGACGTCGATGTGCAGCGGCACGTTGAGCGGCGTCGCGGTGACGCGGGCGATCTTCATGAACCGGGCGTCCGCCGCGACAACGGCCGCATCACGCCGCGGTGCCGCCGCGGTTCCAGCCCCGCGCGCCGTCACCGTAAATATCGCAGCCGGCCGCGGTGACGACCGCGGTGTCCTCGAGCTTGATGAAGCCGCGCTTGGGGTGCTGCAGCGTGGTCTCGACCGAGATCACCATGCCGGCCTCGAGCGGACGGTGCGCGTCGTAGTCGTCGTAGGGCACCGGGCCGGTCTTGGTGAGCCGCGGCGCCTCGTGGCTCACGAGCCCCATGCCGTGGCCGAGGAAATGCATGTTGTTGTGGAACTTCGACTTCGAAAGCCGCGCCTCGGCCTCGCGATAGACCTCGCTGCCCATCACGCCGGCCTTGATCGGCTTCATCGAGGCCTGCTGGATGTCCTCGATGTCGGCCAGCATGTCCTCCAGCTCGGCGTCCGGCTCGCCCTGGATCGCCATGCGGCAGATGTCGCCGATATAGCCGTGGTAGTTGCCGCCGGAATCGAGCGACAGGATATCGCCCTGGCCCCAGACCTGTTCCGACGGCGCGCGGTTGAGCGAGGTGCCCGCCGTGATCAGGCAGTATTCGAAGGTGAGCCCGCGGTTGGTCTCCTCGCGGCGCAACGCTTCGGTCAATTCCGCTTTGGTCGCGCCCGGCTTGTGACCCGCGATCACCGCCTTCATGGAGTCGAGCACGGCTTCGGAGGCGACCTTGAGCTTCTTCAATTCTTCCGGCGTCTTGATCGCCCGCATCCGCTCCAGCACGAACAGGCAGTCGGTGAACGTGCTGTCGGGGAACGCGCCTTGCAGCGCCTTGCCGGCATCGACCGGCAGGAACGACAATTCGGCGCCGATGCCGCGCGTCTTGATGCCCGCCTTGCGGATGTGCTCGATCGCCTTCTGCATGGTGTCGACCGAGCCGGAATTGTTGCAGAGCTGCACCGGCGTCCAGAACGGATGGTTGTCGCGCTGGAAATTCTCCAGCCGGTGGCCGAAATAGGCGGCCTTGTCCGGCGCGCCCTTGGCATAGACCAGCACCGGCAGGTAGCGGCTCAAGCCCATCGCATCCATGTAGTCGAAGAAGAACGCGCGATGCCCGCCGAGCAGGTATTGCACGTTGTGCTTCGAGGTCGCGATCAGCACGTCCATGCCGGCCTCGTCCATCAGCCTGTCGAGACGGGCCGAGTCGAACGGAATGGTGGACGATGCTTTGACGGGCGCGTTCATGAGCATTCTCCGGAGCGTCGGGAGGGGTTCGTCGCAACAGTCTAGCGAAGCGGGCGGCCCGGCAAAAGCGCCGGACCGGGCGGTGCTGCCCTGCCCTCCGGCTCTGGATTCCGGGTTCGCGCTTATGGGCGCGCCCCGGAATGACCGCAAGAGCGGTCAATTGATCGAGAGGTTCGCCTCGGTCGCGAGCTTCTTCCAGGTCTCGTACTGGCGCGACACCAGCGCCTTCATCTCGTCCGGCGTGGTGGCGCGCGGATCGCCGCCCATCGCTTTCAGCTTTTGCTGCACGTCCGGCGCGGCCAGCGCCTTGCGCAGTTCGGCGTTCAGCTTGTCGACGACCGGCTTGGGCAGGTTGGCGGGCGCGGCCATCCCGGTCCAGGAGATCACCTCGAAGTTCGGCAGGATCGTCTCGGCGACCGTCGGCACGTCGGGGAAATCCGGCCAGCGCGCCTTGCCGGTGACGGCGAGCGCGCGGAATTCGCCCGATTTCAGGCGGGCGCTCACCGGGCCGGTGGTCGAGGCGATGAAATCCACGTCGCCGGTCAGCACGCCGGTCAGCGCCGGGGCCTCGCCGCGATACGGCACGTGCAGGAACTTGGTGTTGGTCTGGTTGCCGATCAATTCGACCGTGGTGTGCAGGATCGATCCCACGCCGGCCGAGCCGTACTTCAACTCGCCGGGCTTGGACTTCGCCTCGTCGACCAGCTGCTTCATGGTCTTGAATCGCGAGTCCGCCTTCACACAGATCATGAACGGATAGAAGCTCGCGACCGAAATCCAGGAGAAGTCGTCGACCACCTTGAACTTCACGTTCTTGGCGAGCGCCGCATAGGCCGGATGCGCGCTCGGCAACACCAGGAGCGTGTAGCCGTCGGCGTCGGCGCGCGCGACGGTCTCGGCGGCGAGCGCTCCGGCAAGGCCGGGCTTGGCCTCCACCACGATCGACTGGCCGAGGCTCTTTTCCATTTCGGCGGCGAGGATGCGGGAAATCAGGTCGACGTTGCCGCCCGGCGGAAAGCCCTGGATGATCTTGATCAGCCGGTTGGGATAGTCCTGCGCCTGCGCAGCCGGCGCCGACATGGCGAACGCCGCCGCAACCGCGACGATGGCGGTGAGTTTCTTGATCATGGCCAACCTCCCAAATCCATCCCGGCCGCGCGCGGCCAAAACATCGGCGCCGCAATATCGCGCTGGCTTTGGTGCCGTTGTCAACGCGCCCGGACGACGCGCAAAGGAACCCGCGGCCGCACCGATCACGCGGAGTTGCTCGCCTGAAACGGGCGGATTTCGGCTAGGCTTGTGTCGGCCAGGTTTGCCATCGGCCGTCACGGCCCAATCACGATGAAACATTCTGGGGAGGTTTTCATGTCTCGTCACATCGTTGCCGCAGCCCTGCTGATCGCCGTCACCGCTCCCGCCGCCGCCGTCGAGCTCAATTCGAAGGCCATCGCGATCCGCCAGGCCGACGAACTGAAATGGCGCGATCCGACCGGCGCAGCTCCGACCAACCAGGTCGTGCTGTTCGGCGATCCGACCAAGCCCGGCTTCTACATGGTGATGAACCGCTTCAAGCCGGGCGCGTTCTCCAAGCCGCATTTCCACCCCAACGACCGCTTCATCACCGTCATCAAGGGCACCTGGTACGTCGGCACCGGAAGCAAGTGGGACAAGGACGCGACCGTCGCGGTGAAGGCCGGCGGCGCGGTCACGCACTTCGGCAAGGAGGTGCACTACGACGGCGCCAAGGACGAAGAGGTGGTCGTTCTGATCACCGGCGAGGGTCCCGGCGTCAGCACGCAGGTGCAAGAAACGCAGTGAGTGACGCAGCAGGCATCAGCGCCGCGGCGCAAGCGCGGTGATGCTCGCAAGCACGATCAGGCAGAACGAACCGAAGATCAGGCCCGCGTTTGCTGCGTGCGAATATTCCCAGCGATGGCGAAGCTCCGCCCAGTCGGACGGAGCGACCTTCCAGTTCTGTGTCGCGACATTGGCCGGATAGGTGAAGGCGAAGAACACCGCAAGTGTCGCTGCCATGCAAAGGCATCCCGCCACCGCCCACAGAAAGCCCGCCTCGCTGCGCAACATCACGGCAAGCACGATATTGACGAGCATCGCCGGGAACAGAATGAGCCCGATCAGCGCCCAGCCGTCATAGGCCGCCTGCGCGATGAAATACTGCTCCCGCGTCATGCCTATCTTGTTCGGCAGCGAGAACAGGTGAGCGCCATACGGGATCAGCGCGAGCGCACTCAGCACGACGGCCAGGAAGATCACGGTCTTCAGCACCATCAACGGCCAACCGGCGTCGTCGACGGATGTTCCGGAGTTCCGGACTGACGTAAGACCGTCAGACCTTCGCCCAGCCGGGCGGGTCGTCGTGATAGTCGCAGCGCTCGTTCGGCCCGCCGCCGAAGCGGTCGCGCGCTTACGGACCGAGCTTCCTTCGGAGGATGGCGCGCAGCAGGTCGGAATAGTCGTCTGTCCAGGCGACGACGCCCGGCACCGGCTCGAGTCGCTGCCATCCGGCGCGCGCCGGCAACCCGCCGAGGTCGGCAGCCGATCGCGCCAATGCGGCGACTCTGGCATTAGCCCGGAAATCCTTCTGGAAGTCGTTGGCCTGATCGTCCTGCTTCAGATACGCGACGAGACCCTCGGCCGCTGCGACCGCCGAAACGACACTCGCCAGTTCCATGTGCCTGTTGGAGATGTGAACGGCGATCACGCCGTCCGGCTCAAGCCGCGAAAGGTAACCAGCGAAGGCTTCGCGCGTGAGCAGGTGCACCGGAATCGAGTCGGACGAGAAGGCATCGAGCACGATCATGTCGTAGCGCTCGCCCGAAGCCGCGAGCGTGATCCGGGCGTCTCCGGTAACGATCCGCTCGACCGGTCCGCAGGCCGAGAGAAAACGAAAATCGTTCTCGGCCAGCCGGATCACTTCAGGGTCGATCTCGAAGAACGTCCAGCGCTCCCCATCCCGCTTGTGGCAGACCATGCTGCCGGTGCCGAGCCCCACCGCGGCCACGCGGTCGAGGCGGCCGCGGGCGCCGCGCGCCGCTTCCACGGTCTCCGACAGCGGCCCACCAAAGTAGTAGTAAGTCAGAGGAGCGGGCCGTGACGTCACGGCCCTGCCCGCAGCATCACGGACAATCTCGGCCCCGTGGATGGTCGTGCCGTGGAACAGCAAGCGCGCCGAGCCGTCGGGGGTTTCCACCACCCGATGGATGCCGAAGAAGCTCCGCGTCGTCTTGAGCGTCGTCACGCCCGCCTGGCAAAACCCGGTGACCACGAAGACCATCACCGCATAGGCGAAAAAGCGCGCCGGGCGCTTCGCCTGCAACAGCATCAGCAGTCCGACGATCACCAGCAGCGCCTGGATGCTGAACTCCGCGCCGTCGGGGATCCGGGCGTCGAAAATCGTTCGCAGCGCGACGACTGCCGCGGCCATCATCAAGGGCGGCGCAGCCTCTCGCAGGAAACCGACCGCTCCACCGGCGAACACGCCAGGGATTGCGAGCAGCGCAGCCGCGACCAGCACGGGATACTCATAGATGTTGTTGAAGATGTTGGGTGCAACGAGACCCGCAAACACTCCGCCGATCACGCCGCCAAACGACGTCCACAGGTAGAACTCGGTCAGTCGGCCCGGCGCCGGCCGGCGGCGATAGGCTTCGCCGTGACAGGCGAGCGCGATCACCACGAACGCCGTGAGATTGAGAACGATCACCCCAAGCCAATGCAGCCGGATACCCCCCAACATCGTGAGGGCGAGCGGGACGACCGCGTAGGGCAACAGGCGAAGCACCAGCGCGTGCGACAGCCACGGGCGCTCCCGGAACACGCCAACGAATGTCAGCAGGTAGAGCGCGAGCGGAAGCACCCAGAGAAACGGTGCCGATGCAAGGTCCGTCGTGACGAACGCGGTCACCGCGATGCAGAGCCCCGCGGGGATCGCCATCAGCGCGGTCCAGGCGGCCCACGCCCGCGCCCGCTCGCGGATCGGCAGACAAATCGTCTCGGATGGCATGAGTGTGGGCGATCCGTCGGACGCACGTGCGGCGAGCATCGCCGCCGTGGCGATACCGACGATCAGAATCGCAAACCCTGCAGACCACAGCGCGCCCTGTTCGTGCAGCGGCAGGAACGGCTCGATCACGAACGGATAGGCCAGCAAGGCGAAGAAAGAGCCGAGGTTCGACGCGGCATACAGCACATACGGATTGCGCGCCTGCGGATGTCCGGTGGCGACGAACCAGTGCTGCAGCAGAGGCGCGGTGGCCGAGAGCGCAATGAACGGCAAGCCGATCGAGGCGGCAAACAGGCCGACCAGCCAGAGCATCACACCGCCGGTCGGCGGCATATCGAAGCCTTTGGCAACGCCGAGCGGAAGCGCAACTGCAACGAGCGCCAGAAATCCGAGATGCACGAACGCTGCATGTCGCGGCGACAACGTTCGCGTCAGCAGATGGGCATAGAGATAGCCGGCGAACAGGAAGGTCTGAAACGCCACCATCGCGACCGACCAGACCGAAGGCGAGCCGCCGAGCTTCGGCAGCACCATCTTGGTAAACATCGGCTGAACGGCGAACAGCAGCAGCGCCGACACGAACAGCGTCGCGGCAAACAGCGCGGGCGCGGATCGCAGCCCCTGGGGCTGCGCGGCAGCGGTAGACGGGGCCAGCGTGGCCGTATCGAGCGGGCTCATGACGGGGCTTTTCTCAGCGTCCGCCAACCTAGAACGACGACATTAAGCCATTGCTACCCGGCCTTCGGCCGGGACCAGCCAATCCGCCCGCGACCCTAGACCTTCGCCCAGCCGGGCGGCGGCTTCTTGCCGGGATGCAGCGCCCCGCATTTCTTGCAGGTGCGCGCCTTCTCGTCGTCGAAAAACGCCTGGTAGAGCGGCGGCAGGTCGCGAACCAGATGTTCGACCTTCACCTCGATGCGGTGAACCAGCGCGCCGCACTCGAAGCAGTACCACTCGAAGGCATCGAACGGGTCGGCGTCGTAGCGCTTGGGCTCGACCACGAGGCCGATCGAGCCCGCGGGCCGCTGCGGCGAGTGCCGCACATGCGGCGGCAGCAGGAACACCTCGCCCTCCTTGATCGGCACGTCGTAGAAATTGCCGTTGTCGCCGACCTTGAGCACCATGTTGCCTTTGAGCTGGTAGAAGAACTCCTCCACCGGGTCGTCGTGGTAGTCGCAGCGCTCGTTCGGCCCGCCGACCACCTGCACGGTCATGTCGCCGTCCTCGAACACCTTCTTGTTGCCGACCGGCGGCTTCAGCAGGTGCTCGTTCTCGGCGATCCATTTCTGGAAGTTGAAGGCCTTCAGCCGTCCGGTCTGCATCGCAATCGCTCCAGCCTTACGCCGCCGACGGCTTCGCCGCCGCACCCGGCACCTTCAGCCCGCAGGTCTCGAACGCGCGGCGCGTCGCTTCCTTCTCGGCGTCGGTCAATTCCAGCATCGGCGGACGCACCCGGCCGCCGACCTGCCCCATCAGCTCCTGCCAGTACTTCGAATGCGACGGCGGCTTCTCGGCCGGACGCGTGCGCCTGAACGCCTGCCGCACCGGGTTGAGGCTGTCGCGAATGACCCTGGCCTTGGCGACCTCGCCGGCCAACGCCAGGTCGGTGTATTCGCGCATCCGCCGGTCGATTTTGGTCTGGAACAGGTAGGGCGGCGACGAGCACAGATAGAGCCGCCAGCCGAGCTCGACAATGTTGTCGAACCACTCCTCCTCCGACGCGGTGCTGACGTGGATCTTGTCGCCGACCATCCGCGTCAGCCGCGTGTACATCTCGCGCGGCACGCTGTACTTGATCGCCACGATATTCGGCAGCTCGGCGATCCGCGCGCACAATTCGGGACTCATCAGATAGCCGGAGTCCTCGTGGCTCCACATCGCAATGCCGATGTCGACCTGCTCGCTGATCGTCTTGTAGTAATTCCACAGCGTCTCGTCGCGGCTCCCCAGGAAGTGCAGCACCGGCGCATGCACCACGATGTACGGCGCGCCGATCGCCTGCGCGTGCCTGGCAAGCTCGATCACCGTGTCCATGTTCTGGTCGGAGCACGAGGCGATCACACCCGCCTTGCTGCCGACCTCGTCGACCACGATCTCCATCGAGCGCTTGCGCTCGGCGAGCGACATCGAGAAGAACTCGCTCTGCTTGCCGGCAATGAAGATGCCGTCGATGCCGAGCTCGTCCACCCAGTGCCGCAGGTTCTGGCGGAAGCCCTTTTCGTCGATCGACAGGTCCTCGTTGAACGGCACGAGGGCCGCCGCCCAGATGCCCTTCATGTTGGCGCGGGCGAACTCCTTGGCTTCGGTCCGGCGGTATTTCATGGCGGATATTGCTCCTTCCCGGCGCGCATCATGCCTCAATTCGAACGATCCGCGAACCGCCGTTTGGGTATCGCTGCCAGACCCCGGATGTGCCCCAAAATGCATCACAAAAGCCTGGGAATTAACGATAACCGGACATGGAACATTTTAATTGCCCCGGTAAATTGCCATGAGTGCGGTGCGAGTCGGCGTCTTTCCTCGAGGAGAACGGACGATGAAGCGCGCTGCGGTTGTCGCGGGCGTCTCTGCTGTAGCTATGATCTGTGTCTGGGCCGCGAGCGCCAATGCCGCGCCGGCTTCGGCACAGTCCGCGCCCGCTTCGACGCAGTCTGCATCACCTCGCGGGTTTGGCATCTTCCGCTCGCTGCAAACGGAAGCGCCACCCAAAAAACCCGAGAACAAATCGAAGCCCGCCGACGCCAAGTCTTCAGATACCAAGCCGCCGAAGGCTGCGTTGCACGAAGCCGACAGGATACCGCCGATCCCCAAGGGGCCCCTGCACGTCATCGTCTCGCTCGACAGGCAGCGCGCGACGCTCTACGCCGACGGCCAGGTGGTTGCGCAGTCCAGGATTTCGTCGGGCACCGCCACCCATCCGACCCCGCTCGGCGTGTTCAGCATTCTGCAGAAGAACCGCCACCACGTCTCCAATCTCTACGACGCCAAGATGCCCTACATGCAGCGGATCACCTGGTCCGGCGCAGCGCTGCACGAAGGCCCCCTGCCCGGCTATCCGGCCTCGCACGGCTGTGTCCGGCTGCCGACCGAATTCGCGCAGTTTTTGTGGAAGGTCACCAGGATCGGCGCGCGCGTCATCATCACCCGCGACGAACCCACGCCGGTTGCGATCGAGCACGAGCGGCTGTTTGTGGCCAAGGCCCGGACCGAAGAGCCCAAAATCGAGCCGAAGGCCGTGCCGAAGATCGATCCGGCGCCCGCCGTCACGCCGAAGACCGAGCCCAAGCCCGAACCCAGGCTGGACATCATCTCCGAGCGCAAGTCCGCCCCCTCCCGCGACGGCGAGACCATCGCGACGCGAACGATCGCGATGGTCAAGACCGCCGACGCGACCGCCACCTTGCGCGGCCCGTTGCAGCCCGACGTCGTGGTCAAGCCGCTGGCGCCCGACCTGGCCCGCAGCACGCCGGCCGGCGAGCAGCCGACCAAGCTGCCGCTGCACGGCGACACAGACGAGATTGCCATGCCGCGCGGGCCCGCGACGACCGCCGCCGGGCGTTTGGCTGAAACAGTCGTCGTCGAGCGCGCGGCGCCGGTCGAGGC
>Ga0247825_10003746_pt1 | contig 10002 bp, 10 predicted proteins | sample 13C_Vanillin_Day_FD_194413 | JGI IMG/M metagenome (GOLD analysis project Ga0247825, IMG submission 194413) | Soil microbial communities from agricultural site in Penn Yan, New York, United States - 13C_Vanillin_Day48 | ecosystem: Environmental > Terrestrial > Soil > Agricultural land | place...
CCCATCTCCCCGCCCTCGCTCCTGCGCCACCCGGCCCTCTGGCTCGGCGTGGCCGTCTTCGCGCTGGGACTGGCCGCGCTCTCCTTCGGCTTCCTGCGCGCTCGCTCGGAGCCCCTGCCCCAGCTCGGCTCGCTGCCGGACTTCTCCTTCACCCGCGAGGACGGCTCCGCGTGGGGCTCCGCTCAGCTGCGCGGCCACCCCTTCGTCGCCAACTTCATCTTCACCCGCTGTCCCACCGTCTGCCCCGCCTTCACCCGGAAGATGGCTCGCGTCCAGAAGGACACGGACGCCTTCGGGCCCACGCTGCAGCTCGTCTCCTTCTCCGTGGACCCCACCTACGACACCCCCGAGCGCCTGGCCGAGTACGCCCGCAAGCACGGCGCCAACCCCGCCCGCTGGAGCTTCCTCACCGGCGACTACGAGCGCCTCAAGGACACCGTCGTCAACAGCTTCAAGATCGCCATGGGCCGCGAGTCCATGGATGAGGCGGACGTGATGGGCATCTTCCACGGCAACCACTTCGTCCTCGTGGACGGCGCCGGAGAGATCCGCGGCTACTACGAGAGCGCCGACGACGAGGCCTTCGAGCGCCTGCTGCGCGACGCGGCGCGGCTGGCCCGCGAGAACGGCTAACCCCTGGAAAAGACGAAGGGCCAGTCCCCGCATAAGGGACCGGCCCTCTGTCATACGGCCTCTAACAGGCGCCGCGTATTACTGGACGAACGCAGCCTGCGCGGCGGCGAAGATGTTCTGGATGTTGCTGAGGCCCGCCGGGTTGTTGGTGAACGCGCCGACCTTGTCCGCCACGCCCTTCACGGTCTCGGCGATCTTCACGATGTCGCCGATCGTCTTGGCCGCCTTGGTCAGGAAGCCCAGGCCGCCCAGCGGGCCGCCCGCGAGGAGGCTCGCGCCGCCGTCGATGAGCTTGTCCACGAACGGCTTGGCGATCTTGCCCAGGCCGAACGGGAGCTTGTCCAGGAGACCGCCCGCCAGGTTCTTGATGGGCGAGGTGAGCACGTCCATCGGCTTCTGGATGATGCTCAGAGCCTTGCCGCCGATGTCCGCCACCTTGCCAGCGATGCCACCCACCGTCTTCGCGATGCCGCCGATTGCCTTACCGATTCCGCCGAGGAAGCCCATGATCGAACTCGATTTCTTCTAAAAGGATTGGAGAGAGTACCGCTTACAAAGGGGTTATCGCGCCGGAGGGAAAAAGGTTTCGTGGCGTCCGCGATCGCGATCATTTTCCAAGGTCAGTGCAACTCCTACTTACCCCGACTTTTCCTCAGCTCGTCGTTCAAGTCCGGATTGCCCTTGGGGACTTCTCCGCCCCCTCCGCCCGAGAGCGAGGGCCCCTTGGGGCCACTGGAGGACTCGAAGCCAGACTTCTGGAACTCCTGGCCGGTGCCCAGCTCGCTCTTGATGACGGAGACGAGCATCTGGCCCACCTGCTCGCTGGAGGGGACGTTGAAGCCGGCGGCCTTGAGCTCCTCGTCCTCGACGACTTCGAGCACGGGCTGCTTGTCCTTGTCCTGGGCGTACTGGAGCACCAGCTCCACGTAGGCCTCGAGCTCCATACCCACCGCTTTGGCGATGCGCTTGGTGTCCGCATCCTTCAGCAGCTCCGCGCGAACCACTTCGATGGGGCGTGTAAGGCCACGCTTCTTACCAGGGGATGATTCCTGGGACATGTGTCCAGCTCCAGGCAATTGGTCGGAAGAGGTAACTCGGGTTGACAGTCTGCCCGGCATTTCTGGACTCGCGCAAGTACGCGTCTTGCGGTTCTCAGGGGTGGGAACTCATTTTCCCTCTCACGCTTCGAAGACAGGAGAGGCAAAGGATGAGCGGCGGGCGAGGCGCGATCACTGGGCAGCTGGGGACGACAGGACAGCGGCTGGGGCTGCTGGGGCGCTTCATTGTCTACGGGCTTGTGGGTTGGTGCATTGAGTGCTGCTTCACCTCGGTGGTGAACCTGGTCACCGGGGCAGGTGATTTGAGACTCATGGGGCACTCGTACCTGTGGATGCACCCCATCTGGGGCACGGGCCTGCTGCTGGGCGAGCGCATCATCATGGCGCTCCACCGAGCCCGTGTGAGCCGGATAACCCGGGCCTTCGTCGGGATGCTGCTGTGCTTCGCGGTGGAGTACGCCGGTGGAGCCCTGCTGGCGGTGCTGATCGGCCGCTGCCCCTGGGACTACTCGGCCTCACCCTGGAGCGTGCATGGGCTGATCCGCCTCGACTACGCCCCCTACTGGTTCGTGTGTGCATGGGCGTATGAGCCGCTGGCGTCCTTCGTCCGCCGGGTGCGCGTCTTCTCCCGCGAGTCCGAGCCCGAGGCCGCTCCCGGAATCTGGCCGATGTGAGGGAGCAGCTCACGTCCTCGGTGAATCTATAGAGAGGTGGGTCGAGGTACACCACCAGGAGGCTGCCAGCGCAGGTAGCCGCGCTCCAGCAGCCACGCGTCCGTGCCCACACCGCTGGTGAAGGTGGCCAGCCGCCGCGCGCTCTCCTGGAAGGCGACGCGAGGCTCCCATGCACCGTGCTCGCGCGCCTGCTGCCAGGCCTCCGTCCACGCGGTGAAGAAGGCATGGATGGGCTCCTCGGGTTGCACGCGGCGGCGCAAGTCCCTGGGTAGCCAGTCGCGGAAGAGCAGCGGGGCGAAGCCCTGGTGGAAGTCGGTGTGGAAGAGGAGCGCCTCGCGGGTGAGGCCCTCGGGCGTGCGCCGCAGCAGGTGCACCACGGTGATGCCGCCCTGCACGTCGGTGCTGCCCTCCACCACCAGGCCCCCGGGCAGCAGCGCCTGTCCCAGCTCCGCGTGAGCCGCCTCCACGTCCTCGGCGCGGTACTGGCGCAGGATGTTCATCGCTCGCACGAGCCGCGCCGGTTGCCCCGCGGTGGAGGCCCAGTCGAAACCTCCGTGGCGGAAGTGCGTGAGCGCATCCTCATGGCGCGCGGCGGAGGAGGCCCGGCCCGCGTCGGCCTCCACGCCGATGACAGGCAGCGTGGGGTTCAGCTCTCGAAACAGCGCGGCGCTCTCCAGCGTCGTCCACGGGTGCTCGCCGAAGCCCACGTCCACGAAGGCCGCTTCGCGCCACGGGCCCTCCTGGCGCTCGAGCAGGGGGCGCTCGCTCCAGCACAGGTACGCGTCGAGCGCGCGGAGCCGGGAGCGTGAGGTGCGCCCCCGCGTGCGCCGTTCCGGGGCCGTCATGTTCCTGCCTTCCTCCCGCTCACGTCCGCTCGGGCTCGCCCGCCAGCGCTCGCTGATACACCTCGAGATCCCACGGGGTGAAGAGCACCACCGTCACCTTCTCCAGCTGGGGCAGCCGCTCCAGCGCCGCGCGGATCTCCCTGAGCGCGATGCGCGAGGCCTTCTCGATGGGATAGCCGTACACGCCCGTGGAGATGGAGGGGAAGGCCACGGTGTGCAGGCCGTGCTTCTCCACCAGCGCGAAGACGCTCTGATAGCAGCGCGCGAGCAGCCCGGCCTCGCCCCGGCCGCCGCCCTGCCAGACCGGGCCTGGCGTGTGGATGACATGCCGCGCGGGCAGCTTGTAGCCCTTCGTGATGCGAGCCTCGCCCGTGGGACATCCACCGAGCGTGCGGCACTCCTGCAGCAGCTCCCGCCCGGCGGCCCGGTGGATGGCTCCGTCCACGCCTCCACCGCCCAGCAGCGAAGTGTTGGCCGCGTTGACGATCGCATCCGCGGCCACCTTCGTGATGTCCCCCTGTACCAGCTCCAGTCGCGAGTCGCTCATGGCTCCCCTCTCAACGTGCGCGCCGGACGGAGGCGCCTCCCTGAAGTCTGACAGCAGCCGGGCATGCTGTCCCCCCGCTTCCCGCTGGCCAGCGCGTGACTACCTTGTGCCGAAGGGAACAGGCTTCTCTTCTCAAGAGGATGACATGGCGACTCTCAGGCGTGGACTGATGGACACGGTTAAGAAGGCAGCGGCCAAGGCGGGCACACGGGGTGCTCGGGCCCTGGTGGAGACCACGGCGGCCGCGGTGAAGACGGTGGACAAGCTCCAGGAGAAGCTGGGCCGGCGCCCGCGCAGGGACGTCTTCACCCAGGTCCCCATCAAGGCGGAATCCACGTCCAAGCCCGCCACGAGGCTCACGCCCCGGGGCGCCACGCCGATGGTGTCCAAGGAAGCCGTCACCCGGGCGCCGAAGAAACCGGCGAAGTCCGCCGGCACCACGGGCACTGCCGTGAAGTCTCGCCGCACCATCACCGAGAGCACCGCCGAGGCCCAGCCCGTGGAGCTGCGCGAGGCGGGCCGCAAGACGATGCCGGCCGCGGCGCCCAAGCGCTCGAAGCAGGCGAAGGCGGCCGGCAAACAGTTCAAGGTGAAGCGCGGGCAGAAGCACCTGCACTCTGGCCGCTAGGACGCGGCCAGGCAGGCACTCCCCGCTAACGGCTACCGGCGGCTCGTGGTGGCCTTGCGCGAGGCCGCCTTCGACGACGACGCCGCCTTGCGCTGCTGGGGCATGAACCGCGTCACCGTGCCAGGCTTGAGCACCGCCGCGGCCTGCCGGGCGCGCTCGGCGGCCTCACGCTCGGCAGCGGCCTTCGCCGCGCGCTGCTCCGCCAGCACCGCCCACCGCTTCTTCAGCGCCTCGCGCAGCCCGGGCACTCCCAGATCCACCTGCGCGTTCTTCAGCTTGTAGTGCAGATCATCCCGCAGCGTGCCGCGCTCCAGCGCCGCCTCCGCCGAGCCCGTCAGCCCCAGCACCAGCTTCGGCCGCTCCTCCTGCATCGTCAGGCACCGCACGATGTGGGCCTGGGCCTCCAGCCCCAGCTTCGCCACGTCCGAGACGAACACCACTCCCTTGGGCCGCTTGAGCGCCTCCACCAGCTCCGTGAGCTGCCGCACTTCCACCAGCACTCCCTCGTGCTCGAAGTGATGCGCCGCCTCTTGCGCCCACAAGCGCCGCTCCTCCTCCGTCCCCCCATAGAGCAGCAAGGAGGCTCGGTTCGACACGAGCTCCTCTTCGCGATATCCGCGGGGTGTTAGCACTCCAGACCTTCCTTCCCGGAAAAACAGGTCGCGGCCAGTCTAACGCCCTCACGGGTTGGACGTCGAATGCCACAGGGCTGTAGGAGGCCGATTTTCGGGCCCCCTCACTGACCGCTGAACAGATTTTCACGGTCCGTGGAGGCCTTCGGGGCCCCACCCCGAGGGTTCTCTGGCCTCGGCAGGCGCAGGCACCACCAGGATAGGGCGGCGGCAGCGCGCCATCAGCTCCCGGGCCACCCCTCCTACCCGGCCCAGGTGGCTCTCCGTGGCGCCCACGCACACCAGGTCCACCCCCTCCCGCTCGGCGGCCTGGCAGACGCCCAGCGCCACATCCCGTGCGGTCACCCCCTCCACACTCCAGCGCACACCTGCCGGGTCCTGCGGCACCAGGGCCTGGAGCTGACGCAGCACCCGCTCCCGCTCGGCGGGGGGCACGGGCAGCACGCCATAGTGATCCGCGAAGTCGGGATCCCCCAGCCGCCTCGGGTGCACGTAGAGCAGGTGGATGCGCCCTCCCGCGCCCACCATCGTGAGCGCCTGGTGGATGGCCCGGAGGCTCGCCTCGGAGAAGTCCACCGGCACCAGCACGCTGCGGGGGGGCCCCAGCTTCCGGGCAGGCTGGCCCGTGGGCGGCACGCACACCACGGACTGCTCGGCCTGCCGCAGCACGCCCTCGGACACCGAGCCGTGCCACCACCGCTGCAGGCCCGCGCGCTGGTGCGTGCCCACCACCACCAGATCCACGGCACGCTCTCTCGCCACGTGCACCAGGTGGTCCGCCCGCCGCCCATAGCCGGGCTCCAGGTGGATCTCCACCTTCCCCTCGCCGGGTAGCTCGCCCACGCGCTCGCGCACCTCGCGCAACAACACGTGCTCGACCTGGGGATCCAGCGCCTGGATGCCGCGCACCACCGGATCCAACAGCTCCACGTGCACGGGGGTGTGGATGCCCAGCCGCTCGCGCTCCTCCGCCGGCGAGGACACGTACGCGGCGATGACGTCACACGGCCCCACCTCGCGCAGCGTATGCAGGAAGGCCACCGAGCTGTCCGCCTCGTCCGAGGGATTCACGCCCACCAGCACCTGCAGGCGCCGCCGGCCGCGGGCCCAGTCCGCGAGCGCTCCGTCACGGCGCACCACGAGCACCGGGGAACAGGCGTGGCGCACCAGGCGCTCGGGCAGTGGGGAGCGGTGCCAGCCAGAGGCCTGCCACCCGTCCGCGGCCAGCATCACCCACCGGGCCTTGCGGCACTCCTCATCGCCCGCCAGCGCCTCCTCGACGTCGGAGGTGAGCACCGTGCGGACCTGCGTCCCCAGGACACGGAGACGTTCTGCCTCCACCTCGAGACGCCCATGCAGGGATGCCTGGGAGTGAGCGACTTCGGCATCCGGGCCCTCCTGCTCCAGCACCCCGTACAGCACCAGGGGCTCTCTCAGCCGCACCGCGAGGGCTGCCGCCGCGGTGGCTGCTCTCACGGAGTCCGGGGACAGGTTCGTGACGCAGATGATGGGCATGGCGGCATCCTCCACCTCCACGCTGCTCATTCTCAGGAGGACAGGCGGCAACCGGCACGGAGGGCCACTGCGCCCGGCACCCCTGGCCCCGGAACGGGGAGCCCTCGCTCTCTCGGCTGCCGTGCGTCAGCCAGCCTCTGGGCTCCGCTCAGAAGAAGTGGCCGTCGTACTGGTTGTGGTCCTGCTCTTCGCCATGCCCACCCCTCTGGCCATCATGACCGAACGTGACGAGGAGCGGCTGCTTGCCGTTGTTGAGGTAGACGTACGGACGGCCCCACGGATCCGCCGGCACCGCGGACAGGTACTTCGGCACGAGCACCTGCAGGGTGTCATCCTCGGGGAAGCTGCCGTGATCAGCGTGGTACCTGTCCAGCGCGGAGTTCAGCAGGGTGAGGTCCGCGTGAATGCGCTGCCATGAGGGGGCCCTCTCGGGGCTCAGCACGCGCTTCACCGCCGTGCCGGCCAGCAGCAGGGCCATCACCCCCACTCCGGCGATGAGCCAGAGGGACGCGGGACGGCGCTGGGCTTGCGGGACGTTGCTCATGGCCTCACAGCGCTCGGTAGAGCGGCACGGGCTGCTGCTTGCCCTTGAGCCGCACCGGGGGCAGATCCTCGAAGGCCATCTCCCGGCCGCCCTGGACGAGCTCGCGGGTGCGCTCGCCCACCAGAATCTCTCCGGGCCCGGCCAGGGCGCACAGGCGCGAGGCCACGTTCACCGCATCGCCAATGCACGTGTACTCGGTGCGCATGGAGCCGCCGATGTTGCCGGCCACCACCTCTCCCGAGTTGATGCCGATGCCCAGCTCCAGCACCAGGGGGTGCCCGGTGCGCCCGTCGGCGGCCCACTCCGCCTCGGCCTCCGCGCGCACCTCCACCATGGCGGCCATCATCATCTTCGCGGCCTGCAGCGCCCGCAGCGCGTCATCCGGCCGGTGCACCGGCGCGCCCCACACCGCCATCAGCCCGTCCCCCAGGAACTTATCCAGCGTGCCCCCGCACGTGAGCACCGCGTCCGACAGCCGCCCGAGCACCTGGTTGAGCACGCCCACCACCTGCTCGGGAGGCAGGCTCTCCGCCAGCCCGGTGAAGTTGCGGATGTCCGCGAAGAGAGTCGTCACCACGCGCTTCTCGCCGGTGAGCACCACGGTGTCCGGGCTCTTGAGGATCTCCTCCACCACCGCGTCGGAGGTGTAGCGCGCGAACAGCTTGCGCATGCGCTCCGTCTCGCCCGTGCGGCGCATCACGCTCTCGATGCGCGCGGACAGCTCGTCCATGGAGGCGGACTTGTTGACGTAGTCATCCGCGCCAGCGCGCAGCCCCTTCACGCGCTCCGCCTCGCCGTCGTTGGCGGTGAGGATGATGACGGGCACCTGCCGCGCCGGGCCTTCCTTCAGCCGCTGGCACAGCTCCACACCGTCCAGCCCTGGCATGTCCAGGTCCGACAGCACGATGGCCGGCTGCAGCCGCCCCACCTGCTCCAGCGCCTTGTAGGGATCGTCGAAGCAGACCACCTCGTAGCCCAGGGCCTCGAGCCCCTCCTGGACGAAGGCGCAGGCCAGCGGGCTGTCATCCACCACCATGACGCGGTGCTTGCCCTCGGTGGCGGGCCGCGGCTGCTCCTGGCGCCCGGAGATGCGCCCCTGCAGGCTGAGCGCCTCGTAGATCTGCTTGTAGGTGCAGTAGCCCATCTCGACGAGGAGCTCGCCGAGCTTGCGCCCATCCTTGCGCTGGACCGCGAGCGCCTCTTCGAGCTGCGTGAGGCTGATGTACTTCATCCCCACCAGCAGCTCGCCCAGCGGTGGGTGCGAGGAGGACTTGTCGTGGCCCAACCCCAGCGCCTCGCCGAGCGCGTCCTGGATCTGCTCGCGGGTGACGTAGCCCAGGGAGATGAGCGCCTCGCCCACGCGCTGGCCGGTGAGGGCTTGCAGCGCGAGCGCTTCCTGCACCTGGCTGGGCGAGACGATGCCCAGCTTGAGCAGGAGGTCACCAAAGAGGGGACTGGAGGCACTCATCAGCGACGGAGACTGTGCCCCCAGCGGGTGGCCGAGGGGCACTCCTTTCCTCGGTTCTGAGACTACCCCACGGGGTCCACACAGGAAGCGAGAGAAACAAAAAATGAGGTCATCCAGGACCCTCGCCCGAATGCTGACCGGCTGGCCGAGCACCTTCGCGTAGGGAGCGTCGGAGCTGACCCCATGGGTGAGCCCCGAGCCGCTGGCCCCTCTGAGAGCCAGCGCACCCGAAGCCCTCCTCCGCGCTCGGAGAAGCCCTCCCTTGGAGGGCAGGGCTTCTCCTACATGTGACGACCTACCGGGAGCTCTACTGACGGCGCCTGCGAGCCATGAGCACCGCCGCGAGCAGGCCCATGCCCATCATCGCCAGGGCCGACGGATCACCGCCCGAGGCCGCGCAGCCGATGCCGTCGCCGAGGAAGTCGCGATCGGCCACTGGCGGGGTGGCCCGCACGACGGTCCAGGATTGCGTGGCAGGAGTCGGGTCCACGTTGCCGGCGCCATCGCGTGCGCGCACCTGGAGGGTGTGTTCGCCCTCGGAGAGGCCCTCGAAGGTGACGGGGTTGGTGCAGGGCTGGAAGCCCGCGCCGTCCAGGTTGCACTCGTACGTCACGCCAGTCTCGCTGGAGCTGAAGGTGAACATGGCGCTGGTGCTCTCCGTGTTGCCCGTGGGCCCGGAGACGATGGTGGTGTCCGGCACCGCCGTGTCGACGATGATGCGGACGGTGTTGGACGGCGGGCTGGTGTTGCCCGCGGTGTTCGTGGTGGTGGCGGTGAAGTCGTGCGGACCCTCCGCCAGCGGGGTGGTGGGCGTGAACGTCCAGTTGCCCGCTGCATCCGAGGTGGCGGTGCCCACGGGGTTGCCGTCGACGATCACATTCACCGTGCTGTTCGGCGGGGCCGTGCCGGTGATGGTGGGCGTGTTGTCGTTCGTCACCGTGTTGTTGGCGGGGCCGGTGATGACAGGGGCCGCGGGGATGGTGGCGTCCACCGTAAAGGTGTTGGTGTTGGACTGAGGGCTGACGTTGCCCGCCGCATCCGTGGCCGTGGCCACCACCGTGTGCTGGCCGTTGGACAGGCCCGTGGTGGGCGTGAGGCTCCAGTTGCCGCTGGCGTCCGCCGTGGTGGTGCCCACAGCCGTGCCATCCACGATGACGGTGACGGTGCTGCCCGGCTCCGCCGTGCCGCTGTAGGTCGGCGTGTTGTCGGAGATGGTCGAGCCATTGGCCGGCGTGTTCACCACCGGAGCCGCGGGAGCCACTGTGTCCACGATGAAGTCGTTGCTGTCGCTGGCGATGTTGCCTGCGGCATCCGTGGCCGTGGCCGTCACCGTGTGCGGCCCCTCGGCCAGCGGCACGAGCTGCGTGAACGTCCACGTCGTGCCCGTCACCGTGGCATTGCCCAGCACCACGCCATCCACCGTGATGACCACCGTGGCGCCCGCTTCAACCGTGCCGC
>Ga0247825_10003747_pt1 | contig 10002 bp, 11 predicted proteins | sample 13C_Vanillin_Day_FD_194413 | JGI IMG/M metagenome (GOLD analysis project Ga0247825, IMG submission 194413) | Soil microbial communities from agricultural site in Penn Yan, New York, United States - 13C_Vanillin_Day48 | ecosystem: Environmental > Terrestrial > Soil > Agricultural land | place...
GCATTACGTGAACGCGCTCACCATGTGGCTCACGCTCGCCACTTTCGTCGGCTACGCGGTGGTCTACACCGTGATCCTCAAGCCGCTCACGCCGCAGAACATCGTCATCGGCGGCGCCTCCGGCGCGATGCCGCCGGTGCTCGGCTGGGCGGCGGTGACGGGCGAGGTGACCACCGAGGCGCTGCTGCTGTTCCTGATCATCTTCGCCTGGACGCCGCCGCATTTCTGGTCGCTGGCGCTCTACCGCACCGAGGACTACGCGCGCGCGGGCGTGCCGATGCTGCCGGTCACGCACGGCAGCGACTACACCCGCCTGCAGGTGCTGCTGTACACGCTGATCCTGTTCGGCGTGTCGCTGCTGCCTTATGTGGTGCGCATGAGCGGCTGGCTCTATCTTGCCTGCGCTGTGGTGCTGGGCCTCGTGTACATCGGCTACGCTGTGCGCATCCGCCTCGCCTACAGCGACCGGCTCGCGCGCAGTTGCTTCCGCTACTCGATCGTGTATCTCGCCGCCTTGTTCGCAGCGCTGCTCGTTGACCACTATCTCGCGCTTTAGCACTACTCTGCTGCTGGTGGCGGCGCTTGCCGCCTGCAGCCCCGAGGCGCCGAAGTTCCGCAGCACCGATATTACCGGCGCCGACTTCGGCAAGGCGCTCGCGCTCACCGGACACGACAGCAAGCCCAGGGTGCTGGAAGACTTCCGCGGCAAGCTGGTGGTGCTGTTCTTCGGATTTACCCATTGTCCCGACATCTGTCCAACCACGCTCGCCGACACCGCGGCGGCGCTGAAAGAGCTTGGTCCGGACGCGGCGCGCGTGCAGGTGCTGTTCGTTACCGTGGATCCGGAGCGCGACACGCCGGAGATCCTGGCGAAGTACGCGACGGCGTTTCATCCCAACTTCCTTGGCCTGAGCGGCGACGCGGCGGCGACGCAGCGCACGGCGAAAGAGTTCAAGATCTTTTACGAAAAGCGAAATACCGCCACGCCCGGTGCGTACACGGTGGATCACAGCGGCCAGAGCTACGTGCTGGATGCGCACGGCCGCTTGCGCCTGGTGATCCGCCACGACCGCATCGCGCAGGATCTCGCTGCGGACCTGCGCCAGCTGCTGAAGAGCGCTTCCTGAGCCTGCCGCCGGCGCGCGGCTTGCGCGCCACCCGGTGTAGTGGGATCACGACTCCTGGCATCGTGTTTGCCCGATGTTCAATCTTGCCCGGCCTCCGTAGCATGAACTACGAGTTTCCAGATGCTTACAAGAACCACTACCCGAGGCACGGCTGTTTCGGCGAAAAGCCGTTCCAAGATCACGGTTTTGGTCGCCAACGACCAGCCGATCCTGCGCGACGGCCTGCGCTGCATCCTCAACGCGGAGCGCGACATCAAGGTGCTCGCCACGGTGGCCGATGGCAGCCAGGCGGTGCGCGAGATCGAGCGCCAGCAGCCGCACGTAGCCGTGCTCGGCATCGCCATGGCGGGCTTCAACGGCATCGAAGCGACGCGCATCATTGCCGCGAAGAATCCCGCGGTCGGCGTGCTGATCCTGTCGGTGCACTCGACGCCGGTAGTGGTGCAGCGCGCCCTCGATGCGGGCGCGCTCGGCTATTTATCGCGCGAGTGTTCCGGTGACGAACTCGCCAACGCGGTACGCGCGGTAGCAGCTGGCAATCGCTACCTGAGCCAGGGACTTGCGGAAAGATTCCTCGACCATCACCGCGGCCTGCGCCGCGGCGAGCAGGCCGTGGAAACGCTGACGGCAACCGAACGCAACATCCTCAAGCTGGTCGCCGAGGGCGAGTCCAATCCCGGCGTGGCGAAGCTGCTCGGCCTGTCGCCGCGCACGGTCGAGACCTACCGCCTGCGCCTGATGCGCAAGCTCGGCATCGAGAATCTCGCGTCCCTGGTCCGCTACGCGATCAGGCACGGCATCACCCCGCTCGACTAGCGCGGAAACGAAAACGGCCGCGTGAGCGGCCGTTGGGTCAGGAGCAGGAAGAAATCAGGCCGTCGCCGGGGCCGGCAGCGAGCGCGGCGCCTGCTGCGACGCCTGCAGGGCCTGCTTCATGGTCTTGAGCGCCTTGGCTTCCAGCTGGCGGATGCGCTCGGCGGAGACCTTGAACTCCGCGGCGAGCTCGTGCAGCGTGGCGCCGTCCTTCTCCTTCAGCCAGCGTGCCTCGACGATGCGCCGGCTGCGCGCATCCAGCGCCTCCAGCGCGTGGCGCAGGCCTGCCGCCTCCAGCTGCCCGCTTTCGCGCGCTTCCAGCACGCGCGAGGGCTCGTCTTCGGGGTTGGCGGCGAGGTAATGCACCGGCGCGTAGGCCGCCTCATCGTCGTTGTCGTCGGCTTCGAAGGCCAGGTCGCGCCCGCCCAGGCGCGTTTCCATCTCGGTCACTTCCTCGGGCTTGACCTTCAGCTCGGCGGCCACCCGCTTCACCTCGTCCGAGGTCAGCGCGGCCGGACCCTTCTTCATCGAGCGCAGGTTGAAGAACAGCTTGCGCTGCGCCTTGGTGGTGGCGACTTTCACCAGCCGCCAGTTGCGCAGGATGTACTCATGCATCTCGGCCTTGATCCAGTGGATGGCAAACGAAACCAGGCGCACCTTGCGCGACGGATCGAAGCGCTTCACCGCCTTCATCAGGCCGATGTTGCCTTCCTGGATCAGGTCGGCGTGCGGCAGGCCGTAGCCCAGGTAGCCGCGCGCGACCGACACCACCAGCCGCAGGTGCGACAGCACCAGCGCGCGCGCCGCCTCGAGATCGTTGTCATCGCGCAGCCGCAGTGCGAGCGCATGCTCCTCCTCGGCGCTCAGCATCGGGACACGGTTCACCGCCTGGATATAGCTGTCGATGCTGCCCGCGGAAAGCGGGGTCGGCAGCACAATCGGCAGGGACATTGCTGCTTGCATGTAAGGCCTCCTTGCTTGCGGAAATTTTAGCACTCCAAGTTTTAGAGTGCTAATGGCCTTGGGGGTTCAATTGCCAGGGGTCGTCAAGACACCCTATTTAGGCTCTATTTCCAGTAAGTATTTACTAACTGACAAATAGGCGCCGAACCACCCCAGGCCGGCGGAGAAGAGCACCACGGCGAGGGCATCGCCCGGCTCGAGGAAGGCCAGCCGGAAGCCCGAGCCGTAGCTCGCGGCAAGCTCGGCGACGCCGACATTGAGCGCGCTCAGGCTGCCCCAGAGGATGGCGAGCGCCACCAGACCGCCGCTCAGGCCCTGCAGCGCGCCGAGGTAGAAGAACGGCCGCCGGATGAAGGCGTCGGTGGCGCCGATGAGCTTGGAAATCTCGATCTCGGCGCGCAGCGTGAGGATCTGCAGCCGGATGGTATTGAAGGTGATCGCCACCAGGCCGAAGGCCAGCAGCGCCGCCAGCAGCGCGATCGCCAGGCGCGCGGTGCCGGTCAGGGCCGCGAGGCGCCGGGCCCAGGCCGAATCGGCCTGTACGTGGGCGACTCCGGGCAGGTTGCGCAGGTCGCTCGCCAGCGCCTCCAGCGCCGCAGGATCGCCGGATGCCGGGCGCAGCACGAATGCATCCGGCAGCGGGTTGCGGCCGAGCGCGGCCACCACTTCGGCCAGGCCTTCGCTTGCCTGCAGTTCCTTGAGCGCCTGCTCGCGCGGCACGAAGCGCAGCCCGCGCAGCCGCGCGTCGCCTTTCAGGCGCGCGGCGAGCGCGTCCGCCTCGGCGCGCTTGGCGTCGGCGCGCATGAACACGGAGAACTGCGGCTCAAGCGGCGCGCCCGCGGTCGCGGCGCGCAGGCTGCCGAGCAGCGCGTAGCCGCCGGCCGGCAGCGACAGCGCGATGCCGATCACCAACGCATTCAGGGCCGCGGCTGCCTTCTGCGCGGCAACCTTGCCGAGTGCGGCGGCGAGCGCCTGCCGGTGGTGGCGCAGCCAGCTTTTCATTCGATGATGCCGCCCTTTGCAAGCCGCAGCACGCGCCGCGCGAAACGCGTGATGAGCGCCTCATCGTGCGTCGCGACCAGTACCGTGACTCCAACCTGATTGAAAGCGGCAAAGATCTCCAGCACGCTCACCGCAGCGGCGGCGTCCAGATTGGCGGTCGGCTCGTCGGCGATCAGCAGCGCCGGGCGGTTCACCACGGCGCGTGCGATGGCGAGGCGCTGCTGCTCGCCGCCGGAGAGCTGCACCGGGTTGGCGCGCTCGCGCGCAAGCAGGCCCACTTTCTCCAGCGCGGCGCGCGCGCGGCGCGCGGCTTCGCGTCCGCCGAGATCGCCGAAGGCGAGCGGCAGCATGACGTTGTCGAACACGCTGCGGTCGTACAGCAGCTTCTGGTCCTGGAATACCAGGCCGAGGTTGCGCCGCAGGTACGGCACCGCGGCCTTCTTCAGCGCGCCGACGTTCTGGCCGTTGACCAGCACGGTGCCGCTGCTCGGCCGCTCGATGGCCGGGATCAGCTTGAGCAGCGTGGACTTGCCCGCGCCGGAATGGCCGGCGAGGAAGGCGAATTCGCCCTGCGCGAGGCTGAAGCTCACGTCCCGGAGCGCCTCCTGGCCGCCCGGGTAGCGCTTGGCCACAGACGAGAAGCTAATCAATCAGGGCCTCCGCGAACTCGGCGGCGACAAAGGGCCGCAGGTCGTCGATGCCTTCGCCGATGCCGACGAACAGCAGCGGGATCGGCCTGGTCGCGGCAAGCCCGAGGATCACGCCGCCCTTCGCGCTGCCGTCGAGCTTGGTGAGGATCAGGCCGGTCAGGCCAAGCGCCTCGTCGAATGCCTTCACCTGCGCGAGCGCGTTCTGTCCGGTGCCGGCATCCAGCACCAGCAGCGTTTCATGCGGCGCGCCCGGCATCGCCTTGGCGATGACGCGCTTGACCTTCCTGATCTCCTCCATGAGGTGCAGCTGGGTCGGCAGCCGTCCGGCGGTATCGGCGATGAGCACGTCCAGGCCGCGCGCGCGCGCCGCGGCGACCGCGTCGAACACCACCGCGCCCGGATCGCCGCCCTGCTGGCCGATCACCGGCACGCCGTTGCGCTCGCCCCAGGCGACGAGCTGCTCGCGCGCCGCTGCGCGGAAGGTGTCGCCCGCGGCGAGCATCACCTGCCTGCCTTCGCCCTGCAGCCACTTCGCGAGCTTGCCGATCGAAGTAGTCTTGCCGGAACCGTTGACGCCCGCGACCACGATTACGCAGGGCTTGTGCGCCTCGACCGCGAGCCTGCGCTCCAGCGGTCGCAGGCGCTCGAGCACCGCGGCCTTCAGTGCGGCCTTGAGCGCGGTGCCGTCCTCGATGCGCGCGGCCTTCGCGCGCTTGCGCAGATCGTCGATGAGGGAGCGGCTCGCCTCGACGCCGCAGTCGGCCTGCAGCAGCGCGCCTTCCAGGTCCTCGAACAGCGACTCGTCGATCCTGCGGCGGGCGAGCAGGTCGCCGACGTCGGTATTGAGCACGGCGCGCGTGCGCGCCAGTCCCGCCTTCAGGCGCGCTGCCCAGGAACTCGCTGCTACCATGGATCGATGCATTCTAACAAAGGCGTCCTGAGGATCATCGGCGGCAAATATCGCAGCCGGCGATTGCGCGTGCCCGCGCGTCCCGGATTGCGGCCGACGCCGGACCGAGTGCGCGAGACGCTGTTCAACTGGCTCGGCCAGGATCTCTCGGACCTCGCCTGCCTCGATTTGTTCGCGGGCAGCGGCGCGCTCGGCTTCGAGGCCGCGTCGCGCGGCGCCGCGCTGGTGGCGATGGTGGAGAAGGACCGCGTCGCGCTCGCCGAGCTAGAGCGCAACCGCACGGCGCTCGGCGCGGCGCAGGTCGAGATCCACGGCGGCGATGCGCACGCGTTCCTCGCAGGCACCCACGAGCGCCCCGGCGCTCGTCCTGCGATGCGCTTCGACGTTGTTTTCCTCGACCCGCCATTCAGGCAGAATGCCCTGCCGGCGCTGCTGGATGCCTTGCCGGCGCGGCTGCAGCCGGCGGCGCGCGTGTACCTGGAATCGGACTTGCCGGTTGCCGCGGCGCCGCCATGGACCGAGCTGAAGCGTGCGCGCGCCGGGCAGGTGAGCTACCAACTACTGAGATGGGACGGACATGATCAAGGCGGTGTACCCGGGAACGTTTGACCCGCTCACGCGCGGGCACGAGGACCTCGTGCGGCGCGCGAGCCGGCTGTTCGACACGGTACTGCTCGGCATCGCCGACAGCCGCGCCAAGCGCACCTTCTTCACGCTGCAGGAGCGCATCGACATCGCCAAGGAAGTACTCGCCGACGTGAAGAACCTGAGCGTGGTCGGCTTCACCGGGCTGCTGAGCGATTTCGTGCGCAAGCAGGACGCGCGCGTGGTGCTGCGCGGCCTGCGCGCGGTCTCCGACTTCGAGTACGAGTTCCAGCTTGCCGGCATGAACCGCGATCTCTATCCCGACATGGAGACCATCTTCCTCACGCCCGGCGAGCAGCACATGTTCATATCGGCTACTTTGGTCCGGGAGATCGCGACGCTCGGTGGCGATGTTTCGAAATTCGTGCACCCGAGCGTGCGCGCCCGGCTGGCGGCGAAGGTGAAAGCCCTCGGCTAACGCTGGCAATTCGGGCAGAAATAGGTTGCCCGCTGCCCCTGAACGATTCTTCTGATGTGCGTTCCGCACCGCCGGCATTTCTTGTCCGTGCGGTCGTAGACCCAGGCGCGGCGCTGGAAATAGCCTTCGGCGCCGTCGCTGCCGACGAAATCCCGCAGCGACGAGCCGCCGGCGCGAATCGCGGTGCGCAGCGTGCGCTTGATCGCCGTCGACAGCAGCGCGCAGTGCTCGGCGCTCAGGCGCCCGGCCGGCTTGCGCGGATCGATGCCGGCGAGGAACAGGCTTTCCGAGGCGTAGATGTTGCCCACGCCGACGACGCGCCGTCCGTCCATGAGAAAAGGCTTGATGCGCACCCGGCTGGCGCGCGTGAGGCCGTGCAGCTTGCGGCCGTCGAGCGCGCGCGACAGCGGCTCGACGCCCAGGTGCCGCAGCAGGGGATGCAGCTCCGGCGGCTGCGTGGTCCACAACACCGCGCCGAAACGGCGCGGATCGCGCAGGCGCAGAACCTGTTGCCCGAAAGCGAGGTCAAAGTGATCGTGCTTGCCTGGTGCGCTGCCCTCGGCTACCAGGCGCAGGCTGCCCGACATGCCCAGATGCAGGATCAGGTGGCCGTCGCCGCAATCGAGCAGCAGGTACTTGCCGCGCCGCTTGACGGCGCGAACCTCGCGGCCGGCGAGCCTGCCGACGGCGGACGGCACGCGCCAGCGCAGGCGCGGTTCGCGCACAGCGACCGCGGAGATCGATCGCCCCACGAGGTGCGGTTCGATGCCCCTTCTGGTGACCTCGACTTCAGGGAGTTCCGGCATTGGTGAAACTGAAAACTGTCGTGACAAATCGTCTTGTGCGATGCACCGAATATACCTACACTGCCCTCGACATGCCCCTACGTTTCCTGCGTTTCTGGCCGGCGCTCGCCGCCGCACTCCTGCTCGCCGCCAGCCTGTCCGGCGGCGCGCTCGCGCAGCAGATTCCGGACGACGACGACGATGACGACGACGGTCCGCCGGTAGCGGTCAAGCCGGCGGTGCCCAAGCCGCCCGCCAGGCTGCCGTTCCAGGAACTGACCGCGCCGATGCTGTACGACTTTTTACTAGGCGAAATCGCCCAGCAGCGCGGCAGCCCGGGCTTCGCGGCACAGACTTACCTCGACCTCGCCAAGCGCACGCGCGATCCGCGCGTGGCGCGCCGCGCCGTGGAGCTCGCCAATTTTGCGCGCATGCCGGAACTCGCGCTGGACGCGGCACGCACCTGGCAGGACGCCGACCCGACCTCGCTGCAGGCGCTGCAGACCGCGATCGTGCTGCTGGTCGCAGCCAAGCGCATCGATGAGACCGAGCCCTATCTCGCCAAGCTGCTCTCGAGCGACGCCAACGCGGCGGTCAACGGCTTCATGCAGATGGGGCGGCTGCTCGGCAGCAGCACCGACACCGCCGCCAACCTGCGCCTGGTGCAGAGGCTCGCGGAACGCTATCCGCAGCTGCCGCAGGCGCACTTCGCGGTGGCGCAGGCGGCGAGCGCGGCCAACGACGATGCGCTTGCGCTGGGCGAAGTGCGCCGCGCGGCGGCATTGCAGCCGAGCTGGGAGATCGCCGCCATCTACGAGGCGCAGCTGCTGCAGCGGCGCGCGCCTGGCGAAGCGGCCAAGCGGCTCGCGGGTTACCTCGAGAAGTATCCCGAGTCGCGCGACGTGCGCCTCAACTACGCGCGCATGCTGGTGCTGGACAAGCGCAACGCCGAGGCGCGCACCGAGTTCGATGTCATCAGCAAGCGCTTCGACAAGGACGTGGACGCCATCTACGCGGTCGGCCTGATGGCGTACCAGACCAAGGAGCTGGAGATCGCCGAGTCGAGCATGAAGCGGGCGCTCGAGCTCAAGTACCGCGATCCGAATGCCGTGCGCTTCACGCTCGGCCAGATCGCCGAGGAGCGCAAGGACTGGCCGGGCGCGATCGAGTGGTACAAGACCATCCAGCGCGGCGAGCACGCGATGCCGGCGCGCATGCGCACGGCGGGCGCGATCGCCAAGCAGGGCAAGCTGGACGAGGCGCGTGCCTACCTGCGCAACGCCAATGCGCAGGGCGAGCAGCGCGTGCAGCTGCTGGTGGCCGAATCGCAGCTGCTGCGCGAAGCGAACAAGCACAAGGAAGCCTTCGAGCTGCTCGACGGCGCGCTGAAGACCACGCCGGACCAGCCCGACCTGCTCTACGACCAGGCGCTCACCGCGGAGAAGCTCGATCGCTTCGACGTGCTCGAGGCCAGCCTGAAACGCCTGATCCAGCTGCGGCCCGACCACGCGCACGCCTACAACGCGCTCGGCTATTCCTTCGCCGAGCGCAATATCCACCTGCCGGAGGCGAAGAAGCTCATCGAGAAGGCGCTCGAGCTCTCGCCCGAGGACTTCTTCATCGTCGACTCGATGGGCTGGGTGCTGTACCGCATGGGCGACCTGAAGGGCGCAGCCGAGCAGCTGCGGCGCGCCTGGCGCGGCCGGGCCGACGGCGAAATCGGCGCGCACCTGGGCGAAGTGCTCTGGATGCTCGGTGAGCGCGACGAAGCGCGCAGCATCTGGCAGGAAGCGCTCAAAGCCAGCCCGGAAAACGAAACCCTTCAGAAAACGCTGAAGCGGTTCAAGCCCTAGATCGTGCGTTTCCTGCGCGCCGCTGTAGCGCTGCTGCTGCTCGCGGGTTGCGCCGCGCCGGGCTACCTGCTGCCTGCGCAGGACGTCCAGTTCGAGCTTTCCGGCCGCATCGCGGTGCGCTATCGCGACGATGCGGGCAGCGGCAACATCGCCTGGCGCCACGCCGCGCGTACCGACGAGCTGATGCTGACCTCGCCGCTCGGGCAGGGCATCGCGCGCATCACGCGCAACGGCGAGGAGATCGTGCTCACCATGCAGGACGGCCGCGAGCACAAGGCATCGGATGCCGAGGCGCTCACCGAGCAGGTGCTCGGCTTTCGCCTGCCGATTGTCGGGCTCGCGGACTGGGTGCGCGGCCGGCCGGCGCAAAGCCCGGCGCCCGCTCCGACGCGGCAGGTCGCCGACACCGCGGGCCGTCTCGCCGAGCTGGAGCAATCGGGCTGGCGCATCGAATACCAGGAGTACCAGGACAAGCTGCCGGCGCGCATGCGGCTCAGTTACCCCGGCCTGGAGCTGCGCCTGGCCATCTCGGAATGGCGCTGAGCGGCGAGCTGCGCTGGTATCCGGCGCCCGCCAAGCTGAATCTCTTCCTGCACGTGCTCGGCCGCCGCCAGGACGGCATGCACGAGTTGCAGACCGTGTTCCGGCTCATCGACCGCTGCGACTGTGTCGGCATCGCGGCGAGGGACGATGGCGAAGTGCGGTTCACGGGTGAATTCGGCAGCGAGAATCTCTGCGTCAAGGCGGCAAAGCTGCTGCAGGAGACCGCTCGAACCCCGGTGGGCTGCGAAATCGCGCTTGAGAAGGCGATTCCCGTGGGCGGCGGCCTGGGCGGC
>Ga0247825_10003749_pt1 | contig 9999 bp, 12 predicted proteins | sample 13C_Vanillin_Day_FD_194413 | JGI IMG/M metagenome (GOLD analysis project Ga0247825, IMG submission 194413) | Soil microbial communities from agricultural site in Penn Yan, New York, United States - 13C_Vanillin_Day48 | ecosystem: Environmental > Terrestrial > Soil > Agricultural land | place...
GATATTCGGCCACGCCTGCTCGGCGCACCTGCCGGTCGGCGGAACCGGCGCCGCGGCCATGGCGACCTTGATCGGTGCGCTGGCGTCGACCGGATCGCTGAACGTCGGCAGGATGGTGATGGCGGCGGCGATGATGGCGGCAAGCGCGATGGCCCACACCGGCTCGAGCAGAGTTTTCATGACGCGCCCCTGTTCAAGACAATCCGCTTTCCGCGGACCCTTCGCCGATTAGTCGCGCCGCCGTAGCCCGGGTTCAGTGACGCAGATCACAAAACAGACGTTTCGATAGACGTCAGGAGTGACCCGTTAGCTGTTGAAATCGCGACAATTTTACCAATTGTGGCGCGCCCCCGTTGCCGGCTTCATTGCGGCACGCTAGACCCCCGACATGCCGCGCATCGCGCTCTATGCCGGGTCATTCGACCCGGTCACCAACGGCCACCTCGACGTCGTCCGCCAGGCCGCAGGCCTGGCCGACCGGCTCGTGCTCGCGATCGGCGTGCATCCCGGCAAGACGCCGATGTTCGCCGTCAAGGAGCGGCTGGCGATGCTCGAGGAAACCTGCGGGCCGATCGCCCGGAAGGCCAAGTGCCGGCTCGAATGCACGACCTTCGACGATCTGGTCGTGACTGCGGCGAAGCGCGCGGGAGCGACCATCCTGATCCGCGGGCTGCGCGACGGCACCGACTTCGACTACGAGATGCAGATGTCGGGCATGAACGGCCATATGGCCCCCGGCGTGCAGACCGTGTTCCTGCCGGCGTCGCCCGGCGTCCGGCACATCACCGCCACTTTGGTGCGCCAGATATCCGCGATGGGCGGCGACGTGTCGGGCTTCGTGCCGGCGCCGGTGCTGGCCCGGCTGAAGAAGAAGTTCGCCGGAAAGTCCGGCTCGAAATAACCGACACCCCGACAAGCAACGCCTGAGGAGTCCGAACGATGATGCGCCGAACGCTCGCCACGCTTGTGTCCGCCTTTGCGCTTGTTGCGCTTGCCGTCCCGGCATCCGCGCAGGGCAACCTGGCTTTCCCGGCAAACCTCACCGAGAAGGCGCCGGCGACCTACAAGGCCAGGTTCGACACCTCCAAGGGCGTGTTCGTCATCGAGGTGACGCGCGAGTGGGCGCCGAACGGCGCGGACCGCTTCTACAACCTCGTCAAGAACGGCTTCTACGACAACGTCCGCTTCTTCCGCGTGATCTCCGGCTTCATGGTGCAGTTCGGCATCCACGGCGACCCGAAGACGTCGGCGCCGTGGCGCGAGGCGCGCATCGCCGACGATCCGGTGAAGCAGAGCAACAAGCGCGGCTATATCACCTATGCGATGGCCGGCCCCAACACGCGCACCAGCCAGGTCTTCATCAACTTCGCCGACAACGCCAACCTCGACAACAGCGGCTTCTCGCCGTTCGGCCGGGTGATCTCCGGCATGGACGTGGTCGACAAGCTCAATCCCGAATACGGCGAGGGCGCGCCGCGCGGCCGCGGCCCGGATCAGGGCCGCATCCAGCAGGAGGGCAATGCCTATCTGCAGCGCGACTTCGGCAAGCTCGATTTCGTGAAGAAGGCGACCATCGAGCGGTGACGGCAAAGATGCGGTGCGTCGGTCTCGTCGGCATTGCAGCTGTGGCCACGGCGATGATCTCGTCGCCGCTCGCGGCCCAGCCGGGCCGTGGCGTTGCACCCAAAGGGCCGCTGAATACGTTGATTGACGTCCGTGACGCGGTCCTGGCCTGCTGGAAGTGGCCGCCGATGAGCGAAGTCCGGCAGGGGATGCAGCTGACGATCCGGCTGAGCTTCAAGCGTGACGGCGAGATTTTCGGCGCGAAGCTGACCTATCAATCGCCGAACGTGTCCGACGAGGAACGCCGGATGTATTACGGCGTTCTGCTGGAGGCGCTGAAGCTTTGTTCGCCGCTGCCGGTGTCCGAGAGCCTCGGCGCGGCGATTGCCGGGCGGCCGTTCATGTTCCGATTCAACGACAACCGAAAAGAGAGAAAGGCTTGAGTTCATGGCTAGTCCCGAAAACACGATGACCCTCGACACGACCAAAGGGAAGGTCGTGATCGAAATGCGTCCCGATCTCGCGCCCGGCCACGTCGCCCGCATCAAGGAACTGGTGAAGTCCGGCTTCTACGACGGCATCGTGTTCCACCGCGTGATCGAGGGCTTCATGGCGCAGACCGGCTGCCCGCATGGGACCGGCACCGGCGGCTCCGGGCAGAAGCTCAAGGCCGAATTCAACAAGGAGCCGCATGTGCGCGGCACCGTGTCGATGGCGCGGGCGCAGAGCCCGGATTCCGGCGACAGCCAGTTCTTCATCTGCTTCGACGACGCGACCTTCCTCGACGGCCAGTACACCGCGTGGGGCAAGGTGATCGAGGGCATGGAGAACGTCGACAAGATCAAGCGCGGCGAGCCGGTGAATTCGCCGGACAAGATCATCAAGGCGTCGATGGGGGCCTAGCACCTTGTCATTCCGGGGCGCACGCCGGAAGCGCGTTGACGCGCGTCTTCCGCGCGCTATGGCGTGGGAACCCGGAATCCAGACCAGGGTTCCGAGTGTGCATCTGGATTCCGGGTTCTCGAGCTTCGCTCGCGCCCCGGAATGACGCCGGAGTTTCATGCGCACCGACCTGTTCGATTTTGACCTGCCACCCGAGCGCATCGCGCTGCGGCCGGTTTCGCCGCGCGATGCGGCCCGCCTGCTCGTGGTGCGGCCGGGCGGCTCGCCGGAGCTTGCGGACAAGGGCGTGCGCGACCTGCCGGACCTGCTCAATCCCGGCGATGCGCTGGTGGTCAACGACACCAAGGTGATCCCGGCGCGCCTGACGGGCCGCCGGATCGGCCGCGGCGCGGACGCCAAAATCGAGACGACGCTGACCGAGCGGCTCGACGGCTCGCGCTGGCGCGCCTTCGCCAGGCCCGGCAAGAAGCTCGCGGCGGGCGACGTCATCCGTTTCGGTGAGGAGGGCAAGGTGTGCTTCCTCGGCCAGCTCGACGCGACGGTCGAAGGCAAGGGCGAGGGCGGCGAGATCACGCTGTCGTTTGCGTTTCACGGCGCGGTGCTCGATCAGGCCATCGCCGAACGGGGCGACATGCCGCTGCCGCCCTACATCGCCGGCAGGCGGAAGCCCGACGAGCAGGACCGCGCCGACTACCAGACTTTTTTTGCCCGCGAGGAGGGCTCGGTCGCGGCGCCCACCGCGGGGCTGCATTTCACCGACGCTCTGCTGGCGCGATTGGCGGAACGGGGCGTGGCCGTCCACAAGGTGACGCTCCATGTCGGACCGGGCACGTTCCTGCCGGTGCACGCGGGCGACACCGAGGGCCACAGGATGCATTCGGAGCACGCGGTGCTTTCGGCCGGGACCGCAGCAGCGCTCAATGCGGCCCATGCCAAGGGCGGGCGAATCGTGGCGGTGGGCTCGACGGCGCTGCGGACGGTCGAAAGCGCCGCGGCCGGCGACGGCACGATCAAGCCGTTTTCGGGCGGCACCGCGCTGTTCATCACGCCGGGTTACCGATTCAAGGCGGTGGACGCGATGATGACCAACTTCCACCTGCCGCGCTCGACGCTGTTCATGCTGGTGTCGGCGTTCTGCGGCCTCGACACCATGCAGCGCGCCTACGCGCATGCGATCGCGGAAGGCTATCGGTTCTATTCCTATGGGGATGCGTCCCTGCTATTCCGGGCACAATGAGCGAACCGTTCTCCTTTCGCCTGATCGGCAACGACGGCGCCGCGCGGCGCGGCCAATTCTCGACGCCGCACGGCAGCGTGCAGACGCCGGCTTTCATGCCGGTCGGGACGCAAGCGACCGTGAAGGGGTTGGCGCCCGAGGCGGTGCGCGCGACCGGCGCGGAAATCCTGCTCGGCAACACCTACCACCTGATGCTGCGGCCGGGCGCGGAGCGCATCGGCGCGCTGGGCGGCCTGCACAAATTCATGAACTGGCACGGGCCGATCCTGACCGACTCCGGCGGCTTCCAGGTCATGTCGCTGTCCGAGCTTCGCAAGATCAGTGACAAGGGCGTCACCTTCCGCTCGCATATCGACGGCACCATGGTGGACCTCACGCCCGAGCGCGCCATCGAGATCCAGTCGTTGCTCGGCGCCGACATTTCGATGCAGCTCGACGAATGCATCAAGCTGCCGAACACGCACGCCGAGCTCGAGCGCGCGATGCGGCTGTCGCTCGGCTGGGCGGAGCGCTGCAAGCGCACGTTCGAAAGCGCCGGTCCGGGCCGGGCGCTGTTCGGCATCGTTCAGGGCGGCGACGACATGGGGCTGCGTGCCGAGAGCGCCCGCGCACTGAGCGGCATCGGCTTCCACGGCTACGCCATCGGCGGGCTCGCGGTCGGCGAGCCGCAGGAGACCATGCTCAAGGTGGTGGAAGAGACCGCGCCGCAGCTTTCGGCGGACCGGCCGCGCTACCTGATGGGCGTCGGCACGCCGGACGATCTCATCAAGGCGGTGGCGCGCGGCATCGACATGTTCGACTGCGTAATGCCCACGCGCAACGGCCGCCACGGCGCGGTGTTCACCCGCATGGGCCAGATCAATCTCGACAATGCCCGACATCGCGACGATCCGCGTCCGCTCGACGAGCAAAGCCCGTGCGAGGCCGCGCGCACCTATTCACGCGCCTACCTGCATCATCTGGTGCGGGTGAACGAGATGCTCGGTGCGATCGTATTGTCGACGGTCAATCTGGCCTATTACCAGGAGCTGATGGCGGGCGCGCGCAACGCCATCGGGCAGGGGCGCTATGCCGCCTGGTGCGCCGAGGTGCAGGAAGGCTGGGTCAAGGGCGACCTGCACCCGACCTAGCCGTGCGCACCGACTCCGGTTGACGCACGCGCGAGCAACGCCGCGCGAATCTTTTTTGTCTTGCTGGTTCGGCGACGCTCAAAAAGAGCCAATGTCCGGGCCCGACGGCTTTGGCGTGACCTGCGCGGTTCCCCTCGCAGGCGCAGTTCTTGCCGGAGCCGCAGTTCTTGCCGGAGCCGCAGTTCGTGCCGGAGCCGCAGCCAGCACCGGAGCCTCGGCTGGCGCCGGAGCCGCAACAGCTGCTGTCGGAGGTTTCTTTTGATGCCGCCCCAGATTGCGCAGTGTCTCTGCGCGAAGCTGCTCGGCAGACTGAACCCTGACAGGCGTTCCCGTGATGCCTTTCGTCTTCGAAATGTTCAGGTCTCGCAATTCATTGATGTATGCCGCCGGCATCGCCATCGGCGAGCCGGGCTTCTCCATCCCCATGTCCGCCGCGATGTCTCCGATGAACGCATTGCAGTTATAGAGAACCGCATGCCACACCGGTGACTTCGCCTGCAGCGCCTTGATGTAACCGACAACCTTTCTGTATTCCTCGGCCGACAAATTCACCCTGAAACGGGCGAGGACGTACTGATCCTCGGTGTCGCCGTCGCTCGCGCCGGTTTCGGACGGGACCGCAAGGAAATGCCCGATCATCCACGGAACCGGGCTTTCGGTTGCGGGATGCAAGCCGGCGACAATCTTCGTTGCGATGCCGCCATTCGCATTCAGCCGGCCGTGAATGAGGAACGTATGCCCGTAGTTATGGGCGTTGCGCGCCCGAAATTCCACGTAGTAGGGCTTGGCCAGAGGCTTGGGCTCGGGCGCGCCGGCAACCGTGTCCGGTTGCGGCGTCGAAGCTGCGGGTGCGGCGGCCGCGGGTGCCGCCGGCGCGGAAACTGCCGGTGCTGGAACTGCCTGTGCCTGAGCCGGCGACGCGGGAGCTGCCGGCGCGGCCGTCGTCATTGCGCGAGCCGCAGGCGTGTGAGCTGCCGCAGTCACCGAGGCAGGTCTTTGTCTGGGTTCGTCGACGATCTGCGCCTGAGCCGACCAGGCCGCAAAGGTGACGAACGCGCAAGTCGCGGCAGCCGCTCGCAGGACCTTGTATGTGCCCGCGTCAGTAGCGGCGATTGGATGGCGCATTTCGATCTCCCATACCAAAAACGCCCCCAGCGCGTGGGACCGCCACGTCGATAGGAGCACCTCTCACGGCAGTGGAAGAAAGAGGCCGACAACGTGCCGGCGCTCTTTCTTTTTCACAGCGAACGGCCGTTTAGCCCTTCGTGATAACCGGAGCGGGAGCCTTGCCCTTGCCGACAAAGCATCCACCGAGACTCAGGCCCGCCACAACCAGTGCGACAGCCAGTGCCAAGCGCTTCATTGTTCGCCTCCCAACCCATCAGAGGATGTTCACGGGGCTGATTACGCCCGATGGCAAGGCGTCCAACTAGTGCTCAAAAGCCACAGTGGACAGGCTTTTCTGCGTAAACACAGTTCCAAGCGCAATCGAATTGACGAATGATGGCCGGGCAGGACACACAGAGCAAGTTGCCCGTCCCCTTGGGAACAGCTTGGGAATAGCCGTCATGAACGCCCGTGCTCGCACTGCCTTGGTTGTGATTTTTCTCATAGTGACATGGGGCTTGGCGGCCCAATCGTCCGCCCCATCGTCCGCCCGGGCGGCTCAGGTCGTCGCGATTTCCGGCGAATCGGTCGGCACCATCGTGATCCGGACCAGCCAGCGCCGGCTCTATCTGGTGACCGCGCCGGGGCAGGCGATCAGCTATCCGGTGGGCGTGGGCCGCGCCGGAAAACAGTGGACGGGCGAATCGTTCATCATGAGCAAGCGGATCAAGCCCGCGTGGCAGCCCCCGGAGGAGATCAGGCGGGACCGGCCCTCATTGCCGGCCGTCATACCGGCGGGAGCGCCCAACAACCCGATGGGCGCGGCGGCGCTGGTTCTGGCCCGCGACCAGTACGCAATTCACGGAACGAATGCGCCCTCGTCGATCGGCGGGTTCGTGTCCTATGGCTGTATCCGGATGCACAACCGGGACATCCTGGATCTATACGAGCGGGTCAGCATCGGAACGCGGGTGGTGGTCACCCGCTAGGATTTCACACGAAAGGGAGTGTCTCGTGGCCGTGTTGAAAAAGAGCGTTTGGCAAAGCTGCAAAACACTTGGCGCAAAGACACTTGGTGCTCATTGGTTCGCCGCGCTGCTGCTGTGCGCCCTGAGCTTGTCGCTGCCGTCGAACGTTCAGGGACAGCCTGCGCCGGCCAGCACTGAGCCTGCAGCACAATCGGCACCGACGCCAAAACCGGCTGCGATCGCTTCGGGATATTACATTGAATTCCGCGCCGGCTCGATCGGCACCTACGGCCACAGCTACGTTGTCTACGGTGCCAACGGCGGCAAGCCGAACTATGCCGACCTGCATCCGATGGGAGGCTATGCCGGAATGGCCGCGGGCCATCTGGTTCCGGTCCCGGCCAACACGGTATGGAATCCGGAAGTTCTGAAATTGCCGATCGCGTCGCGCTATCGCGTCTCGCTGACGGGCGAGCAATATCGCAAGCTGTTGATCGCGGTGAAGCAGGTCAAGGCAAGTTCCCCGGTCTGGAACGCCGTCCTCAACAACTGCAATCATTTCATCGGCCAGCTCGCCATGGCGATCGGGTTGAAGGTGCCGACGTCTTTCCAGATCGCAACTGCGTTCGTGCCGGCTCTGAAAGAGCTCAACGAGGGCTCGGCACAAAAGCGTCGCGCCTCGCTTCCGCCGGCGTAGTGATTCTCGGCGTGAACCGAGGCCGCGATCGCAGGCGGCCTCGATCCCTCGCAGGCCGGCATCCTGCGAGCGCGGTTATTGTTTTTGACCCTGACCGAACCGCGGGATGATGCGCGACGTCCGCTGCATGTAGTCGCGATATTCCTCGCCGAACATCGCCAGCATCATCGCTTCCTCGCGGCCGACCCGCACGAAATAGAGACAGCCAAATCCGATGACGCCGGAAAACCCCGCCGCCCAGTTCGGCAGCAGGAGCGCCTGGGCCACCGCCCATAGCCAGAAGGCGGAATACATCGGGTGCCGCACGTGGCGATAGACTCCGTCGCTGATCAATTTGTGCTGCTCTCTCATTTCGAGCGTCACCGACCAGTTGCGGCCGAGATCCTTGTGCGTGCGGTGGAACAGCCACAAGGCGGCCGCGAAGACGGCGCCGCCGGCAAACGGCTGCCAGACCTGCAATGGGTAATCGGCAAATCTGAACAGGCCGGCGAAGACGTAAAGCGCGGGCACGACGCCAAGTCCGCACGTCGAAATGGCGAGCAAAGTCAGCTCGAGCGGACGATGCGCCACCTGGGCAATGGGTGTCTTCCGGCTGCGCCTCGCGTGCGGCTGACGGATCGCAAACCAGCCGATCACGCCGGCGCACCAGATGATCTTCGCGGCGAGCAACATGGTCCTATTCCCTGAGCGATCCGGTTTGCGGGTCCGGAAAATAGTCCAGAAATCCCCCCGCCGCCTTGGCCCATTGCCGGGCGGGCAGCGGGCCGCAGATCATCATGAAATAATCATAGACCGTGCGGCGGTCGTTCGCGCTGACGCATTGGTAATGCAGACGCAAGGGTCTGAATCGGTACTTCGCGAAGGTTTCCGGCCGCAGCATATCCCTGACGTGGACCCGGCGGATGAGCGGCTTGCCGTCCAGCCGGTCGTTCTCTTTGGCAATCAGGTGCATTGCGACGGGGTCGAAGCGATAAAAGCTGATCGAGTCTTCGCGGGATTGCTGCTCGGCCCAGAACACCGTTGGATCCCGCGCCAGCTTGAGCACCTGGCCGCGCAAGCGGTGGGCCGCCGGATGGAGAACGCATTTCGGAATCGTGGCCCCGGTGGTCACCAGCGAAATCGCAGCTTTCCGCCGGCCGATTTCGGGATCCAGTTCGAGCGCCCGAACCAGTGCGTCCACGGCAAGGGTCGCGCCGAGACTGTGGCCAACAATCAGAATCTCGTCATCCGCGCCGTCGCGGGCGCAATCTGCAATTCTCCGTGCAAACTGCTGCAGGCGTTCATCGATGTCGTGACGAGTGCCGTAGATGTACGCCAGAGAAAAATACCAATCGTCGAGCGCCTGATGAAGTTGCCATCCGGGCCAGCGCAGCGCCAAAAAGAACAACGCAACTCCGCCTGCCGATGCCAGCGCAACCTCCGCAAGCGGAGGCAGCTCGAGCCAGAATCGCAAAGCCGCCGCGAAACCCAGTGCCAGGCCGAAAACCAGCAGAAGATAAAGCAAGGGCAAAATCGAAAAACCGAAATAGCGCAGATTGACCGATGCGTAACGGCGCATCGTTCCCGTGACGATCAGGTCGACATAGCTGAGGACAGCGCGACCGAGTCGGGCAAGCTGCGACCTTGCGGCGTCCCGCTCAATGAGATCGTCCCAGGCCAGCAACTCGAACTCGGTGACAGCACGCCAGTTTGGTCCCGATGTTTCAACCTTCCAGGTGGCAAATCCTGCTGCGGCTTTCGCATCGGAGACGTCCGCTTCGACGTTCCATGTGCGCCTGAAAAAGCCGAGTTGGCGGATGAAGCGAGTTTGAAAATCCTGCGGCGACACGGGGTCGTAGCCGGGGATATGAAACACATGTCGCCGGCGTTGGGTCATCGAATACCAACTACTCAATCACGCGACGTGGCTTCTCGAGATGTCATTGATGAAGCGGACTCTGGCATGCAGCGATCCACAGAAACGCGCACGGTGAAAGCTCATATCAATTGGCTGCGTGAAACAAAAGCCGGCACGAACTGGACGATTTTGGTCGCGGCTGAACGCCGGGTGAGAGCGTCGCCCAGGCCTTCAGCTACGGTCTGACCCAAGTTGCCGGCGCGACTGATCGGAGCGTTGGCCATCCCCGGGTTCGCGTGGCGGATTCCCGCATTGAGCAGGCTGAAATGGCTGTCTCATACGTCCGTGCTGACCGTGCCATGCCCGTCGGCGATCAATCTCGCCCATGGAACGACGGATAACCGGGTTCATCCGGTCGGGCGCTTCACCTGGTCCAAAGGGCGTTTCTTCAAAAACACATATCCACTGTGGCTTTTCGGCACTAGTTCTGTTGCCCCGAGTAAGGCTCTTATCAGGTTGAACAAGGGCAATGGCTCGGCAAGAGCCGTTCAAAGCAA